>Ga0247780_1000147_pt1 | contig 67977 bp, 71 predicted proteins | sample UWRJL079202R5_FD_179927 | JGI IMG/M metagenome (GOLD analysis project Ga0247780, IMG submission 179927) | Plant litter microbial communities from Arlington Agricultural Research Station in Wisconsin, United States - UWRJ-L079-202R-5 | ecosystem: Environmental > Terrestrial > Plant litter >...
CAAACCCTCCGACAAACCCTCCGACAACCCCGCCGGAAACACCCACAACAACCCCCCCTCCGTCGTAACCCTCACCGTCTCCGTCCCAACCGGCCCTGCCCCTCCCTCCCCAACCCAATCCGGCTGCCCAACTGTCACCGCGACCCGCGAGCTCTGCACCACCTGCCCCGTCCCCATGTGTCTGGGCCTCGCGACCGTGACGCAATCATGTGGCTGTCCGAGCGCCATTCCGACTGTGTATCTTGATTTCCCTTGTGAGGAGAATTGCAAGGGGGTGTGGTGCTCGACGAGCTATGATGTTGTTACTGCTACGGGAACTTGCGGTGGGAGTGGGCCGGGGATTGGAGGGGGTGATGGGGCTGTGCCGACGCCGGCGCCGAATTTGAATGGGACGGGAACGGGGGGTGGGAGTGCTGCGGGGACGGGGAAGCCGCCGGTGGGGAGCTCGACGAGTACGAGTACGTTTAGGCAGGTTAATGCGGCGGGGAGGATGGCGGTGCCGAGGTGGATGGGGTGGTTTTAGAGGGGTGGACGGAGATGGGGATTGGGACTGGGATCAGGATTGGCATTGTGGTAAGGGGGGCGAAGGGAGGGAGGGGATTGGATGGGTTGCAGCTTGGGGCTGGCGGGGAAGGATGTCAAGCTGCTTTCGATATGGCTTTCAAGAAAACTAGAAAGGGGTGAAGGGGGTCCTGTTTACACTGAACTAGATACTCGAGCTATCGAAGCGGCTGAGGCTACCCCAAATGAGCCCCAATATCAACGCCTTCCTGCTGGGTGACTTCTGTCTTCGATGCTGCTTGTGTTTGATATCAGATAGGATATTTTGCGGAAAGTGATTTTGGGCGACTTCGCGATATTCCTGGCATATATCGTTTTGTTCCACTTTATTTCTCAAAGTCCGTTGAGAATAGGGGTTTCGGCTGGGGCAGATTGAACGTAGCGTATTCACTTCACTTCCCCACTTTCAGGGACTGTCGATAACTAAGAGGTCTTGAAGTCGATGCGTGGACGTGAGAGATTTACCTTGAAATATGCATGTTGATCTCGATCAACAAATTAGTTCTGGCTGTCTTCGGCTGCAATGTTTTCAACGAATGCTGGACTTGAAGGGAAAGGTCAGGTTGGTCTAAGTTATTCTGAAGCAATGGGGTAGTGCGGAGCAACGTTTGACTTTAGCTCGCAATGGTGCGTTGGTGCGATGTCAAGCTGGAAAGAGATGAGGCCAGTGGCCGAGACTCGAAGAATCGAGTGACTCTGCATTTAGGTGTGCCCTGGGTAATATTGAAACATGGAAAACTCACTGGAAAAGTCTGCAATGTAACAATCCAGATCCTACTGTTCTAGCACAAAGCCGTGTGATGGTTCTCAAAGCATTTCCGCACGGGGCAGGGAGACCATGTTTGTTAAGCATAATCCTTCGTATGTTGCTATGATGTTGAAACGTGCCCGCAAGGTTGAAACGGGTGCAGTAGAACGTCACCTGGCACACCTGCCCAGTTGCCTAATCGGTTAGGGGTAAATAAACACAGCGGGACAGCCAACGGGTTCACTGAGCTGGTTAAATCTGACAGATGACGCAGGAATGCTGACAGTTCGCCGCGCCTTGGGCACTTTGGGATCAATTACGAGGTATTATTCTACTGAACAGTGTTCTTTTTCAGTTTGAATAGCACCCTAAAACTACTTTGGGACGGAAATACGGGGCATTTTTTGTCCATTACCCTCTCCCCGCTGGCCTGAGACGAAGTCAAGAGTCCCTTGCTCTGTCAGACTTGGCTTGCTCCGTAAGACTTGGCGATGGTGTCCCCTTGCAGCCGAAAGAACAGTGACGTCGGAGAGGCGCCGAGCTAGCGTGGGGGTTATTCGAGAATCCTGGGCACATGACACGGAAGGCCTCAGATGAACAAATGCGGGACTTTTCCGATATATCTCAAGTCCAAGCCTCAAGAACATTACCCAAGCCGCCGTCTTAAGCACCATATTTCGTACCCCATCTCTCCCAAACCCCTATTAATAGGACATAGGCAGCAAACATGCCAAAGCCCGTCTCCATGAGACAACCCCATCGAATTCTCCCAAAAGCCCATACGTAGCTCCGGCCAAGGCCATCGCTTTCCGGAACGCCATCGGCGATCACACTGCAGGTTTCGCCAGGCACGACTCCTCGGGGGTTTCACCAGACGCTGCTCCCGCCAAGAGCTAGGCGCCAAGCGCCCGTCTTGCGGCTTCCTGATGCCGAGTTAGCCGATCGCCGTACAAGTTTGCTTCGCCAAGTCGCCGCCAAGGCTCCGGCCAAGGCTCAGTGCAACGAATCCCTCTGTGCCTGTCCAATGCACGGGCGACGAGGCTTCTTGGCTGCCACTGGGCTTGCGGTTTCTGGTTTCTTGTCTCTGGCCGGGACATCACATCGCGCGTCCACTTGCCCATGGTGCGCGATTTGAAGCTTTTGGACGCGAGAAATGCATGGCTGATCGAGCTTGGCGGGCCGACGATGCCCCAGGGAAGGGGTGTGTCTTGGACTGAGTTGTTTCCATTCTCCGTGCCAAGCAGTGGTGACGGCCGCGGACAATGTTTCGGTCGACACACCGCCAAGCTGGCCGTCCGTCCAGCCTGTGACTTGGGAAGCGTAGAGTGCCGTGGGTTAACAGGCGCTAGCACCGAGACAGGGCTGCGGACCCTGTTCGGCGTCGATCCGCCTTGTCTTCAGGGCAGCTGGGCGAGCGATTAAGAACGCGCGGTATGTTCGTTCATATCGAACCGGCGATCCCGTCTTAGCTTCATTACTCTTCTCTCGTGAGGTTCTGGCAGCTTGAGGGAGTGTGTCGGTTTATTTTCTTCGGTTTCTCTTCTTCTCTGTATTCATAACACCCCTTCTGCCTTTCTTGTTTCTTTTTTTTTTCGTCTTGTCGGTGTTCTCCGCTCCACTTGCAGGTCAAGGGTCGTCACGTCACCACCGCTCGCCCCGCGCTCCTCACCGAGGGCCACACTCAACCAAGATGCCGAATCTCGATGTGAGCGAGCTCAACATAGTGCTCGGAGTGTTTGGCACTTTCATCCTGCTCTATGGAATTATCTCGGTCAAGATCAAGAGCAAATGGTTCCTGGGCGAAGCTTGTAAGTGACGATCCCCGGCAGCCAAGGTCTCGGCGCAGTGTGTCTAACATGGTTCCAGTACCCGCCGTCTTCATCGGCGTCCTCCTCGGCCCCATATCAGCGAAATTCATCGACAGTTCGCGATGGGGTTCGGCAGCGGAGGGCCAGACGAGCGATATTACACTGGGTGTGGCGCGCGTGGTCATTGGTGTTCAGCTTGTCATCGCCGGCTTCCAGCTCCCCGCCAAGTACAACCTGCTCCGTTGGAAGGAGATGGCCCTCTGCCTGCTGCCCATCATGACCATAATGTGGCTGTGCACGACGCTCTGCCTGCTCGCCACAGTCCCCAAGATCACCCTGCTCGCGGCCCTGGTCATCGGGTCCTGTGTGACATGCACCGATCCCATCCTGTCGCAAGCCATCGCCAAGGGCCCCTTCGCCGACAAGTTTGTGTCGCGTGACCTGCGTGAGATCATCTCGTCCGAGGCCGGTGCCAACGATGGATTCGGGTTCCCCTTTCTCATGCTCGCCGTCTATCTCATCCGCCACGCCGATGTCCCTGGTGCTGGCTCCCACAGTGCCCGCGGGTTGGAGCTTGTGGCGCGCGCCGAGGAGGGCATTGGGCGTCTTGGCGGTGGTGTGGGTGTTGCCATGAAGAACTGGTTCGTGGAGACGTGGCTGTACATCGTCGTCATGTCCGTGGCTATCGGTGCCATCGTCGGATACGGGTCGTGTCTGGCGCTCAAGTTTGCACTTCGAAAGAAGTGGGTTGACTCGGAGAGCTATCTGCTGTACCCGACCGCCATTGGTGTAAGACCGATCACCCATGAGACTGTTGCCCTGTCAGACCAACCACTAACAGTATACCTAGCTCTGGCTCGTCGGAATCTGTGGCATGCTCGGAACTGACGACCTCCTCGCGTGCTTCGTGGCCGGCAACGCCATGAACTGGGACGGCGAATACCTCAAGGAGACTGAGGAGCGCCACGACGAGGTCAACTCGTGCATGGACGTCATCCTCAACTTCGGCGGGTTCATGTACATCGGCACCATCATCCCGTGGAAGGAGTTCAACCAGCCCGACATCACCGGCCTGACATATGGGCGCCTCATCGGCCTTGGCGTCTTGGTCCTACTCTTCCGCCGTATCCCCGCCATCCTCGCGATGTACAAGTTCCTGCCCAAGGTATGCAAGGACTACAAGGAGGCCCTGTTCATGGGGTACTTCGGCCCCATCGGCATCGGCGCCGTCTTCTACGTCGAGCATACGCGCCACCTCTTCCCGGAGCCGGGGCTCGGCGACATCGAGGAGAATAACCTGACGCGAGTGATGATTCCCGTTGTGTACTGGCTTGTGCTCTTCTCGATTGTCGTGCACGGCCTGTCCATCCCGGCGCTCAACGCCATCTACAACTTCTACGGCGTCCAGCCCATCACCGAGGATGCGGTCGAGATTCGCCGCAAGTCGATGCGCGTACCGACACCGGTCAACGCGTCTGTGGCCGACAGCGAAGTCTTCATCGCGTACAACCGATTCTCAAGGCCGGTATTCGACCAAGCGGATCTGCCGACGGCAAACGGAAAGGGCGGCTATTCTTATCCGGATAACGAGAAGACGCGTGTGCAAAGGCGGTACTCGCGGGCTGTATGACAGGGGACTTGTTGGAGGAAAATCCAAGGCATAGTGTTCGTCGACACCCAAAAGTTGAGTTGGAATGTAGGTAGACATAGATTTGACGGACGACTGTCATTACTGAGATAGAAAAAATCCCACCCTAGCCACTCATTTCATTCTTCGCCTTTCTGTTGAAGATCTCGAGCCGGACCAGGTTCGTAAGTCCGCCCACTATGTTTCCCTCTTGAATCGAAGTGTCAATCCGACGAGTCATCATCCTCAGAGCTGTACGACGCCGAGTCTTCGAAATCCTCATCAGAGGTCGAGTGCTTCCGATACGGAATCCCGTCTCTCTTTTCCCTTCCAAAGGTCTCGCTCCGCTTCAGGGCGCGCTTCAAGGCGTATTCCGACACCTCGAATGTTGAAGGGTCGGTGAAATCGCCAGTGTACTTGAACGGCTTACCTTCGCTGTCGCCGTCCCAGAACGTGGCCGATATTCGGCACCCGTGCATGCGCACGTTCATGCAGACCGCAGGATACAGCTTCCCTTTGATATCGGTATACGCACGGCCTATTGGCATGGCATTAGTAACCGGCAGGAGGGATTAAGATGGTGAAAACTGACCTAAGACTTTGCCGTTTAGTGTATAGAACACAGTGCCCTTGTCAAAGTTGACGCCACATCCAACGATGTCACCCTCACTGTACTTGGGGCCGTATGGTAGCCCGCTTCCTATGCGGTGATCGACGCCAAAGATACAGCCGTCGTCGCCGTGATAGCCCCATGCTGCTTCCTTGTGGCCGAGCATGGCGTCCGTCTCGGCGTGTTCTTCGCAAAAGCCAACGCCGATCTCCCTGTGAACTTTGTTAATTAATTTGGAATGAAGTCGAAAGTAGCTGACATACCCTGCGCCGCTCACACCCTTGAATTCAACTTCAAAGTAGTAGACACCATCCTGCACCGGCACCATGGCGTGGTCCGCACGCACGATGCCGCGGACAGCCCGGTAAAACTCAGCGGAGTTGGATGCCAAGGTCATGGAAAAGTCGGCGGATTCTGTTGCAAGATTAGCACACGGCACATATCTGTTGTCAGAGATAGCTTCGGATCACTCACGACCAACCGTCAAAGTTTTCCCGCCCTCAACCGAGACGCAGAGCAAGGAATGCGGATCCCACCCGGCAGGCAGCTTCAGCTTTGGCATTGCTTCCGCAGACAGCGGCGTTGCGTCCTCGATCATATCGATCCATTCGTACTGGTACATCTTGGCCGTGTAGAGCGCTGTCCAACCATCTCGGTCTGTGCCAGTAAGCCGCTGGATCCTTTGTAACAGCTGTTTGACAAGTTCGTATCGGTTTGAAGCAATCGCGGCATACACAGCAGACTCATACGCTGATGCCAGGCCATCCCCCTTCATGCTATTGAGCACCATGGAGAAGACATCGGCTCCCGAGGAACGTGCCGCCCAGTAAAGAGCATCTCGCCCGTGTCTATCTTCAATACTCGGGTCGGCGTGCCCTTCGTTAATGAGCACAGCCACGATATATCCAAAATCTTTGTATGTGGCGTGTATCAGCGCAGTTTGACCGAGTCGGTCCTGTGCGTTGGGGTTCGCCCCACGTGCAATCAACTTTTCTACCACAGAAATGCCACCCTCGCGAGCGGCAATGATGAGTGGGGTGTGCAGTTCCACATCCTGTTCGTTGATGTCAACCTCGGGGCGGTCCCAGAGCAGGTCGAGGAGGTCGGTGCTTTTCCAGCCGATGGCGTGCGACAAGACCCTTCGTCGTAGCGGGCCCTGGTAGCTCAGGTCGGCTCCATGTCTCAAGAGGACCTCCAGGACGCTGAGCCGGCCTCTTCGCACCGCAACCTGTGCGGGTGTTTCCGTGTCGCTGGCGCGGCTGAGATTGGGGTCCGCACCACGGGCAAGGAGCTTCTCTATACTGGGAACATCGCCCGCATCGACGGCGGCGATCAGGGGTGTCCCGAGACGTTCACTCTTACTGAAGGCATTGACGTCGACCTTTCGTTCTTTCTCGAGAAGCAGCTCGATGATCCCTTGGCGTCCGTGAGACAACGCCCACTCTAGGGCGGTGCCGTTTGTGCTCCCGGCGTAATTGGCTTCGGCCCCGGCATCAAGTAGAAGTTTCGTCACGCCGGTTCGGCGCTTGCGCGACCCACTCATGATTGCTGCCAACAGGGGACTCCCAAAAGCCTTGCCTCCAGTGAGGTTGACATCGGCCCCGGCTTCTAAGAGCGCCCTTACGGCTTCTCCGTAGCCCGCGTACGCAGCACTTTGTAGGGCGGTGAAGTGATCGTTGTAATTGCTCGCAGCGTTGACATCTACCCCTTTGTCCAGAATCAGTCGTACAGATTCGCCGTGGTCATCACGCCCCGCTGCAGCCATCAACACTGTCCCGTAGGTAACGCTGTCGGCCGCAAGGTCAGCCCCGTTTTGGCCCAAGAGAAACCGGACCGCATCCGCGCTTCCCTCCGAGAGGACAGTATGGAGAGGCGTGATTCGGTTTGTGTCGTCGGCGGCATTGATGTCTGCCCCACGCTCCAACAACAACTGCAGTGTCTGCACCGTACCGCCGGACGCAGCCGTGTGTATGACGGGCCATCCACCCTTCATGCGCCAGTTGGGATTTACTTTTGCGTTCGGGTGGTCCAGGTAAACGCGCAGGATTTCCGTGCCATCCTCTTCGTCGGCAGAAAGGAAGAACGGGGGTCGTCCATCGTTGTTGAGGGCATAGGGGTCGGCGCCCTCGTCGAGGAGGAGGGTTATGATGGATGCATCGTCATAGGCTGCGTGCAGGGCCGTCCATCCCGAATCGGTCTTTTTAATTCCGAGATCCGGGGTCCATCGCAGGAGCTCCTTGAGCTCGTAAGCTCGGCCGAGGTACGCTGCAAGATATGTTGGCGTGATACCTTGATCGTTGACTGCATTGATATCTGCTCCTTTATTCGGGGGATCGATCTTCAGCAGTGCTTTGATTGCATCATGTCTCCCGTCTCTGACGGCGACATGAAGCGGCCGGTCACCAGCTCTCGGGGCGTTTTCGTCGTCAACCTCGGGATACCTCGCGTCACGATCCGCGCCGGCCTCGAGGAGGATTTCCAACATCGAGGTCGAGAACTTGAAGGCTGAGCTCGCCGCAAGATGGAGCCCGTTAGGATTGTCTGCATTCCGTGCATTGGTATCCCAATACCTTGAAGCCACGAGGAACTTGACCAGCGCCTCATTCTTGGATGCGACGGCCAGGTACAATGCATCCAGTTGTCCTTGAAGTTTCATAACATCCGTGCTCAGCAGTCTAGGGTGCTTCGAATCTGCTGGTAGTATTGTTGGCTTGACCAGCTTCTCGAGGATGGCAACCGCAACATCCTTGTGGCCGTTTTCCACGGCACGGACGAATGGCGTCCGTTTCTCGGCATCTTCCAGATAAAGCGGATGCGTATCATCGTCCAGATCTAAGTCATCGAGTGCCTTCATCAGTTCTTCGGTAGTAGAGACATGTCCGGAGGCAGCCGCAATGTGTAACGCTGTTGTACCATCTCCCGCCACGGCTTGTGGATTTGCACCGTGACTCAGTAACACGCGAATAGTGAGAAGTCTTCCAACCTCTGCCGCGAGATGCAGCGGTGTCCACTGCGCGGCATTATCAGCAGCCGAGTTGACAGAAATAAAACCTGGAGAGCTTAGGATTATGGGGATGATGTGTGGATACTGAAACCTGACCGCCAGATGGAGGGCATTGTTTCCATCTTCATCGTGGACAACAGTGGTAACTGTGGAGTTGAGAAGCTCCTTGACAACTATGTCCCATCCTTGAGCAGCCGCTAGCATCAAGGCTGTAGCGCGGGTGGGCTCTGACCTATAACGAGAATATCTCAACAGCTCCCGCACCGTGTCGACGTGCCCGTGTAGAGCGGCAAGCTCCAAGGGAGGACGCGCCGCGACGACTATATCCCACTTCTGCGAAGCTGCTAGCTTCAAGGCTGCAGTGCGGGTTGGCGAAGAGTTGCAAAGCGGGAGCTTCAACAGCGCCTGCACCGTGTTGACGTGCCCGTATAGGGCGGCAAGTTCCAACGGGGGATGCACCACGCCTGTTGGGCTCGTTGTCGCCTCTTCGTTCCCCCCATATCCGACGCGCTCATGGGTACTTTGCTCAGACCCGACCACTTGGCTCATGTAATTGCCTCCGAGTCTGCCGATCAACTTCTCTAGTATACCGAGATGCCCTTCCCGTGCGGCCAGGTGGATTGGGGTAAATCCCGTCTTCGATGCCGAGAGAATATCTACTCCTGCGTCGAGAAGCACGTCGCATGTTGACGCGTGGCCGAGGACAACTGCGCGATGAAGGGCCGTGTAGCCCCTGTCGTTTTGCCTGTTCGTAGCAACTCCCTGCTCCAGCAGCATCTGGACAACGGTATCGAATCCTCCCTCCGCCGCCAACAGAAGTGCATCGTTGCCCCACTGATCGAGAGCTCCAAGATCGAATTTGGAGTCAATCAGCCCCAGCTTCTTGAACACTTTGGACTGCCCAGATCGAGCGGCAACATGAACAACAGTGCTTTTGTTGGGCAGCCTGTCATCAATTCCGACCTTGGCACCCTTCTCAAGCAGATATGCCCCGATGGTCTCGTTTCCATTCAGAGCAGCCAGGAGAAACGGCGATCTTCCCTGATCGTCCTTCCTATTGATAGCTCCCGCACGCTTGTCAACAAGAAGTTGGACAATCCCGAAAAAGTTGTTCTTCGAGGCAAGACACAGAGCGTTGTTGCACGATGCGCCTTCCTTCAACAGAATATCAACCACGTCGGCGTGTCCATACCCAGCCGCGAGGTCAAGTGCTTCGCCAAGCGCGGTTTTGAAGTTTTCCGTGGACTTGAGTCCTAGTAGGAGGCTGGTTAAAAGGTCTACAAGCCCGAAGCGGCAGGCGATCTTGAGCGGTGTGTCGAATGCCGGGAACCTTGCCGACTGTTGGCCAGCGTAAAGCTCGTGGAGCCTGTAAAGAAGAGAGCCGTTGGAGCCCGCGCTAATGAACTCTAGAACCCTTTTCTTCAACTCGTCGCTAAGCCGATCGCGCACGAGCTTGTAGTGGTAGGGCCAGTGGGTAGCAGCGTAGCCTAGCAGAGCGAAGGCGCGCCGTTCCTCGGTCTTGTGGGAGGGGATGAGGTTCGTTGGACTGGTCGGGTTGGCTTCGGCGACGTCCGGGAGATGCTCCAACGCGAGCTCAAGGTAGGTGAGACACTGCGAGAACACAGTGACCTCCGGGTCTTCGCCTTGATCACGCCATACTTTTGAAAGGGCTGGTTCCATGGTGCTGTGGATGGGGTACACCTGCAAGCCGGAAGGCCTAACCAAGTTACCCTTGAGAGGTCGGATATCGGTTGCGATTCGCAGGTGGACGTCAAGCTTGAGATTGTCCCAGGTTGGGTCTCCAGAGGTCGCAAGAGCAGGGACCACAGCGAGTTCGTTCAGGCTCAAGGGTCGGACAGCGTACACCACCCATTGCAGAAGGGGCGTCAGCGGCGTTCGGAGGTCGGCGGCGCAGCGCTGCACCGTCAGCGCGTACATCTCATCCAGCGTCCAAGGTAAATTGTCGACAACTGTCTTGACACCGCGAATGGTTGAAGGAATCTTTGCAGTCTCAAGAAGCCTCGCGGAGAAGGATGCATGTAAAAAGGAAGTATCTCTACTGCATAGCTGTTCAATAATGTGTTCCTCGTAGCCTTCCCATTCTGGATGGCGGATTGCCAGCTTGTCGACCTTACTTTCGACGAATAGTCTCACGTCTGGCATATACAATGCCGGGTCAGAGAGATCGATGTCTCGGCTTTTTGCGGCTTCTTCCTCGAATAGCCCCTCTCGTGGTTTCTCATCAAACACGACGACCTTGAAGGTAGTTTGGTTATTCGGCATGGCTCGGAACCTGCGGAGCACGGTAACAAAGTCGTCGAATCTCCAGTCCTTACAGTCTTCTGCGGCATGAATAACGCAGAATACCGGGTTGGGATACGCTCCTTTGAGAAGGGTCAAGAACAGGGCGGCTAGGATCTCGAACCCGAACACATCTTCATTTTTGACCCACCCGGCAACCGAAAAAATGAGTTGGAAGAGTTCAGGCCGAGTGAAGAGAATCTGTCGGATCAGAGAGACGTAAATGGAGGAGATGGGCTGGGCCCGCTGGTCCTGCTTATCAAACGAAAAGCTAATGACGGTGGCATCGGGAATCACTTGGAGTTCGGCGATCAAGTGAGATGCGATGACGGAGCTCCCGGATCCGCTGGGCCCGCTCAGGTACAGAATGTCAGGGGCAGTTGGGCCCAAGACTCTCCAGTCTTTGTAGGATTGGTGTTCGGTAACCCAGTTGAGTGTATTCGGAAAGGGTCGGCTCAGACGAAGCTGCCGGTTGCTAGCAGAGACACTTGATAGTAGTGCCAAGAAGTTGCGGAATGCCTTGGAGGTGACTTGGCGGCGCGTCAGCAAATCCCACTTAGCGTTCTCCATCGCACTCATGGATAAATCACTCACATCTGGCCTCCTTGACGAAAACTCGCTTGATGAAGTCAAAGATTTGCTCTGCTATCGCATGGCCGGGCTCAACCCTCCAGACGTCCAGTTTCAAGTCCGCATTGCTGAGGGTAACCCGGCGCTGTGATGCAAATTGCTCACCCTAGGTCACTCGAGTCAGCGATCATTCCTATCTTTGAAGGGACGGTCAACCTACCACCCGGAGTGGGGTGCCTTGTCCATCTTGGGAGGAAACATCCAACATCACATAGTGCCTTTTGATACCCTCGAATGCCCATGCGATGCTCTCTAAGTCACAGGGCAGGTCCCGAAGCACGCCAAATGGCAGGCGAGAGTCTGGATGACGCTTGGATGCAAAGCGTAAGATCTCATCTTCTCGGTGTGCAACATCCTCCACGTGAATGCCACTGGGCCGTTCGCAGAAGACCAAAGCAGCCGTGTAGTTTGCGATGTGGAGATATCGCTTGTGGTGCGACGCAAGCTCAAGTGCCTAGGTAATCACGCGATCAACATATCATGTCTTGCAAAGCCGGGAAGAACAAGGTGCATACCTGTTGTACAAGAGATGCACCCAGGTCGTGGGCGAGAAATATGTAGACAAACGGCTCGGGGGCTTGCTTCGAAGCCGGGTTTCGGAGTGCGCGCTGCTTCGCGTCTGTCCTGACGATTTTATCGAGCAAGGCTTCTGCTCTTCCAGCAAACCCGAGAGAGCCGAAGTTGATAGTCTTATCGCGCTCGGGGGAGCTTCTTGTTGAGCTCACGGAACCCCCAAAGGGGAGACTGGGTACTTTCTCGTCCGGGGAGTAGCTGTTCTCTTCCACAAAAGGAAACGTTGTTACAACCGCGGCGTCCCGGAGCCGCTTGCTCCAAAAGTTCCAGGCTCTGCGCTGCCGCGAGATGTCGTCGCCGATGCCGTGGACGAGGATGAGGCTACAGGCGCAGATCAGAAACAACACCTTCCATTTGAAGTTGGCCCGATCGGGGAAGCTCACTGGCATCGTTCTTTGTCCATCCTCACTCTCTCCGCCGACATCTCGGGGTGTCTCTTGGCCTCTAGCAAGGAGTTATGGCGGCGATATGCGCAAGAAAGCTCGGGAGTCAGGCATTACCTCGTTGCGACTTTGAATGGGGGGATTTGATGAAGTTCAAACACGTCGCTGAGAAGCGGTCGTGCCGCTGCAGTTGGTTCCGAACGGGCCGCCCTTGGCGCGGAAAGTGCCCTTGCAGATGATGCCCCTGCTCATCCCAGTGCTCCTTCCCCTCCTTCTCCACGATGGATGTTGGACTAGGCTACAGCGTTCCACAACGGGCCAAGCCCCGGAAATAGCACCATGCGGGCATTTTGAACCGTGCAGATTCTATCGAATGGAAGGTACGAACAGGTACAAGTGCGGCGGGGTGAGCTGTCAGTCTGCTGTGCTGCCCCGCCTCCACACCACCAGACACCAGCCCCAAGGACGACATCCTTTTCCTCAATTCATTGAGCCGCGGCAGCCTCTTCAAGCCGGAAGCGTGAGAAGCGTCGCCAGGACTACGTCAGCCTGTTTTCCGATGTCCATTTCCTTCATGTTCGTCAAATCCACCGTCCCCGGATCCAGCGTCGCAATGCTCAATTCGTCCAGGTCGGTGTCCCCACCCAACTGCACCGGATCCACCGGATCGGGTTTCTCTTGGCCCATGAGCCGTTTGAACACCCCTTTGAGGTCGGTATCGTACTCTACGTCGATGAGAAACTCAAACGGGACGTCAGCCCTCCGCCGCAACAGCACCGCGGCACGCAAGAAGCTCGGAACCCCACATTTGGTGACGCTGTCCTCCTCGATGGTCCAAATAGCAGCGTTGTCCTTGCCCCAGTTCTCGTTGAGAAGGCGCTTGACGCCAGTGAGCGTTGTCGCGTGCACCTTTTCCTTGACCTGCGACGCCTCCCACACGTAGCCAAGCTCACCGCTCGCACCAGCCGCGCCGGCCGAAATGCCGGCCTTGAACTCCTGCTTGACATCCTTGGTCGAGGTGGTCTTGTTGATGGCGACCTTGCCCTGCGGCGCAACGGCCCACACCTCGGGTCTGTTCTGGAGGTGTCCGCTGGCGTCGTTGAACGTCAGGGTGATGCAGGCCTTTTTGAACCGGCGCCCGGAGTTCATGGAGAGGAAGTTGAACTCAAAGACCAGGAGAGAGGCCGCGTCGCCGTCCGGGGTGAAGTCGCCATGTGTGACGCTGGCAAGCGAGGCCCGCAGGACGAGAGTCTCGCCACGGTCGATTAGCACGTTGCGCGCGACATCGCCGGGCGCATTCTTCGTTCTGTAAGTTGCCTCCCTGCATCTGGGATCGCCTTCTTCGAAGAGAAGGATGTCGACTGTCTCCATATTGCGAGGGTCAAGTTTGGTTTGCTGATTCGGAAAGGTGTGTCTTGCCCTACGACCGGTGTTCTTAGGTCACCTTCGCCTTTTCTGGCGTCGAGAAGTCACGGTTGGGAAAATGGCTTTCCAATCACCGTCTTGTAGTGGTGTCGAAGTACCGCCAAGTACCGATGTGATGGGCTGTCCCACCGCACCGTGTCAGACAGGCTTGAATATGATGGTGTGCAGCGCTAGGGTCTAATTTCGGGGTCAAACTTCGTGTTGGTCTCAGGATATCTGCGAGGGCCTTGTGCTCAAGCTGGGTACCCAAATATGACTTCGGTGTCGCAATGGCCCTCATGCAACACGATGCAGCCTGTGTCGGGAAGGTAGCGAAGGCTTCAACACCACGCCACTAAACAGATGTGAAATGTGCGAAAACGTGCATGTGGTGAGAATCCTTCGCGTCAAATATAGTGAGTAAAGCCCCATTTTCAGGCAGTGTGTTGGAGGTGTCCAGAAAAACTGACCCACGTTTAGTTTCGCCCACTGTTGCAGTGAGGGGAAATCCGCTACCATCCGTCAATATTGTGCTCCACATGCATCGTTCCGGGGGCAACACACTACACAGTAGAGGCTACTGTGTAGACTCTCCATCCTTCAAACCCCCAAACCGCCCCCAATCGAGACATGGTGGTGTGCAAGCAAGGGTTCTCGCATGAAACCAGAACTTGAAAACAGGGGTCGCCTGCAGCGGCAGAAATGCACAAGTTCCAAGCAGCTTACCATCCAATCACCTTCCCGCATCAACAGCCAAACGATCCGCCACGCAGCTCTTCTGCCGTTCTTCGGGGCGGTCCGTGTGGTGGATTTATCACTGCTGCAGCAGCTCTCTGGGAGTCTGCGTTTCGTCGTCCCAGATAAGCAGAGGGCAAGTGTGCAGTCTCCCTGGAGCGAAAAGAAATCGCAGAAGAGGGAAGCCAAGAGTCGAAAACTACAATTTCCCCCACTCCCTTGGGCTGGTGAGCCCACTGACGGCAAGATGAGCGTAGCAAAGGCAAACAAAGAAGCCAAGGAGATGAAGGAGAGCCGCGGGGGCGGTCCGAGGAGCAAGAACGTCAAGGACGGAAAGAAGAGCGACAGCAGCTCATCGGTCCTCAAGACAGCTTTCAAGGTCAACTTCTGCAACGCCGAGGAAGCCAGTGAATGGGACGCCAAATGCAAGGGTAAGCTCACCAAGTCGGGCAATCACATCCTGCACAGGCTCGCCGAGCGCGAAGGCGACGCGGAAAAATGGACAGCGAAACAGGTCAAAGAGTTCCTAGACTGGGTGCTCGGCAGATACCACCACCTTCTCAAGGAGCGGGTTGGTTCAGAGAACCGCAATTCGCTCCATTCAGCCATTGAAAAGGGGAATGTCGACTTCGTCAAGGCTATCGTCGAGAACAGGGAGCTGATTAACCTCGGCGACGTGCTGTCCCAGGTGTGCGCGACGGGCAACGCGCTCCACGTCGCCATCAGATCCCAGAACCGGTCAATTGAGCTTATCGAGCTGTTGGTTGAGAAGTGTGCGGAACTCTCACTCGACAAGATGTTCACCGCCGGCGGCGCCGCAGATGGCGTCCGAGCCAAAGACAACACACCGTTACACGACTGCATGTCGATGGATACTAAGAAGGTGGATGAGGAGGATGAGGATGAAGATGAGGATGAGGATGACGATGACGATGGGGATGACCCAGATGAAGGAGAGGAAGGAGATAAAGAGTTGGACGATGACGGTGATGCGCAAGACCCCAACGGGGGCTGGACTGATCTCAAGTCACCTAACGCGGCAGCGAAACACGAGTTTGGCCCGCTCATAAGGGCCCCTACCATAAAGCAGGGGACCCCTAAGGAGCGCAACGATACGCTTCAGCTTGTTAAGTTGCTGATAGAGAAGCACACGCCTGCCCTCATGGCGACCAACATAGACGAGACGGCGAATGAGCGCAGGACCCCATACCAGGAACGAATCCATCAACTTCGGCTGTTGCATTCTGACAAAGACGAAGATGGGAAGGGCGAAATGATTGCCCAAGACGAGGTTGCCAACTATATTCGCGAGTACTGTATCAGGAATCTTCCTCGGGACCAGATTATGAAGTGCCTGTACCAACGTGGCCAAGGCAAGTTGGCCTCTTTGCAGCGAAACTAGAGATGAGCTATTCGGGTGCCATTTACTAACCTGGTAGCAGAACGGCACATTGAGTTTGACCTTGGTGGACTCCCACACGCCAACATCTCGGTTGACTACCTCGACCGGCTATCGAAACATCTTCGATTCGAAAGGATCTTGAAATATGTAGCGTTGCCAAAGCTCACCATGGAGACTGAAAACAACCTTGGTAGACGGAAGGCTCGCTTCCCGCAGTGAGATACCCTTCCCGAGTCCGAAGTGAGTTGGCGGGCTGACTGCTATTGCGCAAACTCTCACAGGGAAAAGAAATTCAGCCGTAAAAGAGGGCTATCCGACCTCGTTGAAGTATTCAGGTGGCTGCGGAGAAACAACGTGGAGCAGATTGTGAAGGTTATGGTCATTGACGATTGCGATCCGTGCCACTCTGACGCTAGCATCGAAGACGCACTGCGAGATTTCAAGGTCGAGGTGTGGGATTGGAAGAGGATTGACATCAGCACCGATGTGATTGCAGAGTCGAGCAAATTCATCAAGGAGATCTCGCTTTATTCGAGCGGTAACCAGGCCGTTCTAATGGGTTGGGCAAGCAGCGAAGGACTGCTGGACAAGGACAAGTTCCCCAAGGTAGACCAATCCCCGCGAGTCTTCTGAACATTGGCTAATCCGTCTTAGCTAGAGCAAGTGAATCTGTTCATCCGGGAGGTAAGTGCATCATACACGGTTGAGCAGTCCGGCCTCAAGAAACCTGGACTAACAGAAATGTAGGGCCTGGAAGACTCTGACCGGCTGCATAAATATATCAACGGGTTTTCGAAGAGGTTGTCTCAAGGATCAAACGTCAGAGTCCGCCACATTCTTGACAACAGACTGATCAGCTACGCATCCGAGTTCAAGGGTAGTGAAGTCTCATCTCAGACGTACGTCTTCCCCCGCGTGCCCCTGAGTGCCATTACAGATAGGGTCTAACATACGACAGGGAAAATGCGTGGATCGAGTCTGTGACAAACTTCGCCAGGTTTTTGCGCAGGGCGCCCCGAGCGAAGGAGGAAGATATGGCAATAAAGATCGCCATCATCGACGACGGAGTCGACGGGTCGCTGCTCAGCCTCGACAACAAGATTGTAGCAGGAAAGTCCTTCTGTCCGTACGCCAACTCAACCGACCTGATGAGCCCTTATTACGTATCGTCAGGCAACCACGGCACGTGCATGGCCACGCTCATCTGCAAGCTCTGTCCCGAGGTGAAGCTGTATGTAGCAAGATTGGATGAGCGGCCAGGGGTTGGAAGTAGCCAGCGGCAAATCACAGCCAGGTCAGCGGCCGAGGCGATCCAGTGGGCTACGGACTGCGATGTGGACATCATCTCCATGAGCTGGACCATCGAGGCGCCAGTGCAAGGCAGCGACGACATGACAGCGCTGAGGAATGCCGTCGACGCCGCACGCGCCAAGAACATCCTCATGTTCTGCTCGACCTCGGACCAGGGCAGCAGCACCCGAGACGACTGCTACCCCGGCGACTTTGACGGGTGCATCAAGATCGGCGGCGCCACTGACACGGGCGATCCGCTGGCATGGGTCAACACCGAAAAGGTGCAGTTCCTGCTGCCAGGCGACCACGTCCCCTTCTCCAACAACGAAGGCAAGGTCGTGTCGTACGAGTCCGGCAGCTCGGTGGCCACGGCCGCAGCATCCGGCCTCGCGGGCCTGCTTCTCTTCTGCGGGAGACTGGTCGACAAGGCGGGGATTCAGAAGGGATACAAGTACCGCGATATCAAGGACACCAAGAGCATGACGGATATGCTCAACAACATGTGCAACTCGAGGAACAAGTTCATCACGGTGCAGGACACGCTCGAGGTGCGATTCAACCAGTGGCTTAACAACAACTCGAGCGGGTCATTATCGGAAGATGATCCATCGTTGAACCTGAGACCACTGGTCAGGGCGAGTGATTTGTCAAAGATGGAGTGGGATGCACAGTGCCTTGGGGCGCTGCAGTATATGTTGATGAGCGTGATTAACCCGAACCGCACGGGCAGGTAGGACACTTGTTTGTACGAATACTAGGATGGAGCACAGCCGTAGGGGTGGTGACACCTTGCCAAGGAGGCCAGGGATGAGCAACGGACACCAGAATACGAGAAACGATCAAATGCCGAGTCTTTTAACCCAGTACAGCCTGGTTGTATGAGACGAATGTGTCGGCTCATAAAGTTTCCTTCTTCGTTCGTAATCCTGAGTTGGGGTGAGCTGTGACTGAATTTGTCCCTGAGCTCAGGTGATCCCCTGCGTGGCTGTCATAGAAGAGCGCGGAGCCAGGGGCGCGGAAGAAGTCCCAGCTAGCTTAGGTGAGCCGGCTCGACGAGGAGGTGGGTAGTGAGGTGGGCGAGGTGGGCAACCATGAGCGTGTTGAGTTGGGTGGCGACGGTTACTGAAAGGGGGTGGCTCGCCGCATCGTAGACCTCAGTTTCGTTAAGCACGTCGGTTTCGTCCGCTGGACACCCCCTTTCCCACCAAATGACAACCCCTTACGAGATACATACTAAGACAACATTGAACACTCCATTTTATTTCACCCCGGCCGTTGCGCTAAGACCAACCAGTAAGAGGAGCATGTCTCTACCTGCCTTCCCTCCCATTGCGTGACGACCGTGACCAAGTGTAGGTGAGCCAACACCACGTGGGCGAGGTCCGAAAATGGGCAGGATTGTATGTCCCCAGATTGTCTCACGTTACACTACACTAGTACTGGAATAATAGTATGCATCTCTCGGCTCGTGGATGTGCGATTGGCCGGGGAAGTTCCACCCGGATAGGGATTCGAATGCATCCGGGGCACCATGCAAGTGGCATCACCCTGCAGATCAACATGGATGACGATAGGGGGCGAGCGGGATGTACTAAAATAGCGTGGGGAGCAATCTGGATACAACTCGCCAACCCTCACCACTATTGACGACACCCAGGTTCCATTCCTTTGCACCCTCCCAGACGCCATCATGGACTTCTGGACGGCACTCATTCTACTCAGCGCGGCGGGGATCGCATGGGCCTTGGTGGGCGGCATTTCCCGCCTCTGGCTCAGCCCTCTCTCCAAATTTCCCGGCCCCAAGTTCACCGCGCTAACCCTCTGGAACGAGTTCTACTGGGATGTCGTGAAGCGGGGGAGTTTTATCTGGAAAATTCAAGAGATGCACGACCAATACGGCCCCATCGTCCGCATCAACCCTTACGAGCTACACATTCGCGACGCAGATTTCTACAACGAGCTCTACGCCTCCAGCCGGCGCATGGACAAGTACGAATGGTGGACCCAGATGGCCGGCTCCCCTGGCAGCGGCTTCTCGACGATATCGCACGACTTGCACCGGCAGCGTCGGGGCGCGCTAAACAATTTCTTTTCGGCGCGGTCAGTGGCCCAGCTGGAACCGATGATTCAGGCCAAGATCGACAAGCTACTGGGGAGACTCGAGCGCGTCGCTTCCACCGGGGAGGTCCTCCGTCTGGATGCTGCATTTATGGCCCTCACCACGGATATTATCAGCGAGTATGCCTTTTCCAACGCCATGGGGTGTCTTGACCAGCCGGACTTTGAACTCGGACTCGCCTGGAAGCGCACAATTCTCGGCGCATTTGAGGGCGGCACGATTAGTCGGCAATTTCCCTGGATGCTGCCCCTGATGCAGCGACTCCCTTTGTCGGTTGTCGCGGCATTGAACCCCGCTGCGGCCTATCTGTTCAAATGGCAGGAGAAAGTCAAGCAGCAAGTTGCGCCAATTCTGGACAGGACGGACGAGAAGTCTGCAGGGGGTGGAGGAGACAACCCCGGGCGCACCATCTTTCACACGCTGCGGGATAGCGATCTGCCTGCTGAGGAAAGGACCCTCGAGCGGTTGTGTGACGAGGGGAATATCCTGATTGGGGCGGGCTCGGAGACCGTGGCGCAGACGCTGACGAGACTGTGCTTTTACCTTCGACATGTGCCGTCGGTTCTGGTGAAGCTGAGGGAGGAGTTGGATCGTGAGAGCCCCGCGAGGGGTGAAAACCAGCTGGCTGGACTGCAGCAGCTGCCATATCTTGTAAACCCCAGGCTCCGGCTTCAGTTTTTGTGACCCTGGATCTCTAACATGAAGGGTTGCAGAGCGCCGTCGTCCGGGAAGCACTTCGACTTTCGTACGGGGTGACGACTCGGTTGCCTCGGATCGCGCATGAGGATATCCGATACAAGGGTTGGGTCATCCCATCAGGGGTATGGCTGCCCCTTTACCACAAGCTATATCCTATGGTATGCTCGCTAACCCTCGACATAGACTCCGGTGTCAGAGACATCTACTTTCGTCCTCCTCGACCCGACAGTATTCCCAGAGCCAGAATCATTCCGACCCGAACGTTGGCTTGAAGGAGGCAAGCTTGGAACCAATCTAGACCGGTACTTGGTGGCCTTCGGCAAGGGGTCTCGCCAATGCCTTGGCATCAAGTGAGTCTCCCTTATCATCCACTTTTTGAATACGACTCCGCCCGTTACTGGTATTGACGTGCGTATTTGTGCCGCTTTTTAGTCTCGCCTATGCCGAATTGTACCTCACAACGGCGGCAGTTGTCAGGAGATTCGACTGGGAGATGTACGAGACGAAGCTCGAGGATATCGTTCTTCACAGCGACTTCTTTGTTGGGGTTGGGGCGTCGGATGTCTATGGGAAAGGGGTACGTGTGAAGATGGCAAGCCGCGCCGCACAGCGGAAGCATTGTTGATGATTTGGCTCGCTGAGAAGTTGGTGTATGAGGACAGTAGAAGCCGTCTTCCACATTGGCTCTGGGGAATATGGCTGGTGCGGTGCACGTGGACTTTTTCGTACAAAAGGACCCTCGATCACATGCGTCAAGACAGCCAGCCACAACAACCCTACCACTCATAAACTTCCTCGGGCCAGCATGAAGTAAGCAGCCACCAACTCCACGTCCTCCACGGGCCGGGCCTTAATCTTAGAATTCTACTTTTGCCCTGGAACCCGTGGTCTCTGAAACTCAAGCTTCTGTCGGGAAAGATGACGGTCAAGGGCTTTCTTGTCGCTTTCATGTTGGGGCTCGGCACCCAATCACCCCTTCAGCGGGCCGACCCCGGCGATGTCAATCTTTCCCACATCACCAAACTCGCCTCCCTCGGCGAATCGTACTCGGTCGGCGTCGGCGCAGGTGACAGACTCGGCACGATTCTGGACGCCCTCGACGACCAAGGAGACTGGTCATGCAGCCGCTACGACAAATCTCACCCCTATCTCGTCAGCCAAGACCCCCGACTTGGAAAACACGCCGGGAAGAATTTCCAATTCCGCGCCTGCTCAGGGGCTACAATCGCCGATGTCCTCACCACCCAGCTTCCCCGCGTCGATCCGGGTCAGCAGGTCATCATGATCTCTTCTGGAGGGAATGACGCCGAGCTTTTCAACCTCCTCAACCAATGCATCTATCAGTTCGCCTCGTTGATGCCTGACAAGGTCCAGGAGGCGATCGAGGAAACCAAGAAAAACGACTTGTTTGGGTGGGCTGCTGACTACGACTTTGAGCCGCTCGGCCGCGGATGTGAAGACCAGCTTCGACACACGGCCAATATCATTGCCAGTCCAGACTTTGACGACATGGTAGACAGGCTCATAAATGCTGCGAAGCTGAAGCTTGCACCCGAGTAAGTTCACCCTTTCCCATCACAATTCTCATCACCAGGGTTAGGCAAAGGATTGACGGTACCAGTGGGATGATCTACTACACAGGATATGCAAAGTTCTTCTCTGAAGACTATACGTCAGAATGTGACAAAGTATCCTGGTCAATATGGGATTTTGTGAGGACTACCCTTGATATTGCTGGCCATGCCTTTCTGACCGAAACCTTCCAGAAACCAAACGACATCTTCCGACCTCCCGTGTATCTGACCACCCGGCACCGACAAGTAATGAACGTCCTCGTCGATAGAATGAACTACAAGCTCAAGCAGGCCGTCCACCGCGCTGGTCCCCAAGTGAACTTTGTAAACTACGACAGGTACGTCGGCCACTTCAACGGGCGCTACTGCGAGCCCGGCGTTGACGAGTCCACCACCGAGAGCAACAACCGCACGGAGCTCATGTTCTATGAACTCAACGTCTGGGATGCCGAGGGGGAGAACCCTAAGGGAAGAAGCCCCTGGGGATCGAGCCTAGACGGTATCCACGAAAACTCCTTTTACGGCGGGGTCAACATCATGGCGCAGATTACAAAGCTGCTGGACAAAGAGGTATCGGGGAGATTTACCAGCGAGAGTTTCAGGAAAACCGGGCCGAACGAGCGACTGCTGGTCGCCAACCTGCCGCAGGTCAAGTTTGCGGTTCACAACATAGTTCCAGATGGCTATTCGCGCATCTTCCACCCACAAGTTTCCCTTCATCGCATTATTGCGGGTTTTATTCTCGACAAAATGACTAAGCACAATGCTCTCGACACCAGGAAGGCGAGAAGTTCTGGGAGAGACTACAATAGTGCGTAGATACCTATTTTAGAGTAAATAGACTTGCTAGAGCTATCGATAACTCTTCCCCTCTTCCGGCAAAGAGACCTCCTCATTCTCCCCTGCAAATGACAGGTGTCCAACGCTGACAGTAATTCCCGGGCCCTCTTCCACGATTTCCACATCACCCCCTACGGCGCCCCATTTGAGCTTTCCCTGGCTGAGTGCACTTCTCTCTCGCACGCTTGGCCCCTCCCCGCCCGAAAGACCTAGCTCTCTCTCCTCGACAATCAGGCTTAGCTCCTTGGCTGCCTTGCCACCAGGCAGAGTTTCAATAGAAGAAGACCTCGACATCTTGCCTCCCGAACTTGTCGCTCGACGAGCGGGGTGGCAGCTGGCGGAGATTATCAGCGAGTTGTTCCCCATGACAGGCATGTTCCCCCTGAGTATGTAGAATAGGCCAAACAGCGCCGGCAGTGCCGCCATGACCGAGCAGGTGGTTATGGCGGCGAGCATGGGGCCGGTGGAGTAGCCGACGTTGATGAATAAATTAGCGGATGTGTTGCGGTTGTCGGTGGGGGTGAGGTAATCTGATTGCGAAGAGTGAGATTAGTGAAATTGCTCGAGTGATTGGGCGCAAGGACGACTCACCCCCTTCAATAACTAGGACGTAGATGGCATTGGAAACTAGCCAGTGCAGGACGATGCTTCCGATTATAAGCGGGATGCTGTACAAATACGGCAGCTGGAGCCGATACGTTGAGAGCTGCTCGCCCTTGGGTGATGTCACCCGAAGTGGCCGATATGAAATGGCGAAAGCATTCCACTCTAGCTCCGAGTGCAACCGGGTCCAGATGGCGTTGTACATGAAGTAGTTGATCGACAGGATGAGCTGCGGCGCGTTGGATATGAGGATAGAGGGCAGTAACTGCCCCTTGGGCACCCAGTTGGCATCAAACAGCCCGTTTTCGTAGGTGTGATCCAAGCCCGAGTATCTGTCTGCTGTCAGTACTTGATCATCGCAGCGTAACCTTACCTTCACAAACTATCAGGGAATACTTACCGATAGTCGCTTCCCTTGCCACTGCTTCTTTTCTCCGCGAGCTCGACCACAGCGATACTGAAAAACCATCCAGCCACAACAATCCCAGAAATAAAGAAGATATATGTGCGAAACCACTTCCCTGGCATGATGGCAACAAACAGCCTTGCGACAGGCCGTCTCCATTTCCGCGGGGCAGGGGCTGGCCACCCCTTAATCCGCTCTTCGGCATCATTCCCCCAGAAAGAAGCCAGCTGATGGTTGCTCAAAGTGCACATGTCTCGAGTTTCTGGATCCGGCCGAAGTAAGAAGGACTCGATGGCATCCCCCGGTGTCACGAGCGGGTCGTCGTTGAGTTTGAGAAGAATCACGATGCACTGCATCGTCTTGAGGGCTGCGCAGATAGTGACAACCAAGAGAAGGACGCCAGAGACACCAACTCTGCATCTATTCGAGATATCCTCTGCCAGACAATACTCGACTTCCCAGTCACTGAAGCCGTCGACGTCAAATCCTGCGCGGTGCTGAAGCTTGAGGGTAGTATTTCGTTGGATCGGCGTGTCTGCCAGAACCGAAGGGGACACTGTCGACTGAGCATAAAACTTGGGCTCGTCATTGACGATAGTCCAATTTCCATCGCTTGAGAATATCGTCGAGTTTTTCAGATAGGAGTAAGCGCAACCCGACGGGTCCGGCCCGTTTTCGCCGCCAGGTGGGGCCGGGCACATGTTAGTGAAGCGGGACTCGGCCCCGATCAAGGAGCCGCAGCCGGTCGTACACATCCCAGCTGGCTCCATTGGGTTCTGTGTTGTCTTGCAGACGGCCGAGAACCAGAGGGGGTTGACTTCGTCGGCGGGAGGGAGGAGGCCGAGGTCTTCCCAAAATCCCGCCGAGATCTGGTCGAAAGTGGAGCTGTTGACGAGTTGTTCGCGTATCCATCCCCGTTTATGTGACTCGTTGCCGGTGTTGATGATGACTACCACATCGCCGTAGGTTCGCCGAGGCTCGCAGGCAATGTATTGACGTCGGCATGTGCGCGGGTCGAGCCGTACCCATGATGAGGAAGACTTCGCAGCGCGTGTAATGCTTGCCACAATGGGTGAGGATGCGTTGGTATAGTCCGAGATACTGACGTGTGTTCCGGAACTGGTATAGGCTCGAGGGAGGTACTCGCGCCAAGCTACCCCATAATCCGGGAAGAATCCAGAAGGGGCAAGGTACGCTCCAGGTAGGGTGTAGGCGCTGCCGTTGACGAATGGCTCCGCTGCGAAAGTCATCTGCCACTTGCCGCCAAGAAAGTCGGACTGAAAGACGACGCTGTTGAAGAGGAGATGAATCGGCAGAGAGGACAGGCCGAACACGAGGATTGACACAAGCTTGAAGCGCGAGATATGCCACATGTTCTTGGCCGAATGCACGCCGATGTCCAGCATCTTTTTCTTGCGGTGGGCCACGTCCAGCTCACCTCGGCTTGGGGCGTTGAGGACCTGGATGAAGAAATTGGACGAGGCGACAACGCCCATGGCGATAATGTTAATGACCAGGTGGAGGGCCACATTGATCTTAGTCGAGGTGTCGCATGGTCCCTGGTAGAAGAAGAGGTTTCTTGTGAGAGACCCCGAGTTGCTAGTTATGACGCCAACGAGGATGGCCAAGGTCAAAGTGAGGGCAGCCACCAGGGCCGTGTTGATGATGGCTGTCTTTCGCCATCCCCGCCGATCAACGCGCATCCCCATCGCTATTTTGCCGACATGTTCATGATACCGCAAAGCTCGGGTGCCAGGAGAGTTTTGATCATTTTTTGAGAACAGAACTCCCTGGTCAACATCGGGGGGGCCAGGGATGTTCTGTTACGTGAAGGGGTCAACAGGGTTGGCCGGCCTGTTGGTGCATGTTAGGGATCTCTGCCACATTTGCCGGGAGCGCTAACATGCACGCTGATCTGAAACGCCAAGGCATCGCGAGTCGCCCTGGGCCACGCATGCAGCCAACCAACCAACCTGGATTTATTTTCCGACAAGTCGGTGTGAAATGAAGAGGAGATGGATTTGTGACGGGGGCGATGTCTAGGGCGAAATGGCGTTGGAACGGCTGGGATGGAAGGGAAGAAGCGAGTGTGGCCAAGAGAATTGAAGTTCTGCGCTTGTTCAGTGGTGGCAGTGAGGGGTGGCTCGCTCTTTCTAATCGAGCGAGGAATCGTCGGTGGCAGGAGAACAACGGTGGCACCTGCTTGGCCAATCCCGACCGGATGGATGGTGACCGGCCTCTCAACCACAGGCCATTGCGCTAACTATGCGGGGATTCTACCAAGTTCTCGACCCCGCGCTCTGGTCTCCCGTTGCTGGCTTGCACCTGGCCACGGAGTGCCGCAGCCGCAGCACCCATCGGCGCTTCCAGGGCAGTATGCCAACCTCTCATTGGACTAGACTCACTAGAGCACTGCCATGGCGCATTCGACGCACGAAACTCGGCCGGAAATCCCTTGGCGACATGCGCCGATGGTCGGTGATTGCAATTCGGTCACATGATGCGATGGGCATGGCGAAGCAATATTGCCCGACGAGGCTCTAGGGATTTTCGACCTTCACCCTTGGCGGCCCCCAAGACCGACTTTCTCACTGTGCGAAGACGACCCACGCACGCGAATAACGCCATGCGCGTGTTCCAACCAGAATGCACGCTCCCGGAGGAAGGGCCCGCCTTCATCCAGCAGCCCAATGTCCGGTCGACAATGGACATCATTTGGAGCTCCCTCACCATAATCTTCCTTTGCACCTGGTCCATCACGCACCTTAATGTTCCGCCCCAGGTACGCCCGCTCCCGCCAGCCAAGAGCTTTTGGGAGGAATGCAGACGCGCTTTCTTCGAAGCCTGGTATTCCCTCCGCAGGAAGGCCGTCTGGATGCTTGTCAACATCCTGGTCCCAGAATTCTTGCTCGGCAAAGCACTGGCCGAGTTTGTGGCCGCGCGACACTGTACCAACGCAATCCTCGAGTTCCAGCGTGAGGAGAAGCACGACGACGAGATCTCATGGACCCCGACTCACTCGCATTATGCCAATATGGGTGGCGTCTTTGTTAAGTTCGAGTCTGACCACACCGAGTCAAGTATTATCGAGGCCAGCGACACAACTAGCCAATGGATCAAAAAGCTCATTGACCGCTGTGAAGCAGGCTACCCTGGACTTGGCCCGTTTGACTGGGCCGTTCACAAGAAGCACCACGAGTTCGCCAGAACGTGGCTTAGTAGTCACTTGAATGACAGCGATGGCCGCTTTGGGGCTCGAATGTTATCTGGGGACGTCTGGGCGCTCTCGGCATCGCAGCTGCTCTTACTCCGAAAGATGGGCGTGATTACCAGGTTCCCCGACATTTCAGAACGACAGATCAACGACAAGAATAAGGCGGATGCTGTGGTCAAGTTTATCGCCATAGTCCAGGTCCTCTGGCTGGCCATCCAACTGGCGGTTCGTGCGGCGGCGGGCCGCCAGTCGTCACAGATCGAGATCACAGCTTTGGCCTTTGCAGTTTGCGCCTTGATCACATATCTTCTCCTCATCCACCGGCCCAAGGACGTTAGCGTGCCGGTCGTCATCTCCGCATACCGAGATGTGACCTCTGAAGAGTTTACCGAGGTAATTGCGCTCACGCAGCCTGTTTACCTCGCCGGGAAATCATTCTACAGCATACCAACGAGCACAACACCCTGCACCGGCACCGATAGTGGAAGATATTCTGACCTGCAAACCCTTGGCATCCTTGGCGGCTTGTCCGTCTTTGGTGCCGTACACCTCATCGCCTGGAACTTTCAGTACCCCAACGAGATCGAGCGACTGATTTGGCGCATCTCGGCTTTGATGGTCACGCTACTGCCCATCATCGCTGTGTTGGCCACAGACCTGGTAATACCCCCGGACTGGCAAGACGAGAGCGGGATCAAGGGCTTCGTGTACAAGGCTTCCACGGTAATTCTTGTTTCTGTTATGGTGCTCTTCTTTGTTCCAAGGCTGTATCTCTTAGTTGAGGCGTTCCGCTCAACGTATTTCCTACCCCCAACCACTTACGTCACGACTTGGGCGAGCAATATTCCCCATATTGGATAACACTCTTCATCTGTCAACGTTGGGTATGCACGATCTCTTTAGTTCTAGGAGCACCCTTCAGGCTGTGAATCGTCTCCGTCCTGTGACTACTTTGTCTATATACGATGCTCACCAGGTAGTACTTATCTACTCATGGTTGTTGTGTTGAGAGATATGACAGGGATCTCCAGAATGGAAAGTATTGTGAAAGAAACCGGATTCCGGTGGTATCATATGAAGAAATTTAATTTGTATTAAGTTTCTGAGAGAGACAGCTTGCCTGTGATACAGTTTGAGTTAGCTGTCCCTACGACGAAACTGCTCGACGTCTCCATGCTCGGGTAGTTGCACGTTTCTCTCCAGCCGTTGTTATTACAAGAATGGGTCCAGCTTTCTATTTCCGCCCTTTTCCCATCAAAATATCAGTCCAAAGCCTATTTAATTCACTGGCCGCTCCCCTTCTGATCTTTCTGTCCGTCCGTAACATCCTCAACTCTCATGTTATCCGCGACTGGCCCCACTGAGCCGCGTGTCCCCTCGAGTAGAATAGGCTGTCCCTGAGAGTCGAATATTTTTGTCTCCGTCACCGGTGCCTCACCCAACTTCTGCCTCGTCGTGCGCGAGCCCGAGCCGCTGGGGTTGGAGTAGGCTTCGTGCTTGTAAGCCCATCCTTTGGCCGTTTCGTGGCCGTTGACCGAGGCGGACCCCGCGACGGCTGCCGAGGAAGAGCTGGAGAAGGAGAACTTGAACGGCATATTTGCTAATTGATAGGTGTGGATTTTATCGGAGATGGCGAAATGGTGTTTGATTTGAGCAGACAAGAAAAAATGATGTTCTGGTGAGGTAGGAACTTCATTTTGAAACGTGGTTGTCGCCACTTGTATGTCGGGATGACGTCACAGCGCGACGCGAAACAAGATGCGGTGGCAGCGATCACAATCTGCCCGCTTTGTCCCACGCGTCACTTGTGAGCCACTGCGTTAATTGAGAAAACTCATCGCACTGTCCTCCCAGTCACAACATTCGGGTACTTTCCTGGTGTACTAGTACGATAAAATCTCTTTTAGGGTACGCAAGAATCACCGCCATTTCAAATTTTGTTCCAATGTGGAATGTTACTTACCTACGGGAAACCACATGTGCACGTACTGATAGCAGATTACCTGCTAGTTATCCTATAAATTGCCCGATGGGGGATCGAGGAATCAATTGTTCTACGACTGGTAGCTTTAGAGCACTGGAAACCTAACCACCGAGAAAGAAATACTTTCGAGCCCCCACGCTCTCTAGGACTATCAGTTTTCGCAGCGGAACACGCGTACATCCGGTAGCAACCAAGAGCCGGCCCGCGCTTAGCCGTAAGAAAATCGCTGGTCGTCCCGGTAATCATCACGTAAGCCCTGTCTGAGCTGCGTGTTTGGGCCCGAAACCCGATGCCCCCTGTTTCAGCCCGAACGACGGACTGAAAGACCCACAAAACCCACTGTCTCTCACTTTTAACTCTTTTCAAAAGCTTTTTTCAACCTCTTTCAACATCAGCGTGGATCCTGTCTCCTTCGTACTCCACATCTGCAACAAAAAAGAACAAGCAAGATGCCGTCCCGCAGAGACACCCTAATCGCCATCGTGGATGCGCACTGTGAGCAAAACATCGACAAGATCATGGCTTTCCATAGCGATAACTTCACCTGGGAAGTGCTACCCAGTACGTAAACGGCGATTCACCCCCAGTCCAACTCCAACACCTCTAACACAAAATAGAATCACTGGGACAGATACCCCTGAACAGCGCGGCGTACAAGCAGATGTACCAGTCCATCGCACCGGCCTACCGTAACTACCAGATGACAATCGTCGACATTTTCGAGGACGAGAAGGCAAACAAGGCCGTGGTCTGGATTGATGCGAAGGCAGAGACGGATGTTGGGCCGTATGTGAACGAGAAGATGGTGGTGTTTTACTTTGACGATGCGGGAAAAGTTTCGAAGACTTACGAGTTTATTGACTCGGCGGCGAGTGCGGCGTTCTATGCCAAGCTTCACCCGTCTGTTACAAAATAGGTGGAACGATGGACGGGGGTTTGAACTTGGTGTTGGGCAAAATGTATACCTTGCTTCAGGGAGTAAGAGTCCAATGTATGCATATGTGTACACAGTCCCACACCATTATCATCCACCCCCTCTTACTCCCCTCTTACCCACACTACGACGGCAAGGTCCCAACACCGCATTCTTCCAGGTTTCGCATCCCCTCCCCAGAAGTTGACCAATACTCCTCCCTGCAACTCAAAACACCATATGCCTCCCCCTTCGCCCAACGCAGTACCGTGTTCCACCTCCTCTCCCTCTCCAAAAACGCATCATAAATTTCCTCATCCCTATACTGCCCAAACCGATTCGGATCTGCCTCCTTCTCCATTCTCTCCACAACCCCATCCACCACTCTCCTCCGCTGCTCATCGACAAACTCCCGCTCGGCGCTTCCGTGTTCACACGCATTCATCCTCTCCACAGCAGCGCGAGTCCTGGGCCTAATAGCGAAGCTACAGTACTGCCTGTCCTCTGCGCCTTTATTATACGATTTTATGTCGAAATTGTCTTGGATGGCCCCCATTGTGATTGCCTGCATGATGCGCCCCATCCGCGGAGTCGGTGCGGACATCGCGGCGTCGACGTAGCCGTTGTAGAGCATGCCGTCCGAGGCCCTGCCTTTGCCAGTTCTGAGTAGTCGGAGCCATGATGCGCGGGAAAATGGGTCTCGGGGTGTGAGGAGTCGGAGGGTTCGTGGGAGGGGTAAGGCCATGCGTGCGCAGGCGTCGATGACGGAGGTGATTGGTGTTGTTGGCGAGGTTGTCACCCATGGGGATGGTTGAGTGGGCGGGTTCGTCTCGTCAGGCTGGCTGCAGTCGTACCAGTCGGGATTCTCCTGTCGGAGTTGGAGGGAGAGATCGTCCCAGCGCCTCTTGAGGGCGGGTTCGTTCGTGCATGCTTCCTTGTTCTGGTCCCAGCGCTCGCCGAGCCGTTCGCACACCGCATCCATGTAATCGCCGTATCGGGTGGCGAGTTCCGCCTAGCGAAGGGAGCGCAGCGTCTGACATAGTAAGTCTTGCGCGTCGTCTCTTGGTACTTGTAGGAATGGAGAAGGAGACTCGGCGATGTCGAACTGGCACTCTAGGACGAATGTACACATGGTCGTTACCGTCTTGGGGTCGAAGACCTCCCTGTCGTGCACTATCTCGAGGATGTCCTTGATGGAGTTGATGAGTATGCCCAGAAGGGTGTGTGCGACAGGCGAGGTTCTGCGCTTGCTGCGGAGCACTGTGTCGGCGTAGCGGAGCGTGTTCTTCAATCCGGGCCGATCCCAGAACCTCCTGAGAGTGATGTCTGGTTCGGGAGGCTCGAGGTCTTCCTTTAAAATGTTCGCGTCCTCGATGTAGGCCTTGCCGAGAATATCGCGGGCTGATAGGCGTGTGCCGGCAAGGGTAAATAGGTTGATAGGCGGCATAGTCGCGGTTTGAGAGATGGATGTGCAGTATCGACGTGGGAACGGGCTGAGATCGAGAATCGCGGATGCTGTTGTGCCGCTGCATTTATATGCGTCTCACAAGCGGTGGCGCTATTTGAGTTTACGGCCCGCGATGATAAGAACAGAAGCTGGAAAGTATGGTGTTTGAGTTTTGATGTCCTGGTAGCCCGAGCTTCAGAATTTCATGCTCATCCATGTGTTCGCGTTGGAATAGGTGAGGCAATGTCCCATGCCGATCTATAGCTATGTCGCGCTTGGTTTCTCGAGGACTTGGAAAGGTACCATATACCACCGGCACTTGACTCAATGGCGGTCAGCCTACCTACTTCCCTATCTCCAGAGCCACCTCGGCCACAGCAAACATACGGCGGAGCTCAGCAAGGTTTGTCGTGCCCCACTAGTGGTCAGTCCCCTTAAGCAACCAAGTAACCCTTTTCAACAGGGGTGTCCATGTCCGCCAAAGTTGCAGCCATGCCTCGACCAGTGGAAGGACGTCTTCGGCAGTCCAGGTGTAGACATCTATGACCACTCGGGGGTCGTCGATAATGGTGAGAGTCTCAACATTTGCTGGAAGCCACACCTCTAACCTCACTCCGTTCCGGCGCTCAAACCCGACCAGAAAGCTCAAAGGAACCTCTAAATTGCGCAGTTGCGGAAAATCCCGGAGGGAATGTAGAGATCCCCGAATCCACAGGTCCGGAAAGAGACCGGCGAAGTCGGAGCCTCCGTCGCAACCAATCGAGAGGGTCAAACTTCTCAATGTTGTTCGGACCATGCCCAAATTGGAGGAGATTATGTCGAGGTCGAACGTTGGCTCGGGGTCATACGCTAGCATTGTTGATCCACTGCAGTTATTTGCGGCCGGATCAAACCACCATTCCCACCGGAGCGTCTCAAGTCGCGTTGCTACACAGAGAAAGTCGTTTATTGTGCCCCTCCGTAATATGTCGGTCAGGTCAAGTGATCTCAGGTTTAAGCATTCTGGCTTTGTTCGGGACGGCCACTCGAGGCAATGAGGGTTGTCGATTTGGGCGCGCAGGCTCGATAAGGCAGGAAGATATAGAAACGGAAGGATATCGGCGGTGTTGCGTTGTCTGAACCACTCCCTGGGGCCGTTAAACGCTATTTGTCCTGGCAGGGGAGGGAAGATTGTCACGTTGCTCAGTCGTTCGAATTTGGGAAGCCTCGGATGGGAATTTCCCTTGCAGACCGCTGCAGTGAGCATCATGCCGAGCATGTGAGTTTCCTCGACAGCGCCTGCCTCAAGGATGAGCGATGATAAGTTCGGCAGGCGCGACACAAGCAACGCGAGCAGGGCATCCATTCTTCTCTGGCCTACTTGCACAGCCCAGTTAAGGCCATCGCTCACTGGCAGCTTCATGGCGCTGATATGGAAATCGACTCAACAGAGCGAGGCTTTGCCAAGGGCACAGATGGAGGGCGTCTTGTTTCGCCGTCTCTTGGGCTGTAAACTCCGTCGCCGTCGATGCTGAGGTTCTGGACGAGAGCGGCTCGCTCGGGCCTCCGCAGCAAGATGGTGAGGAGCGGAGCGATTGGGGGCGCGTGGGATCCCCGCCATGTGAGTCTGATAGAACGGTGCGCGAGGGGCTGCGCAATACTGAAGAGATGACTGTTGGTTCTGCAGAGGTTGCTGAGATCGGATGAAGACAGGCCTCCCATGATCTGCATGAGTATCTCCACTGGACACGCCACCAGATTCGCCATCACGACTCCTTGCTCTTCGCGTAATGGTGTTGCTTTTCTGGTGAATTGAGCAAGTGCGAGGATGGGAGTCTAGAATGTCTAGAATCAACACGCTAAATCAGGCGGACGATGTGATGATGCATGAACGATGACATTTGAGGCACTGTGTCAGAGGCGGTCTATTAATATGGCCCTGCATGCCCGCTCTCAGGCTGTGGTGTTTACCCCGGCCCTGGGACATGGGACGTGCCCCTCGCTGGCGCGCCAAGCTTCGATTGGAGCGCAGTGATAGCCCGGGGTATCGGGCTTTTTGCTGATGGCTGGCTTGGGTGGCACGATCTGACTGGTCCAACACTGATAACGACCACGACTCAGCCCCAGGACTCCTCCGACATGGTGCAGCAGACCACCCATGCTGATGTGGTTAGCTCTCCGCCACCCCGCCAACGGCGGACATGAGCTGACAGCATTCCTGCATTCAGCGATGGCCAGGGCCTGTCAAAGAGGCGGGGTTGTCAGCCTCCAACATGCTGGCCAAGGGCCAGACTCGCCGATCGTCGCTGCCCATTGGGCTGCATTTGCGTCGCACAAAGTCGGCGCACAAGGTCCGGAGGGGATTTCCGCCGCCGATTTTCTGCTTTTGAGGTCGCAATCCCGCGCTTCGTGGACGCATCGCGTGTGCTTCGCATTTTTATCCAGGTGCAGACTGCAGGTTGGAACCGAATCCATCAGCCATGTATTCATCACTGCGAATAGTTGCAGCATTCTGCTGCTTGGCAGGTTACGTCCCGCGCGTCATTTCCGACACTGCATCCGACCTCTCGGGCGCATTGGCACAGTACCCGTCGCTGTCGAATCTTCGTCAGCTGGTCAATCAGCAACCGTCCCTCATCAACACTCTTTTTGGGACCAACAAGAACTTCACCGTCCTCGCGCCCAGCAATGAGGCGTTCACAGCATATGCATCGTCGCATGGGAAACAGCTCCCCAGCGCAGGGACCGACGTGGTCACCAACACGTTATCTTACCACATCCTCGCCGGCGGTCTGACGTACTCCAACTTCAACAGCGAGCGGGGTCTCACTGTGCCGACGCTTCTCACTGGCGAGCTGTACAACAACCGCTCGTCCGGTCTCAACCTCGCCGCGGCCTTTGGGCCCGGTGCCAACGGCCAAGTGGTGCTCATCGAGAAGACAGCCGACGGCTATGTCCAGGTCCAAGCATCCCAGCTGCATGTAAACATTACGTCCCTCGACAAGAAGTGGTCGGGCGGGTACATCCAGTTGGTCGACAAGATTTTCGACTTGCCCAAGAACTGCACCGAGACCATGGAGGATACCGAGGGACTCGACACGCTGTATGAAGCGCTGGAAGACAGTGGTGCTTATGGCCCGATCGATACCATGTCCAACGTGACCTGCTTGGGTCCGAACAACGCGGCGTTTGATGCGGCGGGAAATCCGCAGAAGAACTTCAACACGTCGGAGATGAACTGGATGGTTCGGTGAGTTCGCAGAATGTCGCATGACAAGGGTGAGGAAATCACTAACATCTGATTCAGCTCGCATGTCATCTCGCAACCGCTTTATCCGGATCAGATCCAGAACGGCATGGTGCTACAGACACTCAGGAACACAACCATCAACGTGACGGTCGAGGGCGACAACGTCTTCTTCAACAACGCCAAAGTCCAGTCCACCGCCCTGTAAGTTTAGCCATCCCACCTTGACGCCCATGACCAAGCTGACTCTTGATAGCACTAACAACGGAGTCATCTACGTCCTTGACAAGATTCTGGCGAGAGACCCAACTCCTGCCACCGGGGTGACACCATCCACCACGGATGCTGTCCCAGGGAGCTCGTCCTCCAAGAACGCGGCAGAGCGGCCGTCGGCCAAGAAACAGTTCTCTCTGGCGGTTATTCTCGCGGGAACTTTTGCGTTGCTATGAACACGAAGCATTAGGTTATGAAGAGGGGATGGAACGAAGGTGGGAAACAATGTCAAGCCGGTGCTCGAATTAACTTGGCGGTCACTGTAGAATTAGAAACCGGACGGGAATCATCTACACACGAGAATGAATATATACCCAATAATGAAATGCTCCAAATGGAAACGCCAAGGCCCAAGTCCACATCATAAGCAGCACGAATGAAGGTGGAACAGGGGACAGATATCTTGCGTCTGTAAAAGTTTCATTTCATTTCGTCATTCCACATCGCCCATGGCTAGAACTTCTATCTCATGGCATCAAATATGTCTTTCCGTGTCGTAAACATCATCAAGCGCATTTCATGTCATTTGTTACTGATGTTGCTGTTAGCAAGCAGGCAAAGAGGCTCTGCTCAAGCCAACGCTTGACTCACAATATCAATCCATCTCGCCATCCACTTGTTAACTGCCTCCTTGGCCTCATCAACCAGCCCAAGTTCTGTTCTATGTCAGCATTCTACCCTCGGCAACCCCAATTCACATTCCTAGAAAGACTCACCCAGCAGAAGCTGAACCGCCCCACGAATCCCCGAGTCCAAAGCCGACGCAATCCAAGCATGCGTATAGCTCGTATGCTCGCCCACAAAGATCAACTATTCACCAATTAGCAATCTCCCCTCCATTCCCAACCCATGAAAGAGCTCGGAAGTACTCACCCCATCATAAGTCTTGAAATACTCCGGAATATACAACTGATGTTGCCCCACACTCGGGCTCGCCCAGCTCGCACTCTCCAACGGGTCCTCCATCCAACACCTCCTGTTGAACTTGCCCGTATACAGCCCCCTGACCTCCTCCCCGTGAATCTCCACCATTGCATCAAGCACATACTGCACATGCTCTTCTTCCGTGGCAGAGATCCACCGTGCGCCCCAGTCTCCGCTGATATAACTCGCCAGGAGGGTCGCCGGCCCGGTGCCATTGATGTTGTAAGACGGGTAGCAGATGGAGCCGATGCCGGGGATGTCGGTTGTGGTGGAGCACCCGCCGATAATGGGGTTGGCGTAGTGTTCCCAGAAGCGGGTCGAGAACTCCAGGGCGACCTTGCAGGCGGAGGTGTACGGGACTTTGTTGATGGCGTTGGTGATTGTGGCGGGGAGGGTTGAGGGGAGACGCCATTTCCGCACGACGGAGAAAGGGGCGGAGATTATAGCGTAGTCGTAGGAAGTGGTGATGAATTCGGGAGATGGGGAGGAGGAGGCGGTGTCGCGGTGCTGCAGGTGGACTTTGGAATTGGAGAGTTGCACGCGCTCGATCTTGCGGGACATGGTGGTGATGTCGTCGACGAGGGGGTGGAATGCGAGGGGCAGGCGGTTGAGGCCGCCGTCGATGGTCTTCCATGTGGCCGCGGAGAAGTAGAGGCCTTCGTAGAGGGAGTCCCAGAAGGTGTTGGCGTTGCCGCCGTTGACGTCGGTGTCGTTGAGGCTGCCGCCGAGGTGGTTGACCATGAAGGCCCATTCGGACCAGGTGTCGCCGCCGAGGCCCTTGAGGCCGTTGACTGGGGGGTGTTAGTGGTTGGGAAGAAAAGGGGCTCAGGGGTAAATACCGAGCCAATCTTTGTGCGCCTTATACATGTTTTTGGACAGCTGGATGCTGAAGTTGGAGCCGGGGAGGTACTCGTTTACGGAGGCGGAGAGCGCCTTGGTGGAGTTGTCCTGCGCTTTGATGGGGGCACTGAGCGAAGCATTGGCGGCGATCTGGGCTCTGGTTGGGGGGAGTCCGGTGTCGAGTTTCACGCCGTTGCGGTAGACGAGGCCGTTGTTGCTGCTCTGGATCCAGGGCGTGAAGTCAATACTCTGGTTTTTGTTGTGGCCGTGGAGCTTGTTGAGCTCCTCGGCGAGTTGGAACACCAGTTGGTGGTCCGAGATGTTCATGACCTCGCCCGAGGCGGGATCCTTGTAGGTCGAGGGGAAGCGCATGGGGCCCATCTCCTGGTATGAGTAGTCGAATGGCCCACCAGAGAGGTACTCGGTGTGCACCCGGCCTCCGAGACGGTCGCCAGCCTCGATGATGCTCACGTTGGTCATGCCGGCTTGGTTCAGCACGAGATAGGTCATCAGACCGGACATACCGGCACCCACAATGGCCACCTCCTTGACCTTGGCTATCTCCACATCAATGGCGCCGGGCTGCTTGTCCTTGAGGAGATTGACGCCCTCGAACCAAGCCCCCAAGGAATCAACCCCGGTGTCATTGTTCATCTCGATGCTCGCTGCAAGTCCATTAGCCACTGGCAGTTCATCTTTCCTCAGGGATCCAACTCACCAGCCCGCTTCTCCGCTCTCCGCTGATGCCTCTTGTGCAAGAGCTGGGGGTCACTCCGGCCAACGAGAAGGCCTTCCGAGTCCCAACCGGAAATGCAACCTCCGGAGTTGGCGTTGTCAGGCACAATCCAAACGAGTCTCTTGGAGTGGCTGCTCGCACCATCCGCCCTGGCAACAACATGGTGGGCATCCCCCTGGGTGCTGCGGGAGCATGGTCCGTAGGTGAAAGTGATATCGCCTTCGATCAATCTGTCGAGAGAGAGATGGAGGTTGGCAACGCGGGATGTGACTGGTGATCGTGTCTCGATTTGGAGGGGCAAGCTGCCTGCCATGGCCATGGCAGCGCCGCCGAGGGCGAAAGGAAACGCTCGACGAACCATTGTGATGATGAGCTGATGAGATCGTTTGGAGTCTGAATTTGATGCCGAACTACCATTTTGACAGTGACACGGACACAACGGTTCTATATATCCTTCAGACTACTAATCGGTCTTTTAGCCAACCATAAACGCTACGTCAGGTCGGTTCCCGAATCACCGAACATCAGTACGTCGACCTGACAAATCGCAATTGCTATCTCGACCACTGAAGGCAATCAAGATAGGCAGTGAGAGTTGCCTGCCGAGCGCCGGTAATCGTGGAGCCCCGGACTTCGGATGCGGGCATTGGCCGCCGATTTTTTCGAAGATACGAACGCGGCCGCCATTGCCTCATCGGCGCCCTTGACATCAATTCAAGGTGTGATTGCATTGTCATTATCATTTTTCTTACTTCGGCGGGGGCGTTATCGGTGTAAGTCCGATGCCCCCATTGATAGGTGGGGCGGGTAGGGGAGCTTCACCCCTTTAGGCAGGTCTTTGTCGCCCTTCGCATCGAGACTAGTCGGCTTCGAGCTTAGAGACAGGTGGGAGAAACCAAGTTTCTACTCCGCCCTTGCCGAGGAGCCGGCCAAGTGTCGATTATGCAAACCCCAAAAAATATGCTTATCTGCGGTGGGCATCACGAAGTCGGACTGCTGAGGGCGGGGCATCTGGGAGGTTGGGAATTTTGGTGAGAGGGTAAGCATCGGCGCGATTATTACCACTTGCATCCCGAATGTCAGAAACGGAGCGCGGGGTCGCGCCCTTCGGAGGATTTTGACGCGCGGTAAGAGACAGAACATGCGCACGATGACGACATGGATAAGGTAAGACAGGCGACAGAAGCAACTGAGCTGACTCTTTTGAGCAAATATTCGACACTTCAGTTCAGGTCACCGCTCATGGATTGAGAAGACTCGGTACACTTCTCTGGCTTTCTGCGCTCAATCTCTTGCAGGTTGGAACTATGTTCAATGCAGCAATCAGGAAAACTGTAAATTCCTGGGACAGTGAAAGAAAACAATTCTTAGTATCACAGGAAGGAAAAGCACATCAGAAGATTCGAAACAAAAGTTATACAAGTGTAGTAATATTTACAAGTTGACCAGCAACATTGAGCTCAACTCACATACCCCTGAACCTCACCACGCCACCTCGCCTACCACTGGGAGGCCACACACCCAGACTTACCGTCCAGAGTGGCGGGACTCAATGAGGTAGCATGCGCCGCAGGTGCTGCTATCAGAGACCCGAACGTGGTTGCAACGCGGGTTGCTGCACTGGTATGGGTGGTACCTCATGGAGTTGTTGCGATTGCACTCGCAGCAGCTCCACTCATACGTAATAGCGGTGCGAGGCATCTTGGCGGTGAGATGGGGGTAACGGAGAAAAAGGAGGGGATTGCACTGAACTGTTGTCAACACTGTTGCTTCTAAAAAAGGCGAGATGGAGGTCGACGGTATTCGGTACTTTGGATGGCTGTGTGAGTTGTTGATGCGGATGAGGAAAAAGTTCTGTTTGATACGGAGATGTTGGGGATTAATATACTGTGTCAATATAATGGAGTTATTCGGACTCGACGTTAGGCTTTGTGGGCTCCAGGCTTTGAGCAACAACAAAGAGTGATGAGTGGTCTTTCAGCTACCTCTATCTTGGAAGCTGAACTAATGGGATTGGGACAGTTATTGACAAAGAGTTTTTCAGGTTCCACATCGCTTAATTACCGGCAATTTCAAGGAACTACTTTCCATTCTTTGTGACGCTTTGGATTCTATTGTCATGTTGAACAATGACAAGGGTCCAGCCACACAGACCCAAAGTCCATCCGGCCTCATTATGTGCCATTGTCCCAATTGCCCACCTACCAGGTACTGACCTTCAAAACCCAGACTATGAGGTCTTCTTCTCATGCACTCACCGTTGATTCTCTCCTAAAGTTTGAAGGAATGGGCCCCACTCTCTTTGTATCTTAGCTAAAGTATAGCAGGTATTCTAACTCAAATAACGACTTCAACTTTCTAGCTAAATGAGATAGAGTGAAAACCACACTGAAAAGCAGTCGCCAATACGCATCTACATGTATTGGAGCTGCAAACTCGACTGAACGTGTGGCGAGCCTCAGCCCCTCGGTTCGCTACCAGCTTTGGTCGCATGGCTGCCCGCATTGTGTTTTGCCCATGTTTGTTGAAGGATTATGCGAGCCGCAGTAGAAATTGCAGGCTCCTACTAACACCCCCGCTAGAAACATTCCTAGCGGTTATTCAGCATTCAAAGGATCCCCCGAATGGACACCTCTGGTGTGATCAGATGGGCCGCACAATGTATAGCGAACACACTCCCACTATGCTAAACCTTTCAAAAGAATGCCAGAATAGCAAGTCTGTCCACTTGCTATCCTACAGTGTGCTATTTAACGCCATCGTTACGGTCCATCCTGGGTGTCACACGAATCCAATCCCTGAATAGCCTCCATACCAGCGATCGGACCGATCGCTGGTATTCTGTTGAGTTACTGCGTGGCTCATTCCAGGCCACAACAACGGAGGAATGGAACTACCCCATTGCACGTAGTATTTAGCGGTTGGAAGCCCTCGGCTTCCAACTGATTGAAGCAATCAACACACTCGTTTTTCCATCGAAAGAGCCTTCGACCCAGAGCGTGCAACACTGGGTCCATTGCACCACACCGCTAATCCGTCTCATATAGTTTTGAGCTCCTTTCCGGTTCTTGAATCCTTCCCATCTGCTTTCCCATCTCGCTCCGTCTGCATTAAATCCTTCTCTATCGCTCTTATTTGAACATCCCAAATCCTATCCGTGCCTAAGATGGCGTTAGGGGGTAGCTGTGGCAGCCACTCACAAGTCGTACCGATCCACTCATCGGCCCGTTTCTGACGCATTGGCTGGTTGGATTCAAGGGCGTGCCAAGGCGTACAACCTCTCGGGTAAATTGTTTATTTCCTTACCCAATTAGGGTCTCCTCTTGGTAGTAGGTAGTGTCAACCTGACGATCTGCCTTGACCTTAGAGACAAGAAAGTTCAATATTAGGCAGCAAAGGTACCGCACCTCAACTCATATCCAACACGACCAATCCAACTTAACATCCGCGCCTCTGTCTCCCGTGTTGGTCTCCCCCTTTTTACACGGGTCGGACAGTGTGATGAGCCTCGGACTCGAACACGAGACAGATCATATTATAGTTTGGTACAGCTGTTAATTAGAGTTTATGTGACCGGCATTTAATGATCATTCTAGATTAAATGTAGTAAAACGGGCAACGTGACATAACATGCACATACGGAATGAAGGCACGTTTTACTTGTCGCTCACTGCAGGATATCAGAAAAGAAGATAGCAGACAAGGTCTGAGAATCTTGCGAATTCTGGAAGGAATTCAGGCAACCACCAATGTTCGCCCACTAGGGCCTATAGAGTAGGGCCCATACAGGCCTCCGCGCTAGCATCAATGAACGTCCAAGGGACTATACGGCGTAGCACGGCTAGCTCTTCCCTTGCAGAAGGCTCTGTGGTAAATAAAGCGACATTTGTTGGAGTAGAGGGGGAGTGTGATGGGGAGTCAATCTCTCCCAGGCAGAAACACTGCTCCTACCAGGCTTGACTACGGCAATGAGGCACGGAAAAAGGCGCCGGATCGCATCTTGACCGCCGAAAGGGGAGATTTGTATCATACAAGCTGATATCGATCGATCAAAGGCTGAGGCAAGATATATAAGGAGGACGCTATGTCTGGCTCTTACCATCCAATCCATCAGACACCAGCCTCACCAGCTTCACAGTCTTCACACTCGCTCAACTCCCCAACTCCACTTCTTTCGCTCAACCAACACCGAGTTTCCAACTCCCAACCCCAACCTTCAAGATGCGTTTCGAAATTCTTAGCACCCTCTTCCTCACTAGCTTCGCCAGCGCGGCCGCCGTCGCCCCCGCCGTCGCGGAAGACCAGCCGCCCAACCTCCAGAAGCGCGATTACTTCGACTGCGACGGCTCAGGCATGTGCGCGGGCGCGGTCAACTTTGTGCGCGACTGCGACATCGCCGTCAACACGGTGCTCATCCGCAACGACGACCTCAACTACGGCGCCTCCGGCTCCGGCAAGTTCGACGGCGCCCAGCGCGGCAACTGTAAGATCTTCATCGCTGGCCCCCGCGACTGCGAGCGCACCGGCAACCAGATGTGGTACGACTACCAAGAGATCCGCAGCCACGGGTGCGCCCGCTGCGGCAGCAAACACTGGGGCCGCGACAACGCCTGCCGCACCACTGTTAACTACGTCGCTTAAGCAGCTTTCTGGGTGGAATTGTTACTCTCGAGGGATTCTTCAACGGGGGCTTGTTTGGATGTTTGGCACCCGGATCTAGAGCTTACCTAACTTGTATGTATGGGGCTAGAGCATGGGACTAGAAATACTTGGCAGGACACCGCAATATTCTCTTATAACCATCGTCAATTCAACGGAGGTTGCAGTTCTTGCGACTTAGGATTTCTTTCGCGCAAAGGCTTTTTCTTAGTCGCAACAAAGTCGCCCAACGTATAGCAAGGCTACTACAAGAAATCAGGGAGTCATGGGTCCCTACGGGGCCCACAACAGCGTACCCTGCGCCACCCCAAGTCAACACCAGACTGGTTCCGGCAATAACACGGAGTTCTACGACGCTCGCACTTACTTAGGCCATGTCCTGATTGAACTCGAGGATCAACTAAGCTGTACACCTGCGGCGCGGTTCCGACAGGGTAACATCGCGAGGCCTCCAAGCAACCCTTGACTCACTGAGATTATCCGGCCAGTCGGCAAGCACGCCGCAGTGGCCAAATCCATTCTATTGACATCAGCCGCAAGTGGAAACTAAAAGCTGTTGCTTGGCTACTTACCATAGAATGCTTTAAACAAACATGTTCCAGCGACCGATGGTAGGAATTACCCAAACCTCCAGTAATACAAAGCTACGGCACAGCAGCAACAGTCCATCGATTAGGTTTTTAATAGCCTCGTGACCATTTATCTAGTTACATTTTGTTTCCGTAGCTGCCGAGATGAGCTTCTGAGGCCGACGCACGGTTGGACTCAGCCACGGCGTAGGAGCGGGGTATCAACGGATTGATGAGGCGCAGCAATTTCACCCCTTGATCTCGTCGAGAGGTCGGACGGACTTTCAGAAGTCAGGATTATAAGAGATTAGTATCTGGACAAACAATTCCCACCATCAGATCTGCTCCGCCCTCTACCTTCACCGTAACCATGTTCGTTAAAACACTGAATGTGGTTGTGGCATTCGCCGCTGCCTTTGGGACATCTACTGCAAGTCCCTTTCCCTGGCGACCTGAGGAGCCGCTTAGCCAGAGGGCCGTAGATGAACCCTGCAACCAGCTCCGAGAAACAGTTCAGAGGTGGTTCAGAGATCACAATATTGGTCCGCTATCTCTTTCCAGTGGCTAAGATTTATGCTAATCTCCGATCCCGCAGTGCCCAAGAACCTTACTAGAGCGGAAGCAATCCTTATACCAGCCGTGCCAGCAGTTCCGGTCAAGCCGTCTTTGGCATATGCGTGTCTCAAGTCAATGCCTTTGGATCGAGACATTGCGCTTCATCAAGTCCAGACCCTGCGACCCTACTGGGAGTGGCAAAGTACAATTGACTATACTAGGGTGCCGCCTAAGGGGTATCTCTCTGAAGGGGTCGACATTTTCAAAGGCCTCGACGACATTTCGGCTAAGTTGAGAACGAATTCAACACCTTACACTAGTTTCTTCGACTTTCTCACGGACCTGCACATTCTTCAAGGTCGTGCTCGAGACTTCCACTTTTTGTCCTTGCCGGTGCTCTTGGACCTGTTCACGTTTGTCCCCAGCGTTAAATTTGTGTCAATATCAAAGGATGGACAAGCCCTACCTGAAATCTTTCTTTACGGTGTGTCCAATCTCATTCGTCTCCTTTTCAACCTACTTACAAGAATGCAGAAGACTACAAGCACAAGCAAAGCGGGTACAAACCATCTCCAGTGTCGGCCATTGACGATACACCGGCGCTGGAGTTTCTGCAGAAGCTCGCCGTCCATGACTTTAGCTCCCATGACCCAGACGCCCGATTCAACGGCTTTTTCCCATCTGTATCAAGCAAGGCAAACCTCTTCGCAGCTCCGGTAGAATCTTGGTTTAATGGACTGGCCCTGAACGACACAACCACGGTGATGTGCCAGAACGGGACAGTCTTTACATTCCATAATACCGCTCTCGTCCGGGCAAATCTCACCAACATAACTTCAGGCTCGGACCTCTATAGGCAATTTGGCCTGACTGGAGGGCAGGGAACCCAACCACACTCATTATGGATCTACGCAGCATCTGAGCGTGGGTACGCTGTCGACTGGACCATTACAGATGGCTTCCCTAAACCGATCAACACCACCCTGGGTGGTGACTTTGCCGGCTTCAATATACTCAGCAACGAATTTAACGACACCGCTATCTTGGCAGTGAATAGCTTCTCAGGTCCCACCTTCGACATCAACAATATCTCAGCCGTGCTTGACACCTACGGCGAGTCATCCAGAGTGACAGTGGACTTCATCCGGGCAGCTAAAGCAGCTGGTCGCACCAGGCTTATTCTCGACCTACAGGGGAACAGCGGAGGCTCAATAGCTAACCTCGCCGCTCTCTATTTCAGCTTATTTCCTGGCAGCACCTTACCCGTTCAGTTCCAAGCCCGCGCCCATCCTCAGCTTCCTTGGCTCCTGGCCCAAAGAAACGCCAGCAATTTCACCCTCCCATGGGTATTCCAGATTTATCGCCGGCTTGACAACACCCCTTTCCCCTCCGCCTCCTCCTTCATCGGCCCCGTCATCACTCCCTTCGGCAATACCACGACCCCCGCCACCTGGGATGAAAATTACGTCCTCCCTGCCCACCTCAACTTCACCCTCCCCTGGAACTCACCCCCCTTCCATCCCTCCAACATCACCATCCTAACCGATGGCAGGTGCGGCTCCGCCTGCGCCATGGTCGTCACTATGCTCACCCACGCCCACGGCGTCCGCACCGTTGCCATCGGCGGCCGTCCCCTCCTCACACCAATGCAAGCAATCGGGCAAACCAAAGGCGGTCCAGTCGTTAATTTCAAAGCCTTCCCATACAACGAGACCCTTACCTCCGCCCCTCCAACAATAGAACTCATAACCAGTGAACCGGGCCCAATACGCCTAACCTCGCCCGGGACAAGTCAGCAGGGGATCTCAAAATGGAGAGAGGGGATAAGGTTTAACTTGGCGAATGCGGCGCCCCTGGGAGACAAGGAAGATGCAGTGCCGCTGCAGTTTCGGTATGAGGCGGCGAATTGCAGGATCTTTTTTACGTGGGAGATGGCGAGGAATATTACGGCAATTTGGAGGAAGGTGACGGAAGTGGCGTGGCATGGGGGCACCTGTGTTGAGGGGTCAACCACTGAAGAAGGGGGGAAGATGGGACGGATCCCGGAGTATCAGGAGGGGGTGGAGGACCGGTATAAATTGGGGGATGGGCCTGGGGCGTTGTGATATCTGGGGCATGGGCTGGGTTTTGATTGTTGTATGGGGGTTGACTTGGATGGCTTTGTATTTTCTAATTCGTGTTGGCTCAGATATAAGAGAGTGCCAGACATCTACTCAGCGAAGCTGACTAGATGGACACGGCTGATCGTGTTGCGAGGGAAACGAGTCGCAAGCGGCATTACTCAGAGAAGCCGAGCGGCCAGGTAAGTTAATTACACGAAAAAGTAAAGGCGAAACTGTCCATTTTCAGGAATGGGAACCCATTTTGGTCATCTTTATATATAGGACCAATTCTGGGCCTCTCGGCTAGAGTTGAATGAATTCAGCATGCTGTGGCGCGGCTTGCCCAAAATAGTAACCAAGGTGAGCAAGCCTGAGCCAATCCTGAGCCAATCCTGAGCCGAACCTGAGCTGGTGAGTAATGTCACCTGGGCGAGGAGGTACGAAAAAGGAAAATTCGTGAGCCGAAATTCGTCTCACACAACACAAAATGAAACCCACGAGAAAGCGAATGGAGCTCCTCTCGGCGTGGTCTCTCTGGCGTCTGCCATCCTAGCCCCTGCTCAGGAGGCCGCCCCTTTCTCCTTTGCGAAGTGGGCCGATGAGATCATCGCTGACCCCAACGGAAACCACCTCTCGCCCGAAGAGGCTATCGCTGTGGCAGTCAACTAAACCGCGGTGCCTTCCCTGGGTAAGATGGGAAACTGTGGTGTTAGTCGCGACGACAAATATGCACATGTAAGTGACTGCCTGCCTTATACAATTGTTAAGACCTTAGGGGAGTTTTGCTAACTGAGACATTAACAGGTCCCTAGTGCGGTAGACTGCGTCAACTACCTTGCCCGTCTGGGGTCCACCCCGTGCGTCGTGGACCGGACGGAGTAGTAGTACTGCCTCCGTACCCGGGCCATCATCACGGCTGTGGTTGGGAACGGAAGGGGCTCGCGGACTACTTGGTATGTTGACCAACTGTTTCTTTCCTCGTCTTGGATTTGGTGGTGGGCAAAATCAAATGCTGACATGATGCAACTGGATAGCCAAAACGCCGCACGTGCCGGTGGACTTATCATGGATGCTTGCACCCTTGGAAATGGAAAGGACGTCTTTGGACAACAGACGGCATTGGGCATAAACCAGGTGATTCACATTACCGGCCGGTACTAAGCAGTTCCCAGCACACGGCCGCTGTCAAGGTCTATTGGGGTAGAGGTCTCGCTGTATGATTTCAATTTATTTTGGGGCCATCAGTGAGGCGCTATTAACGTCACTTGGATCAAGGTGTACTTGGGGTTACGTGTAAGTAGAGAAATTGCCAAGCGTTACTTTTTTGTAAAACAAAACGCTGCTACCGTGTTAAGTGAGAAAGGAAACTGACATGGTAAGGTAGTGACAGATCATAAATGCAATGACACCAATTCGTTTGCTCCACCGTGGTCCTCATCATCTCTTCCCTCCACACTTTCCAAGCCCACAAACCCTTCCTCCCAAACAAACCTGCCTCATTATTCCAAAGAAACTCCGAGTCATCATAAGGGGATCACTTGAAAAGGCGCACAGTCTTGGCTGTGCTAGGCACACCATCTTTCAACACAAACAGCATCCAATAGCCCGGCAGTGCGACGAAGTCATCGGTGGGAACTTTGACCGTATACTTCCTATCGGCGGTGTTGACAAGCTTCACCGGAATACGGCGCAGGTCATTGTTCAGTGAGTGTGTCGCAGCGCTGTACCGGATCAGGCTGGCGTCGAGGTCGACCGGTACATCTGTCTGGATGGGAATTTCAGTGCCGAGCTGGTATTCGCTGATCTTGTTATCCAGGATTGTAGGGCGCTTGGCAAAGTTCTTGCCGTCTGGCGTGAAGAGGTAGAATGGCTGGTAGATCTGGGCGTCGTAATGGTTGGCTTCGTCGTGTTCCTGTTTCAGCCCGCTCCCGCCGACAAGCACGGTTGCGTCGGGCAGGAGCGTGGCCCACGAGTGGTACACCCGTGGGATCGAGTGATTGGTGGCGTCCCTCCATTTGTTTGTCGATGGCGTGTAGATCTCGGGGGTTGCTACCCAGGTGTCTTCGTGGAAGGGCTCTCCGTGCAGCTGGCCGCCGACGACAAAGATCTCGCCGTTTGGGAGGATGGCAGCATTGGCGAAGACGCGCGCAAAATTCATCGACGCCAGCTTCTTCGGTATCACGATCTCGCCGGGCTCTCCAAGGGTCATGCTGTAGACGTTTTTGGTTGCTGGCAGCCGAAAAAATGGGTTGTTCTTGTCATTGGCATTGACCCACCAGTGGTAGTTGGGAGCACCGCCCGCCGTGAGAATGGAGCCCTTGACAGCGTCGAACATGACGGCGCAACCGCATACCGCATCGCTGTCGTCTGCTCGAACGCCCGCGTGTGTGGCCCTTTCGGACCCCTTGGTGAGGCTAAACCAGCTCATGTTCTTGGAAGGACCGGCATGGAACACGTAGCCCTTCTTCCAAGCATACAGCCACGGATGATGTTGCTGCCACTCAGTATTCACACACCCAGGTTTTCCCTCCCACTTTTTGTCACATTGACCTGGGTCCATCTTGATGCGGGACGCCGGAATCTTGTCACCCAGTGAAGTCCACACTTTGCCATCGTATACCTCGCCGTTTTTGTCTTCGCCGCCACCCGACCAGGTCCCCCCGATCATGAAGGTTCTGCCATCGGGCAAGTACGTCTGGCCCTGGTATCCTCGCTTTTGAACAATTCTTTTGCCCGTTTGGTTCTCCCAGACCTTGTCAGGCTCGTTGTTAGGGTTATATTTGGTGTACCTATCTGACGTGGACCCCCCGGTGAAAAGGACCGTGCCGCTCTCGTCCATTGACGTCCCGGGACAGAACACATCATGGTCGATTGTGCCGATGATCTTTTCCGTGACAATTCCGCTCGCAGGATCCCACTCGGCTGTTACTGTCTCCCTATGGTTATTTGCATCGTAATTGTCGAATGTATAGGACGCCACGGTCACCAAGCGGCCGGACTTTGGGTTCAGCCAAGCGGTGACGGGCACGATAGGGAAGTCCACCGTCTCGCTCCATCTTCCTCCCAAAGGTGGGGTGGGTTGAATAGGCAGGGTCCAGATGTTGATGTCGCTGACCGTGACAAATCCGACATCTTTGTTGTTGATTTCGTGGGTGTCCAGGACTGTAAGTTTCACATACCGGGCATTGCGAGGCTCGAACGTGGCAACTTCGGTAAGGTGCGAACCTGTTAGCGTCATCGTTGCTCATAAATTCCTGGATATCTGAATGCGTACCTCCCCTGTTTTCTCTCCAAGCCCCACGTGCAACGGGCTGCCATTGTTCTCCCACATTTGCACGAACCTCGACCACGTGTTTCCGGGTGCCGCCTCCCTTGCCTTGTTTCCAAGACTCTTCGCTCGGGTCCACCTTCAGGCTGTGGACCGTGACTTCTTTTCCGAGGTCGATGACGATCCAGTGAGGGGCACCCGGCTTAGTTTCGCTTTTCCAGAAAGTCTTTATCCCGTTGGCGTCGATCGCTTTGCCGCAGGAGCCTTTCTCGGACTCGGAGCTGCACTCCGGTTTCCAGCCGGAGCGGTCTGAGATGGGCTGCGCATTCCAGAGCGTTGCTGTAATTTGAATGGGGTTGTCAATCGTGGCCCCCTCGTGATGTTGCCCGCATTGGAGGACGGCATTGTACGCTACGCCAGCAAAGGTGGCGATAGGCTGCCCGAAGAAGACGGCAAAAGCGAAGATGGATGACAGGAAGAGGGCCTTGACAGCAATGGGAAACTGTCGGGTCTTCCCCGCAGTGGTCTGCGGTATCGGTGGCGGCGGTAAGATCCAAGTGATCTTCTCTGCGTCGCTGGAGACAAGGAGTTGGTTCTCTGAGTCCGATGCAGCATCAGGATCGGAGAGGGCCACTGCCTCGTAGAAGAGGCGGCGAAAATTGAACATTCTGATCCTAGCCTTCCACTGCCAGTGAGCCCAGGAAAAAAAAGTGGGGATTCGTTCTAGTCGTTCCTTCAAGGCGCGCTGATAATTGAGGATTCTTGGCAGGAGGTGAGACCCAATGCCCCACATGTCTCCTCTGCCCTGGGGTATTTACAGTGCCAGAGGGTGGTTGAGCACAGCTAAATTGCCTCTCTCGATTTGCTGATGAGCAGACGAATCAGAGCACAAAAGATGGCGCTTGCTCGGTTGCCCAGTGGTGCCTTGCCGGCAACTGCAGGTGGCGAGCTGAATGTGCAGCTGCACTGAGCTGCAGGTGGCTGTTAGCCCAGCCACCGTGACTCCGAAAAAGCGCATGGTCGCCAGGCCTGCAGACCCACCAAAATAGGAAGTTTCCTTCCGACTATCGAGGCTTCTCGTCAAATCCTGGCCTGGCTCGGATATCGCTTGATGTCGCCAACTCGGGCAGTGGCTTCTTATTCCGGCCAATGCATACATCAGAGCAGCAAGAGCGAGGGAGAACCAGAGGGTCGAAACCCCAGTCGAGTCTGCGCTAGCGTGTTATCACCTGCATTGCCTGCAGTGCTGCAGCTGCACAACCACATTCAGCTCGCCACAGGCACGGGGTGAGAGCTGACATGAGGGGTCTAGATTCACGACTTTTTCTCTTCCGAGGCGTGATGAAGCCAAAAGAGGTCGACAACATGAAGTTGTGCACCCGCACGTCTGACTCCCCGCTGTAGCGTGGGAGTTGCGCTCCACTATTAGGTTGTTACTAGATTAGGACTAGCGTGGGAGAACCGTGTGCCCTGAGAATATTCTTAGGCGCGGCCGCGGCTCCTCGCAGTTTGGAACAATCAACCATCCTTCGATATCACTTTTCACCGCCAAGCCAAATATGGGATGCCGAGTGCACGTCGACCTCCCAAATCCCACACCAATGCAAGAATGCAGAGAAGCAAAGTTGATGACGGCTCAATGGAATGCGATAATTGAGATCGAGAGTAGTAAAATCAGGGATTACTCGACGAATTCGAGTGCATTGAGGTTGAGAGTTGCGTTTACTGTGCTTGAAAGACCGACAAGAGGAAGAGTATGCCTTGTTTCCATGTCAAGCCTTGGCATCAGACAAATCCCCCCTCAAAGCCGCGATCGAGGGCACAAAAAAATACTCCCCACCCCTGAAAGTCACCAGCTGCGATTTGCCAGTTGGCAAAGTCACCGTGACTGCGTCCTTCCCCTCCGTGATCTTTGTCTTCATCTCTGATGGGGACCCCTGGCCAATGATTGGATCAATGCCAGACTCTTTGCCAGGAGGGAAATCGCTGTTGTTGCACCAGGACCTCTGCATGTGCCGGAAGCCATCTTCGATGAATCCCTGATAGCACGCGAACAAGAGCCCACGCTTGGTCTCCGGGCCTTCGACTTCGCCTGCCTTGTAGTCAGGGCCGTATGGAATCCCATTGCGGATCATCTTGGAAAATTGGAGGCCCTGATCAGAGTTGTTCGAGTCGTTGGCCATGCGCGGATTGGTCTTGCGAATGTGAGCGCCCAGGGGGCACATGTGCAATGGAGCATCAAGCTTCTCGTAGCTGAAGTTGTTTATCAGCTTCACCTTCTCGCGGTCCGCGAGAGGCGCGTCCGAAGTATGGAAATCCGGCTCTGTAATCGGGGCACCTGTAGAAGGAACTCAGCAAATATAACTTGCGACTGGGCATAGCCTCAGGCTGCGTACCACTCGGCCACCGTCCCATAAGCTTCGCACCCAAGTGATCCGCGGTTTTGCATCCGTACTTCTTGAAGTCCTTCGTCAGCAGGTCCTGAAAAGCCTTGACGTTCTGCTCGAGCTTGCGAAAGACGAGGAAGGACCCCTGGGACATCCAGTCAGGACGCGTGATGCCCCCCCCTTGAAAGACGCGTGTATTGTTCGTCACAACAATAATCTTTGGGTCAGTAACCATGATGGGAGTGGCCAAGACCACTTTCTCATCATCGACGCCGTCAATCAGGGGCTGTGAGATGCCGTCCTCGAACCCGAAACTGCCATAAAGATTGAAAGTTAACGCATGTACCTTTCCACACATTGTCGACTGAAAACACTCTTACTGTTCTTTGCCACGGTTATTCCCCTGCCTCGTGGCGCCATCAAGGCGACCCTCGTTGCCCCCAGGCACGTCAATGATGACCGTCCCACGACCCAGCGAGATCTGTATATCTTGCAAGCGTTTGTTGACATCCTGAATGTTACTTCCAGCGACCTTGAGCAGTCCGTGGATTATATTCGTGTCCCTAAACAGCGGGTCTAGGTCAGTTGTCGGATCTTTCAACCCGGCGTCTGCTTTCATGCCAGCGGCGAAAGCGGGATCGGTCTTAGTCTTGACCATGAAGAGCGTCAGGCTGCTGGGGTCAGAAAGACCCGATTGAATCTAAACGGACGTCAACCTACAGGCGGTAGGTTCTAGGTTGCAGTGCTCACAGTCTCCAAGCCCTTGTAGGTGAAGGCAATCAGCGCGTTTGGCATGGGCAATTTAGTTCCCGATGCTTGCTTGTGCTTGTTGATCTCAGCCCAGTTGCTTTTCACCGTTGGTAGGTTTGAGATGAGATGTGGCTGGTGAGTAACCATGTTCCTCAGGGCGCGAGCAAAGTCTGCTGCACGTTCTTCTTTTATTGTGAACAGATAGTACGTCTCATTGTACTTTGGAAAACCCTTGCTCCAGATATCGCCCTGGATGTTGTTTAGGTCTCCGAGTATCGGGTGGTCGGTGGGAGGGACAGCAAGGGGAACGACGGGAGAGACAGTGGGAGGGGCGACGATAGCGGGCATATTTGCTGATGATGCCGGCGCGGGCAGACAAGACTATGAAACCAAGGCTTGTATCAGGAGGTTGGAAAACTTGGAATTGTTCAGGTCGAAAGCGACCACAACCTTGAAGCCCCAAGGCGTTCACTTGTCCGAAAGCTTCCAAGCTTGGGACCAACTCCTTTTCGCAACATCTTGGGAAAAGGTGTGTGCCCCAATGTGGCGCAGCATACCTGCGCTATATTCGTTCAGTGAGATGGTTGTCATGCGAGTGGCCTGGTCAGGAAAGCCGAAAAAGAGGGGTCAGGGTGGGCACCACAAAAGGCTGACCATAGCTGGAGCTGCAGGAAGAGCTACTTTAACAGTGTCCAGCAGTGAGCTGAAAACGCGATCCAGAGGTCTAGACTCTCAGCGTGCCGAACTCTGCATGCCCAGCACACCTGTCTCATTCGTCTATCGGTCTCTATTAGTGTCCTGCTCCGTGCATGGGGAAGAGGGGCTGGTCAGCATTTTGATGCCCGCCGTGGTTGGATCAATCAGCTTCATCTGGATAGAGGCTTCATTGGATCTGTCCTATGTAGATGCGGCGTAGTTGAGGTGTGCGGGGTGTGTGGGACGTTAGTGCACATTCGTAAAATGGCGGTGCGCACTAACATCTGAGCAGCTGGATCACTTTCGGTGCGAAGTCCATGTTAGGGCGTCACGATTCTAATGAATGCTGAACACATCCTTACTGGGGCGGGGCCTTACGGAGTCTCCCACAACCAATTGGTTGGCTGCTACTCGTCCATCCGGATGTGTGTCTGGTTCTTTTGGTCGATGTCGACAGGAGACGGCAGCAAGTCCCAACCTACCGGCGATTAGGAGCTTCAAGACAGCTAGCTGCTTTCTGTCAGTCGGGATATGCCAATTCCGTAGATTGGATGGCTGATTCGAGTTTCCATGTGATTCAGTTCATTTGAGTCAGCTCGACGTGCTCGTTTTAGGGGGTACTCTAATAGTCTTATCTAACACTTTTCCATTCCATGGCGGCATACTCGATGAGCTCCCCCATTCTCGGACCGCCGGAGTGAAATGAGGATGTCGCGAAGATGTGCTGGTACCCGCCCCTGTCGACGGCGGCGGAAACGACCCCCACCGCGAAGAAGTCATCGCCGTCCTGTCCATATAGCGGCCCTCCCCACCATCCCTCGTCGACATAAGGTTGGCTGGAAAACACTTTCGCCACGCCACTCTCGCCAGCGGTATCCTCAACGGAGGCTATCTTGACGTCCTCCAGCGCCGCCACATTCCCGCCTTTGAAGTTGGTCGGGTAGCCGACACTGGACCACTCGCCCCCGAGATAGAACCCGTTATACAGGGAAGCACGCCAACCCAAGTGCCCAGTCTTCTCGCCGATGGTACTATCCAGCTGACAGATGGCGTAGTCATCGTCCAGGCCGACGGAAATGCACCGCTCCGCGAATGCGCTACCCCAAGGCCGCGGTTGGCCCGGGTCCTCCGCGTTCAATGCCGGAATAAACTCAAGTGTCCAGTCGTTGGTGATGTTTCGAACACAGTGGGCCGCTGTGAGCAACAAGTCCATCCCAACCAGCGCCCCCGAGCACGCGCTCCGCAGCTCGCCATCGTTGATCAGAACCTTTCCTATCGCGCGATAGGGGTCTCTCATCCGAGCGGCCTGGAGAATCTCGCGCCGGGAAAACAGCCGAGCCGACTGCGGTGCAATGAGCAAGAAATCGTTGAGGTGCGGGTCCTCGAACAGTCGCGTCTCGAGCTCAGTGGCGTTTGCGGCAGTGGGTGCGCCGTCGGGGCGGAACGAAGGGACGCCGCCGAATCCAGTGTCAAAGCCGTCCCAAAATTCGGGTATCCTGTTTCTGACTATCTCTGACAGCGTTGTAGGGTCGATTGTTGTGGTTTGCGGCGTGGGCTGTATTTTGCAGAGATCGGTTAACTGCGGAGTTTTCGGAGCTGCGTTTGCGATACTCATGATGCCCATTGCTAGAATGGCGGAGAGGAGTTTGGGGCACATGGGGAAGGGAAAGCCAAGGTCAGTTTTAGCGGATACCGACGAACAGGTCGCAAAATCTGAAGGGAAGATGAGTTGGGTGCCACTCGAACTCTTGGATAACCCATGGCTTGTCGTCGGGAGTTGCGAGAGTTGAGGCTCCTTGCTGGCGAGGGGCCACATCAGCCGCGGTAATTTCAGGGCATGGCGGATAAATTCAGAAGCGACGGGGACTGAGTTTCCATGGAACCTGGGCGGTTGAACCGTAGTTTGCCAAATGTAGGTACCCAGGTACTCATCAACAGTGGTCGGGAAGGAGCCTCCGTGTCATCAGCTGCTGTCACACTCAGGCTAGCCTGAGAGACTGGATCTGACATTGCTTAAAGAAGGAGCTTTGAACTCTTGAGATAGAGTTTAATGTGACTCGGGCACTGTGATAAATTTGCATTCGGAGAATTTATATCCTTGGTCAAGGTCCCGCTCCGTGCCATCTTCATGTCTCACTGTGAGCGTAAAATGGCACTCGGCAGCCAGCCACGGAAAGCCACCGGACAAGTACCCAGCTTTCTAGAAGCGATCTTGCAACGCCACCTGCCACCGCAGAGTCCACAATCGGCTAGAACAACCTCAACTTAGGTCGGTGTTTGTCCCCCAAAATATTCTAGATCACTAGCGGCATTGGCTAGTATTTTTTTATCGCGAGATGCAATGATCGAGCCCTAGCTCTACCTACGCAGGGCTCTCGTGTCCCCACAACAAAGAAGAGAACATTGCGAACCGCTCTACCCCGTTCTTGATCTCCGATCCTCACAAGTCCTCCAAGCCGCCAACTACAGTCACTCATTGAGGTCCCGCCCGCACATTCTTTTCGGCGATGATGCGTCCAATTCTTCTTCAATTCCTTGTGGCAGGGACCTCGCTTGTCGACCCTCTCACGGTGAGCTCAATCATATTCGTGCCGTCGAGTTCCAGCGCTCCAGCGAGCCCTACTATTAGCATCGAGCACATGTGTGGCTAACGACCTCCTACGTCTCCTCAGGCCCAACAGGCGACAGGATACCCCTTTCCGTCGTGGAAACTTCGGCGTTGGGCTTTCGACGTCCATTGAGTCTACCGTGACACCCTAGGCAGAGTACGTGCAACTGTCTTGCGTTGCTCACCAGAGTCCACTGACAAAGTCAGGACCGTCTTCATTACCGAGACGCAGACCATCACCTACACCGATCTCACTACCCTCGTGGATAGAGAAACGACCATCTCGGCGACAACGATAGAGGTTTTCCTTAACATCATCAGCGTCCCGCCGGCAACCCCGGTTATCCGTCAATCTGAACCACCCAAGCTCAAAGCCCGTGTTACAGCAGGTTCTCTGGCCGAAACATTGCTCGATGAGGACGATGAAGCATCTCTCGTCAGCGCTTGCAACTGCCTGAACGTCCCGATGTGCATTAAGAGACGCCGCAAGACTGCTTCCGCACCAATTTCAATTCTCGTCGGCTCCACTGCTACCATGGATGCAACCTCCACGTAGACCACCACCATCCCCGAGACTATCGTTGTGTCCATAGCCCTGACCTTCTCAGAAGAGAGTACCACTACCGTCACCACCACTGTCTCGCCATCATCACTGTCGCTACCATCCGCCCCGACAAAATTCCGAGTCCACCGGAAGGACACCTAGACGGGAGACAAAGTCCCGCTTTCGCTTGACGACCAAGGCGGGATGCAGTTACTCATCTACCGGTAAGGAGTCTCCATCACCAAGACCCCCTTCTTTACTCTTAACGCAAACAGGCATCTGTGTTTCAAGGATAAATCTGAATTGACATGGTACGTTTAGGAAAGCATCAATGCAGAGTCCATCGCACAGCATTATGGCGTCTCCGCACCGATGGGATTTATACTGCAAAATTCGGCAACTATTGCCGAAGATTACCCCTGCTACCGTTGAACTCTCGAGGAGGATACGAGGCTCCTATCAATTGACCAGTTTGAGGGGTTGAATGTAGTTTTTCAGTCTTGTCTTTACGGTATCAGTGGACCCGGAACTGAAACGCCGCTGGTGTCAAACTATAAACTTTCCCGAAATGAGTGCAGAGATTACGCGTTATCGATAGAGTATGCCGAACCTCAACCTCTGTTTCTAGGGGAGCTGCAAGGGGACACATAGAGCTGTTGGGGATAGGTCCAAGGGCCTGCAATAGACTTATGTACTGATGGACTCTCTCAAGTCACGATCATGTCCCCCTCGAACTTGAGCCTGATCAAAGACTCATGTTACAACCTGACTGCTGGATAATGAATCGAGCGAGTGGGGTTGGAAATTAAACTTTGTTTCTGTGTTCTACTTGCCCATGTTCTACGGCTAGGGTGCTTAAGGCGTCTGATGATCATGGCTGGTCCTTCACCCACAGTTTGTTTACACCATGAGCACACTTTGTGAGCTAATTTTGTTGGTAGCTCATGTAAATTTGCTCGCGTTTCCTTTTCCCGAGTCAACGGGGTCACCGCAATTATTTACCTAGCTACAAGACAGTTTCGTATATTGCGAAATTCCAATACACCATCAGAGAATTGTGGCTGTCGGAGTTCAAAAACCAAATCGTTGTCTTCTAACACCTCATGTGTATTTGTGCGGAAGGAGGTGTTGTGGTATTTTCCCTACGGCGAGGGAGAAGTATAAGGGCGTTATGTAGCCCTTGGGCCGCTGGAGGCGTGAACCGTGATCCTGAACTCGTCTCGTTTGAGCTGTGGAATAACCATGTTAGTCTGTAGTTTCTTGCTGAATGGGGAATTCTCAACATTGCTTACTTGAACGGAGTAGTTCCCGAATGGGTACTCATGGTCGAGAAGTTTCTTGAGCCTGCTGCACGAGACACGTGTGGCCGGGACAACGGCAACTCTTGTCCCATCTATGTCATATTGCCAATGAACATCTGTGATATATGCACCGTTGGGCTTAGTTCGACTGGACATTTTGTGTACGAGGTGTGGTAAATTGTGCAAAGAACTTCTGCTATGAGAACACAAATGGCCGTTTCCCAAGGGACCCCATCGTTTTAGTACCTCTCCCCGGATTCTACGCAGAGCCGCCACTGAGGCCACTAAGGCAGAGCAAATCTTTTCACAGAGGCATTGGGGATTTTGGTCTTACTGCCCCACCGCAGCGTGGTGGCGATGTCAAATTCTGTCCCCCACACGCAGGTTCGCCCCAGTGTTTGAGCTTCCGCCAGTTCCGCTGATGCGAGATGTGGGTGCCACAGTGCTGGGACCACCTATCACAGGAGTTAAACCTGCTTGCACAAATCCCGGGTGGGTACAACCAACATGTGTGGCTTCTGCACGAGGCATCCCTGTAGGCAGTCTCCCAACCCAAAGGCTTTGATTCGCTGATGTTAGTCTCCGGTCGGTTCAAAGAACAACCGAGGAGCTGATCTGTAGGACCCTAATACACCAAGATCCTTAGGGGCAGGGCGTTTTCGTCTGAGCCATGCTAATGCTGGTGTGTTCACGCAGGTTGCCGTATTTTGCAGGTCTCCTCATTGTGGAGTTCTCTTTGAACGAAGGTCCATCTGGGACAAGGGGCGGCCGACGGGGGCCTCCGTCATCAACTTTTGCGGGCGGGGTAGTATGGCTGATCAAAGTGCGTCAGTGACCCGGTAAATGGCCCAATAGTAAGGGGATGATGGTTGGGTAGCATTTGGCTTGGGATGTTGTGCAGGTTGCATCCACCAACATGCACTAAGACTTGTGAACACTGATTCCGCTGCTGCACAGCTACTGCTGGTGTACTTCAACCGCGATATCCCCAAACCGACAAAAGTGCCAGGTGCGGCTCTGTTGGGATTCCGCGACATGCAACATGACCTTGCTATCACCTCGAGAAACTCAGTGCTTTCCTAGCTGTGCAGCAGAATGTTTTTCCTCATGGTCAAGAGTGACAGACTAACACGCCCTGCACCATACATGTTCTTTGCGAACATACGGTCGGGCACTTTCAGCAATTTGGTATTCAACATGATCGGATTGGTTGTATCTGTTGAGGCGGGCACAAGCGGTCTTGGCTTGGGGTCTGCCGAGTGTTGACCGAGAACTTAGCCACCACAGTCGGAAATTCCACATGCACACCGATATCGGGGTCGCCTTTCTGGTCCGCGGCCCACACTTGGATTGGCATTCAGCTGGAATATATAGAAACTGCACAAAATATTCATTGGTGATTAAGTCTCGGGCGCGTTCGAGAGAAATGGCATACCAATCGGCCTACCATAATTGCACTTTTCAGCCAGGCAACCATCCCCAGAGAGAAGGCTCTGGCGGGCAAAGATGCCTACTTTCCTAGCCCCCACCGCATGGTCTTCGGACTCAAACCTGGTATTTCAGCGAGGCTTCCTCCCTGGCGTTCCAAGATTTTGCTCGTTTCTTCACTGTGATCCTCGTGTTCGTGTTCCTAGACACCACCATCGTATTCTTCGGTTTCAAGCCCCTACTTTCTCATCGGTTACACCCCTTCGGCAGAGGCAACTAAGCTTGAGACTCAACTCTGACTCGTTTGATTCAACCCACTTCAACGAATGGCCGGCGTACCAGAAAAACACAAATTCGTGATTGACGACCCGCGGAAAGTCCTTGTTGTCAGGGACCGGGGAGAGGCCAATTATCGCGAGACGCAGTCAGTCCTACATGTGCCGAGGCCTATTTCAACGTCCGTGGACAGCAATGTGCTCGACAGTGTCGCCAACAAGCTTGACAGGGCGCTGATATCCTGTTTCCTGGAATGTCACAACAAGTTTGTTCCCCGAGCCACATTCGATGAGATTGTCACACAACAGATTGTTTTTCAAATTGTTTCCAACCTGCAGGGATATAAAGACAAAGATTCAACAACCAGGCATGAGATTGCTTTGAAAATCTACTATGGCGACCACAACCAAGGCCCCTCCCGAAAGCTGCTCTGCGTTCTTCTGCAAATCGAACGGGTGGGGGAGTTCGAGGAACTGACGCAGCAGGGGATGAGCGATGACTGTCTTCCATTGCTGATGGAACAAAGCAATATTGATCGCGAGTTCCGCCTGCACTGCAGACTCCACAAAGGGAAGCACACCAGAATCAACGGCTTCAGGCCATACGTCCGTGAACAGTTCGCCCAATGGTCCCGAAGACTGACACCTCCTTTTATCGTGTGGGAGCCCGACTCCAAACATAAGCATTATGTGCTGGAGCAGGGTGATCCTCTCCCGATGGTCAGGGATGACGGAGACGGGGTTGGTGCGGACGGGATGATGCCCGAGGAAGGAGGTTTTAGTGAGGTTACGCGAGTGAGAATTGATGCAAGTGGTGGAAGGTTTACCGACCATGCAGTAAGTCCTGTCGTCAAATATGGACTCTATGTCCGCAGTTTCCTGGAGTGGCTTGTGTTAACTGGTATTCACCCACAGCTCCACAATCCCAGGCGGCTTTACGCGATGAAGAAGCTCAAACGCAACCCAAAGGACGACGCACTGAAACATCGCATGGAATTCGACATGGAGGTTTTGACCTCCATCTACGCCAACCACCGAGCAGACCACGACGATATCTCAAGATATGGAGATTTCCGGAAGCACCTCATCCCTCTGCTTGGAACTTTCGAAATACGCGACCCCTTAAGTGGCGACAGCACCTATTATCTCTTATTTGACTGGGCGGATGGCAACCTCAAGGACTTTTGGAAAGCAAACGCAAGTATGGTCGGAGACAAGACACAACTTCATTGGATGGCAAAACAATTCTCCCAACTCATCGGCGCACTGGACTGCATCCACAATGGCCGTGAGCGGCTCCGTTCCGAGAGGACATGGTCGAATCTATATGGCCGCCATGGGGACATCAAGCCGAGCAATGTTCTGTATTTCAAGCTTCCGGACGGCAAGAAGCTGCTGGTGATTTGTGATTTGGGGCTCGGGAGGTTACACCGTGATATCTCTCGCTCAAAACAAGACCCGTCGGACATACCAATGGTAGGTGTGCATTCCACTCTCACCCCAAATAGCCTTACTGACCAGTAACGTTTGAATCTCTAGACCGCGACATACCGAGCTCCTGAGTTTGATGTCAACGACGGCAAGCTGTCACAGAGGTCCGACATCTACAGCATGGCCTGCGTCTTCCTTGAGCATATTACCTGGTTCCTTTGCGGCGTGGATGCTGTCGAAGAGTTTGCTCATGCCAGGATAACCAATGACTCAAAGTGGGGGTTTGAGTCCGACATCTTCTTTACCGTTTCACATGACCTCCGGACGGCAACTCTGAAGCCGGAGGTCAAGAAGTGGGTACAAGGCCTCAGAGACCACCCCGGATGCTGTGAATATCTACATAGTATGCTCCACCTCATTGAGACGAGGATGCTAGAGTCAAATCCGGATGCTCGGATAGCGGCTTCCAACCTTTATGAGAGGCTGAAGAAGCTTGAGTCGTATTTTGACTCGGAACGTTCGAGTTCATTTTACATGAAACACTGGACGGATAGTAAGTGGCATGGAACCACCCCCCACCGTGCTTTGAGAGACTCTTTGATCCTGACAGCACTCCTAACCGCGAAGGCTAACAGGACGGCACGCCAGCGGATTTAGACCATCCTACAGTATTTGATACTAACGAGACTAGGATGACGCTGTGGAGAATGGGACAGGCTTGTTTGATTTTATGTGTTTTCACGCTTATTTTCAACCTTAGGCATTTTTCGTTTCTTAGGGATGTTTTATTACGTGGCGTGAGTTATCGAAAAGGGACTGTTTGCACTCAAAACAGACTGCTGGAATAGAAGACACCCTGAAGACGGGGTTGGAAGCAGAAACTAGCACTGCTTGTATGTACCTAGATATGCAAGGTATCATCCAATTCGTGGGTGACTGTAAAAGACCACGATTATTCGTTCCCAAAGTGAATGTGCGATACTAGACTCGTCCATACGAATGCACAGATAGAGCGCACAGGCGCTTGGTCATAGGGAGTTCCGAACCAAACCTCGTCAGTTTGGATTATAATGAAACCGAATCCTGTCCTCGATACTCTCCAGCTCGCCCTATGCCATTGCATATTGTTAGAGATACAACGTTCCTCGCATGTACCTGGATGGTGAGATCTCACAGGCTGAAGCTCCTGCGGGAGGGAGAGAATCCATCTGTTCAAAATGGTCTAACGACAAGTCAATCACTACTGATTAAGGCAACGCCGTCGCGGTTTTGAAGATGTTGTTTACCTTGACTTTATAATTCCCTCTGCCGTACATTTTGTCGAGAACCTCGACAAGCATCCTTGGATTGTTGTACTTTTGTCTCAGTGTCTCCTCGTGCCACATGGGCTGACTTTGGGCTGACATGGTGCCCTCTAATAATCGGGGCTTTGAAGCAGTCAGAGTGCTGACGCTTGTCAAAAATGTGACGTCGCTGTGGGATGGATCACAACGAAACGACCCGGGATGTGTCAATCGCTCTGACAGCCGCCGATCAAGAGATGAACAAACTGACGAGCGAAATGCAGATCGCTGAGTGAGTTTTTCCCAATTTCGCCTCGCATGCCACGACTGCCGATAGCTGCCCGCCCAGCCGCATGTTTGCGGGAAAAGCGCGGGAAATGCGGCACCAGCTGCAAGCACCCATACGATTGGGGCGCACGCAGCGAGTGACGGCTCACCACGTAGGTACCCTGTGGATGCACCACGGTGGCAGTGCCTGTACTACCAATCCAATACAGCCAACGGCATGCAGCCATCTTCCCCCCCCACTCCGTCGCCCACCAATATATCTCACCGCCCGAGTCTTGGACGACGTGGGCAGTCCAGCGGGCGTAGAGGCTCTGCGGTGAGATGTGACTGCCCGATCATGATGGAAGGTGGAAGAAAAGAGACAAAAGGGGAATGCGCGCCGTTCCTTGGGTTCAATCATGACATATTTGTGGGAAATTGTCGACTTACCATGACTCACTTCAAAATCATCAAATCCCCGCGCCTCCACCAATCAAACCACAATGAACTGGGACTCAGGCCAGTCAGACTTCACGGAGCATGACAAGTCCAACTTCAACTTCTACTATGAACGAGAGTGCGTGGTGATTCGTACAGTTTGCAGTGAGGATGAGGTAAAGTGCTTCATAGCCATACACACCTACATACCTAAGCAAGGATCATTTTATTCTAACTTCTCAAATAGCCTCCCAATGTGCAAGTGGTAAATGGGAAGATGATGTGGGACACTTGGATCCAACACGTCCGTCCCCTGTGCCCAGATTGTCTACTGCTCTATACCAACTCTTTAAGTTCAGGAGTCTGATATCATCAAGACCACCGGAAGCTCATACATCGTGTAAGTTTGTGTTGGGTCTTCTAGGCTGAACATCCATATGCCTGAACGTTCGGGACTAATAACACACACACCACCCAGCTTGTGCAGCAGGGGTGAAGAGATATTTCCTGGCCAGCCTGAACCAGTTTCCCATTTGCCATTCGGACACGACACCTGGAGTCAACTAGTCCGACTGTTGCGAGTCGACCGGAGTATCACCCGAGTGATAGCAAGAAATGTGGCTCATTTCTCGGCTGTTCGCCGAGATGGGGGACCTGGAGGCGTGGAAACAGTTGGTAAGCCTCCCTATACGATCTCAGACAACGTCTGTCTCTGACAACGTGTAGCATACTCAGCTCGAATGAGCACATCGTTACCCGATGACCTCGCCCTATCCACAACCTATATTCCCTCAACGGGAAATACGTATTCGGTCGTCTATGGGTGTAGCCCTTCGCAGGCGAAGTCCCTGGAGAAAAGGCTTCGATCAGCAGGACGCCACATGAGCCACCCCCTTCTCCCTGCCGGCATATTTGCTGAGCTGGAACGAGAAAGGTTGATCGCTGCTGCTGAGGATTTGGTCGATAAGTTCGCCCGCTGCTCAAATTTCTCGGAGAACACAAAGTGGAACCCAAATAGTTCCCAGATTGGGGATTATTTCGCAATCTGTGTCAAAAGCCGCAATCTGGTGGACCAAATTCGGGCCGTCAAGCGGCAGCTAATCTCTTTTGTGGAGGAACTCGGTGTGCTGGACGAACAGTGGCGCTTTCAGCTCCATAGATACCACCCGGATATCGGGAATCTTTCGGATCAGACAAGTGAAAAGAAGCGGCCAAATCAGCTCCAGAATGCATTGGAGACGGGAGAGAGAATCACGCGCAGGCTGACCGAGATTGCGGTTGAGTATGACGACAAGATCGACGAGTGCGAGATGATCGCGCAAAACCTGCCACTTGCAATGCAGACGGTACGGAACCCTACCTTAGGCTTGTCCTTTCTAACTTGCACATGCTAATTCGATCTCACTGGCAGGTTTGGAACCAAACGTCAAGACAGGAATTCATTATCAACACGAGAATCGCCAAGGCAAACAACACCATTGCCCTCGAAACCAAACGGGAGAGCACCCAGATGCGCTCCATTGCGCTTTTAACGGTGGTTTACCTTCCCATGTCGTGTGTCGCGGTGCGTACCGGTCCCCCCAATTCCCAAAAGTGACAACAAATGGCTCATACGTTCCGAATATCAGTCCATCTTCTCTACTTCGCTGTTCAACTGGAGTGCTACTGAGGGCGAGTCGGTTGTTTCTAGCTACATCTGGATTTTGGTTGTACTGTCTGTGGGACTGACCTTTGTAACGATGCTGGCTTGGCACTGTGTCACCACACGGGACAAGAAGAGAGAGGGAAAACGTAAGGACATTGAGTTGGACGAGATGGTTTGAGTCTTTGGTTTTTGTTTTAAGACGGGGTCTTCATCATTGGAATGTCTGGTGACAATGGCCGTAGCGCGGTTTAAACGTGGTCTGAATCAAATAATACCTACGTTCTAACAAACTTGGAACATTGGTCAGCATCGGGAAAGTCGAACCCATTCGTTTCTACACCTGATTAGATGGAACATTATTCAAGTTAGACCGCCGCCCCCACTACTACCTAACTTCACCAGAACCTCATCTCGAAATCGGTACGCAATTTCTGTCTTGATGTGTCTCCATGACCGTTCGGGTTCGACGAGGTAATTGATCAGGACCGCGATAAAGAAATCGAGAATGTCGGCGACACAGAAAAACGGCGACTAGCGCAGCTAGAATCGCTGCTCTAGCGGTCGGTCAAGAAGTTGTCCTGCAGGTTGGGTCATGGTGCCCAGCGCGAGGGGCACTAGGGCAAAGGCGACTTGCCATGTTACCTGGTTCGTGGGCGATTGGGCTGTGGGAGGTCCGGGTACGGTCGCATTTGAGGGGAGGCATTCGAATGGTGTTGATGCGGTGTTTGTTTCTATCGTGCGAATTGTGCGATTGCGCCTAGTGTGGTTGATGCGCTCTTGTCGGTGTGGGGTGACCAAGACAGGTTTGAAGAGGAAAGTGGGACTATCTAGGTGCGATGTGAATCTCGAGCCGGGTGTTGAAATCATTCACCGATTTTCCCGCACTACGTTTGCCCGAGCTCGACATTGGGTGGGAGCCCCGCTACCCTGGGAGGGAGCCAGCTGTCGAAAGTCGGGGAGTTGCGCGGGGCCGTGAGCCCAGAGCCTCATCATGGCCACTAAAGCAGGTACCTTACCTGATACATGCACACTGCCCTAACTGGTTACTGTAGCAGGTGGCTGGAGATTTGGACGCTCAGTCTCCAACCCCAAAAACAATCTAGTGCCCATCAGCTGTGTTCGCCAGCTGAACTGATAAGGCGGGGACGGAACCAACCCCGGGCTGCGAACAAAAGGATTGTGAGAAAATGCCTGCAGGTGGCCCCTCGTGTTGTCCTACCACTGGGCGCCACTTAATCGACTGCGACGGCCCGCAGGAAACTTGGCAACGAATGGCGCAGCGTTCACTTGGCAGAGTGCGGGTTAAGGGATTAAGCTCGGAGTTCCTCCCTTCGCCTGCCGGCACCACGTGCCTTGGGGCTCGCGCAACATCATGGTCCGGATTTCAGTCAAAGTCGCCTTGGTGGCTGTCGTTTGCTCCAGCCGACGTGTCGCAGCGCATGAGTTTGCTTTCCCTACCTACCTACCTAATTTTGTCCTGTCTCAAACTTTCCTGTTCTTAGGCAAATCGCTGATAAATGGCTGTCTAAAGAAAACGCATGCCTTGAACCAACCCTGACCATTTCCGACGACATTTCCCTAGCCAGGGCTACCAGTTGTGCCCTTGTTGTTGGCGGTTAGAACACAATCAACAGCTCCCTGTTGATTGACCCCGTTCAAAGGGTCACTTATATTGACCTCCGCGGAGTTGAAACCATCGTCAGAGGTATTCAAGTTACAAATGTCCTGAGTTGGATAACCCTCAGGAGTTCAACGCTTCAAAATATCACGCAGGGCTATATCCTCATCCAGAAAGCAAAGAACTCAAGTGTAGCGGCAGAGAGTGCGGCCTTTCTCGAATTCCCACGTCTTGTATCAAAGCTTCGTCTCTCCGTCGATGGGCCACTTACGAACATCAAAACCCAACTCGGCGAATCGGAACTCAAAGTGCACATTGGGGGCACACAAGCCCAAAATGTTGAGCTCAACGGACTCGGGTTGAATTTCACAGGCTTTGACTTTAAGTGGAACCCACCACCGACCAACCCCGAATACAAATCCTCCCTCACTTCGAACGCGACAAGCACTCTTTGTAATATTGAGATCCGAGGCAACCCGAGATTCGGTAAAGTTTCGATGCCCAACCTGAACCAGACAGGGTGGATCGCTATTTTCCAAAATCCCGACCTTGACACGGTGGAGCTCGGGGTGACTGCCGCCCACAGGGTGAGACTGGGGATCAACGGCCCCAAAACCGAACTCTCCCTCACACGACTTCGAACCATCGATAGGCGTCCATACGAAGACCAGGTCAAAGTCGGCTACTTTAACAACTACCAAGGAGGCTACTTCGGCGGCCTATCCTTGATCAATCTCCCGGCTTTTGGAGTCCACGGCCGGGCGTTTCGGCCACCTGACCTTCACCAACAACACCATCCTTGCACTCCAGCTCTCGCAGCTTGGATCTATTAACGGCTCACTGGTAATCGAAGACAACAAGCTCCTCTTCGATGTCGGATTCCCACGACTTCAGACCGTTTATTCCAACCTCACGGTCCACAACAATTCCCAGCTGCTGAACTACACAGCAAACGTTCTCGAAAAGGCCTCCTCTATTTCCATGAGCGGTCCGTTTACAAACGTCGAGTTCTTTTCCTTGCAGGAGGTATCCGGGGACTTTGAAATCATCGGCGAACCATCAATGGATTGCTCGTGGTTCGACGATCATTTTCGCAACAAGATTGTCAAAGGGCGGTACAACTGTGTCGGTGACCACAGCTACAAGCCGCGCTCTCCTAGCACTTCGACGGAGTTACCCTCGGATACGCCGAAGGACCCTGCAGACTTAAGAGGACCCGGCAGCGAAGAAAATAGCGGCGGACTCACTAAGCCGCTCGGGCCGGCGTTGGAGTCGGCGCCGCCGTCGGTGGACTCGCGCTGATCGGCCTGGGCGTGTGGGGCTTCTTCCGATGGAGGCGGAGGGTGGAACCACCAGGCCCCACTGGAAAGCCGGAGCTGGACGGAACGGGTAAACCGCCAGTAGAGGCGGACGGGGCAGCGCTGGCAGAGAAGGACGGAGCAGAGGTTGACAAGAAGGAGTTGCCAGTGGGAGAGTTGCCAGCCAAGGGGATCGAGGGTGAGGAAGTGGGGGATGGAGTGTCTGGAGTGAGGAACTTAAATAGGGAGGGGCAGGTTGTGGAGTTGCCGTAGTGGCGTGGTGGGCGAAAGGAATACTCGAGATATCTAGATGAAAAGGGAGATACGCACTGTTGGTGGAGTGGTCGGATAAATGGTACTAAACTGGGTTACGTTCACCAGGGATAGCAACCACCAAGGCGGCAAAGTTGCATGTGGGTTGCTTGTAATGTCTATTGTACGGGACGTGTTTTGGGGGAGAAAATCACTGTACACGGTTAGTCAAAGTGCTTCGGTTGGTATTCGTTCTTGGCATCCTGATTTCCTTGGACCTGTTAAGTTACCCCGTATATGCCTTGAAAACTAGTACACGGGGTCAAAAATCGACCAAACTGATTCATATCGGACCTCTCCTGCTAGGAAGTGTTGCCGCTCCCTCCAATGATCTCTTCAAAAACAGGTTCTCCGCCAAGCCCCCTGTGACGCCAACATCGTGTATCTGTCTTTAGTCATTCCTGGTTGATACGAAGGCAGTGATCTAGAGAGCCGGGCGGTGGAATCCGACCTAAAGTGCTGCAGCGCCTTCTGGAAGTTCCTCGTAGTCTCATCTTCTATTGGCAAGACTCGAATATTCGCTCCAAAAACACTATCGCGTATCCTGCAAATGTGCATGACAACCTGTTAGTGGATGTCAGCGCTGCATGCTTCAGCTCAGGCAGGCTACGGATCCGTAGTGAATCCTTCAATCTCTTTCAGTGCGTGGTTGGGAGTTGGATATATTGACCAATCAACGCCTGGCACTTGGACTGCCAAGGCATGGGCCCATGTTACCTAACCACTCAGCCCTGCAGGCAAATCCAGGGTCCGGCACGGCACGGCACGGCAACACCATGGATGCTGCATATGGCGTTGGCTGTTGCCCTCCCACTGGACTACATCTCAGTCCATGTGGATCTATCAGAAGAACTTTGACAGCACCTAGCGTTGTTTGGGCTTGGCACATGTGCTGGGCTTGGGCTCGAGGAATAAGAGGAGACGCGCCCCAACATCGCCCGCACTGTGTTTGTGCCCCGGGGCTCACGCAACATCATGAAGGCGCATTCCCGGGCCTCGGTGACAGCAGTCATCCTCTTGAGGGCCCGATTTGTCATGGCGAGTGAGTGTTGCTTGTTTCCCGTGTTCCCCTCCGTGCTGCCCTCCATGGGCGACTGGGAATTACCAAGCTGATATTCGGGCGGGTGAAGAAAGCGCATGCACGCAACCGACCCTGACAATTTCCGACGCCGCCTCCTTGCCTCTGGCCACTGGCCACCAGCTGTGCCGTCGACATCGCAGACGTAAAGACCCTAAACAGTTCAAAAATCCGAAACATCACCGGCCAGATGTACGTCATAGGGAAGGCCCAGAATATGGACACAACAGTGAAACTCGACTTCCCTCTCCTCGACTTTCAGGACGGGCTAAAAGTCAGCGGCTCCTTTGCGGGCATCACCGCTCGGTTCGGCCCATTCGTCGACAGCATAAATATCCAGTCCACCAAGATCGACGAGGTCAAGATTGACGCGCCAAGCCTCTACAGCATCTACTTCAACGACAACCTCCCGTCCCGGGCCGGAAGGAGCGCCGTCATCGGGTCCAACGCAACACTCGTCCGAGACAACATCCAAATCAACAACAACACCGCCCTAGGAGCCATCACCTTCCCCAACCTGAACACCACTCGCTCCCTCGACGTCCTCGACAACCCCGCCCTCTCAATCCTCTCCCTCGCCGCAACCAC
>Ga0247780_1000148_pt1 | contig 67815 bp, 35 predicted proteins | sample UWRJL079202R5_FD_179927 | JGI IMG/M metagenome (GOLD analysis project Ga0247780, IMG submission 179927) | Plant litter microbial communities from Arlington Agricultural Research Station in Wisconsin, United States - UWRJ-L079-202R-5 | ecosystem: Environmental > Terrestrial > Plant litter >...
GGTATCCAGTCAGCTCCGCTGACTAGATGCCCAGGGCGTCTGAACCCCCTTCTTTCTGACACTATTCAAATGCTTCCAAGGTGTGATTTACAAATATAAACTAATTATTCCAAGACTCCAGACATTATCAACACCGAAAAAGAGAGTTAATAAAAGTTGCTAATAAAGAAGTAAGTAACATACAGCCCTAGAAGGACGCCAGGTGGGGTTAGATAAAGGAGTCTAAAAAGGGGAAATGCTCGTCTTAACACGATGACAAATCCAGAAATCCAGAGGTAAGATCCCACACATCGACCGAGTCAACTTAAATAATTATCCCCAGGGACATTCAGCGGGAGTGAAAATGGTGGCTTAATAACAGAAAGAAAAGACAGTAAAACTGCTAACCTACAACCATCCCATATCTAAAACCTACTCAGTCAGGAGATCGAAACACCATTCACAACCAAAAGATGGTCCCCACGCAACCCCTCCACTTCATCAACATCTCCACCCCGGCGTGGCCCGGAAAGGAAGAAAGACGCCTCATCCGCTCCCACGCCTCACGCGAGGCCTATATAAGAGTCCGTCGGGTCCGCGTCGTAAATTACCTTAGCCTATCGGACAACATCACTACCACCGCTGGGACAACCCACAACTGCACTACAGACAAGCCGACAGCGCCAAGCCCAGCGCTTGCCGAGAGTAGTATTGTTGAGGTCAACGCCAACCGTTCGTTACTACTAGCGTTGCCTGCAGGCCGGGTAGATCCCTTTGATGCGTTTGCGGTGCCGCTTCACCCGATGGAGAGTTTTCTTGATCACTGTACGTTACCTTTGGTACCTATCTTCACTGTCCCATTACTGCCTACCTACCATACCGTAGGCAGGCACATACATGCGGAGTGAAACTAACTCCCCAAGACATCCGCGTCGTAATCCCCACCTCCACCTCCCTCTGCAAATGGTTCTAAGGACCCGGCAAAGCCCTGGGATCCTTCTACCGGCCCGCTATTGCACTTACCTTGCGAAAGGTTCACAAGCGAAACTGACACAGTTCCAATTTCTTTGCAACACCAATTACAGCGGCTGATACTTCAGATGGTCTAGTGTCTAACACTGCTTTGCGCGAGTACTAGAATTGACGAAAAATGGCTGATGGATGCATGTACGGTGCGTACCCAGCATTGGAATGATGCGGCCACAGGAAGGGACGTTGTGAACTGGCTCGTGGCCTTCTGATACGCCGCCGCCAACAAATTCACTGAGCTAGCCGGCCTGGGCAATTGCTGCTGGAATTGGACTCGGGAACACATCAAGCGGCTCATTGATCAAGGAAGCTGAAAAAGAACGCGCCCTAGGGTGCACGATTGGAATTCTCATTTCCTGACATCCAATTCTGGCAGCTGGCAGCTGGCAAAACTGGCAAACCTGAGGTTTTGGGCCCTTGGCGCAAGGACCCGTCGTAGGTGTAGCGAATTGGGTGGTGGGCTAATCACCAAGGCACGTTAGGCTCCCGTCCGCATCTTGAGGGGTGCAGACAACGCAGGGGAGTGGCACGGCCCCCACTGGAGATCAGCGTTTCCGTGGTGCGATGAGGCTCTCTGCTAGCGATGTGATGAGGGCTGTGTCACGCGCAGCATGCAGTGCCTGCAGAGGGGGGCGGAGAGCAAAAGCGCTTGCATGAGGAAATGAGGCTGTGGTGCAGAGATAAGCCACAATTGGTCTGGCTTCCAGCATAAGAACAGGTCGGTTCCTTCCGCCTCATGAAATTGGGCTGTGAGCCGCACCTACCATACCTACCCCACGACAGGAGGGAGGGCAAGCTCACTCCTCGGCTCTGCGCAGATCTTCACACACTTTCTTTCTCTTCATTTTCTGTTTTAAATAGGTACCCAAGTGCCCGCACGATGGATCCATTGAGCGCACTCAGCGTAACAACTAGCGTCGCCCAGTTCATTACCTTCGCGTTTAGCTTGGTTTCCAAAAGCACCGAGATTTACAAGTCGGCGAGCGGGGCGACGCGGGAAATCCAAGACATTGAATCCATCTACTCGACCCTGAGTACCCTCGCCATCGACCTGGAGAAGACTGAGTATGGCGGTCTAGCCAGCCGCCGCGCCGAGGCACTCCAGAAGCTGTCGGGGGAATGCAGAGACGAGTGTGCCGAACTATTGGCCCTGATCCGGAAAATCAAATGCAGGAATGTCGGTGCGAGGAAATGGGAGAGTTTCAAGGCGGCGCTGAAAACCGTGTGGGAGAGTTCCGAGATCGAGCAGCTCCAGCAGCGGCTCTCCAAGAAGCAGGAGACCTTGACCACGGAGATCTGCTCTATATCAACGTGAGGATTACCCATGATGGACTTCCTCCCGTCATTGACACGGAATTAGCGAGTACCACATCCATCACCGAAACCAGCTGGAAGGTCTCAGGCGAGAAAGCAGGGTGTTCAGCGTGGAGGCGAGCAAGAAGCTAGAGGACATCGAGAATGCGCTGAAGGATCTCAACATCCGCACCACGCCAACCACACGGTCGGGGTTCTCGCGCGCAGAGATCGAGTCTCTGGCAGACGACTTCTCCCGACTCTCGACCATGGAGGCCTCTGTACGAGCAGACTACACCGTCCTGCGGAGACTGACTTACGACTCTCGTCCCGTTAGACACAGCTCAATCTCTGAGGCTCACAAGAATACCTTCATATGGGCGCTGGAAGATCCCTCTTACGAGATGCAGAGCGGCTATCTCAAGCTTCCCGCGTGGTTGAAGCAACAAAACGGGGGCATTTTTTGGATATCTGGAAAGCCTGGATCCGGCAAGTCTACACTGGTCAAGTTCATCGCCGATAACGAGCGTACTTTCCAGCATCTGCAGAACTGGTCTAGCCCCTATTATCCCAAGATCATCAGCCACTACTTCTGGAGCCCCGGTACTGCCATGCAGCGATCTCAAGAAGGTCTCCTCCGAAGTCTGCTCTACGAGATATTCCGCCAGTTTCCAGACTTTATCGAGACCATCTGGACTGGGCTCGACCGCCAGCCGGACGAGCCATGGGTCTTGCACGACCTTCGCAAGGCTCTGCACAGAGTATCTAGCTCGCTCATGCCACACATGAAAATATGCATCTTCATCGACGGGCTGGACGAGTACGAGGGCGACCATTCGGACCTATGTGAAGATCTCGCAAAATTGGCATCCTCTCCGCACATCAAACTCTGCGTGTCGAGCCGGCCCTGGAACGTCTTCGAGGACGCCTTCGGCTCAGACCCGGCTCGAAAGATCTACATCCACGAGCTAACACGGCATGATATCCGCGGTTACGTCGACGACCACCTCTCTCAACTGCCCCGCTGGCGCTATCTGGCAGCTCGTGTCGAACACGCTGACTCGCTTCCCAGCGAGATCACGGAGAGAGCCAGCGGCGTTTTCCTCTGGGTGGTCCTGGTCATCAAGCAGCTGAGGACCGGGCTGAGAAACGACGACAGCTTCTCAGACCTTCAGAGGCGGCTCCGGAGCCTCCCGACCGACCTAGAGCCCTTTTTCAAGAGGATGCTGGAATCTGTCGACCAGTTCTACCACGAGAAGATGGCGGGCGCCCTGCGGATGGCCCTGGCAGCCGATGAGCCTCTCGACGCTCTACTATTCAACTTGCATGATTTGGAGTACGACGACATCGACTATGCGCTCGGCGTCGAGGTCAAGGAGTTGTCTGAGGAGTCCATACGCGCCCTCCGAGAGCAGGGTGCAAGACGCCTCAACGCTAGGACCATGGGCCTCTTGGAAACGAACAGCTGCTGCACCGTCGAGTTCATGCACCGCACCGTCCGCGACTACCTCCGCACGCGCGACATGGCCGATTTCTTGGCCAGCAAGTCTCGTCCAGGCTTCTGTCCGACGAGGTCCCTGTTCCGCGCCAACGTTGCGCGTCTGAAAAGCGTGTACTTCCCAGGCCAGCTCACGACCGATTACCGCATGTTTTCGTTTGGCTCGGTGCGCAAGCACGTGCTGGACATTCTGTCGTATGCATCTACCCTTGAGAAAGATTCGGACTTCACGCCAGACATATTCGAGCTCATTGACCACCTGGAAGCCTGCATCCCCATGGTTTCTGATCAGACGAAAGACCCAGATTCATGTAAATTATTCTTTCGCGAGGGAGTCCTCTGGGCTTGCCTCGTCAGTTTTATCTCTTGGAAGCTACCGAGCGAGCCAGGCTATTTTGCCGTGCTCGGTCGACGTAGTGCGTCGGAGATCCTCGCCCTTCTCCCGCCTGGCGACGGGAAGACGCCGTGTCCCGGGGACAAGCTTCGGCCGGTCTTGGAGAAGCGACTGGGGCTTTCCTCTTTTTAATAGGGTACTAAGGCATGGTAATCAGGCAGTAAGGGTATAGATGGGTAATTAATATGGTACCTATCTAGCCAACCATCATTGTGAGCCTCGATCTTAGGGGGCTCATTCCTCAACTTGTGCCAGCCAATCAAAGCATCAAAAGTGATTGACGTGGCGACAGAAGGCCACCCAATGCACCCCCCTTTCGTTTCGGGCTGGTCGATTCCACTGCACGTTCAGTGCTGTGCTTGAGGTTTTCGGACTCTAGCTTGGATCGCAGGTTCGGCAGCGCCACGATTTGCTCGATTGGTTCTTCCATCGCTCATCTGCAGCGCCAAGACACAGATATTACCCAGTTGGGTGACAAAAACTGGCTCATACTGCCTCACCACACGGTTACTAGTGTGACTGCCACTGATGATTAAAGAGCCATGGCCCCAGGAATCCTGCGTTCTAGAGGTTCGAACTGAACCCAAGCATCTCAAGCCCCCTCATGAGCAATGAAACTCACTTTCACCAGGCTGGCGGGGCATGCAGCGCTCCTTTTTTCTTGACACTGTGCACGCGATAGGGCTAGCGTTGCCCACTGGCTATAACTTCAATCCCTATGATCCGCTCTGTGCCGAGTCATGTCTGCGGTCTCTGAGCTCATACATGCTTAGTAAAACTCTAACCCTAGGGGTGCACGCGCAGTAATTCTGGAGGAGGATGCATACAGAGCCAAAAGGGGGGTACACGCGTAGCAAAAGCTAAGAATATACCGTGGCCAGTTCCTGAGCGGATGAATTCACTAAACCCTGTTCCTATTCGTGAAATATGTGCAAAATCCAGCCTGCGACAAATGCTGCAAAGAGGCATGATGAGAGACTCTGAAATATTATGCTGGATCGGTAATGTAATACAGGTGTGTAGAGGGACGCGCCACAGGCTTCACGCTTCTGGGGCCTTAAGGCTTTTTATCCATAGTCGGGAGAGCAGCAATACAGGATTACCTCTTGAACTACTGCAACGCTTCCTCATAGGTCGCCCTACTTTCCTTGTTCTAGCTGTCCACCAGCAACATAGCGCAAATGTAAGATAAAATGACGTGGCACAGGTGAATGACGTAGTTGCAACTGCATCACTGTGACGACCTGCAGGCCGCCCTTTAGGTCAGGCGCGGGCCGAGAGATCCCCCGCAGCGAAGACTGTGCGGACTCACGGTGCGCGCTCCCGCGCACTAGGCAAGGGGCGCAATGACCGTGGCAAGCGGTTGAAAGAAAAAAGCGAACTCAGTACCTGCAGGTACATTACGACACAGCTAAATTTGTATTGCAAAGCTGGTACCTCTAAGTCATACCCTGTTACCAGCCAGTCATGAGACCTCCAGACGCACTACTATGGAATCCACGTCTTGGTTGATCTTCGACTGTGGTATTCGCTCCCAACCAGCTACACCAACTCCATCAATCTGCGGCCAGTTATCGAGATATTAGCGGAAATGTACTGTTTTACAGCTCACCAGCAATTCTCAATTAGTGAGAGATCTGGAAAGTACTGTGTGTTAAAAAAGTGCTTTAGACTGTGCTCCTCTTTCCAAGCCTTCACAATATTATAACCTCGCCTTGGTCCGTGTCCTGAATCGCTATCTTCTTCAAGAACGAGCTTCTTACCCGCATCAAGACAAGGCCGAACTGCAACTTCTAAGATATTATCGTGATATATCTAAAGGCTTATCTTGCCATTTGTGTTGGTTAGAACCTTATAGAAATAAAGATGGGACTTAATTCCAACCAACAGCTGCCCAGACGTGATAACGCTCGACCGACTCGTCATTAGCAAGCGCATGGCAGGCGATCACGCCACAGACCCTGATTAACGTACGACCGGTCGTCGCCGCGATTAATGAGTTCTATCCTTCGACCAAGTGCACCGTCGTCCAGATGCAGAGGCCGAGGGTGATGAGGCAGGTGATGAGGATGCTGTATGTGCCACGCCGAGTCAGCATCGAGGACTGTTAGGTGGGCACTACATAGCCCCAGCTAACCAACAGTATTAATCTGTGCACTGAGACTTGTGCGACAGATGATTGTGCCTGTGTCACAACAAGCAGAACAATCTGAAAGATGGTTTCCAGTTTGTGAAAGCTAGATGCCTGGGAGGAATTTTAAAGTGAATGTGACGGCCCTGCAATCGTGGGATGGCAACAACGCCAAGCCTGCGCTCTAGGACGCCGTTGCCCGTCACAAGACGACACTGCGCGAGCTGAGGATCGATAGCATGAACAAAGGGGGGGTGACGCGATTGAGCGAGACCGGGATATAGCGTTTGCACTCGCCGGGTTTACACGCCCCAAGGTGCTGAAAGTTAGGCCGGGTATGCTGTCAGTGCTGCTGTCGGCATGGAGGCGGGGGAACCCCGCGGCCGACGACGATGGGTTCTTGGAGGGTTAGGGAGCTGACCTATTGGGAACTGGACAGGGCCTTTCGGCCTACCTTGTGGAGGACCGCCGGCCAAGTCGCTTGAGCACCACTCTTCTTGACGGAATATGTTCCGAGGGACAAACGTTGGCCTAGTGGGTTTCATGAGCCACGTTTCCGAGTCAGTCGCCATAGTTACAATAGCAATTCTAGGTTATATAGTGTAGCAGTCATCAAACCAGACTCTGGTTTTGGTAACCCTAGTTTGATTCTGAGTGCAATCTTCGCTTTTCACTTTTGCACATACCTCAGTCACAGACATTACTGTCTAGTGCTGTGGCATTTTTGTGTGCTTTGTTGAGAAATTTATAGTGGTGTTGGGTTGGAAGGCAGCTCTGGTAAAACCGGACTTGGCGGTTAGGGTTCGGGTTCATGATCTAATGACTAAGCCAGTGCCGGAAAAGAAAAGATGACCAAATGATTATCAAGGGCTAGCGGAACGAGATTCTAGAAAATGAACTGTATTACTTACGTAGGGAACTAGGATCAGTTCCCTAGGACAGGGTGTAGAGCACCCCAACTATACAGAATAATTGATGCTGTAAAGCTGTAGTGTCCCAGTGTTCTGTCCCGAGACGTCACTCGGGACAGTCCCGGGGCCGTGTCCCGGGTCTGACTTGGGACACCATAGTTGGCCCACTATGGGGCCTGTGCCCTCTTCGAGTTTGTGCTAGGAAAGGAGCTCTGAAATACTTTCCTTATTACTACTTTTATAACCTACTGTGAACCTTTGCAATAACAGGAGTGCTGTGGAGTAGGTACTTAGATTCGTCTTAAAAGCCCGTTTTCTTGTTTTATTTTATTTTATCAAACTAGGTAAACTTTACACAGCGACCTAACACATGCTAACCTAACGCATGCTATCACACACTTGCCGATTCCACAGGTGTGCCTTGCCCCTTAGTTAGTTTATACCTTGTTACTGAGTGTACGGCCTGTAACTTGCTAGTTTTCGGCTCTGCTGCACGACAAACGCCCATGCACGGGCGCGGCAGCAACAGCTTAGGGGCTGCCTCGCGTTTCTCGAGCTCTGGATCGGCCATGAGTTGTACACCAGGGCGGCCGTTGAAATTCGGCAGCGACAAGGCTCGGGTGGTGAAGCTGAGGAAGAGGAGGACACTGATCTTCATGGTCGATGGGGTGAGAATAACTAGAGAAGATATCAATTCACGATGGAGTGATTCGACTATACGGTGGGAAGCCTGAGCTGAAATTGTGGAAGAATGTGACTGAGGAGGGAGACAGCGAACAATTCGAAGTGGCAATAGGAGCCCCTCTTATACACAAATGCTGCCCTGCACAAAGCTCGGACAATCCTTATCGAGACTTCGTTGCTTTGTGGAACTTAAATCCTTGGTCGTGGGAGTCGGTCTGGCCGCATTGATGCATGTGAGCCGAACGTGTAGCTGCTTGTAGCCTATTAGCATCGAAGGCCAACATCCCGTTGAAACTTAGTAACGAATGATATTGAGGAAAAGTTGACCATGGGGGTTGGGCTACTGCACACACGACCCTTGCATGCATCGTCCCCTCTCAGCTAACCAGATCCAGCTATGTGAACGTCCCGCCATCGGCTCTGGGCAACACAAAGACAGCACTTTGTAGGACGTGCTCTTGCGTCCTTGCCAAGCGTCTATGGCGGGTTTCGGCGGCGGCGGCGACGTGCCCCCCGAACACTTCCATCTCCTTCCCGAACTCTTCCGAGAGACTGCGGCTAGGTACCCTGAAGTACGCGAGCTCGTGAATGACTATTGAACTAAATCCATCCTCTTCTCGGCAAGAGCTGGCGGGAGTCTGTACCTAGTGTATGTGGGTCATAATTCCGATACGCTCGGCAAACACCAATTCTCATCCAACTGATACCAAAGCTGTGCTGCTGGGCCGACCTGCCCCCATATTCCCGAGTGAGTGGACCCAGGCCACCACTCCCGAGCCGCCGAAGCCAAGTACGCTGTGGCTGTGAGCTATATTCAAGGCTTCGGATGTGATCAAGACCTTGCCCAGGGATGCGAATATCTGGTCCGCAGCGTAGCTTCACAGTGCGAGTGGACGCTGCAATAATCTCAATTCTAAAAACACAATAATTGTCTATGGCCTCGAAGGTCTTTGCCCTTTGCAGTCAGTCTGGGGCCCAGGTTTGCTATTCTAATACCAAGGCCACTAGGCCGAGGATTCCATGAGTTTCCATCTTATCACAGTGGCGCCCAATTGGCGCTTGCCAACGGTGCTAGCGCTTGTGTCTCTTCCAATGGAGATCCTTTTCTCCGTTGGTTGGTGATGCGCGTGAGCTGCGTCGATGTCAACGCAGTCGACGAGCGCGGTGAGACTCCATTGGATCAGCTGGCAAGATGGAGCCCCAAAAAAAGGTGGGGGGAAAAAAAAGGATGTCTTGTATTCCCCCCCGGTAGCTACACTCGACACTGGCATTGTTCTAGACGCTTAACGACTTTCTCCACGAAGGAGAGGCCATCGATGACCGAACCCCCCGCCTTGACACAGTCCAGTGCTGCATCGCAATAGAGAGGGCCCATGTAAAGGGGCAACGATCGCTGCGCGACGTCAACGAATCTCTGCGCCAGGTTCTCTGGTGGAAGGGACGCAAAGCCAAGATTCTCTAGGGTCGCCCACGTGCCAATTTCCAACAGCGTAAGGCCCAAGCCGTAAATATTATGCATTCGGGACGATGGCAGGCGGCCCTGCAACATGTTGGACGCCATGTCTTAGAGCTCAGGGTGGCGGCAGCGGTCGAACCTCGAAGCCGCCTACCAACAAGACACGCTAGGGTCGTGCTCAGGCCGGCTCACCTCGAAGCCGCCGATGTACGGCTCTCGCGCCGAGATAGCGCCAGTAGAGCGGCCGGGAAGAAAAGTACGTTTCCAGAATAGAATCTCTTGTGCAAGATGCCAACCGCGTGTATCTCGGCTAGCGAGCAGGCGAGCATGTATGCTAACTTGATGCGGTCACCCATGGTGGGCAAGGCGACGGGCCGGCCGTCCAGAAGTGCCCGGGAGAGGTACCACTGCAGCGTGACCGGTCTGTTCCTTACGTCGGCGGCGGGGGGGCATTTTGAAGAGGAGGCCAAATCGGCGCGACTCCTTGTTCTGTACCAGCCCGACGCAATCCAGCGTCCGTAAGCCTGCAGGTTTCTCCTGTGCTCTGAGATCGTGCGCGACCCGCTTGGCCTGGTCTATGGCCTTGAGCTGAGCCGGACGTGTCTTTGCCGCGTCGTACGATCGCCACTCGACCAGCACCCATGGCTTTCTCACGAGGGCCCGCTACAATCCCGTCTAAATGGATCGAATAACCGGTTAGTATGCTTATGGTAGGCAGCTTAGTAGGTAGGCGGGGAAGGGAAACTCATACCCTGGAATAATAAGCTGTCAATCAGTTTCGAGTCCTCAGCGGCCGACACATCACGATAGTTTGAAACTCGATCTGCTGCGCTTTCGCTACAGTCGATCGCTTCCGGGAAGGACCCGGCGGGAGCGTTGGAGGTGGCCGCGGCTCAGCCAACGAACTAAGCATGCTTGTACTGCAGCGAGGTGAACACCTCTGGTAACCTAAAGTCGACACCTCCCAGACCAAAAGTGGCTCGTCGCAGCGCTACGGCGGCCGCTGCCTTGTCGACCATCTGACCGATCTCCGCCACAATTTCATGCAGCTCGCCGCCGATGACGTCGTTCAGCTTGACAATCTTGGAGTGGTTGCCGTGCACCGCGATCCGCGTCTCCTTGTCGGGCGCCAAGTCGAGACATGCCGATGACCGCGGGACCAGCAACCGGGGAAGCCCAGTACGCGCCCACCCGGAGTCGGGGTTGCTTGGATCATTGAGCTGCGGGTTCGGCGTCTCATGAGTCTCGTAGCAGCTGACGACGCGGATGTGCTTGCAGGCCACCGGGAAGCGCTGGTTGAGCGACAAGAGCAGCGGCGCCTCGGGTCGCAGTTGCGAGAGCAGCGACGCTAACGGTTTTCCCTGTACCAGAACCTCAAGTTCCGGGTTGTTGGGGCCGCGGTACGGCGCGCCGAAGAAGACCATGCCGCACGGCGATGCATTTCGTCAGGGGGTGGGGCTTTATCGATAAAAGGAGCGACTTCCCCCTCCCCTCGAAGGTGACTGCTGTGATGACTTCTCTCCTACATCATCTGCCGCGTTTGTGCCACGGCCGCTGCTTCTAATCGCCTTAACCCCGACTACAGCCTGCCTCGTTATACCATCGCCGGCCCTTCAGATCCGACCGCATGAACGACATCGTGAGGATCCTTACCCCCATTCGCTTGGGGGTATAGGCGTCACCGTCGGCGCTTCTGTTAGTCCGTCCGCGTGGCGGCGCAGTGCCTCTAGAGCTTCGCCGATAAAAGGAGCGGTTTCCCCCCTCCCTCTCGAGGGCGACGGCTGCGACAACTTGCTTCGTACATCTATCTTGACACCCACAACCACCACTTCCTGTCGACGGCCCAGGCCAGCATTTGCTTCACGATGCCCAACTCCCCGATCTTTAAGAAACGGCAGCTGCCATTCAGGAGAACAGCTATTCCGTTTAAGGCCCGCAGTAAGCCCAGACCACGCTGGTTTATCTAGTATAAGCGCGCGTTCGGAGGGGCCTAACGGCACATTGACGAGGGTGACTAGGAGCCTTACGATCTGACGTGGGCTGAGAAATGTGTCACTTACGTCCTGGCTCCTGACGGTAAGGGTATCCTTACAGACTTTGAAATGCACAGGCTTCACTAACAGAAGCGTTATCCTTACTTCGTTAAAGATTATAGAGGCGACTTATACTGTTAATATACCTGGAAATAATACTTTAAAGGGGTACGTGTGCAGTGCGGAGTTAAAGGTAAGATTAATAAAGTAGATAACAATAGGCTTGCCCTTTAGGCATAGGTATTAAGTAAGCTGGTATTACCGACTTCTTTTAACTAACGGCGTGTGTGGGCTTAGGGGAGAATGGGAAGGAATCAAGTGGGATACTGGGCGATGGGCTAACGGTTTAAACGCTAGTAAGTGTCAGAAAGAAGGGAGTTCTAGCCAGAGGCAAGAACAGTTAGAAAGAGGAGTCTGGAAACCACTAGAACAATAGATTTGTAACCATTGCCACAGACGCGCAATTGTAGCCGCGCGGCTTTGCTACACAGCTTGCCACTATTCACAGCTATAAGGTCTCTGGCTGAGCCAGAGAGCCGAACAAGCAATACAATCACGCAGTTGCAACCCCTTCAATTCTACAGAATCCAGAGTGCAGTGCTTCTGACAGTAAGCCTAGGTTTAGGTCTCCCCCTTACTTTATAGGTAAGCGGATTACCCTAACCTAACAGGAAGATCATAGTGTTCTACTTACATATTAAGAAGTGGTAGGGTATAGGGGAGAAGGTAGAGATAGACTGGACCTGGGTGGACGCTAACATTAGAGAACACAGAGCTTAATGCTTAATAGAGCACTGGAATCTTAGACCGCGATAATAAGCATATATATATTTAATTTCTAGCAGTTGTTAAATATTTATATGGCTTGTAAAGATGTGCTGTTAACTATTTGCAGGTGTGAAACCTAGTGACGGTAAGTGTCGTGATAGTGTCATAGGTAACATTACCTACTGTATGTCCAGCTCTGCCTTCGCTGTAGCTAAAATCCGGTAGTTTTCTCCTGGTTAGGCTTGACATAACTCTGTGTGGGAAGAAGGACACTGCGCCGTTAATGCTGCGCTGGCCGCGCAGAGCTATAGGGCCCGGCGCCCTCGACTTGGTAGTATGATAACTATTTCTTCTGCACTGTAACTGAAGGGCAAGCCTTAAGTCTGGGGGCTCACTTTTTGTCCACCCCTGTTTTCGACCACCGTGTCCAATCTTACCACTATTTCGACCCCGGACAAACCTTAATTTCTCTCCCATTTCAAATGCAACCTTTTCCATTCTTTCCACGTAGTAAAAGCAACTATTAGAGATGCAGTGGACTGAATTTGACATGTGCACGGCCTGTGCAGCCGTCAAAGCAGGTCTACTAATTCGAAAGGCTGCACGATAGTATGCCACTCCGTATACTACCCTTTAAGGCCGATTTGCTGGCCACCTTCCACACACAGTGGCACGCTAAAACTACTACAGGCTTTCTATACCTTAAGAGGACCTTTTAGCCGGGTGGAGTCTTTTTCAGAACAACCTTAGCGACCCCCTTTTACGTATAACGATTCGAGAGCTTTCTACTAGAATTTCTGTTAAGCGAGGAGACTCCTACTGTATTGGAAAACATTGGGTTCGACATTTTATTAACAGGTATCTAATGATTAAAACTTAAAGGTTATAGAGGATAAATACTATGTATGTGAAAGCAGTTATAAGGAAGGTTATTTATAAATTGTCAAACTGCAGTGGCAGTTCTTGGCGGTTAGGCGCTTAAGCCCTTTACCGCTCCAGGCTAGGCTGGAGCGCAGGAGACTTTAGTCATGTGCTCTCCTCATATATAGGGAGCTTTCTTTTCTATTTAGTCTAAGAGCTTCGCTCTTCCCCTTTCTACTTAATTATGTTACTTTATAACTGCACTTTTACTGCTTCTATAAGCTCCGTACCCTTAGTGAAACCTTCTACAGTTATAAGCCTAGCTCTATCTAACTAAGTAAAGTGTAGAATAAAGTATTTAAAACGCTTATAAGCAGCACCTTTTACAAATTTATAATAATGTGAAAAATCCTTTCTTACTAAACACATCTAAACTTGTTTGCTAATTTACTGATCTAGCTTATTATAGTTAAAGATGTTAATTTTCTAGCTACTGAGTACCCTGTACCGGGTACCTTGTAGTGTGGTTGCGTACCCCGAAACCACTAGTCGAATCTTCTAGAACCCCAAAGGGTTCCAGAAGATTCCAACCCACTCCAGGGCCCCTTAGGGCCCCCCGGAGCACTCCGAACCTTCTGGAATTTAAGGGGGTTCCACCCCCTGAATCCAGTGGGGTTACTGCCCCACAGAATCAACTAGAACATCACAGTGGCCACGTCAGCCACTACGTCAACAGAACCACGTAGAGTGGTTCAGAACAGTACTATTCCATTATTGTATTAGTTAGCTCCACTTTACAGAAGGCTTTGGAATTCTTCTAGACCCTCCCACAGCCTATAATAGGCTCTCTCCTCTCCTATATCTAATTTAAGTAAAACAAGCAATTCCACTCCATTCCAATTATTGTATAAGGCACTGCCTTCCAGATCCTCTTGTTTCCAGCGCTAATATTCGCTGCAACAACCCTCTTACAGAGGCACTGCCTCTGTAATTCAGACCATTTGTTTGCTTCCTACAGCGCTTACAGCGCTGTCGTATGGCTTGGACTAGTACGCACTACTTCCTTTGAGCTACAGCCGCTATACTGCAGCCCTGTGGGTTCCTGACGTTTAACAAAAGAGATTACACTTTATAATAGTATCTTAACTGATAGTTAGAAACTTAACAGCTTATAAGACTAACGTAATTAGATTAAGACCCTCAAATACTATGTAATAAATTAAGGGATTTAAGACTTAATTAATTTAGCTGTTCTTAACGTAGCAAATCTATATATTAAACTAAGTATTCCGATAATCTATACGTTTATTAGCGAATAATAGGAGATAGTGACTGCGATTTATAACTTAAGCACTACGTTTTAGAAGAAAACACCTAAAGCTTTAAAAGATGTTAAAACTAAGTTAAATCTTAAAATAGTTATAATAGAAAAGGTTAAAGATAAATGTAATCGTTTAGTAATTACAGCTGTTACTTACGTTATTATTGTAACTAAAATAGTTAAAGTATATTAATATACTTAAAACTAAGTTAACTATACAGTTAATAAAAGCTTTAAAGCATTAATAATGTAATAGATAATGTAGAATAGTAAATTTACAATTAAGTGTTAATACACTTATTTAAGGAACACCTTAAGCCTAGCTAAACCTTACTAACTTCCCTAATGTATTAAGAATACTAAGCGGTTATAAAATAAGTTAAAAGCGCTAACGTGTTAAAGGATTAATAGATAAAAGATTAAGAGGTAGCTTATTATAAAGCAGAAGGTCTTAATATTACAGAGATTAAGGGACACTTAGTTATTAAAGACTGGCTTAAAGCTAGTTAAGTATATATAATACTTATATAAGCCAGTTTAAAGCTTACTAATAAACTGGTGCGATAGCGCAACAGGGAAGAAACTACAAAGAGAACCACACCCACAGAACGTTATTATCGGCCTGAAAGGTGTGACGACCCTGCAGGCCGTCACTTGGGCCGGAGCGGCCCGACGGATCCCCCGCAGAGGGAACAGTGCAGGAAAACAGTACGCACGGTACTGCGCACTGGGCCAGGGGTGTAAAGACCCGAAGCCCCTACGACCAACCAGCAGTTGCTCAGTCTTGGCAGGAGTGCTCACCTACTGAGCATCTGTGAGACCTCTGAGCAAGGAGTGCTTAGTAACAGGTTGCTCAGTTCCTCACTGAGTAACTGGCCACTGAGCAAGGTACAAGGTACTTCTGGCTGGTTAGTATAGATAATCATAGTTGTGCCCACAACCACCGTAAGGGACTCTGGTTCCTCACGCTAGTATTCAATTATTCATTTATGTCCTACTATTCAGACTTACCTCTGTGCATTATAGTGACAGCGACCTACAGTGACATTGAACCCCCCGTCTAGGAGTGCTAGCTCAACAAGCCGTCTTCGGAGCGCCCCTTACCTGTTAGCGTCCTGCCATACGCTCTGTCTTAACCCGCGCCAGTCCTCTCGAGGCCTGTGTCGGGTGCAGGTCGTAATAAAAGGCCGACTTCCAGACTACTGGTCCTCCAATCGGAGGGACATAAATGCAACTGACGTAGAAAAACAGATACGTACCTAGTATAGAACAAAACCTAGTATATAACGGTACCTAACATGGAACGGAGCCTAGTATGGAATAACAAAGGAAACGCGACTGTGGATCAGGTCATCTTCCTTCGATCGAAGGGCCAGAATGTCACTGGGCTTTCAATGGGAGGTCTTCGTGGTGAAAAATCGTCGGATCGATTGTTGATTGAAAGAAGCACGGTTCAAAGAACCGCGCGGCGCGGCTCCTTTTTGACGGTGGCACGCGCCAGAGAACGCATCGCTACGTACATAAACAGCTACAGTAATATTACACACAGAGCCCAAAAGAACGACAGGGTCGGCCTGAACAAACGCCCCGAGTTACTAAACTAATAGAATAAGAGGTTTAAGGGCTCTTAAAGATGGGGATCTTAGGGCTTTGCAGACGGTGTTGTAGTGATCTATAGGTTAAACCACCAGTAGGCAGCAGGCGTGGGCTCGAATCTTGTGGATGAGGGTAGCTTAATAGAAGATTCGAGGTTAGTTAAAAGGAATGATAATTTCTTCCATATTCCAAGCGTTGTTATGAAGCTGTTAGGCTAGGTAGGAGAATTCGGAGACTGGCACGTTGCGGGGAATTGAATGGAGTATAGGATACTCCGGGATGGGAGGAATCGGAGTTGAATTGATGATGTGTAGGATGAAGATTAAAACACTTCTCTCCTGAGGGGGCGGCTCCTTTATATATCTATTTTCCGGCTCCAGGCTTCTATATTCCACTCGAACAAAGTTTGATAATTAAGGTTCAGAATAGCCGGTACAGCTGTTACGGCCAGTAGCTACGTGAGGTTAAGTTATAGATAAGATAGAGATAACGATATTATACATTATCATATAATAGATAACCTTATATAAAATAGAGTTTCGGATATGTTTTAGACTCTATTCTTCATTCCGAATATCTTTGGCTTATTCAAACCTTATTTGGGCCACGTTTCGGCTATATAAAACCTCGATTTAAGGTTTACGTAACTTCTTGCCTTTTTTATAATCTATTCTAGAAATTCCAGAAATGGAAAAATATTTTTTGGGGTACAGGGTACGCAACGCTATGCTCAGGTTCTATTTTATAGCCGCAGGGTAAGCTATAGTGCTTATACGCCTTATAAGCTTCTTGCTTATAGTTATAGCTTATGAAGTTCCAGTCTTATAAGAACTTAAAGTATAAAAATCTCCTCTACCCAGTCGGGCCGTTAGAGATACTTGTCGTACGCTGTCTGCAACTCTTTAATATCGCCTTCCGCTGTGATGTCGATTGGGTGAGACTGCCTGTCGCGGAGCCGGCAATTAACGCTCTGTGTCAGAAAGAAGGGGGTTCAGGGACCCTGGGCATCTAGTCAGCGGAGCTGACTGGATGCCTGGCACTGCCAGAGCGCCAGTGAGCCTCAGCCACTGGAGAGACGAAGCCTGAATCCTGCAGAATAGTCTATAAAGAAGCCTCTGGCTTCCAGCCAGAGCCAGAAGGAGAGAGTGAACACAAGCAAGACAATCATGCAGTTACAACCCCTACAATTTCACAGAATCCAGAGTGCAGTGCTTCTGACACTCTATACAACTTGGCCGCCCTCCTGAAGAGCGAGTCCCAGCAAGATATGGTAGATCTCCTGGGCGGAGTAGTCTCTCTCGCTGATCAGCTTGTTCATGAGCTTTGACACAAAGGAAACCATTGGGTTGTGGTGTTGTAAACTTTCCGCTAAAATTTCTGCAATAACCCTCAATACAAGTAACAAAACATTATCAGAAATTTCTGTTTAATTTCTTTCGCTTCCCTTACGTGCCTCACGCAACAATAGCCTCAAGCCTTAGCATGTCACCGCTTAGATCACCTACACCGAACGAGAGGCGCTCCAGCCTCCCCATCCCGCGTGACAAAAAAGACACGGCCATCGCACTTAACCTCTCTGTGGCACCAAGCTGTTCCTCGACAAACTTCAGGCAGTCGATGGCGACCTGGGCGTACCCACTGCCCATAAAGATGGGGAGCTTCGTTCTGGCCATCATCACTAGTCTCTCCTGCACTTCGCCGAGGAGGCGTGAAGTACGTCTGTTTGGGGCGAGAGGCCGCCCTGCTGAGTCATTGTGCGGGAATGGGGGAATAATTGGCCGCTTTCCCGGTCACCAACCACGTCAGTTTCCGAGTCTTCTCAGTAGCGGCCTAAAGCTATCTTCCCGCGCAAGAAACAACGTGGTGCATCCCTTAACATTTCGTGACGCGATAATAACGGTCTAAACCCACTACGCTAGTGTCCCATGAGCGGGCCGGGCCGGCTCTTGTGGAGATCCGGCCCTTGTTACGACGCTGAGAGGGCGCTACTTACGTAGCGAAACGCTTAGTCATCCGTACGAGAAATTTCCTCCAGGTTTTGCGGGGTAAGGTTCGATTTGCAGGATCTTGTCTTGTTGTTGACTTCCTCAGCCCAGCTTAGAACTCGACATGGCAACCGTTGCAGACGCCGCAGCCCGCTTTCGTCTCGTCTTCAAAGTTCCGCTGCCCGCTCTCGAATCATGTAAGAGTGCAATCTTCACCGCAGGCGCGGAGCGCTATCCCGGCCCAGGGGAGTACACGTGTGGGACGTTTGACTGAGGAACGAAAGGCTCGCGAGCAGCAGAAGTTCAGTTGCAAAGTGACTTAATTAGGTAGAAAAGGGGAGTGCGAAGCACCCCCCAGTTATATACAAATGGAAGCTCCCTGTGTGTGGGGAGAGCACATGATCCAAGGCCCCTGCGCTCCAGCGAAGCCTGGTTCGGCAGGGCGCCTGCGCGCCTGAGCGCGCCTGAGCGCCTAGCGAGGCGGCTGCGGTTCGACAGTAAAACATCACTCACCGGAAGCGCACCTCAGCTACAACCACCAGCTTCCCAGCTTCCACGAGGGCTCCTCTCGGAGCAAGGCAAAGAGCTTGGCCTTCATGTCATTCTGGGGATTTCTGCCTACACTTCCACCTACGCTGGGGAAGTCGGTGAATCGGGCATTGTCCTGGTTTGGAGGCGCAATGCGGACAGCATACCAGGGTCTTTCACGACGTCTGACCAACGGGATGTCAGCCGAAGCCTTCAGGCCAGCAACGGATCCCCGTGGTTTCTTGTAATTTACCCCTGGGCGCCTGGCCGCCGTCTCTGGTTCCCGCCTTAAGTGAGTGCTTCGCAGATAGCCCGTCGATACAGAGGCTCATTAGTTGGTGCCACCATGACGTTGTCCGTAAGAACAACGCTGGACTACTCGGGAATACTTGACCTGGGGGATGGACGAGGGAGTTGTCAGGGTATGCTGCGAGTTTCAATTACAGCCGACCTCGATCTTGTGGAGTTTCTTGGCAATGAGGTGCTTTTGATCAATGTTCAATGCCAGGAGATAGCTGGGGTTTATAATTAGAGCAGGGTCTCAACAGAAATACAGCGGGCAGACTTTGAGGAACACGCCATGCCATGTCCCTGAGCTAATATGGACACCAAGCTATGCCGGTAAAGATTCGCAATACAAAAGCCTCGACTAGCCTCGTTGAAGCGAGTTGGATAGGTTGTTAAGCGGTTATGGAAGCCCATTGAGCCCTAATGTCTTCCTTGTACCAGACACTTCAGGGGTGGGTCTGTCGCGATATTGGTCTGTCGATCCGGGGAGATCCCCGTCTTTGTACACCGCGACACTAAAACACGAGTGGTGTGGTGATATGTTTAGGTGCCTACCTTGTCTGCGGAATTTCCAGCCCTGATTCATCTCAACCACCTCACTAGGCTTTCCTCCCACATCATGCTAAGACATACGACGGAACATGAGGCGGCGTCCCATACACCATATACCGAAACATGTACCTCCCCCACTTCCCTCCGGGATATCTGTCCTCCGGCGCTGGGACCGGCGCATATTCATCGAGGTCCACATCGAGGGTGCGAATGGTGCGGAATCCGGCGCGCTCATACGCTGGCCACGCACCGGCCGATGAATGAACCCATGAAAACGCCCCTTTGTGTCCGTCGATCAAATCAGTTCCCCATTTCAGAAGGGCAGAGCCGACGCCGCGGCGCTGGAAGTCGGGCGACACCGAGAGGCCGACGACGTAGATGCATTTGACGTCCAGGTTGTCCTTGGGCATGATGGCGTCCATCCACTCCCTGAGGTCCCTGTCCGTGAGCTCCTCCAGTCGGGCGATCAGATCGTCGGGCTTGGGGGGCTCCTCCTTTTCCTCCACCTTTGCCGTTTTCCCTTCTCCACCAGCAACCCCGCCCTCACCGCTTCCCGGCTTCGCTTCCTCACCACCCTTGCCGTCCTTCGCTGCCTCCTTCACACCCTCTGCACCCCCCTCCTCAACAGGGAAAACAGGCGGCACAATCCCCCGAAACCCCCAAATACAAAACCCCAGGATCTCCCTCGTCTTTTCATCAACTGCCTTCACAATGCGGATCCGCGGGTGCTTGAGCTCATTCGGGAGACTCTTGAGCGCGTACTCGCCCATGAGAAATGGCGCCTTGCCGTGGCTCTTCATTTCGGTCTGTGAGTCCGTTTCGAAGGCGGCGGCGCTGATGGCCGCGAGTGCGGGGACATCGGCAAGGGTGGCGGGGAGGATGTGCGGAGGGTTACTCATTGCAGTTGTTGGTTGGTGGTGGTTGGGTCGGCGGACGGAGCGTATTCAAAGAAGGGACTGGGATTGAGGTGTGGAAAATAGCGTGGGAAATAGGAAGGAATAGCGGTGATGATCGAGAGGCTTTATCGGAGTTGAAGGCTGGAAGATTGGCGGCTGCCCGGTTCGGTCGGATTTTGGAAACTTGAAGCGGGGTTGGCGGTCCGAACGGCGTAGAGTCACCCGGCGACTTGCAGCAAGCGAGTGTGACGGTAAAAAGCGTTTCAGTTTGCGGCCGAACTTCCTTTCAGCCGCCTTCCTAATGCAGACGACTAAGCTTACATTTCCTAAAGCACGCCTTCCGTACAGAACTCGTAAGCTATCCCTCGACATTGGAGCCTCTGCGACCTACACTCAACACCACTGCCCACCCTACAGCAATGATCTCGCAGCCCGAACCAACGATTCGTAGCGACGGCTGAAAGGAGGTAGGCTTCCAGGTCACGGTTGTGACTACAGGAGTCTTCCGCGTGATTTTATGACCTAATCTGCCCCGTCTATGCTCACGATCAGAATCAAGCCAGAGGTAACGAATAAGGCGCGTACCTCCGAGCGACGCCCGGCTTCTCCCCTGTTCAACAACCCCCCCATATGGCTCTAGGGCCTCATGTCTCTAAATTTAAAGCGCGGTAGACGGAAAAGAAAACATTGGGAATAGCACATCGTGATCGTTGTGCAGGGAACGACGGCTCCTTTCTGCAGAGATAGGCTTTTCTCCGGGATATCGCTCGCCTCAATCGAATAACGTTGGCCAAAATCGGTGCTGATGAGCGGAGGAGAGGGTGCCCAACATCGGTCCGTCATGTGGTGAAGCTTCTTTTCCGACCTGCGCCCCGCCTTTTACTTGTAATTTGACAGAAGCCAATGGATAAGACGCACTGGGCTACTGGGACGAGCGAGGGTGCGGGCCGCGCCGGCGTTGGTGCACGCTTGAACTTGCTAGTGTGACTGAGAACCAGATAGCCAATGCCTTACCATTCAAGGTCAGTGGTGGAAACGGTGGATGTGGTGAAATCTGTCTGGGCCGAACTCGCTGCTTAGGTATGCGAAAAGTGGAATCAGCCTTTCAATCCTGCCAGCCCTGTCCAATACATTGGTAGAATACAATCTCCTTCACGTTTTCTGTGGGAAGGTGCAGTCTCTGCGGGAGCTGAACATCAGAACCCTGGCAAAATTCTGCGTCAATCGGTGTGACTGTCCTAAAACCAATACTCTCAAATCTGGGGTTCTCTCCGAGATATCGATGCGCAGACATGTGCTGATCAAAACAGCAGCTGAAGATGATGTGCCGGCCACCCTGTGGCGTAAAATGGTCGAGATCCGACCCAGTAGCACAGGCGCGGCGCCGACTCACAAATGCGGTTCGTCAGACGCGAATTGATTTTCACTAGCACTTCACTGGCACTTCCATCCGAGTCATCCAGGCTCGCCGAGTCCGGTGTCTGGCTGGGGGGCGCTCTCGCAGCCCGCGGCATCCGGCCGCTACTTAATCGCATACCTTTGATATTAATGTCTGGGCTCGCAGCAAGAAGCAGGCCATCCCCCCTTCAACTTCGTTTCCTCGGCTCCGGATTCAAAATGCGTTGGAACTCTTTGGCATGGTTGGCCGTCTTGGATGCCTTGGCCTCAGCTGGCTCAGTGCGCTCACACGGCGTCTTTACGAGGCGTGATGTCGAGATCTGCTTCAAAGACTGATGAGCCAGTTCCAAGCGGCAGTTCCCGCCGCCACGCAGATCGGAAAGGAGATCTACAGTCACACGCTTGACCGTCTGCAGGATACTCCTTACACGATTCCGCAGCAAGTGGATTGCTTACGAAGAGAGATGTAGCCACACCCCTCAAAAGTCCAGACTCTGTCAGTTTACGTAGAAAGTCTTAGCCACAGGTAGAAATACCAAATGTATTGGTAAACAATAGTGTAATGGTTTTTTAAAACTAAATCTGTTACGGTATAATAGGGGTTACCACAGATATGAAGTCTTACAGTACAGTCATGACATATGGTGCTGCACTAAAGGCCATGATGATCAGGTAGAATAAGTTATTGATGTTTGAGGCAAGAGTGGTTCTGCCTTCCCCTCCACCATTCTAAAATCCACGAGGTCGCGAGACGTGACTATGATGCCAAGCCAAATCCCCACTTTTCCCCTCCAAACAACACCTGGGCAGTAAGCGCTCGCTTCTGTTACTGAGCTGATCGTCCGAGAAACCACGGCATATGCTGGGTCTCGGGCAGCGCGGGCTTAACGGGGAAGTCTACCTTGATGAAGTTTATCGTCCATGGCAAGCGAACGAGACAGGCCAGCCAAGACATCGACCTCGATAAAGCGTCGACTAGGAGGGGGTTTAGGTTACCCGACCTCAAAGTTAGCTCACCCGACCTCAAAATAAGTGAGCTGACCCGACCTCAAAAATTTTTGAGGTCAAGTCAGCTTTTGGCCTACAGCTGGCAGCCTGAACCCACTTCCCCCTGTCAGAAAAACGGTGCACTCTGGAATCTCTGGGTTGCAACTGCTTGATTGAATTGCCTGTGTTGGTTCTGGCTGCAAGCCAGAACCCCTTTCTCTTATAGACCTATTAGTAGGATTCGGCCTTCGTCATTGTGGTGGCTCACGCTCACTGCCGTTCTGGCAGTGCCAGGCATCCAGTCGCTGACTAGATGCCCAGGGTCTCCTGAACCCCCTTTTATTCTGACACACCCCCTCATAGCCAACCGAAGGCTGGCTCTGGACCTTTTCGTTCACACAGTACTTCTTTCAACCACCATACCCCCTGTGGGCTCTACAACCCCTATTTACTGGAGGAACCGCTGGTGGAGTGGAAAACTCAGGGCTTTGGTCAAGCCGTCGGCCGTCATACTATATGTAAGCGTGTAGTCGATTTTTATTGCTCCTCGGCTAGCCTCCTATCGAAGCCAGTGGTTTTTAATATCCACATGCCGTAGTTTAGTCCGTAGGGTGGCTATCTCCGCAGTCACCAACCGAATGGTTTACTTGTTGTCACATAAAATAGTAGTGTGGTGTTAATCCAGTTGAACAGACAGTTCGGCAAGCAGTTGGCTTATAAATAGGCCTACTTTCGTGGCTTGCGCCAGGGCCAGAAGCTCGGCTTCGGTGGTGGATGTAGTGACTGTATCTTGCTTATTGGCTCTCCAGCCCACAAGGCCGTCGAAGAGCTTCATTATGTAAGCCTGGGAGCTCCGTCGATCGATCGAATCATCGGCAAAGGAGGCATCGCTGGCTACTTTAAAACCGTCTCCACCCCCTAACCTCAGGGCCAGTTTTCGAGTGTTGTGGAGGTAGTAGAGCACTTGGTCGGCCGCTTTGTGGTGTTGTGGGCCAGGATTGGTGTTAAATCTGACCGGCCGTGACACTTTAAAGGCCACATCTAGCCTTAATCACTGCGGGGTAGATAATCAATCTAATCTATTATAAGTTATAGTTATAAATAAGGCTGAATAAGCTTATAAACTAAGCATACCCTATAGCAGTTAATATAACATAAACTAAACTACAGCCTATACAGCATTAATAAGCAATTGGCTATAACTGTACTGCGTACCCTATAGCCAGAAAATATTATTCCATTTCTGGAATTTCTGGGCTGGAAGTCTACAGGGTTAGAAGTTATGTAAACTTCAATTTAAGGTTTAATATAGCCGAACCTATACCCTAATAGGGTTTAAATAAGCTAAGAGTGTTCGGGCTAAAAAATAGAGTATAAAACTTATACATAATTTTATTTGATATAAGCTTTTCTTATCTTTCGATTTGTAATAAGGTTTTCCTTATCAAGGTTAACGGAACGTTTCTCTCGGAGATAACAGTAATAACGGCCGAAATAAACCTAAATAATAAACCTTATTCAAAGTGGGTTGGAAAAGCGGATCCGGAGAACTAGATATATAAAGAAGAGTCCCCCTCTCCAAAAGGGCTGTCCTCTCTTCATCCATCATCATATCAATTCCACTCCGATTCTTTCTATACTTAAATACTAACTAGTCATGTGACTCACCTACGTCATATCAACCTCTGATCTTCCTAATTCGGCTTAGTGCCCTCACAGCACTAGCTGGAATATAGAAGATAAATCCAACATCACTTAAATCCACTACTAAGCTAAACTCTTCCACACTCTTCCACTGGCTTATCTCCCATTTTACCTGCCCCCTAGTGGTCCACTCCATTGACCACTACGAGCTCGTTTGCAAGGCCCCCAGCTACAAATCTTTATCTTGTAAGGAAGACTTTAAAGCGTCTATAATAAGCATGCTTAAAAAGGCTAAAAATAGAAATATTTAAAGACTAGAGGATGTAAAAGATATATATAAGTAGGTAAATAATATAGATATTATTAAAAAAAGCCTTCTATATGTAATTATTAGTTAGTAGCTAATATGGCTATTAATAACAAATAGGTATTTATCTAGTGTGACGACCCTACAGGCCGTCACTTGGGCCGGAGCGGCCCGACGGATCCCCCGCAAAAGGAACAGTGCAGGAAAACAGTACGCACGGTACTGCGCACTGGGCCAGGGGTGCAAAGACCCGAAGCCCCTACGACCAACCAAGAGTTGCTTAGTCTTAGCAGGAGTGCTCACCTACTAAGCGTCTATAGGACCTCTAAGTAAGAAGTGCTTAATAACAGGTTACTCAGTTCCTTACTAAGTAACAGGCCACTAAGCAAGGTATAAGGTACCCCCCGTCTAGTTAATATAGATAATTATAATTATGTCCATAACTATTATAAGGGACTCTAATTCCTTACACTAATATTTAATTATTCATTTATATCCTACTGTTCAGACTTACCTTTACGTATTATAGTGACAGCAACCTATAATAACATTAAAACCCCTATTTAAAAGTGCTAACTTAATAAACCGTCTTTAGAACGCCCTTTATCTGTTAACGTCCTGTTATATGTTTTATCTTAACTTACGCCAGTCCTCTTAAGGCCTGTATTAAGTGTAAGTTATAATATAATATTAGCGTCTTAGTTTTAAACGCTGTTTATTACATTCCCAGACATTACCTCCCTCCCGTCATTAACATATTAACCTCTAAAAAAGGCAAGGAGCTTAAGGAAGCGTAAGCTTAACCTTAACTCCCCACAGTTAATAAGTTAGCCACATACCTTAAAGAGTTAAACCTTAATTAGTAAGGACTGGTTAAGGAATTTAATAAAACCTTCCCTGGAGATATTAAGAGCTATATTAATCTTATTAAAAAACTTTAAGCTTAACTTAACGTTATTAAACTAGTATTACAACCTGCACCCAACACAGGCCTTAAGAGGACTGGCGCAGGTTAAGACAGAACGTATAGCAGGACGCTAACAGGTAGGGGGCGTTCTAAAGACGGCTTATTGGGCTAGCACTCCTAGATAGGGCGTTTAATGTTACTGTAGGTCGCTGTCACTATAATGCATAAAGGTGAGTCTGAATAGTAGGACATAAATGAATAATTAAATATTAGCGTGAGGAACCAGAGTCCCTTATAGTAGTTGTGGGCATAACCATAGCTATTTATACTAACTAACTGGGAGGTACTTTACACCTTACTTAGCCTGTTATACTTGGTGGTGCACTATGCAGTTACGGCTAAGCAGTTAACTGAGTGGTGCTTGGTGTTATCAGTCCTTTTGGGCCACTAAGCGCTTTTCTACTGGTCGTAAGGGCTTCGGGTCTTTACACCCCTGGCCCAGTGCGCCTGGACGGTGTGCACCGTCTTTCCGCACTGTTCCTTCTACAGGGGATTTGTTGGGCCGCCCCGGCCTAAGTGACAGCCTGTAGGGTTGTTACACGATTCCCCCTTTTTAACATTCTTTTTCTATAAAGAATCGCTAGGTTAGTTTCCTTCCTTCCCCACCTTCGTCATATCTTTTAACCACGTTGAAAAGCGTAAAAGACAGAGAAAACAGGAAAAGGCTCCTTACGACTGTTATATCCACCTTGTAAAGTCTCTTAACACTTTTAGTTTACAGATGTCTCCCTATACCCGTTATTAAATTAAATCTTTACTATATTAAGTTATAGCGTAATTTAACAGTTATAGTAAATGCTAATCTGCTAGTATACCTTTTTTATATAACGTATTTAGTCACTCTGACGAGTTTATTAAGGGTTTAGTGGATAAGAAAAAGGAGTTAGACACCTTATACGACTAAGTGGTTATTAAACATTATAACTCCTTTATAAAGTTATAGTAAGTTGAAACTTAACGGCGTGTTATTAAAGTGAAGGTGATAAAGGTGTTTTCTTAGGAGGTTAAGGTTTTATCTTTCTAAAAGTAGGTGGAGGTAACAGACCTAGTTTAAGTGGAGCCGGTTTCTTAAGATTAGGACTTTTTTCTTACAGGTTTTCCTCTTAAAGGGTTGCCACAGCCTGCAACGTCTTCTTAACTTAATTTATAACTTCCTTTTCTTAACAGATGAAAACGGCCTTTTTTACACAGTAATGGCGCGCTTACTTGTTTTCTTTTACTAACTTCTTTTCCTTAATAGCACTTATTCTTATATAGAGCTTTTCAGGGGCTTTAGAGGCCCAGCCTCCTTACTGGGTTTAAGGTCCTTATAACCCTGTTTAAGGGTTTTAATAAACGTCCTTCTATACTTATTAAGGAGTTTCCTGCCACTTTTTAGGCTTTAAATCCTATAATAGTCTTACTTTTTAGTATAGTAATTTAAATGTCAGATCTTATTTTATTTTTAGTTCTTATCGTTAGTTTTAGTTAATCTGGATTTTTCTAATGGAACTTTATAATTAGGTTTAGGCACTTGAGATTCTTAACTAGTTCTTATAAGTTGCTTTTAAGGCCGTAATCTAGCCACTTAATAAGATATTTAAATATATTCTTTCCCCTTTATAAATCTATAACTTCCTTAACGTTATACTCGTCCTTATCGGTATTAATTTTAATCTTCTTTTCCAGAGGAACTCCTTTTAAGGTAGGTTTTAAAAGTGAGATATAAAAAACCTTAATCTGCACCTTTATACTAACGGGTAAGTTTAATTTGTAATTAAAGGTGGTGACCTTTATCTTAATTTAAAATAGTCTGTACCTTTTAAAATTAAGCTTTTTACTAAGCCGTTTTAAATATAGGTTTTGTGAAAAAAGGTAGATGTGGTCCCTTTTTTAAAAAGTCAGTCCCTTAACTTATTTACTATTATAATAAAGTCTTTTCTTAAGTATTAGCTACTTAGTTTAGTATTTATTAGTAAACTTCTTTATCTATTCGTATATAAACTTAAGTTTAGCTTATAAGTGGTTATATAGCTCTTATATTCAGTTTATATAGACTACAGCTTAAGGGGTGCTGGTAAGTAGGCCTTAACAGAGCTTAAGCTCCTTACTATAATTAGTAAAGAACAGTAACATATTTATTAACTTAACTGGCGTTATATTATAAGCTATCTACACTGTTAATAATAACTTAAACTAGTTATCTTATTTAAAGTTAACGTAAGTTTAAAGATATATTATAAGTATTTAATTAACTTATTTTATTTAATTATCTATTTATAAGTAAAAAGCTGTTAAAAGCTTACTCTTCACCCTTATTCTTTATATTAGTCCTTATTAGAACTTTAATATAATTAGCTTATCTTAATCTGTAACGATATTATCTAGCTAAAGGTATTATAAAAATACCTCTTTCTTAAAGATATAAGTAAGTTACTCCACTATTATATCCTTTAAGGTTAATAAAAAGTAAGCTTATTTTGTTAATCTATTAACTATTATAAGGATCTGGTTATAAGTAACTCCTGTAACAGGGTCCTTAAACTTTAAAATCCCCGTAATAAAGTTAAGTAAGATTAAACTTTATAACGCTTATAATACAGGGAGTGGTTTAAAAAGCCTATAAGGTTTATAACGTTAATTCTGCTTCTAGTAACAGATATTACAGTTATTAACCACTTCCTTAACTAACTTCTTTATTCCCGGGAAGGTGTACGCTTATTAAGCTTATATAAGAGTCTTAACTTAACTTATATATTCTTTAAGTTAAGACTTATAAACCTGTTAAACGTACTTTTTTTATTTATCTAAGTTATAAATGTACAGTTTCTTTTAATATTAAAGCCTTACTCCTAGTTTAAGCACACTGTTTACACCTTTTAACAGCTATTCCAGTTAATAATTAGTTTTATTATAGTTTAGATATATTAGGCACTCTTTCCCACAGTCTTACATATACCTTAAGAAGTCTCCTAAAGGGCACTTATATTTACAAATACCTTTTATTAACCTTCTTACTTAAAAGTCTTATTATTATTAATAGATATTATACTTTATTTATAAATTTATATAAACGTTAATAATTTATTCTAGCGTTTAGTTATCTAACATTTACAGTGTATACTTTAATATACTATTCTTAACTTTATTAAATATAATAACAGGGATTAAGATTAGATTAGCATCTTTATAATCCTATTTTTAACTAAGAGTATCAGCTTACTTATTATCTTTTCCTTTAATATAGTAAATCTGGAAATAAAATAAGGTTATTAACTTTGCTTATTATACTTACTGTAAGTTAAGTTCCTTTATTAAGAAGTATTAAAGGTTATTATAATCTGAAAAGACCTGGACTAATTCTTTTATACCACTTAAGTATAATATTTACTTAGTAAAGTATTAAATAATTACTATTAATTCCTTATTATAGATTAGATATTATAAGGCTAGGCTATAGATTCCTTTTAATAGAAAGGTAATTAAGTGGCGTTTCCCATTATCTTAGACTTAATTAAGTTCTCTACTAATTATAAACTTTAAAGAGTCTATTTTAACTTAAAAAGGCTTTAAGAAATCAGGGAGGGTTAAGATTAACATTATAATACAAGTGTATTTAAGGTCCTTAAACACCTTTTATTATCTACCAGTCCACTTAAACGGCTTTCCTTCACCTGTAAGTTTATAAAGTGGTTTTACAATTTTTATAAAATACCTAATAAAACAGTAATAAAAGTTTATAAAGTTAATAAAGGCTTATAACTCTTTTTAGTTCTTTAAAGTAAGTTAATCCCTAATTACCTTTATCTTCTCTATTTACATTTTAAGCTTTTTAAAGATTACTTTAAACTTTAAATAGTTTAGTTCTTAAACGTGGAAGTGGCTTTTCTTTAAGTTTACTGTCAGCTTCACCTTTTTAAAGGCTATTAAAACCTATTATATATGTTTTTAATATTCTTTTAAAGTTTCGGAATAAATTAAAACGTTATTTAAGTATATAAAGATAAACTTATTAAGGAAGGGGCGGAGAACACTGTTAACTAGGCCTTAAAAGGTTATAAGGGTGTTTATTAATCCTATTAACATAATATAATATTAATAATACCCGTTATAAGTTTAAAAAGCCATTTTATACTTATCCTCTTCCTTCACTTTAACATAGTTAAACCCTATAGGGAAATTAAAGCTAAAGAACTAATTTACCTTAATAATCCATTCTTACATTTTTATAATAAATAATAATAAGTAACGATTTTTAATTATATCCTTATTTAACGTTTAGTAATTAATAACTATATATAATTTACCGTCTCCCTTTCTTAAGATAAATAATATTAGGTACCTTATTAGGGATTAAGACTTTATAATAAACCTGTTTTTTAAGTTCTTATTAACATACTCCCTTAAGGCCTTAACTTATTAAAGGTTTAAATAGTAAGGTTAGAAGTTATAAAGCTTCACTCCCAGCTTTAACTTAATTTTATAATCCTACAGTTTATAATCTAGTAATTATAATATCTTTTTTTAAAACAGGGTAAACTTCCTATACTCTGTAAGTACCTTAGATAAGTTAACTTTTTCACTTATCTATAAATTAGCTCCTTACTTCTTCCCACCTTTTAAATTATTATTTAAGTAATATAGTAGACCTTTTAGTCCTTTAACTATCTTAATAAACTTAACTTAAACTATACTTAATTTTAAGGGTTTAACGTGCTTTTAAGTACTTTATATATCTTTAAAGTAATTTATTACCTTTTTAACTTTCTTTAAACAGTAATCACAGTTAGGGGACTTATTAAAGGTAAGGTAGCCATTCCTTTAATTAATTATAAGGTTATATTTTTCCAGCTAAAGTAAACTTAATATTATATTATAACCTATAATTAATATAATGTTAAAGTCCATTTATTATTTATCCCTATCCACTTTAATTAAAAGTAATAAGTAATAAGTGACCTTACCGTTATTATATTAATATAAGCCTCCTTCTTTATTTCGTATAAGAATAACTTCTTTATACTCTTTATTAGGGAGTTTCCTTCAGTTAACTAATAAGGGGTGTACCAGGTTAGAAGCACTCCCGCTATTAATCACTACTCTTACCCTAAACGGCCTCCCTCTTCCATTTATTATATTAACATTAACAGAATAATACTTATACTCCTTTAATATTTAAGTTATAATAATTATCTATCTTTAAGGTCTTATCCAACCTAACCTTTAAATACCTCTTCTTTTTCTTAAGGTTTTTACTAATTAGTAAACTACTAATTTCCAGCCCTTTTAAAAGGCCTGTAGCCTTTTCCCAGTTCCTTTTAGAAAAACAAGTAGCTTTAATAAACTTAGTAATTAACTTTCCTTAAGTTCTTATACCTTAACGTCTAGTTAACTTTAAACAGTATAATGTTTTAGAAGTCCTTAATAAGATAATAGTACACTTTATAAGACTGGATTATAATAATATCTTTTTACTCTTAAATCCACTAGTAATCTTCTCACTTCTACCACTTTTAAGCTTTTCCGTTAAGGTGTAATAAACACATTATAACTAAGTAGTTATTAAACACTCCTCCTTACTAACACGTAGTAGGGGTTTAATTAATTATAATAACCTTCCGCTTATTACCAGATTCTCTTATTAAAGAGTAAGAAACTTAATAATAAGTTAGTTTTAACTCCACTTTTATAACGGTATAGTCCTGTCTTTATACGCTAGGGAAGTGGTTATAAAGGGCCTTAAGTTTATAATATTAGTTAAAAGTATAGTTATTATATATATAGTTAATTTACAATATATCCCTATAGCTAAGGTAGTTAATATTAACTATAAGTGTTATAGTTATAAAGTACGGAACAGAGGAAGTAGCGCCTTATTACTTCTCTTCTTCCACTTACCTTTAAATACGTTATTTTTCCCAAACCTCTTTTTAAAACTTAGGTAATAATAACCTAGCTTATTCTTCTATAAAACGGTCTTTTTTAATAAGGTAGTGTTTAAGCTAATTAGCGAGGTGAACTTTATTACAGAGTTATAACCCAACTTCCACCACTTTATCCTTTAACATCACAGTAAGGCCTTTAACCTACAGGTCCTTTATTTTATCTATTAACTTTTAATGTTTCTCCTTCAGCTCTTAAATCCTTTATTAATATACTTACTTTATACCTTCCTAAGGAACCCTTAAGGTACCAGTTTAAGGCACACTAGTTTTAATACAGGGTAATTATTTAAGCTGTCCTTCCTCCAGGGAGGTAAGGGTGCTAATCCACTTAACGTGCTTAAAGTGTTTAAAAGTCTTAAAGGGCACTATTAAGAAGAACTTTCGTTTTTCTAACTTAATTCTTTCAGCTTATTCCCTTTCACCTTTTAAGGCTTACTTTACTACTTATATAGCTTAAAGGGCTAATTCTTTAACTTCCTTAACTATTTTAATAAGGTTTAAGTTAAGGTTTTTCCTAAACTTCCTTAATTCCTAAGTTTATAAGGTGAGGTTTTTAAGGCTTATAACCGCTAATTAGAACATTTCTTCCTAAAGTCAGTTTTCTATAACCTACACCTTTAGTGATTTTAAGTTTCCACTTTAAAGTTAGTCTTTTATAACCTACACCTTTATAACTAACTCTTCTAAAACACCCTTAAGGACTAGATACACTACGTTTTAAGGTTCTTCTTCTTTTTCCTTATCTTTTAAGTTACACTTATCTATTTAAGTGTAGTCTTTTTCGTTACCTGCTATCCTGATATAGATGTCTTTTAAGTTAAACCTAATGTGTTTTCCCCCTTTTAAAATAGGTTTTTAATTAACTTACTTTAATAACAGGTATTATTATACCATATGTCCTTTTTTATCACAGTTAAAACATTAAACCTATAATAGGTCTTTAAATTACTTTTACTACTGTTATCGTTAAGGCTTATTACAGTTAGGTTAATTCTAATAGTTTACTATACTAATATCTATTAACCCAGGGTAATAACCTGTTACAGTCGACTAGTTTCCCTTTTTAAGCTTACTTAGCTAGTAAGGGGTCTGTTCTTTCCAGAAGTTCTTTTAATAATAATGATTATAATACTAATTATCAGCCTTAATAGCCATCTTAACCAGTTCTTACAGATAATCTAGTTAATTTTCTTAATAAAGGTCTTTAGTAACGTGTTCCTTTAAACCACTTTAAAACAGCATTACCAGAGCCTTTTAATTAAGCTTAATCTTTACTACTTTTAATTTAAAGCGTGTAGAGAATTTAAAGATTAAAGACGTTTACCTTAAGGCTATAAGGTGTTACTTAGCCCACCTTAAGGTGTTTAGTTCCCTAAACTTAGTCTGAAGTTAGTTAACAAACATATTAAAGTCGTTAAAAAAAGCCTAAGTCTCAAGGGCTTCTTTTCATACTCTGTTTATAAAAAGGTCGTTAATTATCTTTACATAAGGTTTATACTAGTAAGTGGCTATTTTATCTAATAAGGCTTTAGTAAACCTAACCTTTCCTTCTTTTTTAAAGAACTACTTATTATAATAAGTGATATAGCTTTAGAGCTAGGTTATCCAGGACTTTAATTATGTAAAGTCTCCCTTAAAGCGTAAAGGTGGGGGAAGCTTTACTTATTTCTTTTATAATCCCTTAAGGTTATTATTCTTTAACTTAATAGCGTTAAGTTAAGCTTAAAGTTTTTTAATAAGGCTAATACAGCTTTTAATATCTCTAAGGAAGGTTTTATTAAGTTCTTTAACCAGTCTTTACTAATTAAGGTTTAAGTCTTTAAGGTATATAACTAACTTGTTAATAATAGGGAGCTAAGGTTAAGCTTACACCTTTTTAACCTCCTTACCTTATCTAGAAGTTAATATGTTAGTGGGAGATAAGTAGTGTCTGGGAATTTAATAAATAGCGTTTAAAATTAAGACGCTAATATTATATTATAACCTGCACCTAATACAGGCCTTAAAAGGACTAGCACAGGTTAAGATAGAACGTATAGTAGGACATTAACAGGTAAGGGGTGTTCCGAAGACGGCTTATTAGGTTAGCACTCCTAGACAGGGGGTTTAATGTCACTGTAGGTTGCTGTTATTATAATACATAGAGGTAAGTCTGAACAGTAAGATATAAATGAATAATTGAATATTAGTGTGAGGAACTAGAGTCCCTTACGGTGGTTATAGGCATAACTATGGCTATCTATACTAATTAACTGGGAGGTACTTCATACTTTGCTTAGCCCGTTATGCTTAGTAGTGCACTACGCAGTTACGGCTAAGCAGTTAACTGAGTGGTGCTTAGTGTTGTTAGTCCTTTTGGGCCACTAAGCGCTTTTCTACTGGTCGTAGGGGCTTCGGGTCTTTACACCCCTAGCCCAGTGCGCCTGGACGGTGTGTACCGTCTTTCCGCACCGTTCCTTCTGTGGGGGATTCGTCGGGCCGCCCCGGCCTAAGTGACGGCCTGCAGGGTCGTCACAACTAGAGAATAATAACCTTAAGGGCTTATAAAAGAAGTGAGTAAAGCTCCCCCTACCCTTACACTTTAAAGGAGACTTAATATAGCTAAAGTTATAAATAACCCAGCTTTAAAGCTATATCACTTATTATAATAAGTAATTCTTTAAAGAAGAAGGAAAGGTTAGGTTTACTAGAGCTTTACTAAACAGAGTAACCGTTTACTAATATAAACCTTATGTGAAGATAATTAATAACCTTTTTATAAATAAAGCATGTAAGGAGGCCTTTAAGATTTAGGCCCTTTTTAATAACTTTAACGTGTTTATTAACTAACTTTAGACTAAGTTTAAAGAACTAGACACCTTAAGGCGGGCTAAACAGCAGCTTATAGCCTTAAAGTAGACGTCTTTAATCTTTAAGTTCTCCACACGCTTTAAACTAGAAGTAGTAAAGATTAAGCTTAGCTAAAAGGCTTTAATAATGCTGTTTTAAAGTAATTTAAAGGAGTATATTACTAGAGACCTTTATTAAGAAGATTAACTGGACTGCCTTTAAGAGCTAGTTAAGATAGCTATTAAGGCTAATAATTAGTATTATAATCACTATTATTAAAAGAACTTTTAAAAGGAGCAGACCCCTTATTAGTTAAGTAAGCTTAAAAAGGGGAACCAGTTAACTGTAATAAGTTACTACCCTAGGCTGATAGATATTAATATAGTAAATTGTTAAAATCGGCCTAACTGTAATAAACCTTAACAGTAATAGTAATAGAAGTAATTTAAAGACCTATCTTAAATCTAATACTTTAACTGTAATAAGAAAGGCTATATAGTGTGGCAGTGCCTGTTATTAAAATAAGTTAGTTAAAAACCAGTTTTAAAAGATAGGAAGCACGTTAAGTTTAATTTAAGGGATATTTATATTAAGATAACAGGTAATAAAGAAAACTGCACTTAAATAGATAAGTGTAACTTAAAAGTTAAGGAAGAATAGGAAAAACCCCAGGACGTAATATATCTAATCCTTAAAGGTGTTACAGAAAAGTTAATTATAAAGGTGTAGGTTATTAAAGACTAACTTTAAGGTGGAAACCTAGAATTATTAAAAGTGTAGGTTATAAAAGACTAACTTTAAGAAGAGATATTCCAGTTAGCTGTTATAAGTTTTAAAAACCTTACTTTATAAGCCTAGGAATTAAGGAAGTTTAGGAAAGACTTTAACTTAAACCTTATTAAGGTAGTTAAAGGAGTTAAAGAACTAGCCCTTTAGGCCACTTAAGTAGTAAAATAAGCTTTAAAAAGTGAAAGAGAATAAGTTAAGAGAATTAAATTAAAAAGACGGAAGTTCTTCTTAACTATACCCCCTAAAACTTTTAAACACTTTAAGCATATTAAGTGGATTAACACCTTTACCTCTTTAAAAGAAGGACAGTTTAAATAACTACCCTGTATTAAAGCTGGTATACCTTAAACCAGTACCTTAAAGGTCCCTTAAGAAGGTATAAAGTAAGCACACTAACAGAGAATTTAAAAGTTAAAGGAAAAATATTAAAAGTTAGTAGATAAGGTAAAGGACTTATAAGTTAAAGGCCTTACTGTAACGTTTAGAGATAAAGTAGTGGAAATTAAGTTATAACTTTATAATAAAGTTTACTTTATTAATTAACTTAAACACTAACTTATTAAGGAAGGTTATTTTATAAAAGAATAAACTGGGTTATTATTACCTGAGTTCTGGAAAAAAGTGTAGGAGAAGCAGCGTATATAAAGGTAAGTGGAAGAAGAAAAGAAATAAAACACCACTTCCCTTATCCCATACTTTATAACTGTAACACCTACAGTTAATATTAACCACCCTAGCTACAGGGATATACTGTGGATTAACTGTGTGTATAATAACTACACTTTTAACTAATATAATGGACTTAAGGCTTTTTATAACCACTTCTCTAACGTATAGAAACAGGATTACACTGTTATTAAGATAAAGTTAAAACCAGCCTATTATTAAATTTCCTACTCCTTAATAAGAGAATTTAATAATAAGTGGAAGGTTACCGTGGTTAACCAGGCTCTTATTATATATTAGTAAGGAGGGGTATTTAATAATTACCCAGTTATAACGTGCTTATTATATCTTAATGGAAAAGCTAGAGAATAGTAGAAGTGAGAAGACTATTAGTAGATTTAAGAGTAAAAAGACATTACTGTAATCTAATTTTATAAAGTGTATTATTGACTTATTAAAGATTTCCAGAATATTATACCGTTTAAAGTTAACTGGACGTTAAGGTGTAAGAACTTAAAAAAGGTTAATTATTAAGTTTATTAAAGTTACTTGTTTTTCTAAAAAGAATTAGGAAAAGGCTGTAGGCCCTTTAGAAAGGCTGGAAACCAGTAATTTACTAATTAATAAAAACCTTAAGAAGAAGAAGAGGTATTTAAAGGTTAGGTTAAATAAAACCTTAAAGACAGATAGTTATTATAACTTAAATGTTAAAGGAGTATAAGTATTATTCTGTTAGTGTTAATTTAATAAATAGAAGAGGGAGGTTATTTAAAGTAAGAGTAGTGATTAATAACAGGAGCGTTTCTAACCTAATGTACCCCTTATTAATTAACTAAAGGAAACTCCTTAATAAAAAGTATAAAAAGGCTATTCCTATTTAAAATAAAAAAGGAGGCCTATATTAATATAATAATAGTAAAATTACCCACCACTTACCACTTTTAATTAAAGTGGATAAGGATAAATAATAAATAAACTTTAACATTACACTAATTATAAGTTATAACATAATCTTAAGTCTACCCTAACTGGAAAAGTATAACCCTGTAATTAATTAAAGGAGTGGCCACCTTACCTTTAGTAAGTCCTTTAATAGTAATCACTGTTTAAAGAAAGTTAAAAAGGTATTAAACTACCTTAAAGATATATAAAGCACTTGGAAACAAGCTAAACCCTTAAAACTAAGTACGGTTTAAGTCAGGTTTATAAAGATGGTTAAAGGATTAAAGAGTTTACCATATTACTTAAGTAATAACTTAAAAGGTGGAAAGAAGTAAAAAGCTAATCTATAAATAAGTAAGGAAGTTAACTTATCTAAGGTGCTTATAAAGTATAAAAAGTTTACCCTATTTTAAAAAAAGATACTATAATTACCAGATTATAGACTATAGGATTATAAAATCAAGTTAAAGCCAGGAGTAAAGCTCTGTAACTTCCAGCCCTACTACCTAAACCCCTAATAAGCTAAGGCCTTAAGGGAGTATATTAATAAAAACTTAGAGAATGGGTTTATTATAAAGTCCCAGTCCCTAGTAGGGTACTTAATACTGTTTATCTTAAAAAAGGGAGACAGTAAGCTATATATAATTATTAATTACTAAACGTTAAATAAAAATATAATTAAGAACTATTACCCACTGCCACTTATTATGGAAATGTAAAAGTGGATTATTAAAGTAAACTGGTTCTTTAACTTTAATTTCCTTATAAGATTTAACTACGTTAAAGTAAAGGAGGAGGATAAGTATAAGATAGCTTTTCAAACTTATAATAAGTATTATTAATATTATATTATACTAATAGGATTAATAAACGCCCCTGTGACCTTCTAAGGCCTTATTAACAGTATTCTTTATCCCTTCTTTAATAAGTTTATCTTTATATACTTAAATAACGTTTTAATTTATTCCGAAACTTTAAAAGAACATTAAAAATATATATAACAGGTTTTAACAGCTTTTAAAAAAGCGAAACTGATAATAAACCTGGAAAAAAGCCACTTTTATATTTAAGAATTAAATTACTTAAGGTTTAGAGTAACCCCTGGAAAGTTTAAAATGTAATTAGAGAAGATAAAGGTAATTAGGGATTAGCCCACTTTAAAGAATTAGAAAGAGTTATAAGCCTTTATCAGCTTTACGAACTTTTATTACTGTTTTATTAGGTACTTTACGAAAATTATAAAACCACTTTATAAACTTACAGGTAAGGGAAAACCGTTTAAGTGGACTAATAAATAGTAGAAGGTGTTTAAACACCTTAAACACACTTTTATTACAGTATTAGTCCTGGCCCTTCCTGATTTCTTAAAGCCTTTTTAAGTCGAAACAGACTCCTTAAAATTTATAATTAATGGAGAACTTAACTAAATCCAGGATAATGGGAAACGCCACTTAGTTACCTTCTTATTAAAGGGAATCCACAGCCTAGCCTTATAATATCTAATTTATAATAAGGAACTAATGGTAATTATTTAGTGTTTTATTAAGTAGGTACTGTATTTAAGCAGTATAAAAAAACCAGTTTAGGTCTTTTTAAATTATAATAACCTTTAATACTTCCTGATTAAGGAACTTAACCTATAGTAAACACAGTGGGTAGAGTTAATGGCCCCGTTCCACTTCTAGATTTATTATATTAAAGGAAAAGATAATAAGTAAGCTGATACTTTTAATTAAAGATAGGACTATAAGGATATTAATCCAGTCTTAATCCCTGTTACTATATTTAATAAAGTTAAAAACGGCATATTAAAACATATATTATAAGTGTCAGATAACTAAATATTAAAATAAATTATTAACATTTATATAAATTTATAAATAGAGTATAACATCTATTAGTAATAACAGGACTTTTAAGTAAAAAGGTTAATAGAAGGAACTTATAAGTATAAGTGCCCTTTAGGAGACTTTTTAAGGCACCTGTAAAACTGTGGTAAAAAGTGCTTAACGTATCTAAATTATAATAAAACTAATTATTAAATAAAATAGCTGTTAAAAGGTGTAAACAGTATATTTAAATTAAGAGTAAGACTTTAATATTAAAAGAAACTATACGTCTATAACCTAAATAAGTGGAAAGAGTATATTTAACAGGTCTATAAGTCTTAACTTAAAGGGTATATAAGCTAGGCTAAGACTCTTATACAGGCTTAGCAGGTATACACCTTCTTAAGAATAAAGAAGCTGGTTAAGGAAGTAGTTAATAATTACAATATCTGCTATAGGAAGTAAAACTAACGTTATAAGCCTTATAGACTTTTTAAACCACTCCCTATACTATAGGTGTTATAGAGCTTAATCTCACTTAACTTTATCACTGGGATTTTAAAGTCTAGGGACCCTGTTACAGGAGTTACTTATAATTAAATCCTTATAGTAATTAACAGATTAATAAAATGGGCCTACTTTTTACTAACCTTAAAGGATATAACAGTAGAGTAACTTACTTATATCTTTAAAAAAAAGGTAATTTTATAACACCTTTAGTTAAATAACATTATTACAGATTAAAATAAGCTAATTATATTAAAGTTTTAATAAGGATTAATATAAAGAATAGGTGTAAAAAGTAAGCTTTTAACAGTATTCCACTTATAAATAGATAGCTAAATAAAGTAAGTTAACTAGATATTTATAACGTACCTTTAAGTGTACGTTAACTTTAAATAAGATAATTAGCTTAAGTTGTTACTAACAGTACAGATAACTTATAATATAACACTAGTTAAGTTAACAGGTATGTTATTATTTTTCACTAATTACAGTAAAGAGCCTAAGCTCTGTTAAGGCCCGCTTACCAGCACCCCCTAAGCCATAGTCTATATAAACTAAATGTAAAAACTATATAACTATTTGTAAGCTGAACTTAAGTTTATATGTAAACGAATAAAGAAGTTTACTAATAAATATTAAACTAAATAACTAATACTTAAAAAAGGACTTTATTATAATAGTAAATAAGTTAAGGGACCGACTTTTCAGGAGGGGGATTACGTCTACCTTTTTTATAAAACCTGCATTTAAAATAACTTAGTAAAAAGCTTAACTTTAAAAGGTACAGACTGTTTTAAATTAAGAAAAAGGTCGCTACTTTTAATTATAAATTAAACTTACCTATTAGTATAAAGGTGTGGATTAAGGTTTTTCACGTCTCACTTTTAAAACCTGCCTTAAAGAGAGTTCCTTTAAAAAAGAAGATTAAGATTAACGTTAATAAGGATAAGTATAACGTTAAGGAAGTTATAGATTTATAGAAAGGAAAAAATATATTTAAGTATCTTATTAAGTAATTAAATTACAGCCCTGGAAGTAACTTATAAGAGCCTGTTAAAAATCTTAAATGCCCAGACCTGATTGTGGAGTTCCACTAAAAAAATCCAGATTAACTAAAACCACCTATAAAGGAAGAGTGAAAGGTGAAGGTTAAATTAGTTAGTGTAACCTTAAAGAGGTAAACTAATTAATTTACTCTAGAAATAGAGAAATAAGATAAGATCTAACATTTAAACTATTAAACTAAAGAGTAAGACTATTATAAGACTTAAAGCTTAAGAAGTGGTAGGAAACTCCTTAATAAGTACAGAAGGATATTTATTAAAAGTTTTAACTATAGGTTATAGAGACCTTAAACCTAGCAGGGAGGCTGGGCCTCTAGAGCTCCCAGAAAGCTCCGCTTAAGAATAAACACTGTTAAAAGAGAAAAGTTAGTAAAAAGAAAAATAAATAAAAAGTCGTTAGGATTAAACCCTTTAACCCTAAGGAGTAAGGATCTAAGGTAATAAAAAGACCTTTAAGGAACCTGAAACCATAAACCAGGTTAGGAGGAGGACGTTAGTTAGGGTGACCCCTTAGAGAAAGAACTAGTAGGTGTTCCTGTTAAAAAACCTCCTTAATTAAAGGACTCGCTAGTTTTAAGAGGAGCAGTTAAATAAGCCTCCTTTTACTCCTGGAAACAGAGGACCTCCACCTTCCAGCTAAACGTAAAAAAAGCTTACTCTTCCATCTTATAACGTTAGATTTCGATTTAGTTAAAACAGGTAACAGCCTTATAAAGCTTTTAAGTTTTTAACTCCAGGTTTCGTATGGTAATGTTATACTTAATATTAAAGTGGTGCTTCTTAAAAAGGAGCCGTTAAAGGAAGGCGTCACTGTAATTAAACGTGTCATATAAAGATAAAGCCCCTACTAGTAAATATTTAAAGTAACTGTTTAACTATATAGTAACGAGATAAGAAAGTAATTTTAAAAAATAACAACTATAAGGTGACATTTACGATTTAAAAGTCGAAATGAAGTCCATAAGGTTACAGTGATAAAAGGTGCTGTTTTTTAAAGTGCGCTTTTATATACAGTTAGTAAGTATAGTTACGTTAAAAAAAAGAAACGCTTTTACTAGGATTTTTTATAGGAAAAGAATGTTAAAGAGGGGGAATTATGTGACAACCCTACAAGCCGTCACTTAGGCCGGAGCGGCCTGATAAATCCCCTGTAAAAGGAACAGTGCAGGAAAATAATACACACGGTATTACGTACTGGGCCAGGGGTGTAAAGACCCAAAGCCCTTATAACTAATTAAGAGTTACTTAATCTTAACAGGAGTGCTTACTTACTAAGTGTCTGTGGGACCTCTGAGTAAGAAGTGCTTAATAGCAGGTTATTTAGTTCCTTACTAAGTAACAGGCCATTAAGTAAAGTATAAGGTACCCCCTGTCTAATTAGTATAGATAGTTATAATTATGTCTATAACCATTATAAGGGACTCTGGTTCCTCACACTAGTATTTAATTGTTTATTTATGTCCTACTGTTCAGACTCACCTTTACGTATTATAGTGATAGCGACTTATAGTGACATTAAACCCCCTGTTTAGGAGTGCTAGCTTAATAAGCCGTCTTCGGAACGCCCTTTATCTGTTAGCGTCCTGCTATACGTTCTGTCTTAACCCGCGCCAGTCCTCTCGAGGCCTGTGTCAGGTGCAGGTTGTAATATCTAAAGGGTTAATTAGCTTAATTAGGGGTATAAACATCTTTTTTAACTACTTTAAGCTTATTCCATTAATAATCTACCTCTTTTTATTACAATAAAGACTTAATTCTTAAATAGTCTTAAATTTCAAGAAACTATTATTATTAAACTATCTTACCTTCAAAAATGACTAAGGACTAGTAACTGACATATACTCTACGAAAGTAAATCAAATCTACCCCCGAGGATTCTTTTTCTAAATAACTTTCTAATTAAAGCTCTAATAATCGAGCTATTAGTTCCCCTGCCTTCTATAATGCTAGCCTTGTCTTCATTCTAGCGATTTTTAAGCTTGATCTCCAGGATTGAAGGTATCCGGAAGTAATCAAACCAAGGACAAGCTGATCCCTCAGGTTGGCATAAGATGCTTCTTAGCCGGCCTGACATGAAGGAAATCGACTTACAATAGTTTCGGCCTGCCCCTTTTCATTCCCGCCTTGCGGTGTGGGTTGAACCTGGAGTGCTCATCGTCTCCAGATGCTCGAAGAAGACCCTTTGTTAGACTTTTAGCTTCAATAGAATGTGAATTGAACAAGATACTCAGTCACCTTCATCCTCGGTTTCTCATCCGTTCTCAACATGGTTCTTATAGCCATCATGCGGAAAACTACAGTCAAATCTATTTGTACATTCTAACTCCCATCAATATCAATACACACCAGGACTCTCATGGATGCCGGAAGATAGGGTAAATGCAGTCGGTTGGGACACCCGCCAGGGCAAGTCAGGATATGGCGATGCTGTTCCAACGGCAAGGGTTAGGGCCCCACTGGATGGAACATAGTAAAGGTGGGGGTCTTTGGAAACTGGTGGGTGTGTGTGCGCCATGGCGGTGGCGTGGTGGGGTCTGGATTCAACACATTAAGCAGTAATCGCGATGGGACCGTGCGGCTCTGCATCAGCACATGGCATTGGGACATGGCAATGACCCTTCTATGGCTGCTTAACATTTCCCCATGGTGGTAGGACATGATGGGACATTGCATTGACCGTTCTGAAGCTATATCCCATGGCAATGGGACATGGCGGCGGGACATGATGGGGCATGGTGGGACATGGTGGGACGTGATGAGTGCGGGGAAGTTGCGGCAGTCACACGGCGGCAGGGGCGGGGTGGGTCAGCAAGCCGAAAACAGCCCCTGGGGAACAAATCAGCGAGCGCCGCGTTCTCCCACCGCTTCGGAACTCCGCCTTGACTGCCCCAGGACGCAAAATCGAGGTATCGCTCGTTCTTGTTGGGAGGCAAGCTGCAAGGCGGCTGGTGTGCGGCTCTTTCATGGTGAAGTGCCATTAAAAGGCAGGAGCTGGCTTGCTTCGAAATGCGAACCATCTACCCCAAGCCTGGCTGCCTCGAGCTTACATTTTTTTTTCAGCTGGGAGGCGTTGCACTTTCCCCTTCTGCTGTTTCCACGAACCTGCTGCCTGATCGCCCCCTAAAACTGCCTATTCACTCTTTGCCCGGCGCCAGGCTCGACACACGCCCCCTGCAAGGATGTCGTCCTCCCACAAAACCCCTCAATTCCTCCTCGACAAATGTTGTGCAAAGTACTCTTGGACGCCCGGTGCCACACGTGGCACCCCTTTCGTAAGAGATCAGCATCGAAAAGATCTCGAAATCGCATTTTCGGAAATCAACGGCTTGATGGCTGGCATGCACTACCAAGACGAGGAAGAAAACCATCACCACGCGCAAGTAAGAATTCGGAGCGCATAAATCCGGACGGACCCCTTACTCACCTGATTGACCTCGACATATTAGGAGTACCCTGGTACGATCTCTGATGACGACCTCCTTATCGGAGACACCGAAGAATACGCTGCCAGTCCCGAGCCTGTCCGTGTCATGGAAGACCAACCCATGGCGTCGCAGTGGGCGGCTATTCACAGTCTAAAAAAGGAGACCGAATATGTTTATCATCGGTTCCTAGTTTTGGCTTCTCGCTTCAAAGATCCGATTCTTTCCGCCCTACTTGCTTCATATCCGACCCCGAGGAGCATCCGCACTACCGGCGCTCAGCTGTTCAAGGATGTGCTTGACGGCTTCCAGCCTCAAGAGTTGTCCCACGTGTTCGCTTTTACCTGCTTCTCCTACTCCATATCCAAAGTCCTTTACAAGAAGGGCTGTCTCGACCATGGTGATATTCTCTCGGGTCTCCAACGCTGGAGGAACTCGATTCTCAACAAGAAGGAAATGCAAGCATTCGATAGACTTGCCCCCGAGCTGTGGCCAGAGTCCAAGAACCATCTCCACTTCAACGATACACCAGAGCACCCCCCGCGCGACCTGGCCGCCGATTCTGGCTTCTCTTCTCATGCTACGGCTCTTGCTGGCTCAGCGGATCTTTCCGCCTCGGATTTTCCATTTCCGCAAGCTAACGGACAACCCACTATAAATGCGAAAAACAGTCTCGATTTCGCCGGAGTTGAGAGGCTTGATGATATCCATCGGCCCCCAGATTTCCATGGAGACGTCACCATTTCCGACAGTGTCATTCAGCAAATGAATATTACGCACGAGTACTTCGACTTCTCCGCAATCGATCTGTTCGGCGACATTTCCCGCTACCAGGTACCGCCAGACCCTGGCTGGCACCATAGAGGTGATGGTGATGCACGCAACCAAGATCATCAATCTTCTGATCACTTATTTACACCCAATAGCTCGGACCCTCTTCCCTCCAAAGCAGAACAGCCACACATGTCGGGAAAGCCAACAGAAGATGCACTTGAGGAAACCGGCACTTTTCTCGTTGTTCTCCTATTTTTTCAAGAGATTGGTGAACTTCTCTATGCTCTTTCCGGGAGAACTTGTCTTGCATCACGACGGCACAAGCTCTATGGGGCCCAACAAAAAGATCAGCATGCTTTCTACCAGTCTTCCAAGACATCATTTTTTGAACCTTTCTACCAGGGTCCAGCCTCTAGGACACCGGCCTTCGTGGCCCTCGTTTCAGTGGCCGAGATATTTACCAAGGGAGGGTACATACGAAGTATTGCTGAGATAAAACATTACCTGGTTACTTTGGCGGCTGTGAGTAGATCTTTGCAAGGAATTGCCCAAACTAACTGATCTGCCTGTCATGTCTTTAGCTAGCTAGCTAACTAGGCACAGGCAGTCCTACCGCCAGGGGCGGTCTTTCTGGAGTTCATCTCCTCAGTAGTATTGGACAACAGCTCCGTGTCCACTTCACCCCCAATCTCAACAACCAACAACCCCGGGAAGCGAAAGCGAGAAGCAGATGGCGATTCGCAGTCTCCTGAGCAAGAATCATCGCCGAAATTGACAAAGTGAGCCACACGCCACCCCCCTAGTCATGTTGTTATACTCTACATCTTGGCATATGCTAACAAATGGGAAAGGCTTGACCGAAAATGTGAGTGGGAGGGCTGTAACAATAGCTACAAAGATTTGAGCGCACTTAGGAAACACCAAGTGCAGTTTCACATTAAGCCGCCTCCGATTCTATGTGGATATGGGGGGTGTGAATACGGGAACGCAAGACGAGACCGTGTCCGCGCACATTTCCTGAAGCAACATCGAGGCGCCACGCTTCCAGATCATTTGAGCGACACAAGAAGGGCAGTTTCCGTTCAGCCATAGCCGCTCGATTGAGTGTGGTCTTAGTCCAGAGAGTATAAAGGAATTAACTCGTGTTGCAGTCAAGACAATTCGTTATTATGTTTAATAAATAAGACCTTTGCTGTTTCTACCCCATGTTTTTCTCTGCTGTAAACTCCTACATATTAAAGGACTCGCCCCAGGGGCGAGCATCTTACCATGCCTATTTCCTCCCACATAATAGGTCCCATGTGGCGTAGAGGAACACTGTAACGAAGGGTCTGAGCCTGCTAAGATATTTAACCAGAGCGATCAGTTGCACGAATTGGAGCTTTCTGCACCCTGCACCCCACACCCTGCCTGTGTGTGAGGGGCCAAGTAAGGTGGATACCGTTGCTTGGTGACTGAATCGATTATGGTTTCTATGAAGAAGAAGATCAAGAGTAGATACAGGAGCTGCGCGGAGCGCAGCTATATAGGCGGAGACCCGCCTCCATGGGAGCGGTGGTCTGGGCTCCCAGCCCAGACCCACTTTGGGGCCTTAGCCCCGTGACACTGTGCACTAATAAATCATGTTCAAGCTACTATAAGAGCTCCTTAGTTAACAATAAAATGTGTGGTATATATATTCGGGGCTACCTTGGGCTTACCTAAGTACCCCACTTTCAGGGTGCTGGCCTGGGTAAGCTGGGTAAGCCGGACCCACATGACGATAACAAGCTGGGTGAGTTAAGTTAGTTAGGGTAAAAGTAGAACAGGCGATTATAAACACTATTAGTTAATTATGTTAAGTTAGGTAGACTTTATAAGCCGTTAGGTGTTAAAAGCACAGAATTCTGGATTATAACAGTATGTTGTATTGCTTATATAGTTTAGTTCTAGCTTCTAGTTAGAACCTCCTTTTTTTCTAAACTTATCTATAGGATTTATCTTCGTCACCACAAGGGCTCAGGCTTATTGCCGCCTTAATAGATATAAGTATTACGACCTGCACCCGACACAAGCCTTGAGAGGACTGGCGTGGGTTAAGACAGAATGTATAGCAGGACGCTAACAGGTAAGGGGCGTTCCAAAGACGGCTTGTTAAGCTAGCACTCCTAGATAGGGGGTTTAATGTCACTGTAGGTCGTTATCACTATAATGCACAGGGGTGAGTCTGAACAGTAGGACATAAATGAATAATTGAATATTAGCGTGAGGAACCAGAGTCCCTTATAGTGGTTATGGGTATAATTATGATTATCTATATTAACTAACTAAAAGGTACTTTATACCTTACTTATAGTGCTGTAAATACTTATTATGTAAGCACTTTACGTTACGTAAGTGTTCTGTTTATAAGGTTTACCCTACTTACGATATAAGTATTTAGTATATTACGAGTAGCACTTTATTAGTTATAGGGGCTTTAAGTCTTTACACCCTTAGCTTAGTATGTAAGGACGGTATACACCGTCTTTTACACTGTTCCTTTTACGGGGGATTTATCAGGTTACCCCGGCCTAAATAACACCTTATAAGGTCGTTACACAATTCCCCCTCTTTATTATTCTTTTCTTATAAAGAACTTAAAAGGTAAATTTCTCCTTTTACCACTTTACTATATAATAAGTGTCTAGCTCCTGGATTTTAAAGTGGGAATAGGGTAAAAGTATTAATCGCCACCTAAACCTTACAACTTACATATATATATTTAGTGGTGAAATATCTCCTTATTCTTTTTATAAGTCTACTATTCCCCCACTTGTTTACCAGGTCTTAAACTAGTCTAATAATTACAATTACTGTTTAGAGAGGCATTAGCCTTTTTAATGTGACGCTTTTAATGTTAGTAAAGTGAAGTTAAAAGCCCTTCTTATTAAAAAGCAAGACCTTAACTTATAAGTTAAGTCTACTACCTAACAGCTTTATAAGGCTATTATTAAGCTTTAAGAAGTGTTAGTGTGCCTAGTGTGCCTTTATAAGTAGTGGTTTTATTTTAAGGACTGGGCTGTAAAAGTATTTAGCCATAAAGTGGAGTTATTAGAGTTTTAAAAGGGTAAGGAGGCTAGGCTGGGCGCTCCTTTTAAGGATGTAAAGTCTTTTAACTAAGGGAACTTCTTAATTAGGTCTTTATAACAGGTAGTTACTTTATAATTTAATCTGTAACCCCTTTTTCCTAACATTTAAAAACAGCTCTTTAGCGTAAGGGTAACGCGTTTACTTCTTAAAGTGGGAGGTTATGGGTTTAAGCCTTACAGGGGTCTTTTATCGCTCTAGATCCTCGTTCCTTAGGGCTGGAGGGTCTAGGGTGACTTTTTATTATTTATTTATTTTCTTTTACTAACTTCCTTTCTTAACAGCTCTTTTCTATTACGTGTACGGCTTTCTATAAAGCTTACCGGGAGCTTCCAAAGGTCCTTATATCCCACGGTTAAAAGTTCTAATAAATGTCCTTCTATACCTATTAAGGAGTTTCCTGCCGCTTTTTAAGCTTTAAGTCTTATAATGGTCTTACTCTTTAGTATAGTAGTTTAAATGTTAAATCTTATCTTATTCTTAATTTTTATCGTTAGCTTTAATTAGTCTGGATTCTTTTAATGGAACTTTATAACTAGGTCTGGGTATTTAAGATTTTTACCTGGCTCCTATAAGTTACTTTTAAGGTTATAATCTAATTACTTAATAAGATATTTAAATGTGTTCTTTCCCTTTTATAAATTTATAACTTCCTTAACGTTGTACTTATCCTTATTTACATTAATCTTAATCTTCTTTTCCAGGGGAACTCCCTTTAAGGCGGGTTTTAAAAGTGAGATATAAAAAACCTTAATCTGTACCTTTATACTAATAGGTAAGTTTAATTTGTAATTAAAGGTGGTGACCTTTTTCTTAATTTAAAACAGTCTGTACCTTTTAAAGTTAAGCTTCTTACTAAGTTGTTTTAAATGTAAGTTTTGTGAAAAAAGGTAGATATAATCCCTCTCCTGAAGAGTTAGTCCCTTAACTTATTCACTATTTTAATAAAGTCCTTTTTTAAGTATTAATTACTTAGTTTAGTGTTTATTAGTAAACCTTTTTATCCGTTTACGTATGAATTTAAGTTCAGTTTACAGGTAGTTATATAGTTTTTATATCCAGTCTATACGGATTACAGCTTAAGGGGTGCTGGTAAGCAGGCTTTAACGGAATTTGGGCTCCTTACCGTAATTAGTGAAAAATAGTAATATACCTGTTAACTTAACTAATGTTATATTATAAGTTATTTATATAGTTAGTAATAGTTTAAGTTAATTATCTTATTTAAAGTTAACGTAAGCTTAGAGATATATTATAAGTATTTAGTTAACTTACTTTATTTAACTGTCTGTCTGTAGGTAAAATGCTGTTAAAAGCTTACTGTTTACACCTATTCTTTACATTAGTCCTTATTAGAACTTTAATACGATTAGCTTATCCTGATTTATAACGATATTATTTAGTTAAAAGTGTTATAAAATTACCTTTTTCTTAAAGATATAAGTAAGTTACTCTATTATTATATTCTTTAAAGTTAGTAAAAAGTAGGCCTATTTTATTAATCTGTTAATTATTATAAAGACTTAATTATAAGTGACTTTTATAATAGGGTCTTTAGACTTTAGAATCCCAGTAATAAAGTTAAGTAAGATAGAACTTTACAGCACCTGTAGTATAAAGAGTGGTTTAAGAAGTCTATAAGGCTTATAATGCTAATTTTACTTTTAATAGCAGACGTTACAGTTATTAACCACTTCCTTAACTAACTTTTTCATTCTTAGGAAGGTGTATACTTATTAAGCTTACGTGAGAGTTTTAGCTCAGCTTATATATCCTTTAAGTTAAGATTTATAGATCTGCTAGACATACTCCTTTTGTTTACTTAGGTTGTAAATGTATGGTTTCTTTTAATACTAAAGCCTTACTCCTAATTTAAGCGCGCTGTTTACACCTTTTAATAACTGTTCTAGTTAATAACCAGTTTTATTATATTTTAAATACTTTAGGTACTCTTTACTATAATTTTATATGTGCCTTAAAAAATCTCCTAAAGGGCACTTATATTTACAGGTTCCTTTTACTAACCTTTTTACTTAAAAGTCCTGTTATTATTAATAGATGTTATACTTTATTTATAAGTTTATATAAACGTTAATAGTTTGTTTTAATATCTAGTTATTTAACATTTATAACGTATGCTTTAACGTGCTGTTCTTTATTTTATTAAATATAATAATAGGGATTAAGACTAGGTTAGCGTTTTTATAGTCCTGTCTTTAATTAAGAGCATTAACTTACCCGTTATCTTTTCCTTTAATATAGTGAATTTAGAAGTGGAATAAGGTTATTAATTCTACTTATTATATCTGCTGTAGATTAAGTTCCTTTATTAGGAAGTATTAGAGGTTATTATAGTCTGAAAAGACCTAGACTGGTTCCTTTATATTACTTAGGTACGGTGCTTACTTAATAAAGTATTAAATAATTATTATTAATTCCTTATTATAGATTAGATATTATAAGGCTGGGCTGTGGATTTCTTTTAATAAGAAGGTAACTAGGTGGCGTTTCTTATTATCCTAAACTTAGTTAAGTTCTCTGTTAATTACAAATTTTAAAAAGTCTATCTTAACTTAAAAAGGTTTTAAGAAATTAGAGAGGGTTAGGACTGGTGTTATAATAAAAGTGTATTTAAGGTTCTTAAATACCTTTTATTATTTATCAGTTTACTTAAACGGTTTACCCTCTTTTATAAGTTTATGTAATGGTTTTACGATTTTTATAAAGTACTTAATAAAGTATTAATAAAAGTTTATAAAGTTGATAAAGGCCTGTAACTCTTTTTAATTCTTTAAAGTAGGCTAGTCCCTAACTGCCTTTATCTTCTCCACTTACATTTTAAGCTTTCTAAGGGTTACTTTAAACTTTAAATAATTTAGTTCCTAAACGTGGAAATGGCTCTTTTCCAGGTTTATTATTAGCTTTATTTTCTTAAAAGCTGTTAAAACTTATTACATATGTTTTTAATGTTTTTTTAAAGTTTTAAAATAAATTAAAACGTTATTTAAATATATAAAGATAAACTTATTAAGGAAAGGGTAAAGAATACTGTTAATAAGGCTTTAAAAGGTTATAGGGGTATTTATCAATCTTATTAGTATAATACAGTATTAGTAATACTTATTACGAGTCTAAAAGGCCGTCTTATACTTATTTTCCTCTTTCACCCTAATGTGGTTAAATCCTATAGGGAAATTAAGGTTAAAGAACTAGTTAGCTTTAATAATCCACTTTTACATTTCTGTAATAAGTGGTAATAAGTAACGGTTTTTAATTATATCTTTATTTAACGTTTAATAATTAATAACTATATATAGTTTACTATCTCCCTTCTTTAAGACGAATAACATTAGGTACCTTATTAGGGACTGGGACTTTATAATAAATCCGTTTTTTAAATTTTTATTAATATACTCCCTTAAGGCCTTAGCTTATTAAAGGTTTAGGTGGTAAGGTTAGAAGCTGTAAAGCTTTGCTCCTAGCTTTAACTTAATTTTATAGTCTTACAGTTTATAATCTGGTAATTACAGTATCTTTTTTTAAAATAAAGTAAACTTCTTATACTCCATAGGTACCTTAGATAAATCGACTTCTTCACTTATCTGTAAATTAGCTTCTTACTTTCTTCCACCTTTTAAATCGTTATTTAGGCAGTATAGTAAACCTTCTAATCCTTTAACCGTTTTTATAAACCTAACCTAAACTGTGCTTAGTTCTAAGGGTTTAACGTGCCTTTAAGTGTTTTATACACTTTTAAAGCAGTTTAGTACCTTTTTAACTTTCTTTAAATAGTAATTACTGCTAAGGGATTTATTAAAGGTAAGATGGCCACTTCTTTAATTAATTATAAGGTTATACTTTTCTAGCTAAGGTAGACTTAGGATTATATTATATCCTGTAACTAGTGTAATGTTAAAGTCTATTTATTATTTATCCCTGTTTACTTTAATTAAGAGTGGTGAGTAATGGGTGACTTTACCGTTATTTTACTAATATAAGCCTCCTTCTTTATTTTAAATGGGAATAACCTCTTTATACTTTTAATTAGGGAGTTTCCTTTCGTTAATTAATAAGGCGTGTACCAGGTTAGAAGCACTCCTGTTATTAATTACTACTTTTACCTTAAACGGCCTCCCTTATCTGTCTGTTAAGTTAATATTAATGGAATAATACTTATGCTTTTTTAATATTTAAGTTATAGTAACTATCTATCCTTAAGGTCTTATCTAGCCTAACCTTTAAGTGCCTCTCCTTCTTCTTAAAGTTTTTACTAATTAGCGAATTATTAGTTTCCGGCCCTTTTAAAGGGCTTGTAACCTTTTCTTAATTCCTTTTAGAAAAACAGGTAACTTTAATAAACTTAGTAATTAACCTTTTTTAGGTTTTCACGCTTTAATATCCAGTTAACTTTAAATAGTTTAATGTTTTTAAAATCCTTAATAAGTTAATAATATACTTTATAAGACTGGATTACAGTAATGTCCTTTTACTCTTAGATCTGTTAGTAATCTTCCCACTTTTACCATTTTTTAACTTTTCTGTTAAGATATAATAAATATGTTATAACTAGGCAGTTATTAAGTACCCCTCTTTACTAATACGTAGTGGGAGCTTAATTAACTACAGTAACCTTCCGTTTATTATTAAACTCTTTATTAAAGAGTAGGAGACTTAATAGTGGGCTGGTTTTAACTTTATCTTAATAACAGTATAATCTTATCTTTATATACTGGGGAAGTGGTTATAAAGGGCCTTAAATTCACTATATTAGTTAAAAATGTAGTTATTATATATATAATTAATCCACAGTATATCCCTGTAATTAAGGTGGTTAACGTTAACTGTAAGTGCTATAATTATAAAATACAGAACGGGAGGAGTGGCGCTTTATTTCTTCTCTTCTTCCACTTACCTTTAGGTTTATTACTTCTCTTAAACCTTTTCCCAGAATTTAAGTAATTATAACCCAGCTTATTCTTCTATAAAGTAACCTTCTTTAATAAGTCAGTATTTAAGTTAATTAGTAAAGTAAACTCTGTTATAAAGCTGTAACTTAATTTTTATTACTTTATTTTTAAACATAATAATAAAGCCTTTAACTTACAGGTCCTTTATTTTATCTATTAATTTTTAATATTTCTCCTTTAACTTTTAGACTCTTTATTAATATACTTACTTTATACCTTCTTAAGGGACCCTTAAAGTACCAGTTTAAAGCACACTATCCTTAATATAAGGTAGTTATTTAAGCTATCCCTCTTCTAAGGAGGTAAGGGTGCTAATCCACTTAATATATTTAAAGTATTTAAAAGTCTTAAGGGGTATTATTAAAAAGAACTTTTATTTTTCTAACTTAATTCTCTTAACCTGCTCTCTTTCACCTTTTAAGACTTACTTTACTACTTAAGTAGCCTAAAAAGTTAGTTCTTTAACTCCCTTTACCACTTTAATAAGGTTTAAGTTAAGGTCTTTCCTAGACTTCCTTAATTCCTAAACTTACAGGGTAAGGTTTTTAAAACCTATAACAGTTAACTGGAACATCTCTTCTTAAAGTCGGTCTTCTATAACCTACACCTTTAACAATTTTAAGTTTCCACCTTAAAGTTAGTTTGTAATAACCTGCACCTTTATAATTAACTCTTTTAAGACACTTTTAAGGATTAGGTATATTACGTCTTAAGGTCCTTCCTCTTCTTCCTTCTTATCTCTCAGGTTACACTTATTTATTTAAATACAGTCTTTTTTATTACCTGCTATCTTAATATAAACGTCTTTTAAATTAAAATTAACATACTTCCCTCCTTTTAAAACTAGTTTCTAACTAACTTACTTTAATAACAGGCATTACTATATTATATAACCTTTCTTACTGCAGTTAAAACATTAAACTTAAGATAGGTTTTTAAGCTGCTTTTATTACTGTTATTATTAAGGCTTATTACAGTTAGGTCGATTTTAATAGTTTATTATACTAATATTTATTAATCTAGGGTGGTGACCTGTTACAGTTAATTAATTCCCCTTTTTCAGCTTACTTAATTAGTAAAAGGTCTGTTCTTTTTAAAAGTTCTTTTAATAATAGTAATTATAATACTGGTTATTAACCTTAATAGCTATCTTAACTAACTCTTAAAGGTAATCTAGCTGATCTTCTTAATAAAGGTCTTTAGTAATATACTCCTTTAAGCTGCTTTAAAACAGTATTATTAAAGCCTTTTAATTAAGCTTAATCTTTACTACTTTTAACTTAAAGCGTATAGAGAACTTAAAGATTAAGGATATCTGTCTTAAGGTTATAAGGTGCTATTTAGCCCGCTTAAGGGTATTTAATTCTTTAAACTTAATTTAAAGTTAATTAATGAAAACGTTAAAGTTGTTAAAAAGGGCTTAAGTATTAAGGGCCTCTTTATACACTCTGTCCATAAAAAGGTTATTAATTATTTTTACATAGGGTTTATATTAGTAAATGGTTACTTTATTTAATAAGGCTCTGGTAAACCTAACCTTTCTTTCTTCTTTAAAGAATTACTTATTATAATAAGTGACGTAACTTTAAAGCTAGGTTATTTAGGATTTTAATTATATAAAGTCTCCCTTAAAGCGTAACAGTAGGGGGAGCTTTACTTATTTCTTTTATAAGCCCTTAAGGTTGTTATTTTCCAGCTTAACAGCGTTAAGTCAGGCTTAAAGTTTCTTAATAAGACTAATACGGCTTTTAATATCTCTAAGGAAAGCTTCGTTAAGTTCCTTAACCAGTCCCTACTAGTTAAGGTTTAACTTTTTAAGGCGTGCGGCTAACTTATTAACTATGGGGAGTTAAGGCTAAGCTTACGCTTCCTTAAGCTCCTTACCTTTACTAGAGGTTAATATATTAGTGATAGGAAGGAGGTGGTGTCTGGGAATTTAATAAATAGCGTTTAAAACTGTTACGTTAATATTATATTATAACCTACACCTAACACAGGCCTTAAAAGGACTAGTATAGGTTAAGATAAAACGTATAACAGGACGTTAACAGGTAAAGGGTGTTCTAAAAACGGCTTATTAAACTAGCACTCTTAGACGGGGGGTTTAATATCACTGTAAGTCGTTATCATTATAATGTACAGGAGTGAGTTTAAATAGTAGGATATAAATGAATAATTAAATACTAATGTGAGGAACCAGAGTCCCTTACGGTAGTTATAAGCATAACTATAACTATTTATACTAACTGACTAAGAGGTACTTCGTACCTTACTTATAGTGCTGTAAATGCTTATTATGCAAGCACTTTACGTCGTGTGAGCGTTCTGCTTATAAGGTTTACCCTACTTGCAATGTAAGCACTTGGCATGCTGCGAGCAGCACTTTATTGGTCGTAGGGGCTTCGGGTCTTTACACCCCTGGCCCAGTGCGCAAGGACGGTATGCACCGTCTTCCGCACTGTTCCTTCTACAGGGGATTCGTCGGGCCGCTCCGGCCCAAGTGACGCCCTGCAGGGTCGTCACAATAAGGTCTGAAAACGCTATTTTCATTTAATTATATAACCTATTAAGATTAATTAAAGGAAAGAAAACTATAAGCATTATCCTCTCCGGAGGACAATTTGTTACGAGGAGTAGCCTAGAGAAACTCTATATAGGAAACTCCCTTTTAATTAGTCAGCAATTAAGAAGAAAAATCAACTCGTGTAGGAACTAGTCAGTTCCTAATCAAAAGTAGATCCGCTCGGGCGAAAAAAATAACTTAATAAAAAATTTAAATAATGTGATTTTATATAAGTCACATAACTAGAAATCTAAATCTAGAGTCGGATTTAGTGTTAAGGTTACAGTTTAGGAGTTATTAACGTTTAAAAAATCCAACAAATAAGTATTCGAAATATAAAACAAGGCCAAACCTAACTAAATACAGTAGTGAAATATATAAAATCTAAAATTAGAAACATATTGAAGTAATGCGATAGCGCAACAGGGAAGAAACCACAAAGAGAACCAAACCTAATATATAACGGAGTCTAGCATAGAACGGAGCCTAGTATGGAACAATAAAGGAAACACAACTGTGGATCAGGTCATCTTCCTTCGATTGAAGAGCCAGAATGACACTGGGCTTTCAATGGGAGGTCTTCGTAATGAAAATCGTCGGATCGATTATTAATTAAAAGAAGCACAGTTCAAAGAACCACGTGGCGCGGCCCCTTTTTAACAGTAGCACGCGCTAGAGAACACATCGCTATATACATAAACGGCTACAGTAATATTACACACAGAGCCCAAAAAGAACGATAGGGTCGGCCTGAACAAAGCCCCAAGTTATTAGATACAGGAGAGGAGAGGGCCTGTTATAGGCTGTAGGAGGCTCTAGAAGAATTCCAGAGCCTTCTGTAAAGTGGAACTAACTAATACAATAATGGAATAGTACTGTTCTAAACCATTTTACGTGGTTCTGTTAACGTAGTGGCTAACGTGGCTACTGTGACATTTTAGTTAATTCTGTAGGGCAGTAGCCCTACTGGATTTAGGGGGTTCTAGAAGATTCAGCTAGTGGTTTCAGGGTACGTAACCACACTATAGGGTACCCGGTACAGGGTACTTAGTGGCTAGAAAATTAACAGCAAGCAACAATTTACTAAATCTATTAAGTAATAGCAATTAACTTCATTTTATTCCAGTCATTATATAAGGCACTGCCTTTAAGATCCTCTTGTTTTCAGCGTTAATATTCGCTATGATATCTTTATTTACAGTGGCACTGTAACTAGCTTGGACCAGTACTGCACTTCTTCCTCTGAGCCACAGCTGCTGTACTACAGCCCTGTGGGTTCCTGAAGTTCAAAATATTATTATATTTAGTAACTAAAGACTTACTAAAGAGCTAGATAATACCTAATACAAATAAAGCAGTTATAACTCTAATCGATTCTGCTAAGTCTAAATATACAGTACATCTGCTCGGTCTAGAGTTCAAGCTAAACCTAACTAGCTTTAATAAGTATCTTTTAAAAGAATTTCAATTGATTAATATTAATATTTCACTTTAGCTAACAGTCTTACTATTAAAAGGCTGTATACTAAAGACTTAATATTACCTTTATATTTATAAAGTTTAGTTAAATTAAGTTTAAGGAGAATTACGTTATCTATTATAAATATGTTTATATTACAACCTGCACCCGACACAGGCCTCGAGAGGACTGGCGCGGGTTAAGACAGAACGTATGGCAGGACGCCAACAGGTAAGGGGCGTTCCGAAGACGGCTTATCAAGCTAGCACTCCTAGACGGGGGGGTTTAATGTTACTGTAGGTTGTTGTCACTATAATGCACAGAGGTGAGTCTGAACAGTAGGATATAAATAAACAATTGAATACTAGCGTGAGGAACCAGAGTCCCTCACGGTGGTTGTGGGCACAACCATAGCTATCTATACTAACCAGCCAGGAGGTACTTCGTACCTTGCTTGTGGTGGTGCAAGTGCTTGTGGTGTGAGCACTTTATACCGCGCAAGCATTCTGCTCGTGAGGTCCCTCCTGCTCGCTGTGCGAGCACTCGGCATGTTGCGAGCAGCACCTCATTGGTCGTAGGGGCTTCGGGTCTTTGCACCCCTGGCCCAGTGCGCAGTACCGTACGTACTGTCTTTCTACACTGTTCCTTCTGCGGGGAACTTGTCGGGCCGCCCCGGCCCAAGTGACGGCCTGCAGGGTCGTCACAGTTTAGGAATTATGTTTTAACTTTACTTTAATTATATTTCGCGCTGAATATGAAAAGCATTATACCGATAAGGCCTAGGGGTTTAGTATGCTGCAATTAGGAAGCATAACTGAAATTGCTTAAACATTAGTGGGCTTCAGTTGTAATAATACGATAACTAACTACTTTTGTCAGAAAGAAGGGGGTTCAGAGGCCCTGGGCATCTAGTCAGCAGAGCTGACTGGATACCTGGCACTGCCAGTACGCCAGTGAGCCTCAGCCACCGAAGTGACGAAGCCTGAATCCTGCAGAATAGTCTATAAAGAAGACTCTGGCTTCCAGCCAGAGCCAGAGGAACAGAGTCAACACAAGCAATACAATCACGCAGTTGCAACCCCTACAATTCCACAGAATCCAGAGTGCCGCGCATCTGACAACTTTCGAAAGCCGGGCACCAACATACGACATGGTGCCATGTTCCCAAGTGAGGATACTAAGTTACCAACATTTAATATAGACAGCAGCTAATGAGCTCCAGTGCCGTTTGGGATCCCCGGTATGGTCGGCAGCATCATGCAGATCCCGGGGACTATGTTTCACATGCTTCCCAACCCTACTGTCTTTTACTGGGATTCGAACGAGTCTGCTCTCACCACTGTGCTGGAAGACCTCAGCCAAATAATCAACGGCTCGGTATCCTAGAGTAGCTATCTCTCAGACATCTGCAAGCAGCTCGATGGTATCAATGAGAAGTTCTCTGGCGCAACATTGGACTCAATTAACATCATTACAGGGGGAGGCGACGTCTCCACATGCTCGACACACTACATGAAGTCATCAGATTCTGTGGCAAGTATCCGGAAGGTAAATATGACAACACAATCCTTGTACTGCGCAGCCATATCCAAGAAGTCCTCTGCATGTTCAACGGTGAAGCTACCGATGCTGACGTGGGAGACAATGCCACCGAGGATGTCACGAATGATAACGCGGCCGTGTTTCGATCTATCCGAAAACTAGATATGACGGTTGAAGGATTTCGCTGAAGCATTCTGATTATACTCTACGTGAAAACGGTGCGGGATCGTGTTGTTAGGGGGTTATCGGGGGGCGAGTCCCCGGAGGCCAAGGAACAGATTGGTGATATATGGTACACTCTTGTCTCCTGAATGCTATGCTGGCTGCTTCTGCATGATTTCCACGCCAAGGACATACAGATCAGTAAAAGCGATACGTTTGGAAGCCGCATTTCCGTCTATGTACTTTGGCATTCAAATAGCGAAGTTCCAATAAAGAAAACAGCAGCAGTAGTACCCCCCTTCGTGCTACATCGTACAATAAATGCCGAAAATTCACTTCCTTTGCGTCTGCGCTTGCTCATGTCACAGACGCTCTGCATTGCTACAATACGAGGTCCTATCACACTCTATATCCATGTTTAAAGTCGCACTACCATTCTCACTTCGTGTTATATCTGACCATCATTACCAACCATCTGAAATCCTATATCCAGCAACTATTAAACGGTGAAATCCTTTCAAGGCATCGCCCATTCCTCTTATTGCATCACTTCTTATCACAGATAGAATTTCTCAACGTAGCAGGGTTCGTATCTGCCTTGCCCCACGACCACTCATCTGCAGAATTCCCAAGATATGTCAGTCATCAACCAGCTTGGAACAAGAACCTGTCCTCTTCAAGGAGGCACATGGGAGGAACATGAACCCACTTTTAATCACATCACCACTCTTCACCAAATCGCCCCAAGGCAAAAGCTGCCAGTCATTGGAGCGGAACTCGTCGCCAGTGTTGGCGCACGTATCCAGCGAAGTCTTTCGGGTGTGGAAGGTCGCGTGGTAGAAGGCGCCAACATAGACCTTGGGGTGGTCTCTGTCCCGGGCGTCCTGGTCGAGCTTGTCCCAGTCACTTCCATTTCTGTTAGCGGGAAATGCATTCTTGTCTCAGTTGGTGGTGTTGCGCGTACCCGTTGACGGTGTTTTGGATGTCGTTCCACTTGAGGTACTGGAAGTTCGAGTGCTGGCCCAGACGGACACTCTCGCGGATCCACCCGCCCTTGCCATCGCCGTTCCACTCCACGATGACGTTCTCCCAGTCGCTCTTATGCCCCGAGTCCTGTATGGCAACCCAGTTAGACCTAGTGGTGAACGGTGCTTGAAGAAAGGTGGACACTAACATGTCTGAAATAGATGCTATATGCAACCCTGACCCGACCAGAGCACTCCTTGATGGTGTAGTACACGGGAAACGGCGCACCCTGGGCGTTGCGGCTGGTCAGAGGGCCGGGCGAGCGACACCCCTTGCCGAGATTGGTGCAGTAGTCGCCCGGGCCGGGGTCGTTGCCGTCGACTTGGACGCCGTTGTACTCAGCGTCTTCGGGATAACAGGGAGTCTTTCCGCGAGGGGCGCCGAAATGGTACATTGGTACCGCGGCCATTGCGGCCCGCTTGCCGCCATCTGATGCGAAGATGTTAGCTTAGGTCTTTTTTTTTTAGTTCAAGGCTGAGGTTTAGTGTCTGTGGGGAGCGACATACCAGCCCAAAAGTCGTTCCATTGAATTGGGGTATTTGCTGCCACGGGGGTGACTACTGTCAGAGCAGCGATTACAGCCTTGAGGGCGAGGAGGGAGATCATTTTGGGTGGTGATTGTTCGGGTGCACTTGGATGCCTTGTGTTTTTGATGGGGAGCGACCTCAAATAGCTCAAGGGTGCTGTTCCACTCCTCGACTTTATAGCCGCCGCTTCTCACCCCAGTGCTGAACTACCCACGAGAAGTGCTGGGAGCATGAGATACGAATTTCCGAGTTTAACCTCGGTGTGTGGTAGAATCTCACTCGTGGGGTCTATGGCGTGGTGGCCTGCGGGTACCACTACTAATTAGGTGTGATGCGCAGTCGCCAAGGCCAGCGCCGCACAGCTGAACAGCCATCGCTTCATGCTGTGGTACAGTCAGCAGAATGCTAACTTGCCGGGTTGCCCAGTGGACACTCGCCAAGGAATCCCTTTATCCAGGGCGCCAGACATTTGTCCCACTGCGCCATTCTGTGCCCCTGAGAGGGTTGGACAGAAGGTCACACCGCGACAACGGGTATTTAAGAGGTAAGCTTAGATCAAACCTTCATAGCGCCCTGTAATTTAACTACTACATCGTAGGGAAGCATGTCTTTTTGTTCGGGTTGTCTGGGGTCCGATTAGTAATTATAAGGTGGTAATTAGCCGACGGACCAAAACTAGCTTCCCCTAGCTCACGCCCAGCTCAGCCTCTGCGCCCAATACGGGCCGGGCACAAACCGCCACGGGGGCCAACCCAAGTACAAACCTGTGCACGCCATGAGCTTCGGTACCCGAGATTCCACTCATCAAACCAACACCACAGCCCTAACCACCAAGCTAAACCCTTCCATTCCCCCCCCCCCCCCCCCACCCCCCTTGACAAAATTATCACACTCCACCAAGCAATTCCTCACATTCACACCCACCCCATACTCCTTCCCCGATAGCACCTCCTCCCGCCTGACATACAAGCCCGGGAATAAACACAACTTCACTTTCAGCCTCCCCTCCAACTCCTGCTCCCCATTTCTCTTTCCATTAAGCTGAGCAAATCGGCTTCCAGTGCGCTGCGACTCCCCATCCCTCACCATGGTAGTCGCATCGAATCTGTGCCCGGGATGGGGAAATACCAGCTTGTATTTGCTCCGTGCCAGCAGAAGGTTTGCCTTGAGTTTAAGCGCGCGGAGGATATGCTCCTCGAATGCCATTGCGACGAGGCTTCGAGGTTCTGTTTGGTTCCTGTCCTCTTGAGTTGGGGTTGCTGGCGTTTGTGGACAGAAGGGGTCTGGTTCTAGGTCGGCGCCGAGCATAGTGTCGTCGCTGGGGGAGAGGACGCCCTGTAGGGCGTTGGCGAGTGAAAGGGAGAGGTCGCTGGCGGTTTTGACGAGAATTTTGGAGTGGAAGTAGCTGTTGCTGTTGTCTTGGTCGTTTGGGGTTGAGAGGATTGAGTGGCATGCGAGGAGGTCTAGCTCTGAGAGCACCTTTGGGCCAGCTATGGGGAGGAAGGGTTAGATTCTGTTGCTGTTTGAGTGCGAGGGAGCCTGGGGGTAAGGAGGGGTACCTCTGGTGAGTATGTGTTGCCGGTATTGATCCAGCATCGGAGACTCGCGGGGGAGGAAGTCGGGGAAGCTGGACTCGAATACCAGGTCGGCTGTTGCTGTGGCGGTAAGGGCGGAAATGATGTGGATGTCTGAGATGTTGTCGTCGATGGCGCCGGCAACGAACTCACGAAAGGTCAAGCCTGTCAGACGCCGTGACCAAGCCAGGACAGGTGTTTCGTTGAGGTCATCTGCATCGAAGGCGCGGGCGACTCGAGGCATAGTGATGCTGACTGACGAGCACCCGTCTTTCAGGCCGGCGAGAATCAAGTCAAACTCTTCCCGCACACTCTGGTTGGTGGGTACTAGCGAGTCTCTTGCCGCTTTGGAGATAACCTCCCGCTGACTAATCATCTTGATATTCTGGTCTCTCAAAACGGAGTTCTCATATCGAAGATTTGCTTGTACGGTAACGTTGTCCTTGAGCTCAGCCGCCTTTTTGATGCTTCGTTCGATCTCCTTGCACTCCTTCTCTGCGGCGGTCAGGCGATTAGAAAGCGTGAAGATATGGTCCTGCTGTTGCACGATAGTTCTCGATGCGGCTTTCAACTCCTCGGCCCTTCTCGCCAGCTCCTTCTCCAGGGCATCTACGTGGACTTCGTGTGTCGCGTGAATGGGAGTCTGAGGCGAAACAGTTTCGGGGACCTCTTCTGCCCGCGTACTTTGTGGAAAACTCTCTTCTCCCATTGATGCGGGCGAAACTGCGGCGGACCGAAGCAGCTGTCTGGGTACTGCAGCGGCCGGGGAGGGGCGGTTCTCCCCGGAGCGATCATCGTTCCAGGCCATAGAGCCGTTGAATCCCTCAAACTCGGGTGTACTGTGGAGAGAGAGACCCGAGGTGTCGGAACCGGCAGGTGGATGCGGCGCAAGGGCGCGAGATCGGGTGGTCGTGGTCCGAAGCGTCTCTCTCGGCGGGTACTGTCCCCCCGACTCGATTACACGCCTTCTCTCATCCCGCAAAGTCTCGGGATCGCCTCTATCGTACCGCAAAAATGTAGACCCCTCGGTGAGAAATGTCTGAAAGGAAATGTCCCCTTCTGATCGCCCATAGTTTCGGTACTCCTCCCTCAGGGCGCCATGGATGGCTCGTTCGGCGACTTTGCGCTCACGGCCCTTCAGGAGGTCCAGGTTGTTGACTGCGACGCTGGTGAGGTCGAGATCGTGCTCAAGAGCGTAGTCCAAGCATGCCACGACCTTGATCCTGTCGCCTCTCCTGAGATACAGCCTTGGAAGCTGGGGTTTCCGGTTCCGCTTCGATTTCCTTGCCATTTTACCCGTCACTGGTGATGGCCATTGTTCAGGGCAGGCAGGCGAGCATGACGGTTTCTTTTGTCGGGGGATCAGGGAACCATGGCAGACGCGGATAACGCGGGGCAAGCGCAACCAGACAGGCATGAACAATGTGAAGCAGGGGCTCGGTGAGCGACTCATGGTGCCTCAGAAAATGCGGCGCGTATCTTGACAACCGCGACGATTGGTTGGGCTGGGTTGCTGCGCAGCAGATGCGCCGCAGAATCCCTGCGCTCTGGCCTATCTCTTGGGCTGCACCTCCCTGATTTGACAGTGTGGCGGTCAGGCGGAGGTCGTAACCACCCTGTCGGTACCGAGAGGCCGGGAGGGCGACAGGGGTGGTCGCGGCAAGAAAACCAGAAAGTCCCCGAGGCAGCCACGACCTCGAGCCCCACGCGCCCAGTGAAGCGACAACGACTGCGACTGGAGAGAAACGCGACTCGAAGGATGAACTTTTCTAGAGCGTCGACGGCGACGCTGGGGCGCGATGATATCGCCCTCCGCGATCGACCGAATCCCGTGGAGCACTTGAGCGCCGCGCCAGAAAGCGTTCCCGACCATCTCCTCCGGGACCCGTCCGAGGACCCACTTCTCGCCGATCGGAAGCGTTTGATCGTTGCCGTGGACTTTGGCACCACCTACTCGGCTGTCGCATACGTGGCACTCGCAGAGGGCGAGGATACGGCGTACCTGGACCCCTCGCGAATCCGCACCGTCCAGAACTACCCCGACGACGCCACCTTTGGCAATCTCGACGACCAGATGAGAGGCGAGGTGCCCACGGAGGTCATATACCCGCTCGATCGGCACTTTCGCGAAAACAGAAGGGAGGCCGACGACACAGTCGGTGAAGATGCCGAGTACGAATTTGACGAGAGTCTACCCTTTGAGAGTGAGCAGACAGCTGACCTTGGCTCTCGCCTTGCCGTCTTTGGTCATCCCGGCGGACAAGACGCCGATCAAATGTCCATCGACGAAGAGAACACCTTCCGCTGGGGATATGCCGCCCACGAGGCATGGGGACGGTCGTCGACCCATGCTGGCCCAAGCAGCAAGGCCCTGTCCCGCTTCAAGCTGCTCCTCGATGGCAGCCCGAGGACAGAAGCCATACGCGCCGACTTGGGAAGGGCGCTCACTCAGTTGAAGAACAAAAAGGTTATCCAAAAGCCCCTGGATGTCATTGTCGATTTCCTGCACTCGCTACTACGACACGCCAGATCAGAGATCGAGAGCGCCGGCTTCGATGACAGCTACAAAACCGAGATGGTGATGTGCGTGCCAGCCATATGGACACAAAAGGCGTGTCGAGACATGCAGGGGGCGCTGGCCAAGGCCATGGAACTAGCCGGGTTTCCCGGCGTTGATACAAATCATGGTCACATTGACAACCTGTTCATTGTATCCGAGCCAGAAGCAGCCGCGGCTTTTGTCTTGACCAGCGAGCGGGAAATATCGGTGCAGCTCCCCGTCGCGCACGTTGACAAGTAATTATTACTAACAATAAGAACAGCCAGGTGACACATTCGTCTTGTTAGACGCCGGTACGTCCCTGCCCTTCAACACACACCCGAATTTGATGTTCAGAAGCGTAAATGTTTGCTGACTCTCTGGCATCCCAGGTGGTGGCACGGTTGATGCCAATACGTACACCGTGAGCACCGCAACTCCACTGCGGTTGACCCGGGAGGTAGTTCAGCCTGGCGGTAAGATTCTTCGAGACGCCCAATGAAAATAAGAGAATAACCCGAAGTAGGCGGCCTCCATGGCTCGAGCTACATCAACCAAGCCTTCCGCGAAATGTTGGAATCTCTCCTCAGCAGCGAAACGTACCTTGAAACCGACGATAGCACAATCAAGGGCTGCATCGAAAAGATCATAATCAATGACTTCGAGTACAAGATCAAACGCAGCTTTGACTGTTATATGGCGAGAGGTGTCAAACACTTTGATGTGCCGGGTCTTCGTGCGAATCTAAAGAAGGGGTTTCGTAGAGGCAGTCTTCAGATCCCCGTGTGAGCTTCAACTCTCTGCTGTCTTCTATCACGCCGCTAATTGAAGTCAATGTCTAGCAACAAACTCCAGGCCATCTTCCTTGAGCGCTTAGAGGGCATCGGCACGATCATGGAACAGCAAATCACCGAAGCCCTAGAGAAAGGCATCAACGTGGAGGTGTGCATCCCTTTCCCTTCCAACCCTCAGGCCATTGTCGCTGACGTGAACTAGAAAGTCATCATGATCGGAGGCTTTGCTGGGTCTGTCTCGTTACGGAGATACCTCAGAGATCGTCTCAACGCATTTTGTCGTGAGAGGGACTATTACCCTGTTCCACATCTCCTGCATCCGAACAATACGTATGTTGAACTCGATGCCTCCAAACCGATCAACGTGCAATGCTGACTGTCTCAAGGGCTACCGCAGTCGCCCGCGGCGCGGTTCTCCGGGCATTCAACAAGGAGCGTGGCCCGCGGCGGTACGCCAGGACCAGCTACGGGATTCTGCGAACCGAGCAATACGACTTGTTTCCCGAGCACAGGGAAGCCAAAAAGACTCGGGATCGGCACGACGGGAAGTTCAACGTGGTCAATACCATTGACTGGTTGCTGAAATTGGTAACACAGATTACACTTTCCTTCCGTCCCCTTACACTCTTGCTATGCAATGTACTTGACGCTGACGTTTGAACCCAAAGGGCCAAGAAGTCCCACCCGTCTGGGCATGCGAGCCGTTCTCCTCCGTTCACACCTTCGACTGCTCCCCGCCCACCCCCTTGGTATGCGAGGAGGTGTTATACGCCTCGGATACGTCGACCGAGTCGCACTACCAGCGAAGCCACCCCAAGAACGCCGGCGCGGAGAAGATAGCCGAAATCATCGTCGACTTTGACTTCCTGCGCCTTGACGGCCTTATTCAGCCCATCGAAGGGGGGGTGGACGAGAATGGGAAGTGGTTAGGGAAGCGGCATTATCGGGTTGAATTCACAATGGTCATCAAGGTTGTCGACCGCGACTTGCAATGTGAGCCGGACCCTGGTTTCTTTTCGGTGTACAATGCACTTATTGACGTGAGTAGGTTTTGCCATCTACGACGGCAAAGTCAAGACCAAGTGCAAGATCAACATCGCATCGGCTTTCCGTCCAGGGGTGAAGTAGGAAATAGAATACACCTAGTTTGCGGGGCTGGAAATGATACCGGTACAGAATACTTTCCCAGGATTGAAACCTTGAAGGCAGTGTCAGGCGAGACACTAGCAACTCCCTCCTGCATGCACGCCTTTTCCCGCTGCATCAAAACAAGCACAGCCCTGAGAAGGCAGTCAGACAAGAAACAATGTTTGCAGACAGGCAAGCATTCGCCCTGTCTGTCAATGAGAATCTGTATCGTGATTTGACTTTTACCGGCTCGTATCGCGCATGCCGACCGAAGTCCAAACAATGGATTAAGACCATATATTCTCCTGAGCCCCCTTTCACGCCCCTTTTCCGTTGCCAGGCAGGTAATGCCGATGCATCAATTCGGGTCGTCCCGAAAACAACCTGCAATCGTCGAATGGGATTTTACTTGCGGGTACGCCGCGACGTCCTCACATAATGCTGGCCGCCCGAGCGGAAATATGCTGCGACATAGGGACCGGGGGGGTGGGGGGGTTGGATTGTAAGTGGACTGTTGGCTCTGCTGCCTGCCTGTGGTCCTCAATATACGCCCCTGGCTCGGACCAACCGCGCTGCCTCCCCATCGTTGACGTCGCAGCAATTTCCCACAATCCACGGCGCAGCCAAAAAGCGAAATATCCGCAAGGCTGCGCCGCCCAGAAAGGAAAGTCAACCGACCAACCGGGTTGAGTCACGGTTGATAGCGGCGGATCTCTAGCGGAATCCTCCTAGGCATATTTTGGGGTCGCTAAATGACCTTGCCATCTGCTGCATTTATTTTTTTCTTATAAGCATAAAGCATCCCGCTTGGCACTTGCAGTTTCCCGACAACATCACCATCACCAACTTTTGTCACTCGTTTGACCCACCCAACCCACGAAATCACCCACCACCTCAATCAACCAGCCCCACCAACTACAACCTCAAAATGAAGTCCTCCATTCTCGCCCTCGCCCCCCTCCTCGCCGCCACAACCACAACCGCCTCCCCCCTCCTCCCCCGCTCCGCAATGTGCTGGGCCAACTCCATCGAATCCACCACAACCCCCCTCTCCCCCTTAGTCTCAGACTGCCTCGCCCTCGCCACCTCCGGCACAATCCCCGCATTCACACCCTCCCCCGAAAACAACTACTCGTTCGACCTGCGCCACGGCACATGCGGCTTAAGAGGGGTTTTCACTGTCGGAGGGAGCCTGGCTGCGGAGGAGAATGTGATTGACCCCGTGCTGGTGGAGGTTGCGATTGAGCATGCTGTGGAGCAGTGGGGCGGGGGCCAGGCGGGAGAGGGGACGGAGGGGAGGGTCCAGGCCAAGGGGACCTTTGCGTGTATGGTGCCGGGGATGCTGGTGAAGATGGGGTGGACTAGTTGGGAGATGTATACGGTTGAGGTGCCGGAGGTGAAGGAGCCGGAAGTCCCGGTTGTCCCGGTTGTGGATGTGCCAGAGGTGGAGTAAGTTGCTGTGGAGTCAGTGAAAAGGGGTTGTCTGAGTGGTTGCTGATATTTGGGATGTTGAGTGCGGAGGTGCCGGTCAAGTGCAAGCGACATCACGCTTAGGAGGTTAGTTTCGTGTTATTTTTTGGGACTCCTTGGCTGTTAGTTCCTAATATTAATTTCACGACTACCTGACAATGTGTTGTTTTCTTTCTCGTGATAGGGTTTGGGGTGGTATTCGCTTCATGCCCGAGACCGGAATAGTTCGTCGGCGAGGAAGCGGGGAAATTAGCGCCCAACTGGAACCCGTGTTCCACGGCACTGTTGTTCGTGTTGCCACTCTAGTAATATCCCAAAAACCATAATCGCTATCATCCTAGGCATCATCAACGTCGAAGCCCCAAAATGGCCGAATCATTCGCCGATGTAATCACCAACTTGAGCATGGAGGAGATAGAGGAGGTTGACAAACTCGAACGCACCCCCTCCTCCCCCTACGAGGGCCAAGACATCGACCTGACCAAAGACCAAATCCGCCTCCTCGACATCCTCCCCGGCTCCCGCGGCGACCCCCTCGTCTGCACCAGCTACATCGTCCACCTCTCCGACAAGCCCTACTACACGGCGCTCTCCTACGTCTGGGGCGACGCCTCAGACCGCCTCTCCATCGCTTTCAACAACGAGCCCGCCCACCCCATCACCCGCAACCTCCACACCGCCCTGCAGTACCTCCGCCCCCCGAT
>Ga0247780_1000149_pt1 | contig 67792 bp, 85 predicted proteins | sample UWRJL079202R5_FD_179927 | JGI IMG/M metagenome (GOLD analysis project Ga0247780, IMG submission 179927) | Plant litter microbial communities from Arlington Agricultural Research Station in Wisconsin, United States - UWRJ-L079-202R-5 | ecosystem: Environmental > Terrestrial > Plant litter >...
TTTTTTTGGAAAATGAACAGTTTGATCTTTGCCTCTTCTATTCTTCGTATTGTTTACCTGACCGCTGGAGACTGGAGTTAGTCTCTACCTTCTAGGTCTCGCATTTACATCTCCTGTATACACTCTCACGTTTGTTCAATACCCTAAATTCAATTCATTACTATTATCGATACCACGCATCTTGAATCGCCGCTTAAGTTCCCACCGGAAGTCGCCCTTCCAGCCGCGGTCGCGACCCTCGTGCTGCTCGGGCACGCTGGGCTGGTGGATAGCCCACGTATAGGCGAATATGTAACAATTCGGTCAAGAAAAACTTTGTTTTTCAACGTCACACCCAACGTTGGGAGAACTTTCTTCGAGGTTTTGCATACGTGTCATGCCGACACGCCGTGTATAGGCGAATATGGTCAAGAGGGAGGTCCAGAGGATCTCTAGGGAGCCGTGGAAGTCCGGGCTCGAGACAAGGTTGACGGGTGGCAAGTTGAGGCGCAGCCAATCGGTACCCGGATGTTCGGCTTGAAATCAGTGCCAGCACCCTTCTATGCTTGGCGGCTCGTTACAGCCGTCGCGGTCGAGCTCATCGCCAACGATGACACCTTGGTCGTCCGGCCAGTAGCTCTCCCCGTCGCCATCATCCTGGCCGTTTCCCTGCGTCGAAAGCGATATTTTTGGGGGGGGGCGGGCACTCCGGCTCTGGGACTTTGCGCGCTCAAAGATCCGGGCCCAAAGTCCGACATCCAGTCCTCTCAGGGTTTTGGTTTCGGCCTCGCCCTTTGCCTCATCCCACAGACGCACGGCGTACTCAAGACCCGACTCGAAAAAGGGGAGATGTTTCTTGGTAAGCAAGGACCAAGCGAAGCGTGCGAAGCGTGCGAAGAGGCACTCAACACTAACGCCACGGATCGGCTGCGGCGAGCGGTTGTGGTACAGACCCACAAGCTCAGGCGAGCCCGTCGGCCGTAATACGTGTATGACGAGCTCTGCAGATTCAGCTGTGCATGTGCCAAATCGCTTGGGCAAGAAGGTGAAGCGCCGCGCATCAAACATATGATGTATGTCTTTGCGGAGGATGAGGAGGTTCCTGTCGTCGTTGATAGCCGATATTTCTAACCGCCGCTAGCAGTGCCTGTCAATTACAACCGACTATTTGTGAGCTTCGGTCGGCGGTGGCATGGAAGAGCCATCAACGGCCGGAAAGCGGAGGGGCGATCTCTTGACAGGCGCCTTCTTTACCGCGAAGGGCGAATCCTTTTTTTCTTGCTCAGTACTGTAGGTAGCTATACTAGTTAGCTCGTGGTCCCCGTGGCGCAGTGCGGCGCATCAAACGCGGCCGCGCCATTGCCGGGTCGGTCATATCCAGCCCTCCTCTGCGCCATCATGCTGTGGAACGAGGAGAACCACAGGGTGATGATGATCGACTTTGAACGGGCCATCTTGGGGAGCCCAACCCGGCGTCCCCTGCTGCTGGGGTCACCTAAGAAGCACCGAGGCCTGGCGCCGAAGGGGCGGAATAGCGCCGAGACGGAGTTTGACCGCCAAGCGCGGAGCGACCTGTGGACTGTCCAGCTCATGTACAAAATGCAGATATAGACTCGGCCCTAAAAGACTACCAGCGTAGGCATCCTTCTCGTTCACCCAGGCTGCCCGGACACCACTCCACGGAGTTGAGACTCCTGAGACAGCGAAAACTGCCTCACGCGTACATGCCCCAATCACCTCCCCAGCACGTATCTTCCGTGTGAACTCCACCTGTGCCAATTCGACAAAGAAAGATCAAAGCGAAGCACTAAATTCGACAGGTGACCAGCCGGAACCCATTGATGGCCAAAACGCGTTGTGGTTTGAAGATATATTCCCTTGGTTGTGGCCCATTCTGGCCAGCTTTTGGCGTCATTCCAGAGCCTTTGCAGTTGAGGGGTGGCGAGAGTTTGGCGATTGTGGCAGTAGTAACATCGATAACAGACCTTATTCGGCGCAGGATTTTCTCGGGGTGGAACAAGACAGGGCCGCAATAGTCCAATATCCCTATTTAACTAGATGCCCCTAGGCGTTGGCTTATGTTCCCCGTTCTTGCCCTTTTCTCGTAGCGCCCTAGGCTTGCGGAGACCCTTTTTTGTCCACATCTGCATCTTAAACTTAATTATGACTTTTTTAAATAATAAAAAACGGCCTTCATCGGTTGATGACAGTCAGAGCGGTCGCCCCCCAAAACGGCGGCATATCAATGGGCTGCAACAGACCACCAAGCCTCCTCTGGATGATGAGATACTCAACCGCAGTGAGTCCAGGAACAGTGCACCTTTGCTGGGGTAAATTACGGTCTTGAGTCAGCAATTCCGTTTTCCCTAAACGGGGGATATGAAAAGCGCGAACGGCGTAGCGCTCAAGAAAAAGCTAGGCTTTTTTGGTTTGCAGTGTTAGCCCGAGGTAGCAGAGGCTGCCATTCGAGGCTCCAAAAACCTCCAGTTTTGGAGGCGTCTGATCTGAACTACATGACAACCAGGCCGTTTTATGCCGTCTGGTGGCGCCGGCCAATGGAAGTATTATGCCTTCCGCATGTAACTAGGGCGCCCAGTCGAATGGGTTGTCATTCCAATCGAAACGGACCAAACTCGAAACGCCCTGTTCGGTCAAGGTCATGGCCCTCGATGCCGTCAGCGATGGCGGGCTTGCGAGATATCCCGTCATTGAGACCTCCAGTTCGTTTTCCCTCGAGTGCAACATTCGGAAGCAGTGCTCTTATTGCGACCGCGTTTCATCGCAGGTGATTGCCGGCAGTCTCGTGACCTGGTACGGTGACTTGCCACACGGTTGTACGACAGGTGAATCAGCCATTAAGGGCTGGTGATACCTGCAAGTGTTTGCATTGATTGATCCCACCAGGACTGTGAAGCGCCATGTCATGGAACACATGAAGGGCTGGTGACTTCTATTTTCAGGATTCGCTCGGCCTCCAGTCGTCTATAAACCTCTTGCTCGTGGTCTTCGTGTGCTCTGCTCCTCTCTCCTCTCTTGTTTGTATCTTTGTACCCGACTCCTCTACCTATCTTTCTGCACGGTCAGCCATCATCGACACAACGGACGAAAACTGACTCATTACACACCCATCATACTCACGCTTGCATTCCCATGCAAGCGTTAGTGAGGCATCTCCGCAATGGTGTTCCTCACTCTCCCCGTTGTTGTCGCCGTCGTCAGCCTCTGCGCTGCCTCCCCGCAGAGCATCCATACCGTCGACTTCCCTGATCCTAGCATCACCTTCGACCCCCAAACCTCACACTGGTTCACCTTCGCCACCCACAGCAATGAAAAGAACGTGCAGGCTGCAACCAGCCCGACCCTTCACGGAAAGTGGTCTCTCCTCACTGACTTCGATCTCCTCCCTGTTCCGGGACAATGGGTGAACCCAACTCAACCGGACATCTGGGCGCCTGACGTAATCACATCGAGTACACCAACACGTATGTTCTGTACTACTCGGGCCTGCATGCCAACAGTCCTCACCACTGTATCGGCGTCGCCACGTCGCCCAACATCAAAGGCCCATACAGCGCGCTGGACGAGCCTTTCGCTTGCCCCCTCGCAGATGGCGGAGCGGTCGACGCAGCAGGTTTCTATGATGAGTCCAGCCACTCTCGGTGGGTCGTCTACAATATCGACGGCAGCTCTAAGGGCCTAGGCGGCCCCTGTGGAAACGGCGACCCCCCTGGATTCGACACCCCGATTATGATTCAGCGTGTCAGCCCCACGGATGGCATCACGCCTCTTGGAAATCCCTTCCCCATCCTTCATCGAGACCCGAAACTGGACGGCCCTCTGATCGAAGCACCGAGTCTCATCATGTATGGTTTTGGTCGCGAAGCTGTGTACGTGCTGTTCTTCTCGTCTCACTGCTACAATTCGCCTGAGTACGGCATCCGGTATGCGACGGCGAAGAACGTTCTTGGTCCGTATACTAGGCAGTCTCAGCTGATGGGGGCGGCGCCGGTGACGGAGGAGCGCAATCTCACATCGCCGGGCGGAGCGACAAGCATTTCTGGCGGAGGGACGATGGTCTTTCATGCGGGCTGTGAGGCTGGACGGTGCATGCACCAGGCAGACTTTGAGGTTGTGGATGGGGCAGTCAAGTTGCTTTTGTGGCATCCACGGATATGACTTTGTATGCGGTTGGGGGAGAGGGCTGAGACGAAATGATTGGACATGAACGTGGTTCGGGATATCTCTGGCGGCTAGATAGATTGCTGATATAGAAGGAATCCGCCATCTTCCAGGTTCCTTGGTGCTCTGCGGGCCAGAGCCTTCGAAATCTGCTAGTCCATCCCGGTGACGAGTTGTCTGTACCGTCGGGGATCCGTGTATGCCCGGTAGCTCATCCCTCCCCGTTCTGTTGCCCGTACTGAGCCTGAAGAAGTGAGAGTTCAGGAGGATGCCCATTTGCTTGAGCGGTTGCTGGAGCTTGCAAAAGGCGTCTTCGGTCCTCGAGGAGAGTAGTTCTTACCCCAATGAGCTCCCCCACCAATGCCGAACGACTTGCAGACTCGGACGAGCGCTCAGACCACAGGGGGAGGCTCGCAGTTCCCACCAGCACCGCGCGGCCCAGGTCTCATTCAAGGGGTCCAACCCCTGACTATCAGTATCGAGTCACGGCACCCTGCTATGGTAAGAAGGGAAAGGATGGCATCGATCTTTTCTACGCGAGGTTCCTTTACGCTGTCAGCGATGTCATCGTATTTGTAACCAAGGATGACACTAAGATGATGACGCAACTTCAAGCTGTGTTGGAGTGGGCCTCGAAGGCCGTCTACAAGTCGGTCAATCATCCATCGCGCAAAACCCTCATTATTGTGCGCACAAGTCCGAGTTGCATAAGACAGAGTTCTATGATGAAGGAAATCTGGCTGCAAAGTACTTGGAAAATCACCCCAAGCTGTGGACTCTACCAGACACTCCGCTGAAGAAGTTCGTTGACGACTACAATGCGAGCGAGCCGGACTTCCGCAGACGAATCACGACGAACCAACGGCTCTATGAGATTCTGTTCCGCAAGATCATCTGCTGGTATGTTCCAAGCAAGGACAACCCCAAAGTCAGGTCATACAATCTTGTGCGCCAATGGGCTGGGCTCCGCATACGGATCGATCTGGCGGCCCGCGAAGAGCAACGGGTCGGAAACGCCGCAAACATGAAGTACAACGTCCCCGAAATGTCGAGGATTCTGACGAAAGCCTTTACGCATTTCACGACATTAGAAGGCCCTTTCGACTTCTATCTTGCTGCCCGTCGAGACAACCCGAATCCCGAGACCATGGGAAGCCACCTCGGGAATTTCCTCCGCCACGCCTATGAGTACGGCGACAAAGGACATGGCGAGAACTCCGAGAAAGTCAGCAAAATGCTGATTGACGTCGTTGTGGGAGCCCTTTTGACTTGGACATTCAGAAGATTTCCCCAGAGTATGTTTCTTCCCCTTAATTGTCTGGTCCGGGTGATCTAACAAAAAGCCACATTTAAGGAGTTAGCCCAGACGAGGCATTTGAGAGAGAGCTGAAGCCGATTTGCGACGCCGGGATTGACGAGTACCTTGAGAACTACGAATGCTGCACTTTTCAATTTCCCGATGGTAACAGCTGCGTGTCTCGTCCAGAGAGGGCCCACCTGCAGCATGTCTTAAGAGCAGGCGAGATCGTACCTGGTGTCTTTAAGTGGAGGCTCAAGTGGTACAACGGCCACCGAAAGAAGTGGCTTGATGAGCTGCGAGAAAAATACACAATCGAGTACTAACGTCTTCTCGAGCGGCGGAACAGCCTTGACGTTGCTGGCCGACAGCAACGGAACCCGGGCGCCCCCTCGTCCGATGACCGCGTCCGTTCCTGGCGGCAGAGAATTCACCGTGACCACTCAAACATTTGGGTCCACCTCAAAAGCTATAAAACATGTTTTTCTTGTCTTGACGGTGTCCCGGATCATGTCTTAGCTTATGGACATGCCTACTGTGCGTGCTGCGTGTAGGAACTTGGTACTCCATCGGCTGACAGGGAGAGTGCCTGGGCCTTTACCGAATGCTGCCTTTGCTGCCGCGGTGGCGAGGACTTGAACGCCTACTACATCCAACTGAAGCCCCGATGCGCAGGGGTGAGGGTCTTGACGCTGGACGGTGGCGGTATCCGTGGCGTTGTAGAACTTGCGTTACTTTAGGCTCTGGCAGACGAAATCGGCCTTGGCGTGCCCATTAGGGATTACTTCGACCTCATCGTTGGTACTAGCACTGGTACGTGAATCGTCTCTTCTCTCAATTTGCATATTGATCGCTGACTTCGTAACACATTTCAGGTGGTCTCATCGCCTTGGCGCTTGCGATTCATCCCAAGAGCAGGACACTTCCGCAGCTTATGACTTTCTTCAAAGACGCTGCCACGGACACATTCGACAAGGAAAAACTCGCCAAGTTCTTTTCGAGGCTCGGCATGATGCTCTTCAGCATCAGTGACAGTATATACTCGTCGGATTCGCTCAAGAAAGCTGCTCAGGTCCTCTTCGGATACAAAACCAGCTTGTTCGCACCCGCTCTGACGCCTGGCCATAGCCAAATCAGCACTCGTGTTGCCGTGACGTCATCGGTTGGGTATGCTGAGACAATGACGCTGATATCAAACTACAATCATCCTCAAGGACGCAACGAGGCTCGGGAGGAAGACAGCAGCAAAGACATGCTGGTCTGGGAGGCTGCACTGGCGACCTCCGCGGCGCCATATTATCTCCCCCCTTTTGAGAAGCCGGAAACTTCTACTATGTACGTTGACGGAGCGGTATTCGCTAACTGCCCAGCCGCATACGCATACGCCGAAACGAAGTCTCTTTAGCCTGACTACGCAGCCTCTCTCGACCTTCTTGTTTCTCTAAGCACAGGCCGCCAGATCAAGCCTCGAAGCCATGGTGCACTCCCCAAATTCGTCCGAAACGGAATTCTTCGGACCTTCGCCAACATGCTGATGCACCAGAGCGACTCGAATGAGTCCTGGACAACATTCGAAGGCAGCGTGCCCTCGACCGTAAAGGCCAAGCTGCATCGGCTAGACCCCCCACTGGTTAGGGATCAAGTCGCGTTGGACGAATACTCCAAAATGGATGAGCTCGTCTCCACAGCTGAGGAATGGACAAAGACCGACAAGGGGCGGCGCAAGATCAAAGATACTGCGCATGTGATTCTCGCCAGCTTATTCTTCTTCGAGCCAGATGAAGGCGGTATCGTCCGGGCTACCGACACTAGCGGAAGGTCTGGCGCAGGGAGGAATCAGCTGTCCGGGTCAATCAGGTGCCGGTTACCGCGAAACAGCAGTGGATTGCGGAAACTTCTTACAGAAAAGGCCGATAGCCTGTAGAGCAGCGTACTTGACCACGGCGCCGTGCTGGGCGACCAGGGTGGCGGTAATAACGTCTTCTGGGAACCGATCATGGTATCTGGTGGATCTGAGAAGCTCTCTAATTGCGTCAACGAGGAGATTGGTCAGTGTCATGTGAACTTAAACTTCCCGTTTGAGGACGAGCCGGGCGGTCATCGACTCCACGTTCTCGCGCTGAAGATCAAAGGGAGCGATCGGCATATTCCTATCAGCGGCTTCCCTTCGACGATGGCTGCACTCATGGAGAGAGCTAGCACAAGGTGGCTTCAGTGAAGGCGCAACTGAGTTGTTGGACAACAATAGGTCTGGCATATAAAATTTGCTGTTAAGGGTGTCTACGCTCTGTCTGCGGTTTTTCCCAACCCCTCTCACTCATCTTTCTAGCATATAGCAACATTTTGGAAAATACATATCCCCCCTTCCGCTTCGAAACCCCGTTGATTTTCAGAACCCCCATCGCGATACCTATGTTTCCCGCCGCTCCTCGTCCTCGGACACTTTAGGCAACGCTACCAGGGAGGACTCGAGATCCTTAAGGTCCACCTCTTTTACTTGCGCACTGCCCTTGTAAAATACCCTCGCAACCCACAGAATTCCGAAGGCCGCAAGGTACACCGCGGCAGCAAAGGTGGTCAATCCAACGTACCCTGCCGACGTGCCTTGTATCGCTCCTGCAACCGGCGGCCCAACCAAGCAGCCAAATGCCCCCAACACGCCACTCATTCCCAACCGCGTTCCAACCACGCTGGTTTCGGGCGATATCACCAGCAGCGCCGCCGACATCAGAGAGCTAACACCTGTTGTGACACCCCCGTACAGAACAACAAGAACAATGATCCCCGGGAGGTTATGTACCGCCACCCAGCAGACGAGTATGATGCAGGATGCGCCGATGGAGAATTGCCATGTCGCAAATGCTCCTGCATACACGGCAGCGAGACCGAGGACGAGCCGCCCGGCGATGGCGGACGCATTCATGATCGAGAGCAGGTAGTCGCCCCAGTCGGCGGAAAGATGGAGCCTGTCCTGGGCGAAGGACGGGAGGAAGAAGAAAGGCACGTCAATACCGAGCCAGAGGAAGAACATCGCAAGCGAAAAGAGCATGAATGGGATGTCTCGGAAGGCGGTCGGGTCGAGTATCTGCCTTCGGTTATTCCTAGGGGCATCCTTGTTCATTTCTCCCGTGGTCGATGATTGTGGGGTCGATGCACCGCTGGTGGCAGGTTCCACGATCAGGGGTCGTACGAGGAGACACGACACGATTAGTAGCCCCGCGTTTACGGACGCGAACGATCGCACGGTCCAGGGGAGGCCGATCCTGCCGACGAGCGACCGGAAGAGAACTGGGTAAAGCGTTCCGCCGACTGCAGCACCGGCGGCGGCTATTCCTGTTGCGAGGGGTCTCTTGCGTTCGTCGAAATGTGTCGCTACAATGGCCATGCTAGGAATGAAGAGGACTCCGTTCCCGAGACCAACGCAGAGGCCGAGGGAGAAGAAAATCGGGACATATGTGACGGAGAAGCTGGTGGCAAGGAGGCCGGCGACGTTCAGGGCGGAGCCGATGTAGACGAGGGTCTTGGCGTGGCCGTTGTCGTAGAGTCGGCCGGTGCCGATTCCTACGACATTGAGGAGGAAGCCCTGAATCGTGCCGATCCAGGCGATGGATGACGAGGGATAGGATTGTAGGAGCGAGGTTTGGTAATGCGACTGGAAGATGCCGAAGGTGTTCAATATGCCGCTGTTCGAGTGTGTGGGTCAATATCGCCTCTTAAGATCGCGATTGGATTTGTGACTGGGTGGGAAAACACTGACAGTGAACAGAATGACATGAGGAAGCACGCAAGCACCTGGCTCCAAGCGAGCCACCCGCCGTCAGGCATGCTCGAGCCGGGTTTTGCTATGGGCTTTTTCATGATACCGTCAAAGTTCGGGGAACAGACATGCCCTCGAAGGGGGAGATGGGTGTTGGCGTAGAAAATATGTCGCTTTTAGGATGCTTGCGGGATTGAGGGGAAAGCTCCTGGACCTGCCTTCCTGCCTGACAATATGGAGGAATGGTGGGTCAACAGCCAAACTCCGTCCAAACTCCTTCCTCGCGGCGGAGAACACAGAGACAGCCCGTACAAGGGAGTACGATAGGATATATACCATATACCGTTCAACACTTCCGTCACACCGAATCACGTCTGCCCCCACAGTTGCACCGGGTACCTATCAGTTTCATCCGTACCATGGCTGGTGTTCGGTAAAATCCAGACAGCAACAACGACTCGGTGCGAGTGTCGCATCATGTGTCGCCCATTATCCGGAGATAAAGTACCAGGTCGGGTGTCATGGCACACGCCGAGGCGACACCAGTTGCGTTACTGCCAAGGGGATCCGAGACATGGAAGGGACTAAGAGACACCACAGTCCTGGCTGGCATTATCACCCTCCTTCGGCCCCACCGCCCGATCGGTGGCGTCCCGTTGTGTCACCAGATGCCCTGGAACCTATTAACAGACCTGCTGCCACGTTTGACAGAGATCTGCAGCCTGTCGTGGTACCATGCCGGCGGGTTGATGACACATTTCTAGATGCGACAGTAGCCCGAGCAACCCGAACAACCCGATCAGGCACCACTTCAGTGCTAGCCCTATGCTATCGAAGGGTGGCCTCACAAACAGACAACTGGCAATGGTGGCAGCGGCGGCACCGAGGACTTTTCGGCATCGCGGTCACGACCACGCGTCCAGGCATCCAGCTCGGATACTTGGGACCGAGTTGGGTTTCACAGACGGTCAAGGGGCCAATGGGGGCACGTGTGCGGGATCTCAAGTCCGAGTTATCCGGCCCAGCGCGTGATGGACCCCTTGGCATCATTCCGATGAAATTCGGCGTGGCGCTCCCGTACGTCCCCTAAGAGGAAGGGTTTTGCATCCGGGTGGGTAGGCCAATCCAGCCTGTACAGCCAAGTCCGAGGCCATCTCGGCATAGAGACATGCTCCTAAAGCCGCAATGTCGCCAACCAAACTGGTGACATCGCACTCAGCAGTCTCATTGACATCTCATAAGTGCGAGCAGACATAAGCAGGCTGTTTCAGCGCGCCAAGGCAAGGGGCAGTCAAAGTGCGGCGAAGGGAAGCGCAAACAGGCATGAGAGGATGTCAAATCTCGGCTCATCCTGCGGAAGATATGCCGGCTTACGACAGACAGAACTATGTTGCAGGTGGTATAAGTCAGCCGGCGCGAGCGGTTACACATTTAACTTCCCTCATTTTTCCCTTAACCTGGATGAGGTACCCCTTCCACCGTTTCAGTCAATGCGAACCTCCACAATCCGAAGCTTGCCCAGCTCATTCGTACTCATAGCACAGAACCTCCTTTGTATCCATGACATCACCAACGGTCATGTTCGGTGCCAGCCCGTACAAATACAGCAGATGATTCAACGTCGTTGCGTTACCAGCGTCACCCACAACCAACGGTTCACTGACACAACACAGACAAGTCAGCCAGCCACCCCAGTCAAAATACAAAAACCCCCCATGATCACCCCCACCCTCCCAAAAATCACAGGATGAGAATGAAACTTAGCTGAACTCACGGGACATATTCCGGCCTCGTCAGATTCGCCGGCGTGAAACTGCCGCCACCAGGGATTGTCGGGATCCCGGCCCCGCCTCCGGCCCCACCTCCGGCCCCACCTCCGGCCCCACCTCCTCCGGGCGGGGGCCCAACGCCGAAGCCCGGGGAGCTCGGGCCGCCAAAGACTCCACCGAGGACTCCCCTGTTGTTGCCGGCGATGTCTCTCAGGCGCGCCGAGGGGTCTTGGGCTTGCCATTTTGCCCACAGCCAGTCGAGCCAGGCGTGGTGCAGGAAGAAGATGGGATCGCCAGGGGAGGAGACGGGGTTGAGCATCTGTTACTGGGTTGTTAGTGTGGTGGTTCGGGGAGTGGAAGTGGTTGGGGGTGAATGGGGGTGGGAAGTATTACCTGCGCCCCGATCCCTCCATGTCCAGCGCCGTGGGGACCGCCCTCGATGCACGGCCAGAAAGCGAGGTAGGTAGTTGTGGCCATGCAGCGGTCGACGGTGGCTTTGGAGGCTGAGTTGCTGAAGTAGTCATTGACGTCGCGGTCGATGCAGTGGTCCTGCACGAGATAGCCGGGGCCGAGCGAGTTGGTGTAGTTGGCGAAGGGACCGGTTTGGATGCATTTGTTGGCGCCGACGCCGTTGCCGCCAAAGCCGAGGGTGGGGTCGAGCACGATGGATTTGGAGAAGGCGCCGACGTCGAGGCTTTCGTCCCAGTAGCTGGGCGGGTGGGTGTTAGTGGATTAGTTGGCAAGGGGTGAGGAAAGGGGTAGCTCACGGCTGGGTGCCGGTGTATCCGCACTCCTTGCGCAGGGCTTTCTCGTGGGCCCAGACGAAGTGACGATGGAAGGGCAGGAATTGGCCCTGGTGTTCTGATCAGATTTGGCCACGAAGGATTGAGAGGAGGAGGCACGTACGACAAAGTGGGCGATCTCGGTCTTGAAGGCATGCGCCACTTGGAAGTCGTCAAAGCGCGTCTTGGTGCCAGGTAAGCCGGACATGGCCGGCTTCTTCATAAGGCAAAGCTCTGCATCGAGGTATGCCTTCTTTTCCGTGGCCGAGAGGGTGTGCCTGTGCAGATCATTGTTAGCTGACTTGGATCATGGCAGCTTGAGGTTGATACCCCTGATAAGAATAAAGACAAAGTTGACCTACCAAGATTTGCGAACAATCGGATTCGTGCACAGCGCGCCCTGTCGCTTCTCCTCCACCGGCATTGCCAACGCAACACCGGCGAAGAGAAGCGCAGTCAGCATCTGAGTCGAGATAGCAACCATCGTCAACTCAAAAACCAAGAACCAACAATCAACCAAAAATCCAGGGGCGCCCCCCAACGGCATGCATGGCGTCGCTACCCGCCCTCATATATGAACACCTTAGTGCCCAGACCCCGCGGATGCAGCCAGTCTGCCTCGCTTACATCCACCCCACAACTATGCAAACAGAAATTTAGGATGATCGGTTTAGTTGGGACACGCGGAGCGTCCCTTCACAGGCTGTCTTGGCGATCTTGGCGGGTTTGTTCCCTGGGTAATTCCGTGGAGGCGTAGCATTGGTTGGTTGAAACGCGTCATCTTGTAAACGAGCGGCTAAGTTAGGGGGTGGGAAAAGAGATGCGACCTATAGGGCATGGATTGGCAGCATACATCCGGGTTGTCACTACCGGTGTGACTGCCGCGGTGCGGGATCATATGTCGGGTTCTTGAACTGGGGTTTGTGCAACACCGAGAGAATAAGTGTCCTATTTCAGAACGTCCCATATTTGGGTGCAGATTCGCGTTGGTCCTTTCTCGGCTGTCTAGCTCGTATATGCACCGACACTAATGTATGGTTTTGGAACTCCAGATCATTCGACGCCCAAATACCCCCAAAACTCTTTCCCGTGCATTAGGACGTGTATTGTTGATAATAAAAGCCTCAGCTTATGTTGAACGTCAGTTCCTCAATTTTCTCACTTCACACCGCCTTTCAACCTCAGAACCAGATGCAGAGTAGACTCCCGTTTGATGTTGTAATCCGCCAGCGTCCGTCCATCTTCAAGCTGCTTTCCAGCGAAGATGATTCTCTGCTGGTTGAACGGGATGCCCTCTTTCTGCTCTATCTTATCCTTGAGACTGCGAACACTGTCATTGACGGATATGTCGTCTAATGTTATAGTTGTTCTACCTTGGATTAGAATCATTCAGGTGCAGCGGAGTCGTCGGAATGACTTACCCTGTAAGAGTTCGCACAAAGATCTGAAAGGTTTTCCGGAACTCAATGGAATTCAGCTTCGGCCCGGCATTCACCACAGTGACAGAGACGCTTGACGGGTCGTCAGGGTGGATCAGCTTGGCATAGAATGACAAGCGGCGGCCGTTGTGGAGGTTGAAACATCCCATCCGCAGCGATTGATCCTGGATCCCGAGACCCAAATGGAGTCTGATCTTGTCTTTCACATGATAGACAACATTTTGCGGCGCCACGTTGATATCGAAGTTGTGCGCTGTGCCGTCTTCTTCGAACTTCAAGAATGTCAGTGACCGTCTTAAACGTGGTGTCTCCCATGCCTAGGAGGAAATAGGGGAAACTGACGTTCACACGACACACCATCTGGGGAAACCTCGTGACAGGCTTTCCTTCCGGGCGATCTGGGATATTGCTTTGAGTGCTGACATTGAGACACTGGATCGTGAGATCGTCACTGAGATCGAGCTCCTGAAGCAGGATACGATCTTGAAGAAGGATGTTTTGGACCTCTATTCGCTGCTGGGCAATTGGGATCCTTTTTTTAGCAGCGATTTGTTCTTTGAGCCGGGCAATGTTGTCATTTGGTTGGAGCTCGAGTTGAACCAGGCCTTTGTGCGTCTGAACGCTCAGCGCCAGCGATTTGGTAGCCATTTTGGTTTGTAGTCGCCAACTGGTCTGGGTTGAGCTGCGATAAGGGGAGAGAGGGTGGATACGGCTCTTGAGGGGAAATTACGCAGACGTCAAGGCGCTTATTAGAGAGGAAGCTTGTCTCATCTTCAGCCGCACTTGGCCAGTTGCAGGGTAGTATTTCGCTCGTTCCACCACACTAGTAGTGATTTCAATAATGGTTACCATCCACTGCCAGCAGGCACCAGGCTAGGACTCCAGGTACCACGCTACTGCGGGCCACAAAATACAGCGCTTGAAGGATTGTTAGTACCATTATTCGGACAGGGGCTTGACTACAAACCGGAGACTCACCAACTTCACCACCACAAAAGCCCTCTCAACGCGATAAACTACGAAATACGAGTGAGTAGAAGTCATTCATTTCACCGTCTTTTTCTTGCAGTGGAACTTCTGTTTGTTGAGCGTGGGAAGTCAGAATTTGACGATGCCAAGCCTTGTCATCAACCACGCTAACAATCATTCAGGGGTTGAGTTGTATTATTGAAATCAATACTCGTAACAGGTGAAATATCCTCCTGCAAGCGGCCGTTCACAAATAACGGACGTACCTGTGAGCAGATCCGGCTCTCGACCCCGCTTCATGACCTTTTCACACCGACTCTCAGCTCCCGAGGTCAATTTTCATCGTGTTCCCACGCCCCCAAGATCAGGCAAAAGCCCCCACCAACGCTTTTGACAAGACTTGACCGGATACTGCCAAGACCTCAAATAGGGGCCCGATGGCAGCCAACCAACCCCCCCGGGGTCTGCGAATCCTCAGTCTAGGTAAGGCACTGTGTCGAAAATTCCCCAAAAAATGAAACCGTTCTGATATCGGTGTATAGATGGCGGCGGAGTTCGAGGCCTAGCAAGCCTTCTAATGCTCGACTATGTGATGAAGGCCATTGACAGCATTAATCCTCCGAAGCCTTGTGACTTTTTCGACATGATTGGCGGGACCAGTACTGGGGGCCTTATTGCCATCATGCTTGGACGTCTTCACATGACGGTTGACGAGGCTATCGAAGCCTACTTGAGTTTATCCAAAGAAGTCTTTGCCCCGAAACACAAGTTCAACAAGCTTGCAAGTCTGGCCAACGCCATGAAGTTGAAGGGGCTTTGCAGCTCCGCGGCTCTTGAGGCGGCGGTCAAGGCTCAGGTTGAAGATAAACTGGGAGAAGGCGAAAAGGAATCACTGTTATTGGAAGAGCTACCAAACTGTCATGTGTAGGGGTTCTTTATTCCTGATATCTTTCAACGACTGACCGGTCTTTACTAGCTGCGTGTGCGCCCTCCGTGGAGAGAAACGAAGCCTCATTAGCTTCCGCAATTACCTGCTGGAAGGCAAAACTGACCTGCAGCCGAAGATCTGGGAGGCTGCCCGGGCAACGTCGGCAGCAACCTTGTTTTTTGATCCCATCACTATCGGGCGGTTCAACCAGACATTCGTTGACGGAGCCGGAGGGCATAACAACCCTGTGGAAGCGATTTACGGCGAAGCGGTAGCAAGGTGGAACGCGAAAGCCGGGGACTTCTCCAGTATGTCAAACCACGATCCTTCAACCCCCCTTTTGGTCTTTATGGCCCCTCTGGATGTCTCTGGGGAGAGTAGCAACGCCGAAGACATTGCGTTGCCTACTGTCGTCCCGAAAAGGGGAGGAATAACTGACATTTCTCCTCAGTGATCGTGTCCATCGGCACCGGCAAAGACGAGCTCACCAACTGGGGCAAGAGCTTCAACCAGCTCCGCAAGACCCTCGCAGCCATAGCCACCGAAACAGACACAACGGCCACCCGGTTTGCCAGAAACCACGCCGAGCTCAAGACCCCGCAGAAGCTCTTCCGCTTCCAGGTTGCCGACGGTCTAGGAAAGATTGGGCTGGCTGAGTATGAGAAGATCAAGGAGATTGCCTCGGCGACACAGGTGTACATGGAGGAGGATGACCGCGATGGCACCAAACAGCTGCAGGCTTTCAAGGAACTGGTGAACGGCGGCGGCAGTGAGTAATTTTCGGACCCTCCTAGCAAACGGCATGTCTCATAGTAACTGTTGCGTTCTCGTAGAAAATACTACCAGTCTCCCTGCACGAGTCCGCAACGCTCCCGGTTATCGTGTTGCTCAAATCAGTGACGCACAAGCGGAGTACATCAAGCTGCATGCGGCGTATCTGGGCTTCACACCTTTCGACCCGCACGCCAGCAGATATACTGTGGGGGCCGAGCTCTACGGCGCCGGCACGCTGTCGCTGCCGGAGCGTTTTTTGAGCACCCCCGGGGCACAGGCGTATGTACCACGGCGCTTCCATCCGACCGTACTTGATGCCGAGTACCGCGTTGTCGAGAACCTCGACGATTCCAACGCACCAGTTTGGTGGCATGTGCTCCAGTTCTACGGCAACCCCGAAATCCGCTCCGGCGAGGAAACCGACCCCCGGTGTGCGCCCGTCGCAGTCGGGGACTGCAAATGGGTATCGACAGAGGTAGGAACCGGATACGCGCCCGAGATTCGAGTAGCCGACCTCTGGAGAATCCTGGCGAGCTTCAACCCCAATTCCCGGGACTACACCAACCAGCCCAACACCAAGACCTCGGTGCACGTCTGCGACCTCTGGATCAGCGTGCCAACGACGTTCCGCGGACGGCCAGTCGTGTTCATGTCGATCAACCCAGATACGATCTGGGCTGCGCTTCCACATGAGATTCCCAGCCTTGCGCTCGCGACGGCCATCTGCGGAGGGCGCGGTCTGGAGCCGGACCAGCAGTGCGGCAGGAAGTTGTATGGTAGCGCGGCACCAGACTGGAGTGCCATCAAGATGCCGCTGGTCCTCGCGTTCGCGACGATTCCTCTCGGTAACAGGTGTTTCTTCATGGCGCAGCACGAATGGGCGAAGACGCGGGTGCTCGCCATGATTCGCGTGTGTCACTTCCTTTGGGACCACGCTGACGCCATCGACCTTGATGAGTCCGGCACGCCGGTCAAGGTGCTTTTCGAGAATATCGTCGAGCTCATCGAAGACCGGAGCCTGGTCAATCAGGAGTACCGAGGCCTGCAATGGAGGGCTGGTGGGCTGATGGAGTTAGTCCAGAGTCGGGTTTCAGCGCCATCGTTCCTGGATTCGGATTCGGAGGCCTTTGTTGAGCTCGAAGACGCCATGAGGTTGCTTGAGAAGTCGGATTCGTACACATTCTCTAACGAAGCGCTCTGGGACGAGGATGGATTGAACAGTATTGTGGACGACTGGTTTGGCTGCTTCGGTGAGCGCGCTAGGTGGATTGCCTTGCTCATGACGTTGACCCTGCTGCAAAACATGCACAGGGCCTTTCTCCTACCGGAATCGTTTGACGCGCTGTTCCACAGCCCTACAGGGACGTGCATTATATCGCCTTAGCGGATGATGGGAAGGGTGGACCGTAGGGACGGCATGCCTCGATGGTGAGGGCTTTGGGCGGCGATGGGGAATGTAGAACAGGTCTTCTTGTTGAGAACCCCATTTACTGGTAGGAAGGGGAAACACGCCCGCTTCGGTCATGCACAGCGTGGGGTGTTGGAACAACGTTCGATAGCTTCTTGGCGGGGACAGCACCGATGACTGTGAGGGTAACGAGCAGCGCGGAGGCACAGGCAGGGCACGGGCAAGACAGAGTGTTGCGGTGGTTAGACGATGCTTGCAACGGTGCGGTCAAGTAGTCGTTGCGTTGTCCTCCCGATCACTTCGCGAATGCAGCGTCGAGCCGAGTCAATGGAGAGGTGCCAGAGAGGTTCTTCGTCGCCAGGGAAGCCTGCTAGTTAGTAGAACAGCAGCAAAACCAGTTGCACATATCAGCCGCATGGGAGCAAAAGGGACCTTAATTCCGGTCCCACCCCAACACAACGTGCAAGACTCGTCGGCGCGGCGACCGGCCTCGAAGAAACGATTCTGAATTGACCTGTATATCATGCATTGTGGTATGACTCCCGAGCACGCCGCAACCGAAATGCAAAGCCTGCCAATCCCGCCAAGCCCCTTGTTGGCTTCTGTTCATCCCTAAATCTTTCCCGTCTGTGGGAAGACGAATTCCAGGTAGACAGAATCGTTGATCCTCGAGTCTCGCATGAAGACACACATCGCCCTTATCCCGTAACCCTTTACATGACGACACCAGAGTTGCTGGCAATACGGGGCCAGAGCTCAGCAGCCTCCTTACCGACGGGGCCGGTGATGGCGGAGCCCTTCATCTCACCCTTGGGGTTGACGATCTGCAGCAAACTTGGTCAGCACTTTGTTCTCCACGCTCGGCTCCAGGGAAGGGTTGGGACTTACGACACCAGCGTTGTCCTCGAAGTAGAGGAAGACGCCATCGAAGCGCTTCCACGGCTTGGACTGACGGACGATAACGGCGGGGTGGACCTTCTTTCGGAGCTCGGGCTTTCCCTTCTTGACGGTGGCCATGACCATGTCGCCAACACCACCGGCGGGCAGCCTGTTGAGGCGGGCACCGATACCCTTAACGGAGATGATGTAAAGGTTGCGAGCACCGGAGTTGTCGCAGCAGTTCATGATGGCACCACTAGTATTCCGCCTTGTCAGCTTCCTCTCCTCTTATGTATTCGGGGTTGCGATCGCGGCGTTGCGTCGGTCGAGGAGGCTGTTTCGACGGAATGGATTCGCACGTACACGGGAAGACCGAGGGTCATCTTGAGCTTGCCACCAGGGGCACCACGGCTGTGAGGGGTCTGTTAGCGCATGTCTTTAAAAATGCGTCTTAATCCGTCGTCGCTGCTGCCAAATTGACGAGGTTTCCGGCGCCGTCTCCAGTCCATTCGCAGTCCAACAGTGGGAGGGCAGGCGGTTCTGCCCCCTCCTCTTTGACTGCACCCTCTTCCTTCTCTTTCAGGCGCGGGATTCCTCCAAATGGTAGCAGGACGACAGTTTCGATGCGATACTCGAATCCAAGGGATATACGTACGAGATCTTGGCCATTGCGACGGGTTGTGTGCGAAAACGGCAACTGGGCGATGGAGTGTCGAAATTTCGGGATTTGCGAAAACCAATCTGGAAATTGAGCACTCACCAGCGATAAATTTTGGTGTGGATCGAAAACCCTACGATTTGTGAGCGGTCACGTGGTCTCGCTGGTGGGGTTGTGGCGTGGGGCAGAACTTGGCCCTGCTTCGACGCTAAAACTTGCAGTGCGATTTTTGCCCTGTGTCAGACAGGAAGGTGTCTAACAGATTGTGCGGGGGATTACGAAGCATTTGTTAGTGTGTTATCATTTTCGAACCTTTTCGTGCGCTCCATGCAACCATCCATGTTTGCGCTCTCGCTGGGAACCGTCATGAACGGATGCTCAACGATGCCCTGAGGGAAGAAATAGGACTTCTAAGGAGTAGGGAACCTCAATTCCTGATGTCCGCATCAGCTCATTTCAAGCTTCGATCTCTATGCTACCAACAACGCGCAGTTCGCCTCTTGCCTCGCGACTTGCCCCCTCCGCTGGGACATATTTCAGCGGTCTGTACGCTGGCTGCCACATCTGCTCCCGTATCCACTCATCAAGCTCCTCATCGCTGGTGGGGATCCCTTCCTCTGTCGCAACGCCTTCCTCCAATGCGGTCTGGATTACTTTGCGCGCCACACGAACGCTCACGTCGCGGACCACCTCCACCCCCGGCAGCAACGGCTCATTCGCGTCTTGCTCCTTGAGCGCCGGTCCCATCTCCGCAACACCCCTGGTCGCCGCCACCAACATCTTGTCTGTTACACGGCGCGACCGCGAGAGCACCGCGCCAAGCCCAATGCCCGGATAGACGACGCTGTTGTTGCATTCGGCGACAGAGATCTCGATCTCAGTGCCGTCGGCTCCCCACGGGCCCTTGACGGGCTTGAACGGGCTACCTGTCGCGACGAGCGCCTTTCCGTTTGTCCATGCGAGCAAATCGGCGGGGACGGCTTCATGGAGACGCGTTGGGTTCGACAGCGGTAGGATGATGGGCCTCTCGACGTGCGAGGCCATGGCCCGGACGATCTCCTCGGTAAACGCCTTGGGTTTTGTGGAGGTTCCAATGAGGACGTTGGGCTTGACCTCTTGGATCACTTCCAGAAGGCCGGTCTTCTTGCCATCCCAGTCCTCCTTCGGCTTGGCGAAGGGCTGCTGTGCAGCTGAAAGCCGTTCCACTCCCGTGGTGAGCAGTCCGGGTTTGTCGATCAGCCTTGACGGATGTCAGTCCAGAACAGCAAGCGACGCCGGGGAAAGCAACATACCAGATCTGCTTCGCAGCCTCCTCCTTGTTGATGCCCCGCTCGGCTGCTATTGCGTCGCGCACTTGGTCTGCGATTCCCACCCCAGCCGATCCAGCACCGAACACAACCAGCCGCAAGTCGCTCAGCTTCTGCCTGGAAACACTCATACCAGCCATGATTGCCGCGAGCGTCACACACCCAGTCCCCTGGACATCGTCATTGAAGCAGGGAATTTGCGGTCGATACTTGTCCAAGAGTCGGCGGGCTAGGACATCGTTATTAGACTTCACTCTCCCGCAGGTAAGAACGTGACCCTATTACTTACCGTTGTCCAGGCCGAAGTCTTCGAAATGGATGTACGCGCGGGGATAAAGCTTGCGTGCTGCATTGACAAATGTGTCGACAAAGTCGTCATACTCCTTCCCTCGCACCCGCTTCTGCCGGAGCCCGAGGTACAACGGGTCGTTCAGAAGCTTCTCGTTGTCCGTCCCGCAGTCTAGAACAACTGGCAACACGCGGTTGGGGTGGATGCCAGCGCATAAGGTCGTGAGAGCCAGCTTTGCGACGGATATCAAGATGCCGCCACAGCCTTGATCGCCGATGCCGAGGATCTCTTCTCCGTCTAGTTGCGGTCAGCAAAGCTATTTGGCGCATGTAGCACAGGGAGAGCATACCTGTCACGACAATGTAGTCAATGTCCTCTGGCGTCCCCCACAGAGACAAGTCGTGGGAGACCCGGTCCGCATCGCCGATGTTCAAGAATACACCCTCCGGCCGCCGGAACAGACGCGAGTAGTTCTCGATTGCGTCGCCCTCTGTAGGTGTGTAGACGACGCTGAACATCTCATCGAGGTGGTCTTGCAGGAGCTGCCATCGTTAGATCATGGCCGCCACGGATGCGGGCTCGTAGCTCAGGACTTGGGCGTACCTTGAAGTAGAGCACCTCATTTTGCTCCTTCATCGAGGTCAAAAAGGTGTTCTTAGCCAGATCATCAGGGCGAGTAGAATATTGTTCGTAGGCCCGCCGAACTTGTTGCTCGAGCGTTTGGATGCCTGGCGGCAACAAGCCGGACAGCTCGAACTCCTTACGCTCCTCCTTTGTGAAGGCGGATCCCTTGTTGAAGTAGGCACGGTTCATCAACACGGTCCCCTTCAGCGAGCATTCGAGGGGGCCGCTCGTGCTCAGTGGGAGCCGACGCCCAAGTGCAGAGCTCTCATTGGTGTCTTGGTCGGCCATGTTGTGGAAGGTCGCAACAAATACGTACTTGGGGGCATGCAAAATTGTCACTGAGTCGCACGGCGGGAAATCGCTCAAAATGAAGCGCAACACCTGGAATTTACGTCTAGATACATCTTTTGCGCTGGCCGCAATCTTCCTTCTGGTGCGAATGACGTAGGTAGTGGCACGATGCAGGGTGGGCTTCGGCCCCGCAGGCAGGCGCGCGCTGACTGAGCATTCGGCCGCGGCCGGGTCCGGATGGAAAACACCACGAAAATGAAATCGCAAGGGATGCATCAGGTGATGTCGGAGCGCTTGGAGCCACGCCTGCGTAGGTGGGTTCTGCTGTTTCCAGCGGACAGCAGGCATGGACTATGATGGTCCTTTTCGTTCTTGCAACAAAGATGGGAGCAGCTTACGCCGCTCCCGCCCATTTCCCGACCCCTTCCAAACGCTCAACATAACGTGTCGCGAGGAGAAGGTCTTCCGAAGAAGACTCACCGGCGTAGCCATTGAGGCTCGAGTGGTCAGGAAATGGTTGCTGCTGTGCACATTTGGTTCCATTCGGCAGTCTGGAGTGGCAATTACCTACCTGCGCATCGCAACGCGGATATTTCAGGTTTTTGGCGCTGCGATGATGCTTTGCCCTCCATGACTGCTCCTGGAGTGATGCGAGAGGAAGGAAGAAAAGAGCTTTTGAAGCATGAATTTTTCTGTGCTTTTCGCCCAAGTAGGGCCATGCTCGCCAATCTGACAGCTGACAGCCAGCCGCCTTGCACGCAAGACACGCACGGCAGCTAGCAGGTGATTTGCAACAGGGATCAAGACCAATCGAGTCCGCCCGGAGCGCCCCAAACCTCTTTCCTCCAGCTTCAACACCCATCATTTTGCCTCACACAATCCCTCATGAACCCTTGCTGGGAAACTGTCCGCTGCACCCCAATCGAAGCTGGCGATTTTTGCCCCTATTTTTGTCGACATATCCGCAAGAACGTAGTCGCCTGAACCCACAAATTAGCAACCCTATTGCCTGCCACACCCACCCTCATGCTCCACTAGCACCCACCTTTCACCGGGAAATACCACCAGTCGTCACTCCGGTAAGCCAGGTCTGTCAGCTGAGAAAGCGGCGTGAACCACCTAGTCTGGCGGTTCTGGTATTGGGCGTGCTTCGACCACGCGACATAGACCTTTGCATGATCCCTACGTCGAAGGCCGTTTTTGCCTCCCCGCACATGCCTCCCATCGCGCGTGTTGAATGTGTTCTCAATATTATCCCAGCTGATAGTCTGGTAGCCGTTATGCTGTGATATCATCAACCGCGATGGCACCCACTTGGTGTTCTCACCCTTTCCCCAGACGACGACAACCCGCTCCCAGTCGCTGTGGCAGAGATGGTCAGCGCAACTCAACCGCTCTAGACCAAGGAAACCTACTATGGGTGTCCGCGCAAGTTCTCCGGGCTGCACCCGTCCTTCTCATAAAAGAGATTGTACGCAACACGGACCTCGGTCTCATTGCACTGCTTGAAGGAGTAGTACACGGGGAATCGCGGCCCAGCGTGCCCGGGCTTGACTCCGGGCTTCCGACACCCGCATCCGGTGTCCGGATACGCGCAGAGCGCCACCGGTGGCGTCTGGCTTCCTTGGACGTCGGTTGCGCTTGTCGGATAACATGAGGGGAAGCCCATCGCCTGGCTAAAAAACCACATCGGCTGCGCGGCAAGCGCGAGCTCCGTCCCACTTGCGTTGAGCATCGCGGACATTTTCTTGTCGTCAACCGGTGTCACTGAGAGCGCTGCGCCGAAAAGGCACGCACCTAAGGCGAGGGAGCGCAAGAGAGTGCGTGCCATCTTTTTTTGGTGTTGGTCAGGATATCGGGGATTGTCTCGCTACTCTGCACAGGAACCCTTCCGTTTACCTAACGAGAGATGCATCGGTATAAGTACTTGCTCCAAACCTGACAAGCACAAAATGTCGGAAAGACCACGGACAGGCGTTGCGATACCTGGTTGAACTCTCAAATTGGCCCGTCTGTCATGCAAGTGCATACATGGCGGTCGACCCCTAATATTAGCGACGCAACCAGGCTGCCCCTGAGTCTAGGGACGCCTTCTCGCACTTCGGAAGCCCACCATCTCAAGTCATGGTCCGCCCTCCCGTGTTGGCAGCTCTAGCGTGTTTGTTCAGCTTACAGAACCGATGCGGTCAGCATGTCAGGTTCCCAGGCGCTAGCCCATGAAACTCAATTGCGAGTATCGTGCAATTTTGCCCGACAGGGAGCCGACACATACCAAGAGCGCTTCTCGTTTGATGCGTCCTTTCGTCGAAGGCCAATGATGAATGCTATGTTCACAACCGTACGGGGTGCTCCTCCTTGATATGGAATCGATCGATGTCGAGGGGGGGAACAACAGGCAAGTGTTGGCAGCCGAAGCTTAGAAAGGAAAGAACCAGTGCGAGGATGGCCTCTTCAATTGGGGTGCTGGAATGCGCTCGAGATTTGCACTCTCGTTGGGAGCACTCAGCGAGCCACGTTCTTTCAGACATAAGCTGCTGAAGAACCACCCGCCACGATGACCACCCGAAGGACTCTTCTGGCATGCTTCATCTTCGGCTTCTGCCGTGCGCAGCTGAGCCCTTGGTATTGGGCGACGACGGTCGTCACCGAAACGGTGTGGACGATTTGTGAAGCCGAGCACGAGCCGACCACAATTGTCTCGATTCCACATTGCCCGCCTACCACAAGCATCGCCCTTGAGAATGCCGTCCTAACGGGCATCACCGTTCAGCCTGCCAGCTCTCCAACTTCCTGCTACAGTCTCCCGATTCCAACGTCAGCCCTCGAAATGATCGCGCTTGCTTCAAACCAGATCTCTAACAGCACCTCCGACGACGACCCGATGTTCTTCTACCTTGGCGAAAACGCTACGGTCCCGGAATACATCGCCACTGTAATCGATGGACAGCGCTGCATGCTTGACGTCTCGCCCAACGCATCTGTCACTGGCCGTGTTGCTCTGATCCTGGCCGGAGGGGAATCCCTTGTGTTTGACGAGACTGGGCTACATCATTTCGACGCTGACTGCAACTCGGCGTCTTCTGTCGAGATCAGCGGCTTCCTCGACCAGATCGCTTCCATTGCTGAGGCTCCGTCCAGTTCGAACGAGACGGGCAACTCGCTCATGCCCCCAGCGAGAAAACGGGACGAGGACGAGGAAGACTTCACCGTCACGCTGCAAATCGAAAAAGAAATCACCGGCCAGCTCAAAGAGCCTCACCTCACCTTCGGACCTTCAACGTGCTACCTCATTGAGGAGCTCTCCGACGATCAATGGGGCAACTTCACCTTCAATTGCCAGTACCCGGGCGCAAACAGCAGCCAACAAGCCTGCGAGGATGTCATCAGCACATGGATACAACCGGCAGACTCTACCGCTCCGGGCACCGCCGACTTGACCTTCATTCCCAACGGTAACAAACTTATGGCCAATCTTCCCCAATTCCTCGACCGCGCTGGCGCTCCCCTTGCGAAGCTCATCCCAAACCTCACCGCCCCTCTTCAGCAAGGAATGAATTGGATCAGCGCTGCAAAATTCGCTGCTATCGACGTTGCGCAGTTTGGCGGGAACACGATGTGTAAGCTTCTCCATGTCGGAGTTCAATACGCAATTGTGTTTACAGATCCCCTCCTTCCCACCCCACACACCGTCGGCGTGTACCATTCACCGCCGGTGAAGACCATTGTCGGGACACTAGCATCACACACGACGCCGGCCACCAAAGACCCGCCGAGACAGGTCCAGCCGACTGTCACCGACTTTACTTCCGTGACGGCGACGTCGTTCAGCATTCCACTAATTGGGGCGTTGACAGGGCTACTCGGGGGTCTGGGTGACGGTATCGGCGGGTTTGCTCAGAGCGAGAGGGTTGCAACTGACGAGGACATGGATATGATGACCGACGATATGGGTGGAATGACAGACAATGGGAGGGGCTTTGCGACACCAATGGTCACTATCTTCGCGCCGATTGAGCCGACAGGGTCTTTCCCGGATATTGGCTTCACGTTGCCGAGTGGGGCTCCTTCGATTCCCGGGGTGATCTCATCTGCTGAACCGCTCTCTACCACGAAAGTGGTTGTTCTTGGGCCGTCGGGGTTCTAGCCGGAGTGGTGTATTGCATGGCCATTCCAGATGGCTTGGATTTGAACATGTTACGACTTTTGGACGCATACTTTGGCTAATTTTGGAACGGAACTTTTACCGACTTTCGAAGGAGGACTTGATCAAGATATCTCACTCACGCTTGTATCATACTGTTCATGTAGTGTACACACTGTCTTTCTTCCCATCAAAATGAAGCTACTCGACCAACGATGTATCTCACTTTGCATCTGTAGCGCCTTCGCTCGGCACAATATCTATCCGGAGGAGAGTTCCCGGCCAAACCGACCCATCCTTCCTCGGAATTGTGAAGTCAGCAACTCTTGTGAACCCCTGGCGTTCATAATACCTGGCAAAACATCAGCACCATCTCATCATCGCTACCAGGAGGTCAAACTCACCTCGTCAACCCCTCATCATTCCCACCCCAGCAATCAACATAAACCGCTCCTTTCCCCCTCTCTCTCGCATACTCTTTAACATGCTCAATGAGCGCCGCCCCCGCTCCGTTCCTCTTCTCTTTTGCGCTATAATCCGTCACCAACACCTCCAGATACACGAAATCCTTTGCCCTGCATATCTCCTGTTGCAAAACCTCCTGATTTCTCAAAAACTCCGCAAAGAAGTCCTCCCGAACAGTAATCATCCCTACGGGCAATCGCCCCTTCCCGCTACCCTCTCCCCCTTCCACATCATCATCATCATCACCCCCTCTAGATACTCCAGGCCCGTCAGTCTCAGTCTCAGCCTCAGCAATAAAAACCCTAACCGCCCCATCCTCGCCCTCAAACTTGTCCGTCTGACGGAAGGACTCTGATTGCTCAAGGGAGAGGAGCGTCTCGTCGTTGAAGCCCGAGCGCGTGCTGAAAGGGATGGCGCCCCATTGGGCGCCGCTGCCGATGGTGGAGAGGTACGGGAGTGTGGAGTCGAAGGCGGAGGCGATGAATGCTATGTCGGAGGGGGTGGGGAGGGCGGGGCGGATATGGAATTTGGGGGTCTTGGGGGGCATGTTGGATGGGTGCGTCTTGTGGTGGGATTGAGGTTGGTGGGATGGAGTTGCTGAAGTTGTGGTTGCGGTTTAGTGCCGCTCTTCTGGATGAGAACGTGTCTTGAGGCAGGGCGTCTTTTGTGTTTGAGGGGTAGTGTTGCTGACGCGGCTCGGGTGCGGGTGCCAGCGTAGGATTCTCGGTATGTGTGTGTTTAGTAGCTTGTTTCGTTCCTCGCTAATTCGCCGATGCGGATCATCAGCGAGCGTATCGCGTTTTCAGCCCGTTGGTGATTTTTGTTTGATTTGATTCGTAGCTCCGATTGAGTCACATGGGCTGTGATTTTGTATCAACACCAGACCTCAAAAATTATATTAATTGTGCTGAGGAACTAAGATTGCACACTAGGGCTGCAACCGCCAATTGATGACTCAAAGTGTGAACGCGTAGCTCGCGGTGGCTTGGAGGAAAGCAGACAGACTGATTTGATGGATACAACAAAAGTTGTTGTTGCTTTGAACTGAACGCAGGGCCTGAGAGGCTGTGGGAATGACAGGGAAGCTCTTACCACCTGCGCCAAAGTGCTAGATTCGTTGATCTTCGATTGCCCGGCGCTGCCCGGAGACTGTCGCCGCCGCTGGTGGGCGCTGGGGCCACCGGATGTAGCGTGGGGCCGGAAGGCGCGGGCCAAGACACACATCCCACCAGTTGAGATCCCAGACGGTCAGCCAAACCACCACCACACACTTCAAATGCGAAAGCAAAAAACCCAGAGCAAAGCTTTGGGAAAAAAGAGATTGAGCAATACCACCAGGATGAAATCGAAAAAAGGAACGTTCGCATCCTCGGAGTGGTTACTGGTCCGGAAAACCCCCAAGCGTCCTTGGAGTATTTTCCTCATCGTGCCCCATCGTCGGCTCCACAAACCCCGCAGGTTGGGTTGATCGGCCTAGGGACAACTCGGGGCCCACCCCGGTGGCAGTTGGTATAGGTTGTGGAATAGTAGCATATATACCCGCAATAGGGCCTCATTTTCCACAGGGAAGGCGCGCCTGCACTTCTGTGCGTTTAGTCTGCATTTGAGGGTTGGTACTCATTTCTCGTCATCGTTCAAACATTCTTCACATCAGCTTCCTCGTTTCTAGTGTTCATTCTTCTTCAACTTCAACTACTAGCATCGTCGATCTCATTCCCATTTCCGACGTTATTTTTATCCAGAGCCCAGGCGATTTCTTCCTTTCAACGATGCCACTATGCATCATCCTGCAATAATGTCTTGTCCCGAAAGTCTGCGTTCCGCTTCTAGAAATCTTCACGCTGACTCTTTGACTTGGCAAACATTTTCGGGGGCGTTTTGAGATCCCTTGCCCTCTTCTAAGCAAGTCTCGTTCTTATCGCCGGGGTAGCAAGTCGCCACGCGTCTCGTCGTCCAATATCTCGTCAATCTCCAGCCAGTATTCTTTCGAGGTCTCAACCATGCACTTGTCGTCTTCTTCAGATAGTTGTTCGATTCGCTTCATTTGTCCTGTAATTCCTTGCGGGGAGATGAAACTTTCCCCGCCAGGCAAATCTTCCAATACCCCTGACATTTCCACCGAGAACCTACCCTACCAGAACAAGTCGTAACCTACAAAGCGACTGAATTACGGTGCTGATCGATGGTATATTTCGCAACCCACTCACAAAATAGTAACCACATTCGTCTCATCAAACCCAAACAGCTGAAATGGCCTCCTCAAATACTGAAAATACCCCACCCCAACCCGTCTATACACCGGCGCCTCTTCCTCGCCCGCCTGCTCAAGCACAAGCCACCAGTGTCTCCTCCCATGACTCTGCCTATCCACCATCTCCCCAATACTCAAACAAAAGTGCTTCGTCTCGTCACTGCCCCCACCCATATCCTGCGGCGACTTCCACGGCATTTTCTTCCCCGGCTCAAGGCGAAACGGCTGGATGGTTTCAGGGGTATCATACTCCATCGCTACGTCGGGGAGGATCTCATACCAGCTTCTGCGGGTGTTCTTGTCGGGGATGGCGTTGCTTATGAGCACGAGCTGCTCGGGGTGGGCTCGTGGGGCGCAGCCGATTCCACCGGTATAGTCGCTGGGGCAGATTTCAGGGTCGTAAGGGAGGACGAGCAGGTCGACGGGAGTGAGGGTACCGCGAAGTGTGATGGCGCCGAATCTGACGCGGCCGTAGCGGTCGGTTGAGACGGGGTAGCATTCTCCGTGGACGAAGTTTATTCGTATGTCAAGCGGGAATTGGTACTGTTCGTGGAAGTAGGCGATCGGTCCGTTCAGGGATGCCCACGACCAGGAGGGCGCAATATACTGGTCGGTGTGTCGGTAGTGATCGTCTTCGGGTTTGCTGGGGACGGTGTACCAGAGAAGGCCGCCGGCGATATCTCCCCGCCAGAGACCGGCGAGGTAGTCCTCCGGTCCGAGTTTCCGACAGTCGGCGAGGAAACGGACGAGGCCTGAGATGGCGCTGAGCTTGTCGGTCACGCTTGTCATCGCTCTTCGCGAGTAGTTCTCCACGACGGCGTACCACGCGTAGTAGATGGAAGCCGGCGAGCTAGAGATGAGGAAATAGCTGACATGAATTGCCTTCTCGCCTATTGAATTGTCCCACCGAGCTTCCCCGTCGGGTCTGCGTCTTGTGAAGGATTCGTGGCCGACGGCTCCTCCGCTCAGCCGGATGGCTCGGAATGTGAGCGATTGTAAGTCCGGTACCAGGGCTCTGCTTTCCCGTAGGATGCAATTGTTGCATTCCCACTCCATACCGCTAGAGCGGAAGCGGAGGACTCTGTTGGATAGAATCCTTTCCTGCAAGGTCCACGCTCTCGTTGAGAGGATATCCTCACTTGTCGTCTGGGACTGGGTCCCTCGCATCCACACTCCGAATTCCGTCCCTTCTTTTTGTCCGGGAAGGGTTCGGAACGGATTCCGGAAGAGTTGATCGAAGCCGACATTGGAAGCAGGGGTATCCTCGGCGCTGATGGTGAGATGTGCGTTGAAGTATATCTGTGACATTTTGGCGGATTCCTCATTCCAGTCGTGGTCTTCGAGGTCCCTTTGGACGATGCACAGCCCGTCGACCCAGAGCCAAGGAATAAGAAGTCCACGACACAAGAGGATGGCGTCTTGGATTGTCTGCATCCCAGCCTGTCTTAGCGCATGGGAACACAAATGAGGACCGCAGGGCATCATTCTTACCATAGGGAGCCTCTCAAACGGGAGCTGACGCTTGTGATCATCAATATTCTCACGAGTGGTAGTCAACGTGTCGTTAGAGGTCCCCCATACGTAGCTGAGAGCGGCATAAGCAATGGGGGAATCTTCGCGTGCTTCTTCGAACATGTCTACAAGACGGACATCCGCGTTCCCATCTCCAATCTGGACTAAGCGTCGTGGCATGAAGGTGCTTGCTGTCTGGCACTTGTGAAGCTTAACACAGGATTTCAGCCACCACCTGGCCGAGTGAATCCGCGGATACACAGGCTGGGATGGAGACATTCCGGCCGGTCTCGGCCTTTCTACAATCCATTGTAGACACGTCAGTCCCGGCTGGGTAGAGAGAAGGGGAGTACCAATGACATACCTGTCCGTGATTCCAGAACATCGAAACGTAACAGCTCGCGATCGCTGCCGTCGAGGAGTGCAATCTCATAGCCATTACCGCCTTTCATGTAGTCAAACCCTTGGTGCACGGTCAGAGTTTCGGGAGTTGCATCCCCCAGCTCTTCAGACACTACAGTAAGCACAGCCGCGCGCAATGCCCGGCACTCTTCACAGCATATGAGCTGCGGGTCGACCAAATACTTTTCCCACAACTCGGACTTCGTCTTGGATACGTACTCTCTCAAACAGTTGCATCTTCTCCAAGCATCCCCAAGCTGCCAGAGTACCGTGTCTGATGATAAGACTCCACTGATATAGTCCGGCCACAATCGGATTTGTGACGCAAAGTATTCAGGAAGACGATCCAAAAGCGGTGGGACTTGAAATCGACCGTAACCGCGGCCGGGTCCCCCGTTGCGCATTTCAATCACATGGTCATAGACTTTGCTCTCCCATTTCTCATAGTCAGCGAGCGACTTCAGTCGAGGGAACTCGACATTTTGCGGCGCAGCCATCTTTGGTTTGAGTCTGGCATGGAAAATCGCGGTTGAATTGAAAGGGTGGAAATCCTCTGCGCGAATTGAGATGTGGCATGACCCCGCACGACTGATGGACGAAAGGGGGTACTGAAGTAACTCGATCAAGACAGGACGTTTCATCCGCTGTCGCTTACTTCGAAGCGTTTTTAGCAGCCTCCTCTTCCCTGGCCAGCCTCCTCCAACTCTTCGGATACCCCCGTTCGATCCTCCACGCTTCAGCATCCTCCACGACTCTCTTGACCAGCCCCTCTCTCCATCCGCCAAGCGTATCATCAGGCCACGAAACAATGCCCAAATTCCATGTCAGCAGGCCCTCAGCCCTGGCCCCATCCTCATGATGCAGCAAACCAACCGCAACATCAACCATATCCGTCCGGCCCTCCATATGCACAGCATAAAATACCGCGGCTGAGCACGCCGAGCAGAAATACCGCTCCACGTCCGACGAGCTCTGATAGAAAGCCAAGCTCCCCAGCCCCGGATCTTTTTCCTTCGCCAACACAGCTTCCTTGAGCTCCGCAATACTCGCAGGAAATGCCCGCTTTTCCCCTCCCGCGTCAGCCTCAGACTCAGATTCCGCCCCAGGAAACTCAATATGATCCAACGACACAAACGTCCAGTTTGTCACATCAACCCCGAATGACAACCGACAAGAATCACACCCATCCGTGATAGCGAGATACCGAAACGTCTTCGGATCCACATACAACGGCAATTCCGATGCCGACTTCCCCTCCAAATCCGCCGCACTGCGCACAAGGAGATCAACCCCGCCACAATGACACTTCAGTGCTGTCCGTTCCGGTCTTGCCTTGAGTTCGATATCCGCAGCCGTGAACTTCGGCCATGTCAAAGGCAATTCCTCGCTCTTTCTTTGCGCGCCGGACCATCTCTTGAGCGGAACTCCCTCAGCATCCTTCGCGAGCCAGACTGTTGCGCCCCCGTCGAGGGTATCGCCCACAAAGCCGTGACGCGCGTACCGAATAAGATTTGGACCGTTGACGAGTGATCCGGTGACCACCTCAGGGGGCGCATCGGGTGCTGTGCCGCGGCAGAAGAGGAGGGCTGAGCAGGTGGCGCAGGAGAAGTAATCCGTGTTTGGGGAAAATGGGTAGCGCTTCAGGCCGGAGAGGTCTTCAGATCGATTGGGCCATTCTGCACAGGGTAGGTAGAGCGCGCCTGTGGTGTGGCGGCAGGAGGTGCAGTGGCAGCAGGTGGCTGTGAGGGGAAGGGAGGAGGAGGGGACCGTAGTGGTAAATGTGTGAGCTTTGCAGAGGCAGTGAGCCGTAATCGTGGTGGAAGCTGCCATTTTTTGTCGAGGGCGGGTTGTTGGATTTGAGATGGGATACTTGTTTGTGGTGGTTGTTGGAATGTTGGATGTTCTTCCCCGCAAACGCTGCTGACGTCGTTGGGTGACACCGTTGTTTGCCAAGAAGTCCGGAGCCGATCGGCAACCGAGTTCCCCCTTCGGCTTTTCCCGTTTGGCTCGGACACAGCTTCGCCCGGCTTACGCATGTCCCGCGACTCTGAACATCATTCTCATGCTCGGTAAGATCGCGAGAAGCCTCTCACATCACCGTACAGCAGCCGCAACTAGCAGCAAGTTTTACTCTCCATGACTTGGTCTAGCGCTCTATCGGTCTTTCTCGCCTGTCTCCTAGGGTCGCCCCCATGATAGGCAACCTTGTTGGGTCGGTAGCAAAATTCGGTTGTCCAACCCCCAGCGTGTCGCCGTGAGTCACATTCACTACCCGTGCCAACCCGATCTCCCGCACGAGTGCCGGTTCAAACGATTGGGGTTGTCCCATAACCCTCCGACGCCAGCTTCCAATGGTACTGCGCTGTTGCGGTTCCCTGGGAGAATTCGTGGATGCTAATATTCGGTCACCCTCGCCGAGTATCCAGGGAATTGTGGATCCCGGCCATGTCGAAGGAGGTATGTTTGAACCATAACGTGGGCCGCCAGCCCCTTGAGGTTGTGATCGTGGCGCCTCCGCATTGCCAGCTTGAGTATCCGGCGTGATCACGAGCTTGCTCAGCTCGACATCGTGAGCGACGTTCCTCTTCTCATCCACGGCGACAAAGCTCGTCCACTTGCTCGTAATTGAGTATGTCGTGCCCAGATGCTCAGCGTTCAGTCGCGCGAGCTGGACTTTATCCGGTCCCCAGTCGCCATGACTGACCTCGGAGTCGAGATCAATCAGCACCGCTTTTACCGCCAAGTGCGAACTAGTCATTTGATCGGATCCTGTTGGCTGGACTGGGAGTATGTGTGGGATCTTCGTTTCCGTTCCGGAGGGCGCAAACCGCAACATTATCTCACGCGGGGGCGAGCGAGACCCGAGGCCGGGCAGGAGAAATATTGGCCGGTAGGTGAAGGGATGGAGCGAAGGCGTTGGGTAAGGTGCTTGAAGGTATGGGACTGGCTCTTCTGTGGATATCGTCTTCTTGTCTCCCAACCGGTAGTTCAGCAGGCTGTGCCTTTGGAAACCCGGGCCAAGGTGACCCAGGCTGTTTGACATTATACCCGACTCAAGCATTTGGGCAAGCCTGTCACCCCAGTTTGGACGGGCTTCGATGTCGATAATCTCGCCATAGCCGCCACCACGCTCGCCGATGCGCTCGATCACTCGGTGCGGAACCTGGGTGCCAATTCCTAGAGCAAAAAGCGGATCAGATCTTGCAACCGCTGCCGTATTCTTGACACGAACTCAATGACATGTTCTGGTTCGACTTCTCCATCCGTGATAATGATGATCTGCGACGATACATGCTCACTTGAGCAGGACTGTACGGCGGCTTCTAGAGCTGCGAGAATCTCGGTTCCGCCCATATCAGCATGGATACTCCCGGCGTACTCGATGGCTGATCTGCGGTTGTCGCCAGAGAACGGGCGTGAGCCTTGATACTTATCCCACATGAAGCTGACACGACTTCCGAAGGATATAATATTCAGAACGCACGTGTCCGGTAGCTTTTCGAGGGCGATAGGCAATGCCTTGCGCAGAGTCCCGATCTTGGTTTGTTTGACAGAACCCCTTCCTCTGGGGTGCGTAGCTTCATTCATAGATCCGGACTGGTCTAGAATTAGAAGCACCTCCACAGAAAACCAATTGGTCGGTAATGCCGTTTAAAGAAGCTCACTTAGTTTAAGGTTCATCAAAAGTGCTGCATAACCCTCCTAATTTGTTGGGGACAGGACCGCACGGGAGCTGAGCGAATGAGTCGGACTGACCCCGATCACGAGTACGAAGTCACGCTCTAACACCGTTCTCGCAGGTCCATAGCTAACCCCCATTAGTGACGTGGCGATTGCCGTTTTGACAATTTCACCTCCTCCACTCCGAGGTCCGTTGATGAAGGAGGGTTTCGTGCTAGTTCTGCATGCGAAATTCGGCCTCAAGTCACACACAGACCCGTCATTGACAATCTGAACGATGATATTGAGACCGTCCTCTGCCGGATCGATGGGGGATGTCTGGCTATCCTCGTATCTGCTTAGATTCCCGCCGTAACGCGGGGCAATGGACATAGGGATGACAAAACACAGCTCCTCATTAAGTCCGTTGTGGAGCGAGACCTTTAATGAGCTCGCGTACTGGATCTCAACGCGCACGTCGGTGTTGGGCGGAATGTTCCCGACCACGGTCTCGAATATTTCGGCTGTCTGCTCCTCAAGAAGGGCGGCCGCGCGCTGTTGTTTCACGGCCTTTTTGAACTCGACTCTAGCGTCTTCCTTGGGCTTGGCCCGTCCAACCAGAGTGATAAAGTCCCCGACGCGGCATGTGAGCCCGGTAACAACGGCGCCGTCGTAGAGTGGGAAGAGGTAGCGCACCTTGGTGATGCGGTGGTCGGAAAAGTTGTAGAAACATTAGACCAGCTTGGTGTGGGCAACGGTCCTCAGATCGTTTGTCAAACCACGCACCGACGGTGTTAGCAAACTCCGGGGTCTTCTTCTCGAGAGGCAGCACTACCTCAACCTTCATCGTATCTGCCGTCTCGTCTTCCGTATCAATGATGTTTAGGCTCAAGGAGACATCGCGAGCCGTGGCCAAGTCTATTAGCTGCCTATCCTTACGTCTACGACGACTATTTCCATTGACAAGAGCAAAGACGATCGAGCTGGCGACAACTTCGGCAACAAACACGCCTCCGCATTTCAGCGAGTTATCGTCTTCGTTGAAACTGTATGCTTCGGGCAAGTCTCCGCTTGCCTTCCAATCGACAGGTTCGGGCTGTGATAGATTGGCCGAAAAGTCGAAAGCCCAGCTCTGCATTCCTTTCCCGAGTCGGTGCGTGTCAGCCATGAGGAGTGTGTCGAGTTTTCCGCCGGCTCTGGGGAAAGCTTTCGAGAAAGAAGCGTATACGTTACCGATGCTGGGTTTCCTTTCAAATCTGGGCTTGATGTGGTTTGTGACAACGTAGGGAAGGACACCCAGAAGGCCGGAAACCTTGTCCCGAGGGTCCTGACATATGGCTGACACGGCTAGGTTGACCAGATCGAAGAACCTCGTTGTCCAGTCCAGTTCTGAATCCGAAATAGCGCCCTTTACTGCCATGTTGATACGTGATGTCAATTGTGTCGAACGACGAAAATTGCGTCCAGTTGCCGTCTCGTGCTGTAGGTGATGCAGCGCAACAGGTGGGGCTAGCATGTGAATATCGCGAAGGCTCAGTACTTGTTCTACATACCAAAAACGGATATCTGTGGCGAGCGCAGCTTCTTGTAATGTCCACAGGCGCTCTCAGTAGCAACTCTGGAGGATGATTTGGTCAAGAATTGTCAGTGTCCTCTGCCAATGAGAAGGGCGGCGTCCAGGGGCGCGGTAGCCATGGCGCTCAAAGTCTCTGAAGTCTGACTGGACTTCGCCAGGGCGGGGACTGGCATGTTTTTCTTTCCACCAGGAACTGCGGCAGCGTAGACATCGCTCGGATAAGGACCTAGCCAAGTAACGACTATCTTGGACCTCGAGTAGATGGCATAAGTTTGATTTGCTGGGAGCGCTCTGCGGCATTTACCTGATCGATGCAGATGGCGTCGATCCGGATTCTAAGCCGCCGGTCTTTGATCTCGGGAAAACCTTGCAACAAGACCAAAGCACCGTACAGATTTGGGCCAACGGGAAATTTGAGACCGCCGATGCGGATCAGCGTCTTGGGCTCCGGGTTACCCCAGACGTAGCTGAGTGCGATGTAGTCACAAGCACGACCGACCTGAGCTGCGAGATCGATCACCTCCAATGTACAACAAACAGTACCCCCACCGTCATTACTTGGGGGCTCAATCGATAACACCCGGATTTGGCTGTTGCCGATTGGGTATTCAACATAATCGAAGTTGTCTGGGCAAGGATAGATGCCGTATTCCTCCATTGGCCGCAAATGATGAAGCCTGTATTCTAGCGGAGGCCCTAGAGTCTTCTGGGTTGATGCTGTACTGCATGCCGCCGAACCGTCCATTCCATTGCACCCGCCGCACGACATTTGAGTCGCGCACGCCCGGGTAGATTGAGAAAACGACCCGCCCAAGTCATTCTAACTAATTCCAGATGGAGGGTATTGCGTGGGATTGCCAGGCTCAGAGAGTCGGACCTGCACTGGGTCAAGGTAGCCACTTCTCCCAACAAGTATTGACAGGATCAGGGGTTAAACGACGTGCAGCGCCCTGACTCAGGCACGACCTTCACGATCCAATTGCAACCAACCTCAGAAGCTGTGAGCCAGAAATTATAACGAGAGAGACGAGAAATAAATAAAGGTTGTTTATTTTCCCTTCATGAAATGGATGACACCATCAGTCATGCCTGAGATCTAAGGCCAACAGTTGCAATGGGTCAACTCCGGAAGGATCCCAATACCCCAATCTAGTCCCACTCGAGCTAGGGACGCATGATAGTTTGGACGACAATCTCAAACTTCTCTGCCCCCTCCCACCGCTCTCAGATCTGACTCGTGCTAAGATAAGGAAAGAAAAAAATTAAGGTTCAAACCCCAAGATAGCCCCTCAAAACAAGCCATTCTCACCCTCACATCTACCCACAAATCCGCCAAAATGCCTATCTCCAAGAAAGCCAAGGTAAGTTTTACGTACAAACATGCACGTTGACGGGCATCTCGATGCGACTGGTACTAACGACTCACAGATCCAGCGCGACCACAAGAAGGCCGAGGCGGCCGGCACCAGAGCCCCCGTCAAGGCGAACGGTCTCCCTGTCAAGGCCAAGAAGCCAACCTCAATTGTGAGTCGCCGTGCGATTGACGATCGGTAGATCAAGAGACGGCTAACATGTTTTCAGTGCGCCTACTGCCGCAAGGAGGTTGTCAACACCAACAGCAAGCAGCTCGTTGACCACGCATTGACCCACGACCAGAAGCTCTGGCCGAAGGAGAAGTGCTGGCCCAATGACACCTTCGAGTAAATCTTGGGGATCGGAATTGGGTTGAGAAAGTTGGTGGGCTAGGTAGACTCGGACCTCAAAAGAATTGGCAAAGAGACGAATCCCGACTTCATTATGAACTTTACGACTTTCTATTAGTAATAAAAAAAAAATCTTAAATTTCATGTTGCTATGATGCTTTATTCTTGCTATGGCGTTGCTCATAACCCACCAGGAAATGCGGGGACGGAATGGACTGATCCAACAGGCATCTTTCCCGCCCTCACAGCACCAAGCTTGCTCAGCGGAAAGGAGACGACAGCGTGCCACATTCCTTTTCCATCCCCGTCGTGTCGATCAACCTCGCGGCAACACCGTTCCCAAACTCGGCTACTCGGCCACCATCCACCTCATCCCACGCATCCCAGCCTTCAATGGACGGCTTCTCGCCTGCCGTCGCTACGAAGGCGAGCCATGCATCTTGCATAGCATGGCTCGTGACATACTCAAACTCGGTAGAGTTGCCGCGGTATAGAGGATGGGTGCCAAAGACAAGAGGCATCTCTGCGCCGTGCCAGGCGCCTATCCACGACCTCGGACTGATATTTGAAAAGTTTCCGGCGTACAGGTAGCGATACACTGGACCAGTTTTGGCGGCCACGCGGACCTTGGCGGATTGGTAGGTCGGGCAGAAGAAGAAGAACATCGTTGCGAGGTCCGCGAGGGCCATATCGACGCCGTTGGGACCGTAAGGAACAAATAGCACGCCATCCTGGGCGTTGCTGCCGATCAGCACTGGGAGGCGTGCTATCTTCCCCGTCTCCGCTAAGGCCGTGTAGTTGGCGAAAACGGTGTGGTTGTCCAAAATGGGTGAGAAGGTTATGATTGGTGTCTTGAGTTTGTCGTTGTATGTGCGCATGAAGTCTTCCATGGCAGACGCGTTGACCTGGCGCATGCAAGAGAGCTCCGCGGCTGGTCCGAGATTGCCGCAGCCAAACTGTGAAGCGATGAAGGTGAAGTTGGTATGGCCTGGGTTCTTGGTCAGAATATCGATGAACTCGTTTCCAGAGTCCATGATAAGGCTATTCAAGATAGGGTCATCAAGGTAGGTGTAACTGTAATAGGCCAGCCCAACGGCTCCAGAGCTCATGCCCCATGCACCAATCCGCTTCGGGTCTCCACCGAACGAGGCGATGTTGTCACGCACCCATTCAATCGCCATTCGCTGGTCTAGTAGGCCGACGTTCTGGTCCTCCAGAGGCAGGCCTGCGGCATTAGGGAAGCCAAAGATGTTATCCCGGTGGTTGAAAGATACAACAATGAGGCTTTGTGTTCGCTGAATCCATTGCGCCGGGATCTGATACGGCACATCAACGCCACCGGCAACAAAAGCTCCCCCGTAGAAGAAAATCAAAACCGGAAGGTCCCTCTCCTTCGGCTCGCGTGGGGCCCAGATGCTGAGAGTCAGGCAGTCCTCGCTGATCCGGAGAGGGTCCGAGGCGTTCGATCCGCCCAGGTTGAACTCGAGGACGTCGTTGATGATGACATTGGGCAGACCGCCTATATACTGCATACAGCTTGGAGGTAGTACTGTCGCATTTAGGTCCCCAAATGGCTGCGCTTGCTGCGGCGGAGCGAAACGGAGATTACTGATCGGTGGTTGCGCATACGGGATACCGAGGAACTGGCGCACCGCTGGTGTTGCGCTGTCAACGGCGCCGTGAACCATGCCATCGGCGATCAGAACAGCGAGGTCACCATCGCCCCAAGGGCTTCCTCCCGAAACCGAAGCTAGGAGGCCTGTGATGAGAACTGATGAGCCGAGTCGCATCATGAAAGCGCGTTCGAGAATTGACGCGTCTTCCAAACGCGCACTACTCCCGCAATGGGCTGGCCATCGATCCTCTGATATAGAATCATCGTCTGACAGAAGGATTTCGATCGCATATGCCAAGACACGGCTAGAGACGACGTTGAGCGGGTTGGCGCAGTTTTGAGAGCATATTGTTCGGACTGGATTTGAATGCGGAACCGCTCGCTGCCACGCTGCAGCAAAAACATTCACAGTGCTCATACTATTGGCACTGTCAGCGCACTGTACTCTTAGGTGGGGCGGATCGTGTTCCTGAAATTGGCGCACGTCATGTCCCGATCTCTTTGAACGCGACCTTTGCGCAGCAGCATTTTTCTGGCCCAACCCCAGAATGGCCTGGCGGCCTCAATATTTGGAATTTTTCGTATCGCTTTCGAAATCTGACCAGTCGGCCTGGGCAGCCGCGGGAGGGAAAGAAGTCCACAGAAACCGGGCTTCATTTGCCCCACCACAAACAGTGACCACGGCTCATCCCAACACCAGGCCTCAGCTTCTCCGGGCGACCCGAAACATCAACGCAGCACTCGCTCCGATCAACCCCATGCCTCCATTGCACCCCGCCGCGCCGCACCCATCGTTTCTCACGCGTTTGCCATTGACTGCCGCATGATCTGAACAAGAGCACGCGCCACAACACGGTGACGCTTATTCCCCGCATCGGCGCATTCCACCACTCAATCGCCAACCACCAATCGCCAATTGCCATGCGGTGCTCGTCCCTCTTCTCCACCCTTCTCGTGCCCTGCGGGATAGGCGCTCAAGCAAGAGACGTCCCACAGAATGTCCGAGATCTGTACAACAGCATAAAGGACAAGGGGTCGTGCTCTGAAGAACTGGCGACGGGCTTTTGGGCGACGGACAGGGGCCCAGACAGTGAGCGGCAATGCCCACACTCCAATACGAGAGCCTGATGCAACTGACACCGGCCCTAGCCTTCTCATACTGTGGAGACTACCTCTCGAGTAAAGATGTTATCTACATCCAGGGAAAGCGCGGGTCGCTGGCCGACATGGATATCGACTGCGACGGTGTGCAGAATGGCCCCGCCAACGACGGCCGCTGCTCCGTCAGCAGGAGCCCCGACTACCAGGACACCACAGCATTCCAGGACACGATCGTACGCTACAGAGCTGGTATCACGGACCTCAACGCCTACGTCCACCCTTATGTAGTCTTCGGTAATACTGGGAGCAAAAGCGGATGGCGGACGTTTGACCCTACATCCGTTGGCGTGCGACCCCTGAGCGTCATGGCCGTGGTGTGCGGCGACAATCTGGTGTACGGGGTCTGGGGCGACACAAACGGCGACGACGGCAGCCACCCCATGGTTGGGGAGGCATCTATCTCGTTAGCCACCGCCTGCTATGGCGACAGTATGACAGGCTCCAATGGTCACAGCCAGACAGATGTCCTGTATCTGGCCTTCACCGGGAAAGACGCAGTCCCCGGTGCCAAGGGGGCCAACTGGAACGCATCCGACTTTGACGCCTTTGAGAAGAGTATCGAGCAGCTTGGCGACCGTCTGGTCGAGGGGCTCAAGAGTAGTGCGAGCAGGCCGCCTGTCGAGTGGCGGGTGGTCTTCGCTGTAGGGATGTTGGGTATGATCTTGATCGCGATTTAGCAGGAATGTCATGTATGTTTGCATATTGTGGGCATAGCTGGAGTCAAATGTGTTTTGGATACCCTTTCGGGAGCGAGCATCGGGGGTCATGTGTTTTTATTTAGGGATTGGGGCAGTCCTCGGGATTGCTGCGAGCTTGTCACAAGGAAATGTAGTGGGGAGTGATGACTTCATATTAGCTTCTCGGGATATCCGAGCTGTTTACCGAAGCCGCCACCTTTCTTCTCCTGTCTCTGGGGCTTTGCCAAGCAACACTCCGTCCGCAAAACAATCCCAGCCAACTTGACGAATCCCATCGCCAGTCCTCGCACCCCCATTCCGTACTATCACCATACCATTCAGAACACGAAACCGCCGCGTCGCCCTCGCCAACATGAGACACATCGCCGTTGCTTCCCTCGTCGCGGGTGCCGCCACGGCGCAAAGCATCGCCGACCTCCCCATGTGCGGGGTGAGGCCCCCATGCTCCCCTCGCACGGCTGAACTGCGCTTCGGACTGACCATCCTTCCAACAGCAAATCTGCATCAACAACATGATTGCCCAGGGGCCGTCCCTCGGTTGCCCCTTGGTTAACGGCCAAGAAGATCCGAAATGCTTCTGCGACAAGCCAGACTTCAACTTCGGCGTCCGCGACTGTGCTGCCGAGGCCTGCCAGCCCGAAGATATCGCCCCCGTCATTAACTTTGGCTCGGCCTTTTGCGCCAATGGTAAGGCCGCATCCCCTGGTCGCCGTAGAAATTAGAGCTGACGAAACTAACCCTAGCCGCGGCCGTCCCTTTGGAACCGGGCCCAGTGATCCCCACCTTCATTCCCGTCGCGACCCCCATCGGCCCCTCCGAGACCTTAGTGAAGACTGCTCTGGTCTCGACCTTCACCAGCGGCAGCCTCACCATGACGACCACCCTGCCGAAGACCCTCATCGTTGGCACCTCAGGTACAGCCGGCTTCGAGACCACCCGCGAGGCCGTGGATAGCACGCTCACTAAGACGGCCTCGACCGTCCGCGGGGCAGCCTCGGATGTCCGAACCTCGACTACGACCTCTTCGTCCGCCAAGTCGACATCAGCGTCGGGGGCTGCAGGTGTGCCATTGTTGACGGTGGCTGTGGATGGGCTATTTGTTGGCGTCGCTGGAGTTATTGCAATGTTGGTTATGTGAAACCAGACACAAGTACTAGCCCAATGCTGGAGGGTCATGACTTCTTTCCCTCTTCACGAACTGCCATTCGGGTCAGAACCGACCATCACCATCATATTCCCGAAGTCCTCCACCGGCAGTAAGTACCGAGTTGGATGGGACGTTCTTTGTTGAGGCGCAGGTATTTGGTAATGAGGTTCTCGTGAAGGATAGACACGGCTGAGCCGTATACCATTCGTTTGTGTAGCAACAAATCATTCAAATCCACCTCTTTTACTACCAGTGGGACAAACCACCTATGCTAAAGCGAGACAAACTACAAATAAGCTACCAAGCGCTGCGATAATGGGAGAACTCCCCAGCCGAGCGGAAGCCCCATTGGTCGAAGTTGCAGTCGGAGACGTCACACTCGTTACCCGAGGCAGACTCGAGCCAGCCGTACCAGTCTTTGTAGTGGTTGAACTCCCCACTGATGTCCTGGTTGTCGATACTGACGAATTCCTAACCTCCGAGGTAGCCTTCCCATATGTCAGCGCCCGTCCGAGAGCTAATTCACCTCACCCCTCCCACCAACAACACAAAAAAGCACTTACCGAGCCCGTAGCAATAGTACTACACTGCGCCAACCCCCCCGGCGTCCAAATCGACGCCGACGTCCCAAAGCACTGTGACTTCTTATCGATAAAGCAGTCGTACAACGCGAGTGATGGCCCTGGCTGACACATGCAGTTGTTCATCGCGGTGTTGTCCACGGTTGTTGCTGCGCTCGCTGCTGCTCGGCTGGAGCAGCTCTTTATCGCGGCCGTGACGGAGTCGCATGCTGCGCGGGCCTCGGCGCAGACGGACGCGACGGCGTAGGTTGGCGGCTGGAGGGTTGATGGGGGGCTGGTTGTGGGTTGCTGTGCGTGGGATGGGGGGATGAGGAGGGCGAGGAAAAGGGTGAGAAAGAGAAAGGGGGGTTTCATGGTGGTGGCAGTGTGGAGGGCCAAAGCTGCGCGGGCGAGTCTGTGTTCAACTGCGCCGGGGATGCCTGGCTTGTCATGACGATTGCGTAAGGTGGATGTTATAAGAGAATATAGTCGGGGAGCTCCGATTCATATGGATGCAAGAGGTGTGCGAAGGTGGTGTAATGGAGGGATGGTCATACTGTTCGTGCATATCTCGGTGATGCTGTGTATCGGACTTAGACGGCACTTTTCAGGCTGTACAACGCACTGATAGAAGGTAATACCGGGTTTCGGCCAATAAGGGGGTCACAACAACCCCCTTTTCGGGTTATCGACTTTAGCCGTGTCTAGACTCTGGGGCCACAGCGCAATATTGAGCCCGACGCGGGAATGATATGGGCGCGAGAGGATGGCCCCAAGAACCTATTTCGCTCGGTCTTCCGTAGTTGCTCTGGCGGGGAGAGCCGCCCTCTCCTCAGCGCCTACCGATGCTCATTTTAGTCCGCACTAGGGCCTCAGTCCTGATGCAACGTGCCCGCGACATGAAGAAGCAAACCTCTCCCGCTTGTCGGCTTCAAGAGCCTCGGGTCTTAAGGCCGTTGCCTTTCTCACTGGTTATGCTTGCCCATATCCTCCTTCTTGTCGCAGTAACATGTCTTGTCGGCATCAGTCGGTCTCGGGGCGGCTTCGTGACTCTCAGCGGCACAACGATGGAGACATTTTCCCAGACATTCCGGACCAATCTCAGCATTCTTTGGACAACGCTTCCATCCGTGGTCGTCCAGATTCTTGGTTTCCTTCGCGGTACCGTAGCCGACGATGCTGCTGCCCGAGAGCCGTTCACCCACCTTCAGTCAGCAGCGCCCGCAACCAAGTCTGGCGCGCCACGGTCGTCAAAGCGAATCTGTCGAGAGGTGCTCCTCGGACGGGAGCCAGATGGCGGCGGTAATGGAAGGGCCACCATGCTAGCCGACTACCGCTACATGAACGGCGTCAACCGTTGGTTTTTGACCATCAGGAACCAGCATTGGCATCTTGCTGTGGCTCTGTGCATATCTTTCTTCATGAAGATCCTCCTTGCACCACTGGCTGCCTCCCTCGTCACTGTGGAGACCGCAATATACTCGCAGCCCATATCCGCTGACTACCCCGTGAGCCTGAACACCAGCGATACGTTCGATGGCCAGCCCGGTGACGAATGGATTCGCGCATTGTCCGCTGCCTCCTCGGAGATTGTGTACGGTGCCCGCTCCCCTCCCTGGACAAGCGATACGGGTGCCTTCCAGCCCTTCAAACCGACCGTGTCGAGCCTGCCAACATCTTTCGAAGTCACGGCGCCTTCGCTTGCCTATTCGGCATCCCTGGACTGTCGCAATCTTCAATCTGCTGATTATCAGATCAATTACGACGACCGGGCGGCGTACTTCGCCAAAGCGTGGCTCACGACCGAGGATAGGGGCTGCGCACTGAATCAATCCTTCAACATCCGTACCGACCCGGCGCTAGCAGTAGCCGGACTCTTCGAAGCGAGCAACGTCCTCCGATGCAACGACACATCGGCGCCATCGCGCATGTTCTTCATCGCCGCAACGGCCTTCAACCAAACCCGCCCGCGACTAGATCAAGTAAACGCCTTTTCCTGCATAACCACCTACACCACAGTCGAAGGCAATCTCACTGCCTCGTGGAGAGAACCCCCACCCAACCCCGGCACATCCACCCCAGAATCAGTATCTTTCACCCCCACCTCACCACCCGCCTTGATCCGTCCGGCCTCAGCACTCGTCCTCGAAAACGGATTCCTCGCCTACGGAAAGCCCCTCAACTCGATCACAAACAACGCGTTCGCAAGCCTGATCATCGACGCCGCCGCGGCAGCCCTCCCACCCTCAGCCGACCCAGAAGAACGCGTTCTCTCGGCCCTCCTCAACGCCTCGGTAATCCACACTGCCACCCTCCGTACCTTCGCCACGGTATACCGCACCGCCATAGCGCGCATCGCCTTCCAGTCTGTCTCGCACAGCCAGGCCCCGCCTGTCGTCACGCCCTCGCAACCGGCCACGCTCCGCGCCCGTGAAACGCGCCTCGTCACGCGCGATTGGGTCGCTGCGGTGCTGATCGCCGTCACGGTGCTCTCGTTGCTGAGCACAGCGTGGCTGGCTCTCGTGTGTGCGCACACGCCGCTTCCTGTCGCGCGTGTTCCAGAGACGTTGCTTTCGTATACGGGGCTGCTTTTGAAGGGTGGAGGACCGGACGCGGCGATTGCGGAGATGGTGAGGGATGTTGATGCTGCAAACGGGGGAGGGGGAGCTGGAGAGAGGGAGGATTTTGTGAGTCTGGCTGGGAGGAGATGGGCGATTGAAGATGCGACGTTCAGTGTGTCTCCTGAGACGGGAAGACTGTGTGCTACGGGGTTGCGACGTCGCGGGGCCAGGGGAGAGGGAGAGGGAGAGGATGTAGTAAAGGCAGCAAATGGGACGCTGGGGGAAGGTGTGGGAACGGAGGAAGGGGCGAAGGTTGAGGAGCCCCCGAAGCCGGGATCAGTCAAGGTGGCAGTCCAAGAAGTGGAGAAGGGGTGAGAGATCTGCCGGTCTGTTTTCCAGTAAATCAACCTCGCGGATTCTGTCCTCAATTCAGGAACGGCGCATCGTTCCTTGTGAAGCTCGCTGTACATAGAATCAAAATCTCCTCCTCGTAGCATCAGTTGCCCCGCGGCCTCCCCAGTTCAGGAAAGTCCGACTCCCTGATCATAGTCAACCCCCACTGCTGGCCATCACTGTTCCCCGACAAAAAGTACTCCTCGCACACAACCCGTATGTCAGACTCGGATGCATTGGCCTCCTTCTGAATGCCCATATCCATCCAGAAAATGATACATCCCAACCTCGAGGCGCATTCTCTATGGCAGTCGCTGCTATTCATTATACACTCCCAGATTTTGCCCTGGTTGTTGTTCCCGCTGACACACTGAGGACAATTGCACTCGGAACAAAACTCGGGTGGCGCCTGAGCTGAGGGCAGCGATTGGAAGTCCAGGCGCTGTGACGGGGCAGCCGGCAAGATAAAGTACGCTGGGCGGCGCTGGAAAAGGGTGATGATGGGGTTTGGGCGTTCGTACGGAACTGCTGTGAAGTTGAGGTCTTGGATGTCTCGGATTCGACCTTTGCTTCTGCGATCTTGGCCTTGCAACTCAATGAGGACTCCCATGCTGGTGAGCTGGGCGGTTAAATTCCGGAAAATCACCGAACGTTTGGTGAAGTCGCTGAAGAGAGCGTCGACGCGTTCGCAGAGGGTGTAATCTGGTTTTCACATGTATTAGATCGATGCGATCCATTGGAATCGGACGCCTAGAGCTGGTGGGGAGTACTTTGATCACCAGCACGGGTCTGCCGAGACATGACGAGCACGTCGCGGCCGGACAATGTCGAAGATACCTGAGTCGTTGCCCGTGCAGGCAAGGCCAGGAGAGCGATAAGCCCGGCTGTCACCAGAACGGTGAGCCAGTGATGCCGGTTTGCTGTTTGCATCGTGGGATTCAAGTGGGTCAACACGGCCAACAACTCACGACATGAATCTCCCGACCGTCATAGGACACGGGCTATATATCCTTCCCATACTTCCCGCGGGTTGTTGTGACTGATAAGACAAATGTGGTGTGGTAATTTACACGGTCCCTACTTGCATACCAGCCGCATCAGCCTTGCAGCGCGACTACTATGGATATTTCCGGAATCGGCATAGAGAAGCGACCAATGACTTGGAAAGCTGACCCTTTCATCGGTCCTCCAAATTGCAACCGTGGTGTCGGGTCTCCTTTTCCCTGCCATCGACGGCGCCTTGGTCTCACGGAACCTGCCGTCTGTAGCAGCATTCAGGGGTACGTAGCGGCGCCCAATGACAGCAAGCTAGTGACGCAAACGCTGCTTCACCATTCTCACGATCCCTTCAAACGACGACCACACCCGTCCAACTCCCAACTCCCACCCACACCTCTAGGCCTCACAGTCTGATTGAAGGGGCAACCTCATCACTTTCTCGTCTCAACAGAGACCGCATCCCCCCATTTCCCGTTTCCCGGAAGCAGCCTTTGCTAGCCCACACCATAGCCGCCTGCGAATTTTGCAAGAAGTCCGCCTCCGAGGCCAAGCTCAAGCACTGCGCCAAATGCTCCGTCACGCAATACTGCTCGCGCGAGTGCCAAAAGAGCGACTGGAAGACGCACAAGAAGATCTGCGGCAAGCAAGAAATCCCCGCCACGAAGGCACAGCTGCCCGACCGCGAGTCCGATTGGGAGGAGGTAACCGCCACCAGCGCCGACACCAGGGCGCTCGATGGCTCTATTGCGAAGCCTTTCACCCGAATCAATAATGGCACGTGGCTGCACAATCGGCCGGAGAAGGACGTCTACAAGTTATTGATCGATACGTACCGCATGAAGATGGAGGACCAGTACAAGTTCGAAGGCGACGCGGATGTGGATAGCATCTACGGCGGAGCGAGCGATGGCAAGAGCGGATTCGAACGGTTCTTGAAATTGGTTGAGGCGCCGAGCAAGCGGCACCTGCTGCCGTCGTGGTGGAGCCCGGAGCACATGCCTACCACCGTTCCTACCGTCATTCTCCACCATGTCCCGATATCTAGCCGAACTTTGCGAGACCAAGCTTCAAGCCACAATCATTCCCAACCCATATCACAACACTACTTCAGCGTCCACACTTCACCTATTCAACATACCCCTTTCGCATGAATGAGTCCCTTATTCAGGTTTTACAAATACCATACCGCGTTATGGCGCTAGTTACTACGCACATTCGTGAGGCTAGCGTCGCCGGTCACGGCTGCGGTCCCGAAGCCGAGCTTATCGTCCTGATCGGAACACTTCTCTCCATTCTCGCGCACCCCTTCCTCTCAGAATAACAATTACAATGAGAATAAACTAGCCCGTTCCGTCATAATGCCCGAAAAAGTCTTCCAGACGTGCGCCTTGTGGAACGTTTTGACTGAGGAACGAGGGGCTCAGGAGCAGCGGAAGTGCAGTTGCAAAGTGACTTGATTTGGTAGAAAAGGGGAGTGCGAAGCACTCCCCAGTTATATACAAATGGAAGCTCCCTGTGTGTGGGGAGAGCACATGATCCAAGGCCCCTGCGCTCCAGCCAAGCCTGGAGCGGTAAGGCGCCTGCGCGCCTGAGCGCCAAGAACTGCCGCTGCAGTTCGACACGCCTTCATCCAGTTGTTCTTCGTCCACACCGTCGACCTCTTCCTCTGGTGGTGCACCTTCTATCCAGGCGGGAAGCACGCCTTAGTACCCGACCACGTCAATTTTCCACCATGGATCCTCTATCAACTTCGTCAGTCTCATCATCGCCTCCGCCAGAACGGAAGACAGCTCAGACTCGCCCATGTGGGACGACCTAACGCGCGATCATTTCGAACATTCCGCCGATATCGTCGTAACTGGTTTCCTCCTTGAGGTCCTGCGCATCCTCTGCACCACCATCACGCACGCTAAATCGTCATGGATCGCCGGCGTTACCGCCGGAGTCTTGGTCCTGTGCCTTTTGGCGATTACCATCGGCTCTGAAGACCAGTTCATCGAGCCAGCCCTCGAAGCGATTACGACGTGCTTGTACCGCTTCACGACGCGCCGGGAAACAGGTTGGGGCTGACTGCCGCAGAATGGGGCGGCAGAGGAGTTTGAACCTACGTGGAGCACTGCCCTCGAGGTTGTTACGATGCTCTCGGGGCCGGCGGCCGTGTCGGTTTTTATTGGGCTATTTTGACTTGAATTTTGTGAAGAGAAAGGTACCTGGAGAATGTTAAGAATTCGATAGGGCCTATGATACCGAAATTTAGGCCTTTGGTGCAGTTGGGGTTATTGTGGGATCACAATGCAAGGAGACGTTCTCTCAAGGCTGAAGTGGCGAGGTCTGCCTATGCTACATGACAAAGGGGCAATAATATTACAGGTTGCCGTCGCCGTAGCCGCTTTCGGTCAGATCTGAGAAGCTATTGAATTGGTAGTCCTCGGGCACGCCGGAGCTTGCCCAAAGACGGAGCTTTCGGGACGGGTGGTTTTGAGTTAAGCATCGATACCGAGCAGATATCTTACACTAAGGGCTACAGGACTGAATATTTTCCCTTCGAAGTAGAGTTCACACAACCTACACAGAGTTCAATATCTGTCATTAGGTACCTAGGTTTGGGATTTCGCATCTTCGGCTCACCAAATCTTCCGCCTTGTCGACGCAGATCGTACATCATATCCTCATATAGAGGGCCTCTTCCCCAGCAGCCTACATCGGCACCCCATAAACAACATACGATGGCGCCTATTGCGACCTGCATCAACGCTGGGCTCACCGCCGAAAGTGCCGGTCGTGACGTCCCGGCCGCCGAACTGATCGTCGTGCTTGGGACTCTTCTCCCTCTCCTAGCGCACCCCTTCCTTCCAGGAAGAGCGCAACAAAAACGGTCTCTTCGTATCGGAGAAGGCTTTCCAGATTTGCGCCATCTTTCAATTCCTCTTTATCCACGTCATCAATTCCATCCTCTGGTTTGCTTCCCACTTCGAAGACTACAGGCCTGCGTGGATGAGCAGCTACTACATCAACCTAATCATCTACCTCAACATCTTCTGCTTCCTTTCCGCCTTTCCTGGAGCGGAGAAAGCCACCCGCCAAAAGACAATGAAAATGCCACACCCGCCTGGATTATAAACTTGCTTCTTTTCTTCTCAGCCCTCCGCACCCTCACCGCTACGGTCACCCACGCTGCGTCGTCTTGGATAATCGGCATCCTATGTGGAATTTTTACGTTTATCATCTTCGTAAATTGCTACAATGAGCTGTGGATGTTAGCCAATGAAGCAATCCATTTATGGCTCTACGGCTTCACGACACGCCGACTTAGGAGCTGGACGTGGTTGCCGGAGAATGGGGCAAAGGAGGATTTTGATACTGTCTGGAGCTCTATGCTTGCGATCATTACCATCTTCTCGGGGCCGGCGGTTGTTATGGGCTACTACTGGGTTATTTCGAGGCCAACATGTGGATGAGGGGTCGGGGGGAAGGTGTTGGATGGGCGGTCAGCGACGGGTGGCTTTGGCTTTTAAAGCCTATATGGTGTCGGCAGAGCGTTCTAGAGATGCCAGAGAGCACTCGGGGCTAGCTTCAAAGGCCTTGACATATCGATGAGAGGTCTTTTTACCAAGCGTAAAGGGCCTGCCTGGACGGGTTTAAGCCCCGTAGGGAATCACCCAACGCGCTGTTGCTTAGGTATTGTCAGGGCTTTGGTACATTCGAGTTGATGCCACGGACCTCGTTCCATGCGCGCATCCACCAAGCCCCTTGGGGGGTGAGAGATACAGTATTTTAGGCTCCATGACAACGGGAGGCCAAAACGAAAAGACGAATCCAGGAATAGGTTGCCGAAAACGGAGTTCATCATCGAGTTAGGTAGATACCTAGGTACCTAGCCAGAGCGAGCACTTCGCGTGCCTGTAGCCAGCAAAGATTTCAGTGTCAAAGTTTCTTCTATAATGACGTGTCACATGAGATGAAAAACCGGTTCACCTGTGCAAGCAAAGAATAATTTTCCCAACCAGCACAAAACAAGCGGATTGTGATCATATTTACGCCCAAAAATAACATAAAGACGCTTCAGGTGCATTCTAAACAATGAAATACAATCGCTCAGTGGTCTATTGTAAAGCATCTGAGACTCCCCATACGAGAAAGGACCTGGTCTTGGACTCCCAAACCAACACAAAGCACAACAAACCTGACTTATCACAGCCTGCAACACCACCGAACAGCATTTAACCCGGCAGCTTCCCTATCTCAGTCTGAATCCAGACAGAACATTATCATCTGAAGCCCCCAAAAAACAACCCACCCACCCACCATGTCGCGCCTCCAAAACCTCATAGCGGCCCTCCTCATCGGCACGCCCATCGCCCTCTACATCTACTTCGAAACAACCTCGAGCTTCCCAGGCCAATCCAAAACCAAGCCCACCTTCTGGAGCACCCTCAAATCCGAAATCACCAACGCCTCTTACACCGCTCTGTTAATCCTGGTCAGCCCCTTGGCCCTGCACACCGTCACCTTCATGGCGCTGTTCAAGACTATTCACAACGCCTGGTCCTCCATCATAGGCGCAATCATGGCAGAACTCGGGACGATTATGACGATCTGTGTCGTGGGCGCGATGGTTTTCGGCCTGGTGGTTTTAGACACGGAGACTGCCCACCTTCGAGGAAAGAATTTGAGGGCAGGAGGGCGCAAGGCGGCTCCGCGGAAAGAGCCGGTCAAGACGCCAGGCAAGGAGGCAAAAGACAGCGGCGACTCTGGCAAAAAGAATGGAATTAAGACCCGCAGGCCGGTTCTGGACATCTTTCGCGAAATGATACATGAAGCGCTCATGAGCTCTGACCCGGAGTTGATGAAGGAGGTGCATGATTTTATTGTCGAGCAGGGTTATGGGTATTTGTTCGAGAGGCCGGGGAAGTCCACCGAGGATAGGCCCGCAAAAGGCAAGACGGAAGACAAGCCTACGGAGGAAAAACCCACCGACAAGCCCGTCGACACCAAAGAAACCTCAGCCGTACCACCCAAGAAGCCCGAGGGAGACAAATTCCCGATCACCTACGAGAAATGGCTCCCCACGGTCGCTTCGCTAGACGGAGTCCTTTCCAGCCAAAGCAGCGGCAAGCCTCAACACGCAGAAACGACAACAGACACTGCATCCGACGAGGCAAGGCCCGAGTCGCCTGCTCGGATGAGTGACCTTACAGGATCTCACGAGTCAGACACGGACAGTATAAAGTCCCAGGTGGACGACCTCCGGGAGCGGTTGCACGATTTGCTGGGTGACCGACACTCGCCGAGTTGGAAGACCGCCAATAGTCCTCGGTCAATTTAGTAAGTAGAAACTGTGCAGGCGCCGCGACCGTGTCCTACTTGTTCGAATAATAAGATTGAACCCGAACTCGGTCCTGGGTGCGTTAGTTAATTTTGGCCATTGGTTTGACAGAAATGAAACGCATATATCAACGACAGAAGGAAGCAACTGTGATGAAACGATCAAGATTGTGACATGTTCCCACCATGATGACAATAATGTAATGATATACATCTAAAAATATACAGATCAGATCCCAGCAATGCACCGTGATGCCCTCGCCCAAGCCCGCCCTCGAAGTCCGGTAAAGAGTGTTCACCCATGATGTTCAATGCATGGGTGGTAATGCAAATTAAGAATAGAATACATCCAAGCGCGCAGAAGTTGCGCAGGTATGCTCTGAAGCGAGCGTATTTTCAACCAGTAGCCGTGCGACTATAAAGAGTGATGATAGATCGAGCGGTCTAAAATGCGGCTTTGCTGCCGACGCCGCCGCCGGCAGGGAACCCACAGCCCTGCTTTCCGTTCTGGGTGTTGGCAAGTGGGCCAGAACAGATCCCGAAGAAGGCCGAGCCGGTGTTCACAACAGCGCAGCAGCCGGAGGCACAGTCACTGTCGCTGGTGCATTCTCCAGTGATGAACTGCAAGCCCTGCCCGTTGCCAACCTTGTCCTTCCCGTTCACGTCGGGCTTGAGGGTGCTGGGAATGTTGGCCAGGCCACCAGGCGGGCTGACGGGGACGACAACGTTCGTGGGGGCCGCAGGCGGAGATGTAGGAGCGGGTGCAGGTGCGGGATTCCCACCTCGGCCTCCGCCGTTCCCACTGTTGCCGCCATTGCCGCCATTGCCACCACCGCCGCCTGTGAATCCGCAGCCCTGCTTTCCTTGGGCGTTGCCGACAGCGGGGCCGGAGCAGATACCAATGGTCGTCCCACCTTGAGGTAGGGTGGCGCAACACCCAGATGCACAATCAGCATTGCTGAGGCATTGCCCTGTGATGAACTGCAACCCAACTCCGTTGCCGATGTTCTTCTTGCCAGAATCGTCAGGCTTGAGTTGGCGGGCCGAGAGACTCGGAGCTGCCTGGACGGCAGCAATTGTGAGAACGAAGGTGGTGAGGATGGAAGTGAAGTGAACCATCTTGCCGGTGTGGTTGTTTATGCGGTCTGAGACGCGGACGAAAGGAGTGAGCGGTCGGCTAGCGACTGTATCTTGCTTGGAATGGTATGAAATAAGGAAGGATTAAGCGAAGATGGGACACCAGGTCCTGAAGTTGGAAAGAGATCGACACAAGGGAAAGGGATGATTGCTTTGATGATGTGCCGGGAACAGACGTCCAACTTCGGAGGAAGAGACTCTCTTATAAGACGACAGGACGATCTAGGAGGTTCAACCCAAAGAATCAGCCGAACAGTCTGTTCGCCCATGCACAACCGGATGGAACTTTGGCAGCTTTCTGGGCAAAATGAAAATGTGCATACTCCCCCCTTGGGAGGGGCTGCAGCAAGAAGGTCCGAAGTGTTTCGAGGTTCGAGGCAGTTGGTGTCGCAGAGTTTCATGTTAGTAATCTGCGTTGTCCTCCTGCAAAACACTAACAGGGGAAAGGGGTGCGCTAACGTGCTAGGGTCCACTTCCCCTGTTACGAGGGTGTGGGGAATCGCAAGGGAGCATTCCGACAGAACGTCACCAGAACCTTGGGGCAGAAACGATCTTGAATCGTCGCGCGCGTTGGAATTATCGAAATATCCCTGCGAAGTCATCACGGAGAGTCTGGATTGGCGAGGTTCCTCAGAGCTGCGACGCATGTCGTTGTAGGCGCTGGACTGAAGCTTGTGGAGTTCGTCATGGCCGCCACGGAGACCATCGCTCACCGCTCAGGGGACGAAAATAATGAAGTCGCGGAGGCAACCGCTGAAAGATGAGATCGTGTGTGCTGCAGTCAGCGACCCAAAGCCCAGGCCGTCCAACGACCAACAAGACTGACGTGTCGCGGTGCAAGGGTGCTGACGTTTGATGTTCACATTTCGGACGGAGAAGGAAGACTTTGACAACGAATTAGCGTGGAGCGACAGGGGTGCGGGGATCAGTGGGGCTTGATCTGCGACAAGTCCATCGATCAACAGGGGATCATAGGGGATCAGCCGTGGGGACTTGACTCCGGGGAGCTTTTCGACTTCGGTCATCAAGAGCTTTCTAGATTCTTTGTTGATTCGTCCGCGCTCGGGATTTTGAAGCTCGTTTTTTTTTCATCAACCTCGAGGCCTGGGAAGTCGGCCCTGGGTGACAGGCTCCTGGTGACAGCTCCTAGCACTGCAAGCGCGGCCACAAGCGTGACCCGATTGTGCATGAAGCTGGGAGCACCTGACATGGCAGCTTCGAATGGCAGCGAAATGCCTAAAATAAGCGCGTGTGGCAGCGGCAAAGCCTGAATCGACGTCGAGGACCCCGAAATTCTCCAGGCTTCTCTCTGTCTCGTTCGAGAAACATCCGATACCAACTCATGTAAGCGCATGCAAGCGCAGCTGAAGCTGTCAACCCAAAAGCTTGGCCCTCCCCTCCCTCGGCGGGTTTCACCTTGCCTCGGCCTAGGCAGCCTCGCTATCATGTTGTGCAACGATATGGGGCATGGGACGAACGACCAGATACCTCGAGGAGGTAGCAACAAAAACACTCACATCTACCCCTTCCCATCGTCTCATGCATCTCACAAAATCCGAGGACCCAAAATTGGCACGTCGCGCCAGTTTCAACGGCCTAGTGTTTCCGACTCTGGTTCGGGCCACATTCGAGCGACCCAGCCAAAAGCTCTTGGCACCCCGCACCGCCTCCCGACAGATCTCGAACATTTACCCCGGCCCCTGTTTCTCAACCCAAAATGGCGGCCGCCTAGTATTTATGCGCCCCTTTCCGCTTGCTATAACCATACGGGGGCCATCCCATTCTCAACGGCACACAACAATGAAACCTTTATTATTTGGTAATAGCTCTGACAGGTCGACTTGCCATATGTGCGGGGCGTGTTGAGGCAAACCCTTGTGATTTCTCCTCCCCATCACACACGAAGACGGAATCTATGGCCAGTGCCCGTTACAGCTTTGCCTTCCCAATGTGCAGGTCATCCCAGTCCTTCCGCGTGAAAGGGACATACGTGACACCTTTGCCGTGTCTCTCGACCCAGAAAACCTTGTCCTCGGGCTTCACCTTCTCGGGGTCGATGCCCTCCTTTTTCAGTGGCATTTTGTTCTGCTTGTTGTTGTGTGTCGCCGATGGCACTTCGACGTGTCGCAAAAACAATGGGACAGCGTACCGAGGAAGATGGGACCGTGCGTGCCTTGAGTTGTCAGTGATTTTGACCCTAATTCATGAGCTTGGGACATACCGTAGAAAGTCTTGGTGGTCAAAGCTTTTCTTGAGCGCTGGATCAATGTAGACTGCGGCGGCACCTGCTTTGCCATCGTGACCGGGCACTTGGACGCCGTAGACGTTTGCATCGAGAACTCCGGGGTATTTGCCCAGAACCTCTGAAACCTCAGCGGTCGACACATTTTCCCCTTTCCATCGGAAGGTATCACCCAGCCTAGCCGGCTCGTAAGTCAGCATCAAACCATACCCTCCAGAGCGAGGTGGGCTTGGGGGGTGAACGTACCTGTCCAAAAAGAACCACCTCCCTCCACTGTCCCTCCTCAGGGCGTCACCGGTGCGATAGTATCGGTCCCCTTTTTCGAAGACATTCTCTACAAACTTACCGACGGATGCCTTCGGGTCTTTCCAATATCCGGGAAATTGCCGCTCAAATGGCACACGCACCAAAATTTCGCCCCCAATTTCGTAAGGCATCCGTGACGCGAAACCAGTCCTCGGGTCCCGCGCGATGTCTCCCGTCTCGGGATCAACGGCAACAGGAACGTAGTACTTGTGATACTTCCACCGCTGAAGGAACCCGTGGTGCCCGACAGCATGGGCGGTGTAATCATTTTGGCTCTCGTTGTCGAGGGACAGCATTCCCTCGGAACTATTGAAGAACTCGAACACCCGCACGATGCCAAAGCGTTCTTTAAATCTGTTCCACACGTCGGGCCGCAGTCCATTGCCATAGATCGAGTGCACGTTGTGCTGGCGATCGAGAGGCGAGGGTGGCGCAGCAAGAAGATATCGCAGAGTTTCCCCTACGTAAACGAACCAGGTTGCCCGAGAGTCGCGCACATCTTGCCAGAAGCCCGAGACACTAAACTTGGGGGCCACGCAAACAGCGTTGCCACAAAGTAGCTGCGCCATGACATTGATCCCGCCGGTTCCGTGGTAGTACGGCATACACACGTAGTATCTCTCGTCTCGTCCCTGAACAGGGTTCGTTCCGGCGACTGTACCATATCCGTGTCCAAAGGCCGCAGCAACGGGCAAGTGGCAGCCTTTCGGCAACCCCGTCGTCCCGCTCGTGTAAAACAGCCCCATCGGATCGTTTGCTTTGAGGCCGGCTCGGTGTTCGTCTTCAGGCCTCGTCGGCGGTAATGCGTAAATGCTCTCCTTGACGTCCCCCAGTCGGACGAACTGGACACTTCCTGCTATCCGTTCCATCTCCGGGCGTACCTCTGCCATCCGCCCCATCGCGGCCTCATCCCCATCCATCAATACGAGGTTCGCCCCGCTCAGTTTCAGGCAGTGAATCAGCGCCCGTCCAGTCAGGTGGTAGTTGATCATTGCCGGCGCAGCTCCGATAGCCCAAAGTCCAATCCACGCAAAGATGAAGTCCGGCGAGTTGAGCATGAAGAACGACACCAAGTCGCCGCGTCGAACCCCCTGAGATTGAAACCAAACAGCATACTGGTGTCCGCGATCCATCATCTCTCGCCAGCTGTAGCATCCCGCGCGCGACCATATTGCCTCGCGGTCGCCGAGCGCAGCGGTGCGCTCCTCGAGGAAGTAGTACATGGAGGTACGGCCTTCTCTTTCGGCGCGAGCCCACTGCCGCCGGATAAAGCGCCGGCCGAGTATCCATCTTAGGTCCTTCCCAAGGTGTAACTTGGCGTCGAGGTACATGGTGGCGAGGGCCGTCGTCGCGGCCGCCGCAGCGGCGGGGAGAGCTAGAAGGTGTTAGAACGTTCGGAAAGCTTGGGGCATAGTGATCTTACCTAACTCCATCTTGGGAGTGTTGCTGAGCGATTGAGCGAGCGGCTTGAGTTATCCCAGATAGTTGTCGAAAAGAGCGACCGGCGAGAAGAAACGGAGGCGGCTACGCAGACGACAGATCTGTCTCCGGGCACCAACCGCGCAGCGGATTTCAGACGCAAGCCGTAGAGGTGCGCAATTGGACAGTTGCCCTCGAGGTTCCAGTTGAGGAAAGCGCAACCCCTACCCGGGAGCAACGTGGGCTAGGGCACTCTTATCATCTTCCGCGACCCAGGTTCCCCGCATCGCCCGACCGCGTCCGACCGCGACCAGCGCTCCAGGCTTTGCCGGTTGAATGGAGGGCTGCGATGCAATGTCCCGAATTCACCCCACCCGACCCAAGATAAATGCTGTCGGCAGATGCCGCCGTAGGGTGCAGGAACCAGCGCGCCGCTACCCCTAGCTAGGTCTCAACACGAGGCCGGAGCAAGAACAACCTCCGTCCGTGGCCCCGCTGCTGCATCCAGGTGTTACATATCTCTCACTGTAGATACTTGGGGTTGTTCGAAATAATCCCCAAAAAGAGGACAATACTTGCACAACGGGCGAGATTGGGAGGAAGGGTAATTTACACGTGTGACCGGTTCTGCACTTGTTCAGCTCTCCGCGGCTCCCCTTTTTCAAGTCGCTTAAGACACAGAAGCGAGCGCTGTCCTCTTGGCAATGTTGACCAGTGTCTTTCGACCGATATAACCGCTTTCTTCCCTCGTTCTCTACGTCGTTCTCATAAACCACTGGCTGTGCCGTAGTCTTCGCCCGGACACAAATCCCTTCGGCCCTCGCTCGGCCTATGAAGCGGCAAAAGCTCGGTTTGAGCCAGAAAATCAATTCTATTGGCCTGGATGTCTTCGTGATTTTATTAGCCTTTTTTAGGAATTGGCTCACATGTTGCGCCCCCATTCTTCCAGATCCCTAGCGTATCACAAGTATAGCCCCTGAATGATTGTTTTTGGGTTCCTATCTGAAGAGCCGCGCTACCAACCATTCAGGGGTTGTAGTTCAATGTTATGTCCCTATCTCTGTTTGGGTTGCAGACCGGCTCACGTCTGTAGCTTCGCCTCTGTCGAACCCATCGATTTAGCGAGACACCTTATCGTCTGGCGCCGCGGCCTTGATGCTGAGGGCTGCCACTCTGTCGTAACCAAACTTTCAGGTCGGGCCGTCGCCCCTGGACAGTGTAAGTGCTTGCAGTTAAAAATGTAATGCAGGTTGAGGAACGCTACTCGCCCATCAAGGCCTTGGTAAACATGCGCCATCTTGCTTTTATCTCATATCTGGGGAGAATGATGACGGCTCATACTCGGAAGGGTAATTCAGGGCAGGCAGCTTGGCCCTTGTCGTACCTGCCTTCCTGAGCCATTGCAGATAGGCTAGCAGTGGCACCAAAATTCTCGGGCTTTTCACCGCTCTTCCAATGGTCCCGTCCATAGGTTACCCAGGATCACATTGTCGGGCATCATTCATCCGACCACCGGGCAAGACTACCACCTTCCATTCAACCAACAAGATCAAAGCCATCACTCCCACCCGCGAGGGCCTCGAACGGCCGCACCACCACTTCGGCCCAGTCTTTCTAGTAGTCACTGAGGGTGCCCACGCCAAACACCCGACGCCCCGGCCCCTGTCATCCGGATGCCTGTAGGTGTGCTTCGTGCTGAACATGGCCGTTCCCTTGCCGTCGGCGATGACCCTGGGCTGACACAGGCGCCCGGATGCGTCAGTGGCATCCTGGGTACCGCCGCGCGAGAAGCCCCGTCCCTCCCCTAGGCAAGTCTAGCGGAAACTCCGCCAAATACTTTGCTTTTTGCCTTTTGCATCTCTCGCGCTCCCAAAAACATTTTGTCTAACCGACGGCAGAGAGCTGGTAATCGGTGGCTAGTAACCCCAACCCTCAGAGCGTTCGGTTGCGGCCAAGGCGGCTGTGCGGGGTTGTGCGACTACCTGCGTGATGCTACGCGGTTTAATCCCAACATCCTCGTCGTTCAGTGTCGACCGCCCTTCACGTCATTCGAGCTTTGCTCTCGCGCCACACGGGCCACCATGTCTACCGAAACTTATGACGACCTTTGTTACAAGCTATACGAGCAAATCTACCAGCGCCTGCAGAACAAAGACGCGGAACACCTCCGCTTTGCCACCAAGGGCACCGCCAAGAAAGTCTTGCACCGCGACAACCTCTTGTCCTTCTTTCAGAGCCTTGTACCTCCTGGTCAAATACCCAAAGACTACTTTGGGGTCGCGGAGGACGAGTTGATACATCGGGTTCACCGCCGCCACCTGTACGACTTTCTAGCTGTCCTCGTGTTCGCCAACTGCCGCATCGAAACTGCGAGGACTTTCACTGTCGAGTTGGTCGCCCAGAATGTGTGGCCAGTACGGCGAAAAGGAAAAGAGGTGGGACACCTCCCCGCGGGTCGAGAGGAGCTGGTCGATCTGTTTGGTATCGTTGCTGCCGACATGTTCGTCTCCAAACAGGCCTGCTTCAGTGCCGTCATAATTCGCAAGCGGGAGGAAGTCAGAGTTGCAGATCCAGACAGCCAGCGCCTCCCATACCTGGACGAAGCCCCTCTTGGGAACGGATCATTTGGAAATGTGGTGAGGGTCCGAATTGCCAAGGGCCATTTCTTCAACCCGCAGACAAAAACGGAAAATACCGAACCGCTTGACGTCGCTCGGAAGGATTATGTACTCAGCAGTGAGTTTCCCGCCAGGGGTGAGCGCGAGATCATGGACAAGATTCTCACCAGCTCTGGTCTTGCGTGTGACAACATTCTGGAGAATTTCGGCAGCCTGGAGATCGGCCAGAACACCTATAGCTTGTTCATGCCTCTTGCCATCTGCGACCTCAGGCAATACATGATGGCCGTCCACAAGACCAGCCCCAGGACCATTGCCGACAAAGCTAAAATCATCGACTCAGCAGAGGGCCTAGCAGGTGGTTTAAACTTCCTTCACACAGAGATGAAGACTGCCGACAAAGAAGAGCTAGTCTGCTACCACATGGACTTGAAGCCCAGCAATATCCTCATCTTCCGAGAAAAAAGGAAGGACAAAGAATGCAACATTTGGAGATTGAGCGACTTTGGAATGTCACGGGTCAAGCTGCGACGGAAGGACCAGGATGTGGCAAGGGAGAAGGACTTCAACAGCTGGTTTGTGCGCCGACAAGTCAAGCCTTCAGACCCATCCCTGTCTGCCACCCTCAACCGACGTGGAGAAGGTACATATTTGGCGCCCGAGTCGATCTCATCATCGAGAAGTATGGGGACCGCTAGCGATGTGTGGTCACTGGGATGCGTCATGAGTGTTGTGTTCACGTATCTCGAAGGGGGTAGTGAGGCCGTTGAGCGATACCAGGATGCTAGAATGGACTATGCGAAGGCCGATAGGTACGTTTTGCTACCCCTGTTGTGTTTTACGTGGGCCAGTTTGGGAGGGCTCAGACGCCTCGCAGAAAGGTGCCTAGGCCTCCCGAAAAATGGGATATGTCTTGGAAAGGGACGGATATGCCGTAGTAGTCGCAGCTAACGGATATTTGCTTCCAGCTACGACCGTTTTTTCATCCGTGGCAGGGGGTTTATCCCCTCCAAAGTGCATCCCGAAATCCACAAGTGGCATTCTCACCTTATCGAAAAGGCGTCCGAGCGAAGCCCGGCAGAGGCCGAGGCAGTAAAGTTCATGCTTCGCCACTTGGAGGATGACGTTTTTGAGATCGACCAGACCAAACGCCGAGCTGCAAAGGACGTTAAAGCAGCGCTGCTTGCCACGTTCAAGAAGTACAACAGCCTAGGAGAGGCGGAGTTGGCGGGCCCCCCGGAGAAGCCTCCTCCATCACCAAGCAACTTTTGGAAGAGCTTGGTTCCGCTGTCAAGGTAGGAGGGTCTAGAGGCTCGCGGTCTGTTCCTTTCGTCAATCGGTTTCTCTAACCAGAACTTATTTTTCAGAGAAAAATCACCGGCCCAGGGCCAGGTCGAGGGGTGGGCATTGCAGCCTTCCGAAGACTTTAAGGGGTGTGACATCTCCCCGGACGCGTCACTCGTAGTTTATTGGACCGACACAAGACTTTTGTTGTATACGAGCCAGTCACTATCGTCGAGAGATCTGCATGCGGTATCTCCTGTTGCGTCACGTGATCTGGAGGAACGGGATTGCATCTGGAGGACAGTGGTTGTAACACCAAAATACCTGGTTGCTTCGACAACTGGTGCCAGCTTCAACGTAAGAGGCAACCCTACTTGATTTACTGACCCAACTCGAAACGAGGGCTGACTCAGCTTATCGAAGTGCTTTGTATTTGATCTCGAGGGCGGCGGTCCTGTTGAGGTCACCTTGGATTATTGGTACCGATTGACTCTTCAACTCCCAGAAGTCCACATTCTGGCTCTCTCAGCTGACTGCAACACTCTGTCCTGTGTTCTCCGCAACAAAGAAGACGAGCGTGACCCAGGGTCATTGTTCACAGCGTCGATAGCTGGACTCATTGCCTATGCCAAAAGACCGTACGTGTGTAATCTGGAGAGCGATTTGGACATATGGCTAACTGCTCCCAGTCGGAGCTCACTGATCAATGAAGGCGCAGCCTCTGAAACTGGCGAGCCGCTGTGGAATTTGAACAAACTCAACTGGCCAGCTTCGGCAGTGACCCACCTATCGTTTTCCGGTCAGGACGGCCTCTACCTGGTTGTCCAGCCGGAGCTCACTGCCAGGAGCCGTGAGCATAGAATCAACGTCATCTACGTCTCACTAAGCAAGAAAACCGTGGTACCGGTGATCATCGAGTCACGGGTGAGTCCATCTCAACCACGAACGTGCTGTGCGAGCACTGACCTGATCTGAAAAGGGATTTGACAGCAGCAACACAGCAGGACTGTTCACGACTTTCTCGCCCCTCCGAAGCCAAAGTACTAGCTGTGCAATCGTCACTAGGGAGAAGCACCTGCACATCCAGAGTCTTGCTGGGGACGATGCATCGCCTGGGACCCACAAGGATATCAGGCACTACAGGGTTCTCAAACTGATGGTCGACTCGGGCGACAGACTCTATGCCCTCGGGACTTCCTCGGCACACCAGCGACTGCTTCTGTTGGAACTTACGGTCCCGCAGTCTCTCGTTGGTAATATTTCCGTCAGAGAAATAACGAACCTCCCAGGTTTGTCCTACAATGATGAGTTTACCCAACGAATCTCGGAGGAAACTGGGGAGAAATTTGTTCTCGTCGCTGCGCTTGTTGCACCAAACCGCCGGGCGATATACAGGGTCAGGCTCGAAACGGAGACAGAGACAGCATGATTCTGTGAATCTTTCCTCGCGCTGGACAGCTGGCTATCTGCTGAGTTTCCTCAGACTTTTGAACTTTGAAGCTCGATGGCTGCATCCTTCGCATTGGATGTCAAGCGGCGTGTCAGGTTCTTCAGAGCCCAATCTGGCCCAGCGCGGACCTTCGGTGCAAGCGCACGGAACACGCCACTATCCTGATGGAGCAACAGGTAATAAAAGAGAAACGTCACTGCTGTAAGCATGACTGACGAAACAACGTATATCCACACCATGGAGGTTCCGACAATGGCATTTCCTTCCGCATCATAGTCGAAGAAGTTCATGCCAAAAAAGGACTGCGGGACGGGTTAGCGAAGTCAATATCGCTGGCTTCTGAGCGACTTACAGCAACGAACGAGGCGGGGAGATACAGCAATGTTAGAGTCGTGATGAAAACAGCAGACTTGTTGAGCTGTAGCATATTCCCATTCTGCTCCTTGGCGACCACCTGATCGCGAAACGACAAGGTGTCTGCCAAAAGACGGGCGGTTGTCTGAGTACGCTGCTGCAAATGGGCAGCTGTTCGCGTGTAGCCTTTGCACTGCCGGAGTTGGTTTTTGAGAGACAGAGTCCCTGGATGCTGGGCCGCCACGGCAGACATCGAACCCAAAAGCGAACAGATCTCGCCCAGAGTTTCCGAGGCTGTGTCAAGGATGGCTGGTACTTGGAGAAACCGAGTCTCGAGACTGATCAGCATGCTGAGGTTGTCGTAACCGATGCGCAGCGGTTCATCGATGAAGGATGCGAACGTGCTGTTCGCAACTGGCAAGAACTTGCGCTCCAGCGCCCCGATATATTGTCTCCAAGCGGGAAAGTACGCCGAGAACAATATCCGATGCAGCCAAAACGGTTCCGCTTCCGGTCTTTGTCCGGGGCTGAGCAGCCATTCCTCCGCCTGTCGGTGGGCCTGCGAGTTCGGTGTGGGACTGAATAAGACATATGTGCTCTGGGACGTTTGCAGGTTGTAGCGGTGCCATATCCCGCTCTGTCGGATGACCCACTTGTCTTCGCTCGCCTTGTACTCGGGATACTTCACGGAGTACGATATTTCTGAGCCGGCGCGTCAGCTACGGGGCAAGGAGGTGGTATCACGACGTTAGAATATACCAATCACGTTCTCTCTCCGAGTTTCTGTGTACGGAACACAATGGACCTCCTCGAGATCGAGATTACGGGTATAAAAGCACGAGGGAAGATCCCAGAATGACTCGTCGATATCGTGGGTTGAGTGGATGAGGTCCATCATTGATCTCGTGATCTGGAGCGGCCTCCATGAGTTCCGTTGGCATATCGATCTTCTGAGAGTCAGCGACGAGCCGGCCGGCGCACGCGAAGAATAAAAAGTGGATCTCACATGAAGCGACATGAGTAGCTGCTGGGCCGGCCAGTTCCAAGATACTCGGTCAACGGCTGCAGCGTCGAGAATTGGGTTTGCTTGGCCTGGGCATGTGTGTTTTGCCCCTCGGGCTGCGCCGACGCTGCGGAAATTGGCCCGGACGCGACATCGATGAGCACCAGCGGCTCAATCACCCGATCAACAAAGCAATTGTCAAGCGACATTGTGGGTGCGAAACCGGAGCTCGGGAGAGAGCCGATGCAGAGCTCAAGGAGCTGAAAGCGATGATGGGTGATGCGACAATATTAAAGCTACAGGATAACGAGAAAACTCCGAACTCTGCCACAGTTGGCCCCCGACGTGTCTGTCAACGAGGCATTCTCGGCGCTTCCCCCAGCAAATGCGAATTTCGCCGCCAAAAGCTGTCCCCGATTGAGCGTGCCGACCCCGCCCCGCCCCCGTGAGACAGCTGCGCCCCAACCCCTGCCCCCTTGTCCCTCGCACTGCCTGCCCCGTCACCCCGTGCCTTCATCAGTGCATCGTGGTGCCGGATCATTCGTCACGCATCGCGCTAGAGCCTCGGTCAGCAATTGGGACACCGCGGACGGTCGTTTGGCCGGGCTTACTCGATCTCGGACTGGTGGGGGCAGAATTGTTAGCATCGTTCGGTGTTGGCTTCTATTCAGCCCCCCGAGGAGGCACTGAGCAGAACAGCTACAGAACGACAACATACCTCTTCTAGTTTCCTCGGGGCGGTGAAACACCACTGGTCGTCTTTCATCTGCACGTCATCGCCTGGTCAGCATACCCGATACGATGCGATGCGGCGCGATAGGGGACCCAGAACGCCAGTCCTGTCAAAAGGCGGGGTATGGCTTCTGGTCAACCAAAGGGCGCGCGAGACCTACCCTGATGTTAAATTCGGTCTGCCCCTCGAAAAGCTTCTCAAGAAGTGCTTGGAGGCTCGTCTTCTTGAGGTATCGGGCGGTAATATTCTGCTTGACTTCCTGCTTCGTCGGTTGGCCGACAGTGTGCTGGGGCTGCTCCTGCTTGCTGTCCATCGTGTTGGTTCGCGTTGAACTGGCACCGCTGCAGATTCCATTTATGCTGCCCTGCTCCGAGTCTTTTCGGTGCCGTCGCATCAGCCGTGAGAGCAGAAATCGCATGAGGCAAAACGAGTGCAGCTGTATGGTCTGCACAACATCGGGCGGCTCATCCACCCCAGTTATACCAGCCGTCGTGGCAACGACCTTCCTCGCTGAGAAGCTGCCTGCGGAGCCCCGCCACGTCACGGGGGTCGCCAAACAGTCACCTGTCTTTGCGAGCGATGGCTTCCACCGAACAATAGCGCCAAACAGAGTCTCAGCACAATGCGGATGAGCGATGTCGCTGCTTTGTAAGGACAATGTCTCCCTCTCCGCTAGAATGGGGCACGGCGTCGTAATTATGCCTCTTGGTCCAGGGAGCTGGACTCGGTGGACGGGACGGGAGGGCGATGCATCCAAACCTCGGTCAGGGGACTGGGGGAAGGTGTGGACGCCAAGCCAATGGAGGGCACTGTACCCCCACAAGAAGCCTGGGGAAGAACTGGTCAGAGGGCGGCCATTGGGCGGATCAGGCGAACTTTGGCGCTGCACTTCACCCGAATAGGTTGGGGCACATCTCTCTCCCCTGAGATTGCAGAGCATCAGAGCACAAAGTGCTCGTGAAACGACGCGCTGGGTTGGAGCGGCTTGAACGGCAATGCGAGAGATGCGGCTGAAAATCCCATGTCGCCAGGCCTTCCTCGTTGGTTTGCTTTCGTCCCATCTCTTTCGACGAACACATGCGACATCGCGACAGTTCGTTACGGTGACAGTTCGCCGGGATGTCCGATTCCCATGAGCTGCCAGACTGGTTCCCCGACTGGGCGCGGTCCACACCCCACGCGCCGCAGCAAAATGAGACAACAACCCCAACCCATGTCGCACCGCGACGGGATCTCCTCACGCCCCGGGCGGGGGACGGCCGGCGACCGACTCTGTCGCAAGACTCGACTCCGCAGCCGACCCCGACGGGTGTCGCGCCCGCTGGAGGATTGATGCCGATAGCATCCCATACCGAGGGCAGCGTTAGCCGGGTCTCTGCAGTCACCACGGAGCCGGAGTTGGAGTTCACGTACGCGCCGGCCCGTCACATCATCGTGACTCCTAGCCAGGACAGATTGGTGAAGCGAAAGTTGCGGGGGATCCACCTGTTTGTGAGTTTTCTTGGCTTGTGATGCATCCTTCGAGAACAAATCTACGCCGATTTGGGGGCCGATCTACATAAGATGACGTGCATGCTTCGAGCGCCACACCCGCCGCGAATCTGTCCCTAACGTGCATGCAGATGATCACCATCAATGCCACTCTTGGGACCGGCCTGTATTGGCGCGGTGGGCAAATTCTTGAGCTCGGAGGACCGCTAGCCGTTTTGCTGGCGTTTCTCATGGTTGGGATTCTCGCCTGGGCTGTCATGCAGTGCATCACGGAATTGCTATGCATATGGCCGATTCCAGGCGCCATGTCTGTGTATGTCAGCGAGTTTGTTGATTCGGAGCTGGGAATTGCTGTTGGTGTTGCGTATTGGTGAGAATCCCCTCCGCAATGCGCCCGATCCGGGGCTGACAGTCGGCTTCTCGCAGGTTCACGTACTCGGTTTCATTTGCGGCCCTCGTTGCCACCACCGCTGCAGAGTTCCACTTTTGGCCAGGTATCAAGGGCAACAAGAGCATCGACGGTGGGATTATTTACTTCCTCATCCCTCTGTTCTTGGTTGGGACGAATGTATTTGGGATCCAGGTATGATCTGGCCTCCTCCTGCTAGAGGGTCGCTAGAACTAACCTGTCAAGGCCTATGGTTGGATCGAGGTGTTTTTTGGCAGCGTCAAGATTGCGATGCTCATCATAATCATAATCACACTCATTGTAATCAAAGGCAGAGGTAAGTCGAAGCCATAGTCCATTTGGTGGGACTCGGCACACTGACAATCATAGGCGGCGATAGCGGCATGAGCGGAGAGTGTAGGTTAAACCCCCATGCCTTTCCCTTCTGGAAAAAGCAGGACTAATGATAGTAGACTGGGCTTCAACCACTGCCTTCGATACAGACGCTGCCAAAGACTGGGGAACATCCTTGATGTAGGACATGAGCGACCCCTTCTTCTTGAGTTTCAGGCTGATGTAATGTAGGATGTGTTTATCCTTCGCTACCTTCGCCTACGTCGGAGTTGAGATTATAGCTGCCTCTGCCCTGGAAGCAAAGTGGCCTAAGAGACGTACAACAGAAGACCGCATCGACTCGGACATATCACGCAAGTCTAACGACACGCTCATCGGCTCCTCAGTCAAATTCTCTGCGATCTACATCCCTGTTCTTGCCACCATCGCCTACAGTCTCAGTGGCGTCCTTGTGTCGCTCGACATCTCCAGAGCAGATTGCCAGTTACCGCGTCTGAGTTGGGTCACAGGGGGGATTGATGGCTGTGGCAACTCTCATGGCGACCCCGCTGCTGAAAGCACGGCTTCTGCATTTGTCATTATTGCTCAGCAATCCGGGATCCCGCATCTCTCCGATGTGTTCAACGCCTTCCTCGTCTTTACCGCTCTGACATGTGCGAATACCAATCTTTATGTTGCATCCCGGACGCTCTTCGGCCTGACGAGTAGACTGGAGGGCGGCAAAGGCCAGCCTTGGTTGCTTCGCATCCTGGCGTGGTTCGGAAGGACGAATCACCGGAAGGTGCCGATGAGAGCCATGATATTCTCAGCGCTCGCGTTTTGGTGGGTTCCTTTCTTGCAGCTGAAGGAGGGAACTGGACCAGACACGGCTATTGGCATGGTAGGAGTCCCTTGGACGTTTCTTGGTCGCCGTACTGACACACATGTCTCAGTTCATTGAAGTCCTGGCAGAGATGGGCTCGGTTGGGGTTCTGATCGTTTGGGCATGCCAATGTTTGGCCTTCATTCGCTACTATCACTGGTGAGTTGCGACAATCTTGTTCTGCGAGAGAAATACAGGTCTAACAGCAGTACAGCATCTATCGTCACCGCGTCGTTCTCCAAGCGCAAAAGATCTCTCAGGTCCGCCGATGGGATACGGACGACTGGAAAGATTACCCTTATCGAAGCCATGGGCAGCCATTCGTGGCTTATTTCGCGCTCGCCGGATGCCTTGCTGTGTTGTTCATCGCCAACAGCGCAGCTTTATGGAACGGGTTTCACAAGATCCCGTTTCTGTCATCATATCTCATCGTATGCCCCCATCGGTCCTCGGTCATCTGCAGTCCGTCACATGCTAATACCGGCCGAAACAGGTGGTGGTGTTCTTTGCTTTGTGGGTGTCGTTGAAGCTATTTAGGGGGGCGAAGTGGTCGCTCGTCGACTTGTCGAAGGCAAGCCATGTCGTGAAGAAGTTTAAAGACCTGCACGATATTCGAATCGGAGCAACATGATGTTGTATGACGATGAAAATTC
>Ga0247780_1000150_pt1 | contig 67779 bp, 86 predicted proteins | sample UWRJL079202R5_FD_179927 | JGI IMG/M metagenome (GOLD analysis project Ga0247780, IMG submission 179927) | Plant litter microbial communities from Arlington Agricultural Research Station in Wisconsin, United States - UWRJ-L079-202R-5 | ecosystem: Environmental > Terrestrial > Plant litter >...
CACATCCGTCAGCTACGCGACCACGACAAGCCTGAATTTCAAACTACCCCTCGAGGCCATCCCTCTGCTCTAAGGCGTGACGGGCGGCAACTTTTCGCCCTTTGTTACGGCCGACAGCGCGATACAGCAGCTCATTGTATCCAAGCAGGACGGCTAGCTCTCGCTACTCAAGCAAGACCTCTTGTCGCAGCAGTGGCGCCAGCAGCCCTTTTACATTCCCAACCTCGATAAGAACCTCGAGTACGACGGCTTCATGACTCGCATAGCTATCACAGCGGATCACAGCGGATCACAGCGGACGACGGGTTGCTGGCTAGCTTCGAGACTGTGCTGTTGAAGTGCTTGGACGGCTGGACTGAGCTCACTACCAGCAGGCGCACTATTACTGTAGGGCTCGATAGTACCGCGGTCGTGCTCGACAGCCAGGGTGTCCTGACCCTCGTCATCCCCTCCGAGGACGGCTCCTGCCTCGGTTCTATCCTGACAGACGTACCCAGCCTACCACCCGTAGTGAACAGCGTACACAAAATCAACCTGACTGACAAGGTACACGACAAGATGGAGAAGCTGGGTCAGGAGGGCGCCCTGCGCGACACCAAACTCCCAGACGGCACGTTTCTCTTGGCCGACTCGGACGTGAGCAACAATAACGTTAAAGAAGCCCACAAAGCCATCGTAAAGATAAACGAAACTCACGATCAAGAAAAGGGGCTGCGAGCGATAATGAGGATAGGCCACGTACCCGCCGCGGCCCTCGAGAACAATACCGCCGAGCGAGCCGGGGGACCGGGCGTCTAGAGGACTATAGCTGACGTTAGCCTTGTCATCTATAGTAACATACGCTTCGCCCGGATAGCTACGGCCATGAGTGTTAGCAGCAAGAGTTGGGTAAGCATTTTCATCGTTCCTTTTCTGTTTTTTTTTTTTTTTTTTTTTTTTAAAAAAAAAAAAAAAGGGATGGACAATTATCTGCCCTCGCCGGCCGAGCCGAGTCCGCCGCGCCCTCTGTCTCCGTCGCGCCGGCTACGCCTGTTGTCCGTTGTCCCTGCATGGATGTTCATCTCTGTGTCCTGCTGTAACGCCCCATAAAGGAGGCGCCCAGGCGACGCGGCGCCATCGCACCAGCAACGCAGCAGCCCTGCGTTGGGTGCGGGGACGGCCCGAATGCGTTGTTCGCAAAGAAAGGTTTTCAAAGAAGGAGATCACAAAGGCCACCGCAACCAGAGGGCATTCCGAATGCCTATTGACAGTTTTGATAACAGCTCCACGTTTTGCGCAAAAGTTGCCCTCTGAAAAAAAAATCTATATCTGTGAAGAGGCTCATACCCAGTCGAAGCAGAAGAAAATTATTTCTGGGGCATACCCTCCTCTCTCCTCTTCAAGAGGGGAGAGGGTCTTCTACTTATAGGGTGGTCCACCACAGGCATCTTCCCGTGAGGAGTGTAGCACCAACCCCCTCTTTACAAACAGAGAGAGATTAAACAAACGAAGGGAGAGGGATAGTTCACCGCTTTCAACTTGTGTGTGGCCTCGAGCTACCCTGTTCGCAGGATGGACGGAGCGCGATGGCACCCGTCGTGGCGAATAAGGCGTGGAGGATAGGTTACCAATACCAGGCCGTAAGCCAGAGCTCTACTTAACCCAATACGTTCCACCTTACGTTACGTTAGAACAATAGACATTGAGCACAATGTTGGGGACTTGCGGGGTTTTGTAAGAGATAGATTCCATGAGTTAGTTTACGAGTATCGGGGAACACAATCATAGCAACTGGAGCCTTGAGGACGCCAAAAGCTATGAAAATAATTGAAATGTGCCACCGAGAGCCTTGGGCGCACTGTCGAGGCCCGCACTAGGCCACCTGCTCCCCCTCAAAAGACAATACCACCCTGTAACACACATGACCCTTCCTTCTCCTGAGCTTCCTCATCGACATTTTACACCTTGTGAGGAAGGCGAGCTAAGAGACGGCTCCACGAAGAAGCGATGGCCCCGGCTGGTTTTACCATGCGAAGAGGACGAGGGCGAAACACGGCGGACTTAGCTGGACGTCGGTGCGCGAAATAGCTGCTCAGGAATCGTTTGCCGCCGCTACAACCCCTCGTGTTGCTGATAACCATATCGAAGGCTACGAGGGCTGACAGAGTTGGCATGGGTCGCTTGCCAACGCCACCACCCAAAATCCTGGCGAATGTGTTGTCGGCCGTGTTGCCGCCAGCAAGAGTCGAAGAGAATCGCTTGCCACCGCTGCCGGGCTTGACGGCATTTCCGCTTCCGCCAATGCTGCCATCCATCTCCTCACCCGTTAGGCCATGAATGGCGTAATTTCGCTGGAGAACCGAGAGGATGGTGGTATACGGGATGGTAATGTCGCTGGTACTGTTATCGCCCCTAGGGAGAAGCAAGGGAAAAAAACATCAGGATCTAAGCTCTGCTCGGGATATGGAAAGAGAAAAAAAAAAAAACTTACTCGTTATAGACGGGTCGGATGCATTCGTGAGGGAGGCCCTTTAGATCGTCTTGCTCGACAAGATCCGAAAGCCAAAGCTTGATGGCGCCGCCAGGCGCTGAGAGCGGCTCCCGCTGGACGGTAGCTTTGACCTTCCCATCAACTCTAGTTAAGACTGAGAGGAAGGAACGCTCAGTGAGGCGTTTGATCTGCTTCTTTGTGTTGATCTGTCGCATGGGAAGAGCAAGCTGCACTACGGCCACAGTGCGGAGACTCGGATACTTAGTGAAAGATTGGGCATACTTGCTAGGGCTTGTGTGGCTGCTGCCGGTAACAGTGAAAGCGACCATCGTGGTAGGCCCGATAGGCGGCACGCCAGGAGCGAGGGAGAATATCGCTAGGGTTCCATCATCCATCAGGGAACCATCAGCTTCGCCGCCAACAGGCCGTTAGGTGCGGGGAGGTGTCTGCTGGAGTCGAGGCCGGTGGTAATAGTGTGATAGGCCTCACATTTGATAATCGCTAATGTTATCTCGACGGACATGGTAGAGAGCTTCCCTGTAGACGGGTCAAATTCCTAGGGAAAACACGTTGTTAGAGCGAAGCGCATACTAGGATAACTAACTACCTTAATAGACTTACAAAGGCTATCTCTTTATTAATAGCTGCCACAAGCTTCTGTAGCTCGGGAAAGCCGTTGACGAGGCGGTGGTGATCTTTGCTGTCGACAGTGAACTCAAAGTAGAAGCTGCTCCCATCACAGGGCGGCGCAACTTGATAGCAGTGGAGGGCGGCGAGGACCTTGTCAAGAGGCTCGGGCTTGTCTGGGTCAAGGCCTGCCCAGAAGGGACGGGTGGTGGGAGATGCCTGATATTTATCCATCATGGTTAGTTCTGCCCTGCTGTTTCTTTCTTTGCTGCTCACCATGGTTGCTATCTGCGTCAACGGTAGAAGACGCTGGTGGGTGTAAAAGAGCCTAAGCTTTTGGTGCAGAGTTTTTTGTGGAGAGGAAGTGAAAGGAAAAAAAGGTACTCCGCTTTGTCCCGCAGCACCCGAGACACGACGTACAGTATGTGTTTGCACTGGTTTCCCTTTTGGTTGTGTGGGCAACTACAGACGGGCTGTCGACAGATTGTCACGGTGTAGATGTTTCCGGTGGATCCCGTCATGTCCACCGCCTCCTCGGGGCATTCGGCAGTACCGCCGCGTTTGCGGGACAAGACATAGAAACGCTGCGTGGTGACCCACTCTAGGAGTTCCTTGAGTGGCTTGGGGAGTCTCGGACGAAATCTTGATTGTTCGTTGAATCAGATGATGTTAGCTCAGAGACCTTGCAAGTCGGGCGTGCTGCAGCATGGACAAGCAAAACGCGTGACGTGTATGTACCTGCGCAATCGCTTTTCACTTCCAGGTTCATTTTTGCTCTTTGCCTTTTTGGGTGGTGTTTTGGAATAGCTGCCGTCTGATTGCTCCTCGACTCCGTTTGTTGGCGGTGAAGCGATCTGTTTGCGATTCCTGCTTGAAGTGCCGGGCGGGGCCCTGGGCTTCGGTTCTGAATGGGACCCCGGCGGAGCAGCTGCAAGTCTTCCTCAGAACAGTCAAAACTCGATTGTAAGCTGTGTAATGAGAATCAGGTAGAGTTATAAAGATGCGAGGACTATCAGCCAGCAGGGCAATCCTGGAGGTTTGGTTAGAAGTGTCCCTTTTGCGATGCTCATGGACAGAAACTCAGGATAGCATTTGTCAAGTTCTTGTAGATATTCATTGCATCATAAATTCAGGCCTTCGGGCTCTCTGTGGAAAAACGTGGGACTCCGATGGTTGCCGACAGGATGGATGGCCCTTTGCATGGGAGTTCTCATTCTTCATGTCAGACAGGGAACTAAGAAGCCCAAATAGGTGCAAATCTTAAGAAACGTCTTTGATAGACTCGGACAATTGAAATGGAGGGTTTGCTAAAAGAAAGATCGGCACTTTTCTGTGTTCATTCATCCCAAAATTGATTGAAATGATGTTTCCCAAAGGTGGGAGCAAGCACCATCAGCTGAGGATCAAACCAAACTTGCAGTACAGGGAACTTTCAGGTTGTGCGGCAGTGGAGATATCTGGAGCTGGTCCTGCTGCTGCCTGTGCTCAACAGTTGAAGTGTCTTAAGGAAGGACCGGGCACAATCTCCTTGGGTCAGAATTTCTGCTCCTTCCACCCACGGGCACTTGATATTCCAACCACTTCTATTCCTGCCCCCTCAGCAGAACTTGGAAAGCGCCATCTTCCTAGCACCACCCCGAGACTCCACATTATTTTTCCGATTCCACGCCGTGGTCTCACGAGCGCCGAGATAACAACTGGGTCAGTGCTGTCCATCTCCGGCAACCAATAATAGGAATCGAACGCACCCCCAAAGGTACCTATTGTCCATTAGTGCAACCAATTCGCGTTTCCGCTTCCCTCGTCAGCCTTGGGCCAACCGGGGTCCTTGCTAACCATGTCTTTACGACAGGTCTTCAATGGACGCTGGTGTCGGCTCCGCAAGCACCGATGTGAGTACCTGGTCTTTTCGTTTTGCAACCCCGAATCCCTTCTCCCATTGCCACGCCCATTCCCCCATGGCCTAGTGAATGTGTGGCTAATTCGATTCCCGTAGCAACGATGGCAACTAAAACCTGAGCATCCTCTTCCCGATGAAATCGTCACAGAGCAAATCGATCGAGAATCTCTTCCGAAGAACCCGGTGGATCGCCCATGGGAGTCTCAGAATGCCTACTTCGCTGCCCAGTATAGTATACTACGCTGCGAAGCTACGGAGGGCCTTCGCTTCTCTGTCGCGAGTTACAGGACAGCCGTAGACGATCCTTTTGATGATGAGCACACTTGGGTCTATCCGGGGGTAAGCACTAAGCATCCTCAACTTGTTTTGGATCGCACTTCTCCTGCATCACAGTAGGCTAACATTCTCAGGTGAGAGTCAAAGCCTACTTGTTGTCCAGACTCGGTCCAATTGTGCGGATTGAGTTCTCGACCAAGTCCAGAATCAACTGGCTCCAGTCCAGGCGGTTGACTCCTGGTAAACTGGTCGCCGTCACGACAAACTCCGATGGTTTCAGAAATATTTGCAAGATCGCCACCGTTGCGCAGCGACCCTATCGCGATGGTCTGGACCAGGACCCGCCGCTGGTCGACCTCATGTGGGCAGACCCGACTGACGCCGTCTTTGATCCAACAACAGAGCTTGTCATGGTTGAGTCAAAACATGGTTATTTTGAAGCGACCCGGCACGCCTTGGCAGGTCTCAAAGAGGTTTCGCAGGGAGGGTAAGTCCTCGGCAATATCAAGCCTACAATGGGCTTCATGCTAACCGACTCCTAGATCACCCCTCATCAAATATCTCACTGGCGCCCACACTGCCGAGACAGTTCCTGCATTTTTACTCCGGAATCCGGCCATGGACCTGAGCTCTCTTGTACAAACGAAAGCGGCTCCAGTGCTGTCTGAGGCTCTGAAGTCCCATAATATTGTTTCGAACGGGATCTCGAACATGGAGACCGCTACCACTCTTGACTCCTCGCAACTCGAGGGCCTGCGTCGTATTCTTTCACAAGAGCTAGCCATTGTTCAAGGCCCCCCTGGAACAGGGAAGACGTTTACATCTGTTGAAGCCATCAAGATCATGGTTGCGACTAGGCGCAAGCAGGGTGGTCCTCCCCTTATTATTGCCGCTCAGACAAATCATGCTCTAGACCACATTCTTGTTCAATGCTTGAATGCTGGCATAAAGGTGGTACGGGTTGGTGGAAGGGCGGCGAGCCCACTTGTCAGAGACTGCACGATCTTCGAAACTCAGCAACGATGCGGATTCGCGCCAGGCGACGAATACAGGTCTATAGAGAAGGAACGTCAGAAAAATATGAAAGAAATCGAGGACCTAGCCGGCACTTTGTTTGGGGACCGATGCCTGAGCCCAGACGCCCTTCGAAAATACGGAATTATCACCGAGTCCCAGTACAAGTCTATCGAAGACGACTCGATGGAGGTTGATCCGTCCTTCCAAAAGTTCGGTCAGTTCGGTTTGTGGCTAGGTGGCAGCTTGATCTCTGCAGAATCCCTTCGTAATCGGCATACACCTGCTCCAGAACGGTACGATGAAGTACTCGAGGACTTCGATATCGATGGGGACCTGCAAAACATTGCTGATGATGAGGATGACCAAGACAAGATAAAGGGGAAGCTCGTCAGCTTCGATTATTGCTGGTCAGGCAAAGAGCCCCCGCGAGCGCCAAAAAAGTCTTGGAATCGGATTGCCGAGCGCGAGCTATCAAGGGCCAGCGATCTCTTTACAATTAATCGCGAGTTCAGGGGGGTAGTCTATCAGTACCTTCAGGCCAATTTGCTAGCCAGAATACGGCATCGCTTCATCCTCCTCCTTGAAGAGAACATCAAATTCTGCAGACAGGCTGGACTTGGAAAGACCAAGCAAGATGCACGGATGATAGCACGCGAGAATACCGATGTTGTAGGTTGCACGACAACAGGTCTTACCAAGTACCGGCAACTCCTCTCAGAGTTACGACCACGCTCTCTCCTCATCGAAGAGGCTGCCGAAACAAGAGAGGCAAACATTGTCTCGGCCCTCTATTCGAGCATCCAGCAGCTTATTCTCGTCGGAGATCATCAGCAGTTGGCCCCACGTTGCGACATACAATGGCTGGGTTCGGCACCATTCAACCTCGAGGTCTCATTGTTTCAGCGCATGATCAACCTGAACATGCCGTTCACAATGCTAAAACAGCAACGCCGAATGAAGCCTGAGCTCAGGTTGATCCTTAATCCGTTCTATTCTGAGCTGATTGACCATGAGCTTGTTCTGTCACCTAAAAGCCGACCTGATGTTCCGGGCATGGGAGGTCGGAATTCCTGGTTTTTTGATCATGACTGGCCAGAAGAAACAAACTCAGATCGCAGTAAGTTCAACGACCAAGAGGCCGAAATGATCACTGGGTTCTTTTCATACCTTGTGGCCAACGGTGTGCCTGCAGACAAAATTACGATTCTCACATTCTACACCGGACAACGGAAAGTAATTTTAGGCAAGCTCAAAAGACACGGATCGCTCCTTGGGCTAGCCTTCAATGTTTTTACTGTCGATTCATATCAGGGAGAAGAAAACGATGTTGTCCTACTTTCTCTTGTGAGAAGTGCCCCTCCACGGCGCGCAGCGGCAGTCGGCTTTTTGGAAGACCAGCGTCGCGCTGTCGTCGCCATCAGCCGAGCTCGGTGTGGGCTCTACATTTTTGGAAATATTGAAAACGCCTTGAGGGCAGGAAAGGGATCCTCGAACCCGTGGGAGAAGATATGGGGCGAATTCGTTGTCCAAGGTCGCATGCAGCAACAAACCGGTTTGCCTTTGGTCTGTGAAAACCACAAGCGTGTGACACACATCAGAGAGGTTGAAGACTGGGGCGATAATGCTGGCGGCTGTGATATACATTGCTCCCAGATTCGTCCATGCGGGCACCGCTGCACCCTTAAGTGCCATCCGTAAGTGCTTCTGATATCCCCTAGCTCGCCGACATGGCCTGAGACTAACCTCCACTTTTCACAGGACGCCACACGAATTGCTCGGTTGCAATCAGCCATGTACAAGACAGCTTGGGTGCGGACATGGCTGTCAGGGGTATTGCAGCCAAGAGTGTTTCTGCACTTGTGATACCTTCAGAGATATCAAATCTGGGAAGAGTGTTCAAGACGCAAGGTCTGGCAGCCACCAGACTAGAGACGAAATCTCACTCGAGCAGCAGCTTCTACTTTCCGCCAAAACACCAAGCGCGATGCTGCAAGCTGCAGCAGATCGCATTGGCCAAAGCAAAGCCAACTCGGGTGGTGCCAGATTCAATACATATGGACCTGGAGGACTTCGTCAGCAAGCAGGCATTTCGAGCGCCAGACGGGCATTTGTGCAGCAGGTAAACGATAATGAGCAAGAACTGGAAGAACAGCGCAACAGGGACGAGAAAAAAGCCGACAGTATGAAGGCCACCCCAGCCGTCATCAGAGACGTGTATCAGCCGACAGCCCTTGTCGATGGTTGCCGTGTCGATCAAGGAGAGAGGATTGTCGAGCATGTTGGGGTAATTAAGCCCGTGAAACACAGCATTGCCCCGGAGGAGAAGCAGGAGGTCAGAACCGAGGTAACACTTGAAGCCGAACCTAGAGTCAAATGCGAAGTGGAAGCGACTCCATCTGCACTCGAGCCCTCTTTCCTTGAACATGCCAGCAGAATTCTAGCCGCCGGCTCAATCTTTTCCGGCAACCGATATTCGGGAAATAAACAAACCTCAGCACGTGCTGCTCGAGTCCCAACTTCTCCGAGCCGTCCAGTATCTGAACGCCGGGTTTGGGTAGAATATCAGAATCGGCCATCTAGGGCATCTCCCAGTTCCGTCAGCTCAGATCCTCTGCCCACAGTGCCTCGCAAGAGTCAAGACGAAGGCCTTGGGCGAGACGAGTGGCTCATTGACCTTTGAGCTGTTTCAGGCATTTACCTGACTTGACGAGAAGAACAATATTCTTATGACCGCCAAATGAATGGACACCGAAGCAAATACAGTGTTGAGAGGAAGCCGGAGGTTTGTGGAGAAAGAGACTCCTACAAATACACGGAGCGTTCGGTTTTGTTCGGTTACCTGCCTTTACATCCCTGCCCTTTGTACACACCGCCCGTCGCTATTGTGGATTGAATAGTGTAGTTAGGCTCATGGGGTTTTGATGAGGGGTGGGAAAGAGAGGGGGTGGGTTGTAAGAAGTGTCTTGGCTGATAAAGTGGTGTTGAAGATTGGAATCATAGAATGGTAGATGATTTGTATTTTCACAGCGCTGTTTGATTAGCACATTTTTATGTAGTAAAGTGTCATCCGAACCCATCTTGCCTTGCTTGGATTACCCTGGTGTCACTTGAGGCACGACCTCATCAGGATTACAACCATTCAAGGGGATGCGGTATCAATACCGACATTCCCCAGGTCGTTCATCTTTGCAACGATAATTATTATTCGCTAACTCTAGGGGTATTTAACCTTTACTACTTGAGACATCTTGTCGTAAAGAAGTAAACCAATCCGGCTCCTTTTTCTCATCCATATAACACCACCCCTACCCAAACCATATCATACCCCGCTGAAACACACGCTTCAAATACAAACAAAACCTCTGCAGTGATTTGGTAAAGGAATACTACAGACCGCGGTTTAGAGACCTCGCTATTTGTATTTGGACACGCCAATCTCATAGCCGATCAGCACTTCGGTCGATGTGCCGTCCCAGCCCCGCGTGCCAGCCGCTGAGATCATGATGCGGGAAGTTGGGTCGATATATAGGTTGGAGATGACGCCCGCTCTAGGGGGGCCAGGAACAATGATAAACGGTACTTTGGAGTGCTTGAAGGCTGCATTATCTCGAAGATCGTAAAGTCTCAAGATGTCATGCGAGGCACAAACCAGGTGGCGGCCGTTGGCCATGGGCCGCACTGAGCTGACTGCGCCACTGCCGGCGGGAAACTTGAGCACTCGCTCGGGCTGCCAGCCGCTCTTCGCATTGTGGATGCTAAATTCTTCAACTGTGCCATTTCGGCGGCCCGCGTAGATCCAGTTGCCGTCAGGGCTCCAGCAGGCGCCCATACACCAAGGGGGTACGCCACGGCGATTGCCGATGCGTGCAACCGGATCCGGAACACGCCGGTCCCAGAGGCGGATCGTGCCGTCCATAGCAGCTGAGAGGAAGATTTTGGACGACATCTGAGTTGGGTCCTGGTGCCCTGGAGGCCCGCTGTCGTTCAGACCGAGGGTCGGGGAGGCATTGGCTGGGTGAGTGGGTTGGGGTGGCGCGTCGACGAATTGCTCCCGGATTTGAGCATCACCCGATGAAACAGGTTGTTGAATGTCTGTGAGACCCTGGCTAGAGTCCATATCTTGCGTTAAGCTTCCGTTGGCTAGTGGCGCATCGCCGGCACCAACATCACCCTCGAGCACTGGTGCGGGTGCAGGTACCAGCCCGAGACCTCCATCCGCAGCCGGTGCGTTGGGCATGTCCGCATCTCCCATAGGGAAGTCTCCAGGATGGTCCCCCATGTCCATGGCCCCGGAGAATTCGTCATCATCGTCGTTGCCAAATGCCCCTGCTCCTCCTCCACCCATCGTGTCGTTGTCATCGCCAAATAAGGACCCTGCAGGGCTGCCGAATAAAGATCCGTCGTCAGATGCCTGCGCCCCAGCGTCGGCGGGTGCGGGTTTCTCCGATGGACCAGCCCCATCAGCGGTAGACGCGTTCGCAAAGAATCCATTTACCACAGGTTTACTGTAGTTGTTATCAATCGTGTCGCTCCTGATATCGGGGTCGCTCGCCTCGGCGGGGATAGGGTTTCCGCTGGCCGGGCGTAGCTCGACGGCCGAGATCTGTCCTCCACTCCCATCGTACCGGCGAATGATTTGACCGTTATTGAGGTCCCAGTCCAGTATTGACTTGTCCCAGCTCCCGCTTATCACGCTCTTCTCGTCAGGCGCCAGCTGCAGCACGCTGACAGCATTTGTGTGACCTCCATCACGCAGGCAATGTATCCTCTTTCCCTCGTCATGTCGAACGCTCTGTAGATTGATTCCGCCGCTCTCCAGTCCGCTAAGCAGCCATAGGGCATCTTTGTGAACCGCCAGGCTATATACGGGCGACAGAACGCGCTCGTCTGCGCGGGCATTTGGCGGGGCAGGTTCTTCGTTCTCCCAATAGCTCATGAGAATGCCAGCCTTCACAACACTGTCGACAAATGGGTGTCTTTGCGCGACCGTGAGCTGCTGCTTGCCGTTTATAGTCCCCATCCCGTCATATTTCCTGATGTATCCGTCCGAGCCCCCGGTCATCCAGTATCGTAGGTCAGGGGTAATGGCGATGGCATTGATGCTGGTGGCCTGGGGCGCGGCCATTGTTGGGACAATATCGTAAAGGGCTGCTGTTATGTACTCTTGTCGCACACTCGGACGCCAGGTCGAAGCTATCGATGGGCTTGGCGGGGTCGCCGAGGCACGCTTGGTCGACTTGCCCGCAGCGTCGGGGTCCTGCTCGTTCGCCTGGCCATCGGTCGCAGCCGCCTCGTCGAAGGACTCTGCCGTCTCGGGCTCCGGATCTGCCTCCTGCTCAGGCTCGGGTTCGGGTTCCTGCTCCTCGGGTTCGTCTTGCTCGTCCTCCTCGTCGTCGTTCTCCTCTTCGGCATCGTTGTCGGGATCGAGCTCGTCTGCTTCCTCCATAAGCTCGTCCTGCTCGTTTTCAGAGCTTGCGTATTCGTCGTCCATCCTGGAGAAGCAATTGGGTAGGAAGAAGTATAGTTATTACGTGATGTTGGAGAATCTCTGCGCTACACGGGTTGGGATCGCGATTGGGAATTCGAGATCGCGGTTCGCGACAATAGCCCTCGCCACCCCAGGTACCCTAGCCAGAACCAGCCGAGCTTTGAAGCCTGAGCCCCGCCATGCAACGGGTCCATACAAAGGGTTAGGGTTGAAGTCACCCCACTTTCTCAGGCTGACATCACAATGCAAGGAAGGAGCGCCACTTTGTTCATCGAGAGGCATCGGAATTTTATCGAAAAACACTACATATCTTTGGTGTATTGCTTGCAAAAGCCCGTTGAGGGCCACCTGTATAGGCCACACCAACCAACCAATCAATCCATGCTGGGCATATGCGAGTCTATTCCTCCAAAGCGCCTCAAACGTCCCCAATCGTGCTGAGACGCACCGCGAAATCAAAACTAAAATACGTAAGGAAAAAAGACGGGATCCAACATGCGGGTATCCAGACTCGCCCTCCACCGCCGATTTCAGTCTCCGATTTCCTACCAATTCCTTTGCCCGTAATCTGGGAACAAGAATCCATTCGGGTATGTCGCCGGAACGGTAGACTCGCTGCTGTGGTCGTTTGGCAGGTAAAAGTCGCCCATGTTGTAGTTTTCCATCGGGAACACATCGGTTGACGAGCTCACTGGGTAGCATATATCGGTATTATAGTCGTTCATGAGCCCCCGGTAGCAGCCCGAGGCATCTAGTGACGACGGGCTAGGGCTCCACGCCGCCGTCCAGTCCAGGTCGGACGGTAGCCGAGGGGTGGAGACTTCGCTGAGAGTGCTGTCGGTGTACCAACCGTCAGATAGGCCGATGGACTGCTGAAGGAACTCGTTCATATTGCCCTCGGTAAGCCTCGAAAATCCGGCCAGCCCCGTCTCAGTTGCTATCGCCGCCGCCGTCGCCGAAGATGATGCTTGGGACTCTTCGGGTTGCTCGACCATAAGTAGCGGGACCAGCCTCGGTCCGGGCGAAGCAGTCTCGGATATACTGGAGGTTACCGGCTCGGCTGCAGTCTCCCGTCGGCGCTGCAATATGCTGTAGCGATTCTTCGCTGAGAGCGAAGTCCGGTTGGGGAAGTGTTTGTTCACAATCTCGGACCAATTCCGCCCGTTCATGCCCACCTCGTGGAGCAGTCTCGCGTCCTAAAAGATTCAACTGTGAGCACAGCCCGGTTGCCACTTCGTGTCATCCCCTCGTGCGGGTCTCCCACTCACCTCGTCGGCTGTCCACGGGCTCTTGTCAATCCGAGGATCCAGACAGTCGTACCATCGCTTCCAACACTGGTCCCCATTACGCGATCCTACCACCACGGCCACCTTGCTCCACCGGGCGCCATATTTTTCGACGGCCTGCAGTAGCTTCCCATCCTCCTCTTTTGTCCAGGTCCCTTTTCTTATTGTGTGGGCGATGCTATAGTGCCATCTTTTGCGGCAGTCCTTGTTGTTTCTACCCGGAAGGTGGGCAGCGACCTTGTGCCAGCTAATGGAGCCATGCTGAGGAGTCTCTGCGGGTCGCGGTCTCGTAAGCATCTTGAGGTATGACAGGGGCGGGGGGGTGCTTGTTGGGCAAGTACCGACCTTTTGCCACAGCGTTGGATAGCACCCGATCCTCTTCTGGCGTCCACACCTGTCGAACTTTCTGGCCGCTAACACGTGTAGACATCACGGGCATATGGTTTTGGTAGTGCACTGGGTATCTTCCCGATTATTGATCGAGTGGGGAGAGCGAGTGAGCTTGAGGTAGGAAGACCTTTGATGGGGGCCGGGGCGCGTCAGGGAATCTTATACACGGCAGACCGAAACCGCGCCTCTTTGGGGCCGAGATCGTCCGGGCATTTTTTGATACCCAAGCACTAACCAGCGGCATGTGCTCCCGTCCGGTCACCAAGGCCAGAAGAAACCATAAGCAGCAACGAGGCGCCGCTTGCAGAAATCCGTCCTCGCTTGTTTCCACCCACGATCCTGCGCAGTCTCAGCCCTATGGCCTACCGGACGACCTTGTTATGTCAGAACGCAACGTGGCAGCCACCGTTACATGCGTGTGATCTGCAAGAAATGCCCTACATCTCATGATTCCTACAGGCCAGTCGCTATCGTGTCGGCTATGCTCGCTTTACCGCGCAAACCTCCTCCCCCGCGGGAGCCTGCAGCCACCCGCTCCTCTCAGGCTTCTACATAGGGAGCATGCTGGATGGTCCTCCCTCTCGGTCGTAACAATCAGCTGATACAGTGTTACTTAGTAATCTCGCTTTCTCGCTCTCCCTCCATTGATTTCACCCCTTGGTCGCCGCGGCCCCTTCAGACGCCCCAGAACCAGATGGTTGGTCATCCAAAGGGTCCGATGTTGTCCAAGCGTCCGATCCCATGCTCCTTCACGGGATTTTCTCTGGTGGCCAGCGCTATCCTAGCGAGGGAAGGTAGGCATTGTTAGCTGTGCTACAGAATGAAAAAGGTGGCTTCTACCGTGGCACAACACGGCGGCGATGCCGGCAACGCACCCAGCCCCAGCCACCATAAAACAGCTAAAACACGAGGATGTACTTGCAGCAAATATGCGAGGTTCTTCTGGTCTTGTGGCCCACCCAACCACCACCCGGCCAAGTTCAAGACTCGCTAGTTACCTATCGGCGATCAACCGCTGAGTCCTTCGGTGAGTTATTCGGGTAGTTCGCTATCGACCTATCCTCATGAACCATCAATAGGCATGCCTGGCCCGACGATTTGAATTCGGCTCACTCCGTCCGTGACAGTTCAATCATGGGGCTTGACCCCGTACTGTCAGCTCCGCCCTACCACGCAGCCGGTAACCCCAAAACCGGGTCTAGACGTGGCAAGCCGAGCTGCCGAAGGGTAGCAGAGGCACTCTGTTGCTTTTGGAAGACAATGTAACAGCAACTGTCCAATTACACGGAATGAATCATTCCCTGCCGTCGATAACTGATAAGAGTCCCGCGAGATCAATCCTCCATGAAGGCTTTCGAGACACAGTGACAAAGACTACCTCCCGATGCGCCAAAACACAGTGGTATCCTCAATATCAATAAATTCAAGCTAGAAAACAGGATAAGAGGACTTGAGATGCCCCTTTCCCGAACATAACTTTGATATTAGCTCAACATCAGCCAAGCTGCACTGCGCCATCCCCGCGCATTATCCCTGTGCCCTCTGATCCCGTCAGGAGAGACATGTTAGGGCTCGGGTCGGAGAATACGCGCCTCCGCCGCAATGTGTTCGGGCTGCGTCCATATCGGGCAATTCCACCCTTTGAACAAGATTGCCGAGGGGCGTAGTCAGGTTTCTGCGAGTCCAGTACCCGAGCCGTATGCAGGCAGTCATATTGAACAGCTGATTATTCAGGCCTGTCTCGAGATGAATCGGCGGCCTACATCTTGAGACCTCAGGCTTCAGCACCCGGACCAGGTTGTGCAAGGCCCGGCACACACCGCGCCACAGCAGCTGCCCTGTAGCTTAAAACCTTAGGACAATGCAGTTAGCCCGCACTCACTGCTTCTCTTCGTCCTACAATCCTCAGACCGAGCCACAACGGCCCCCAAATTTGACCTTGACGCGCAAAAACCCAAGCCAGGTTTACGTTTTCTAGTGGACGAAAGGTGAAGGATTTTGACTAACGTCATCGAGGGATTATCACATCGTGCGCTGCAATACGTACGAAGTAACGCTCGAGGGGCAGCGAAGAGGAAAAGAGGTACGAATCCCCACAAGGCTGACTACCGGCGCCTGGGTTGGATGAGTAAAACGCCGGATAATGAAGAATCTGTAGTCTATTTCACCACTGATTAATACCCAAATCAGACTTGAGCAAGTAAAAGAAAGCTAGGCGCTGACCTAAGTGGTGTTTAGTAATCGGAAAGGTAGTTGAAACTATCTAGTCGCGTTGAAGGGGAATGCCTGTGTCGATCGAAACATAATCTAACAGCCGAGCCCATCATTCATTCAGTCAGCTCGAGTCCGGCCTTTTCCGAATATTTGACGTCACTTCGTGGTATCGCAGAGCAAGATCGATGGCTTAACTATGTTTATTAATCAGCCCCTTTTGGCCCCAGCAACTTGACATGCCGAACAGGAATGAGCGAACGCTGTCGCCAGAATGGTTTTTTCAATCGTCTTCCGAGTGACCAATATGTGGTCACTTGCAAATAACACCATCTAAACACAGCCATTTACAAACATGAAAGACATTCTTAGCGGCGGCATCTCCATAAACATGGTCTTAGAGGTGTGGAAATGCAGACTATATTCCATATATCTTCTTCCGCAGCCAAAAAATCAATCGTCATCCAAGTTTTATGGTAACAGAATCAACATCCCAGTTGACTTTCGCGGCACTCCCGGAACCACCAGCGCAGTCGGTGGATTCTTTCACATTGTTCTTGCTATGAGCGAAGGAGCATGCATGGGTGTAACCTTAGACAGCGCAGGAATTCCACGACGCGTAGCCGTGAGACTCGATCTGGTCACCGAGCTTCCATCATAACCAGGAAGACCTCGTGGGGGTTCCCCGCGAGGATCACCGCACATCAGCTGAGGAGTCAAATATTCCAACTATGTGATCGACTCCGCTATGCATTCCTTCGTAGACCTGCCGGAATCGACATTCATACAGCTATGAGCAGGGAGTTAGGCCTGGGTCTCGGTTGGACGGGTTCCGAAGTCTTGTTCGTCGGGTTCGACAGCTTCACAAGCTCCAACCCCCATACGAGCTTTTATCTCTGGGTCGCTAGGAAGAAAAAGGGGGTGAGCCAGGCCTTCAGTATCGCCAACAGTGGTATCCAAAGATGGCAGGACTGGTGGCACCGGGTGGGGAGTCATGCCATATCAGTTTGCGGGCAGACTGGAGACGGCAAACACAACGTCGCTCGAATCACCAGTGACCATGATGCTGGTGGCGAAGGAAACCAACCAAGGAAATACTGCGCCAGGTGAAATCGTACAATGGATCGATCTTGTCAGATGGACCAAGCAGGGCGCGCTGAGTGAGGCATGGAGGCAACTGGCCGAGCATGATATCCTAGACAAAGATACGCTTGAGAAAGCTACTCGGGCGTTTTTGGGCTTCGTTCTCGGAAGAAACTATCTGACGACATTATCATTAGCAGGCGAAGAGGTGCGGATGAAAGCATAAGCTGAGGATACAGATGCCAACCTCAGTCAGGCCCAGCCAGGCAAGCCGTTCTCTACCTCAGTAACAGGATTCTTGGAAGTCATTCTCTGACGTTGTGCCTGGTATTTTGGAGGCTGCGAATGTGCTGCCAAAGAGCAACCACGCGCAATCAGCTATCAGCTAGGTACTGATGGAAGCTGTTGCCTGTAAGGGCAAGGTGTGGCGAGCGGGGAAGGAGCGGTTCGGTGCCTTTTGTGCGACGCTTCAGCCCTGCGATTTGCAGATTCAGGCCCCCATTTTTTTCAGAGTACTCAGTCACCTACCACCACCTTTCAGGTTTCCCATGTCCAAACGAAGCCCAAGTCTCCACGAATAGGTCTTGCACTTTTCACACGTCTATAGCCTCCTTCTTTTCCTTTTTTTGCTGCCTGGAAACCCCATCCACGAAGTAGGCGCCACGCTAGTCAGCCACAATGGACTTCGACTTCGACTCATGCCTCCGATCGCTCTTCCCCGGCCACTCTTACCAGCTCGAGCGCCTGACTGGGGGACTTGTCAATGTGACCGTCCGTGGTCGAAGAACAAGTCCCCTGGCTGGCGGGAACGCCAGTGGTGACTCCAGCCCTATGGATGTCCCACCAGCATCACTGGTCATGAAACACGCGCCGCCATACATTGCCGCTCTTGGCGAAAATGTCCCATTCTCGCGAGACAGACAGGCGAGAGACATTCATCCAACCCCTCGAAAGTGCGCTCACTAACACTTCCGGCCATGCAAGACCATCGAAGCCGCCGTTCTCGAGCTCTTCGGCCCCGACGGCCCCCTCTCCCACCTCAACAGCCATGAGCGCATCCGCGTGCCCCTCGTCATCAAGAATGACCCTTCAGCATTCGTTCTTGCGATGGAGGATCTCGGCCCACTTATCACACTCTGGGAACTCTTCTCCCCATCGCACATCAACAGCTCCTCCCTTGAGTCCTCCGCTTTGACGAAGTGCTGCGTCGATATTGGCCATCGTGTTGGCTCGTTCTTCGCCGACGTCCACAGCTCTGTAGCTTTTGAAGCCATCCTCCAGCGCGCTAGCGAAGACCCCAACCTCTCCATACTCCATCACTCAGTGACGGAAGACGTAGTGTTCGGCGCCGCCGTCAAGCCCATACAAGAGCGGCTCCAGAACCAAGGCGGGCTTGACCCTGCCGAGGCAGAGAGTCTCTACCAGCGCGTACGCAGCGATTATGAGAGAGGACCATTTCCTCAAGAAAATTGCCTGTCCATTGGGGACTGTCACCCGGGCTCGATTTTGGTGTCACCTAACACACTTTGCGGAGACGAGATGCGAGTGGGGGCCATTGACTGGGAGTTTGCCACCATCGACGGACGCGGTGCGAACGGGGACATGGCGCAGTTTCTTGCGTCATTCCATGTGCTACTGCTATCTCTCCCAAGGGATACTCTGGCGTACAAGGCCGCCATGAGCTTTGCTGGAGAGGTGGCGGAGACTTACGCCGCGCAGTCCGGTCTCGTGGAGAGAATGGCTGCAGCCAAGGAACGTGGAGGATTGGGAGACGATTCCGTCCTCGGTCTCTTCCGATCTGCTTTGATCTTGCATGGAAGAGAGATCATTAACCAAGCAGTGGAACGGGAGTGGAGCAACGGCTCTCATGTCTCAGTTGACGAGATGGTGCAGGCCGGGATCTGGTATCTTCAACGAGCAGGGAGCAGCGTCGAAGGGTTGGTCGCTAGCAAGAACTGGAATGAGCTCATGAGAGAGGAAACCGGTATGATGCTGGGGCTCTTTGGATTGAGGGAGAGAGAGACTTAGAGTGTCATTTCGTCGGTGTCAGACGCTGAGTAGCTGTTCTATCTACCGCGGCCACCGGATTCTGCCACCCTTTTTCTCCAATGCAGAGAGAACGCTGATCCTCTGGCACTACTTACCACCACTCGAATGCTGACGCCTTACTTAAGCTGAGGGGAGACGGAAATTGCCAATACTGAATATGGTAAGCGTAAGTTCGTGTGTATTATTATGTTGTTCATATAGGGGTATCTTTGTGCTCTATGGCCATCGTTATCAAAACAGTAAACACAGCAGACAAGCATCATGACTGCAATATCCCAAAGCAATAGTCATCTCGCGCCGCATGCGCAACCCTGAGATCATTCTTCATCCAGCACCGATGCGACGTGCCGCCTACAATGTCACCCGCGACGACGCCCCATCCACACCCAGTACATTTGCTGAAAGAGGCGCATAAGTTCATACACTCAGCCATGCTATTCGTATACACGTGAGACAAGTCCGTGGCGCCGCCAGTGCCGCTATAGTCGATCCCACAGACATGCAGGAATGTTATGGTCATCCCGGGCACCGTGTAAACTGTGTTGTTGGCGGCCGGGCAGTCCAGAGTGGGTAGAATTGCAGTTACTGTTGGAGCCGTACTAGACGATGTGTTTGTGGGCTTGGTCGGTGTGGCGGAGGAAGATGGAATGGTGTTTGAACTCGACGGCGATGTGGAGTTTGCGCCGGTTGGTAAGGGGCTGGCAGGCGGGTTAGCTGAAGGTCGGGATACCCTGGGAAACATATGTACGTTAGAAGATGGGACGAACCTTGATGATGATGCTGCGGCTGCTGCTGGCCCCGCAGACCCCAGAGATTTGTTCTTCAGCCCTACAGCTACGCCAACTCCAATTGCTATTGGGATGGCAATGAGTAGCAGTATTACTACCAACACTCCCCAACGATACTTCCTCCTGGAGCTGGGTTCTTCGTCTTGGCTCTCCGCCACACTGCCCCTGGTCGAGTCGAGAGGTGGGGTCGGTAGCGATGCACGAGCCGTCGCCGCCCGCGCCGCTGCTGCGGCAGCAAAGATCGGGACGGCGCCGTGGCTACCGCGACCGTGATCCAAGGTCGCCTTCTCGTGGGTATGGTCATCTTCATACTCGGGTGGGGTGGGCGTGCCCTCACGGTAGAATGTGTACTTTGCGGCCTCGGGATCGTTGTCGTCGGCCCAGTATACTTCGGGTGCCGTCCCTGCGCTTGCCTCAGCTCCGGTTTCCCGTAAAGCCGCCTTTTCTCCGTCCTTGGCCGGCTCGAACACCTCGAGGCCGGGCTCTTCCTCCTCTTCGGCGAAGCGCACGCGCGATCCCTGGCGCTGGTGCGATGAGTCCATCTCCTGCTTAGGCTGACTGTCGGTTCCGGCAAACAGGTCGGCTAATGCCGAGAGCCCATCTCGCGATTTCACCTGCCAGATACCGTTCCGCTCCGGCGCGCCGTGGGTCGTCAATTGGTGGTTGAGTGTATCGCTAGCTTGCCAATTGCGCTAGTTGTTGGGCGGGGATGCGGTTGCAGACAATCTACAGAGCCGTTGCGCAGTGGAGGAAGGAGGGGAGAAGCCACCCGGGAGATCGCCGGCGACGAAAGATGATGATCGCGACAGGATGGTCCCAGGAAGGACTGGGCCGCGGCCATGTGCCATGTGCCCATCGAGACCCAGCCGCACTTCCAGAATCGATGCCCCGGATCTCTAAACCCTGGTCACCCGCAATCTCGCCAAAAATTGGGATCATGGTGGGAAGGTCGCGGCGCTTTGACCCTTCGCTTTGGCCCGCCGCGAGCTGGGCACCGAGGGCAGACCCGTCCGGGAGTAACCATTGCCCCTCACCGTCCCGCTTAACGATCGTCCGTGGTCCTCCCAGGGAAACTAAAGTGACTTGCCACCATGGATCCCTCAATTCGATGCTTCTCTCATCACCAGTCAAGAGGGTGTCGCGTGTGAAGTCTTGCGCAAAGTTCACGAAATTCCATGCGGCAGCATCGTGATCGGCGCGCGAGAGCTGCACTTATGCACGTCGAAATTGGTGTGGCTCAACGGTGTCATCCGTATTCCCTGCGCGTTATATTCCCACCTAGCTGGGCCCAGTGGCATGCACCCAAGCCCCTCTGCCTGTGTTTCTCAAGCCCCAGTTTTGTTCTTTCGTGGAATTCTGCGCTGCAAGCCGCACGCTCACTCATCAGTCCACTGCCGGCAAGCGTCCAAAACAAGACATGCAGCAGCTCACAGATCGGAGGCAGACAAACACTGCAATCGGGTGTTTGCAGCTGGTGCCGGTCGTTGTCGTTGCGCGTCTTCGGCTTGACTTGCCATTGCAACGGGCTCGGCTTGTACGCGGGCCCGTAGCTGACACGTCCGCCATAACCCAAAACTGAAAACGTGAAAACACAACCTTTGCGTCATGCGCAGGCCACCCCAACCCACTATGTTCAATTCTACTGCGTGCAAGCCAGCCTACTATGTTCAATTAAATAGGCAGGTAAGTAGTAGGTACGCTGCGCGTAAGCCAGTAATAAATCCCCTGCGCAGGCTAGCCCATTACGTATAAGCTACCTAACATTCTGTGTAAGCTAGCTTACTACGTGCAGGCTAGCCAATGTAAGTAAGTTTACTATGCGCAGGTTAACCAACTACGTATGAACTAACTGTATATAAGCTAACTTATTACTTATAACACTTAACTACTTATATATAAATACTTAATAGGTTAGCTTATACGTAGTGAGTTAGCTTACATATAGTTAGCCTACGCACGGTTAAGTGGGCTAGCTTATGCTTAGCGTTACTAGTTATTTAATTGCACACAGTAGACCGGCCTGCAATTAGTGGGTGTAATTGAACGTAGTAGGCTGTCTTGCGCGCAGTGGGGTGGCCTGCGTAAGTGGCGCGAAGGTTGTGTTTTACGGTTTTCACGTTTTCAGGTTTTGAACCTGGGCTGAGACTGGACCGGCTCTCAGGGTTAGGGTTAGATTAGTCTACCCCTCCACACGCGCAGCCCTCGTGAGGAACTTTCCTTCCTCACACAACAATTCTACGAATTCTGTCACCATAACTGCGAGCCTTGCGCCCTCTGGTACTGAGCCCGTCACACGGGCCCGCGTAGCTTGCCACCTCTGAACCCCTACCGCCACTAATCAAAGCGTGCGTGCGACACACTTTCGGGATGCCCGATAACATCGTATGGAAACCATCAAGTTTCCTCGTGGTGGTGTAGGCCATATTTGCAATTAACGTTCTTAGTTATGGCAGTCGTTGATAATGAGGCGCCTGTTTTTGGTTTCAAATTGTTCCCATATGCCAGGTGAGAAGTCTTGCCACACACCAACAGATCTTGAATAATATATGTGTGCCACCGAGTTGCGTCAACATGCAGATTCTAAATCCTTTCCATGGAGACCAGCCCTCTATGTTCCTGAAATAGTATTAGATATGCCGTTTCAATTCATAGCCTACTTGATTGGTAGATTGTGCCTGGTGTGACGGTCTTCCTTGCTGGGCCCTTATTACCTATTTGGTTGTGCTCTTAATATTGACAAATGCTGAATGATGCTCACCCTTTCCAAGTATTCATCATTGACAATAAGATAACAACTGATACAGAGACGTCTAACTTTGTGTATAGGAAGTGAAATGTACGCATGTTTAGAATGTGATTGGGCTGGCATCTCGTCATGTGGTCCCTCATAAGCAGTGGTAGAAGTGCAGTTTTCAATCCCAGTTCCATACTGGTGAAGTCAGAGGTATCATATGATTCTAAAAGCAGCACGGCGCTGAAGGGTTGAAAATATACACATAAAACAAGCACGCTTTCGAGAAACCATGTACTAGTTACTCAATTGCCAGCGGGAGGATCAAGTTGTTCGCTGCCCTTCGCCAGTACAACGTAGTACCGTAAAACATGTAGTTCAAGTCGGGGAACGAGAACTTATCATAGGTAACATCCATCGCTCGCATCGGGCCAAGACCAGGCAGGTCCGAGCTGATGTTCATCAGCTTTTCCCATTCGTCGAGCCCAGAACCAACAAAGATGCCGGGGAGAGTGGCCAATGCCTCTGCGTAAGTTTGGAGTTCCATATGGATACCAAAGACGAGGGTTTTTGAATCCACCATGGCGAAGGCACTGGGTGTCTCTACAACTTCGAAGTCCAGCTCACCGCAGAGTTGTTTGTCGACTTGAGTGAAGCCCGGCTCTTGTATGATACGCCTAATGCGATGTCCGCTTTGCGACTCTGTATCGGGTGGTCAGTGATTTATCCGGCCGGCCGGAGGGACAAGGGATAGGAGCCAAAGCCCTACCTAAATTAGCAACAATGGCGTCAAAAGCTGCCGTCTGCATATGTGCCGTTCTTCTCACGAGGAGGCTTCCATTGGCCGGATCGAAGGGACCTGGACCAAGACAAATGGCAGTGGTGATGGGTGGGTATCCAGGAGAAGCGAAGCCCACCAGGAGGGATTTCTGTAGCGCTTGCCAGCACCCAGATTTCTGCCATTCTTGAACTACCGTCTCATGGTATTTTCGGACCTCATCGATTGTGAGTTCTGGGCTCGGATTTGGGCGGATCCCCGGTAGGATTGCTTCGCCGTTTGACTGCTCTGTGATGGGCTTGCGTCCACGCTTCCGGGTGACCTGACTCCATTCGCCATCCTCCTGGCCCATATTGGAAAGCCCAGATGAGTGGCAATCACAGATCTGCCGTTCCGATGTCTTGATGCTCCCGCGGTTCCCTGGTGGGACCTGAAATCTGCTTGATGGGTCTCCGCGATAAGCCTGCGATTGGCAGAATGACCCACCGCCTTCCTCTTCGGGGCGACGGGGTGTTGGGTTCATGGTCCAGCCCCGTTGACTTTGCGGGGTTCTGAGGATTCTAACTGTTGCGCAGGAACGAAGCCTCAGGCGAGGTTGGAAGATGGCTCCACTGTTCTACTCCTCTGCCAGGGTCGCAAACGTTAGCTCGGTCAGGGGCCCACTGTTACTGATTTGGTGCCCTCCCTGCCGGGGGGTAACAGTGGGTCCCTGGCTAAGCTAACGTTTGTAGTCCCGGCAGAGGAGTAGCACTATTTCAGGCACTCCTGCAGCCCACGCTAGTTTGACCAAATCAAGCATCCTTACAACCATCTTTCACTACCCGGTGATCCATTTCGATGTTGGCCAGGTCTCGAACAACCCGGCACCGCCCTTTTCTTCCATGCACAGGTTCTGTTGTCGTTGGTCCCACGGTTCCAACGACACTAGTATCGCATGCTCAATGCATGCTGACCGCTTTGCTGGCTGACAATCTGAGGATTCACGAAGCACAACTGGCGGAAATGTCTAAATGCAAATAGTCCACGCAATCCCTGGGCCCCGGGGGGGCAATGGCCATTGTGGAACAGCCGACATTTCGTCGATATTGGGCGTCAGCTTACCTACATCATATCGAACTGGTTGTACAAATCTCGGAAGGATGCTGCGGATGCCGCGTGTCGGGCAGTTCTTGCAATGGCCGATCAGAGAGGTCTTTGTCTCTTGGTCCGTCGCACTCCAGGCATTTTGCCGCACTGGTGATTCCCGGGAGTCCGGACATCGCAACGTGGAAGGAATCCCGTCATGCTGCTGGTGGCGGTTGTGGTATGTACCTGGCTGTGCCACAGTCCAGCAATTAAATAGGCTCATACCTAGGAGCTAGCGCCCAGTACGGCACGGCAGGTGGTGAGAGTTCGGTTGTGGACTGGAAGTACTCAGTAGCCCTGACCCCAACCCTCGCTGGCCAGAACATGGAAGTCTCAGATCTTGTTTTCGACAGAGCGACAATCAATCTGAAATAGCTCGCGGCGTCACAATCCACTCGAAACGATTCCATCGTGCACCAAGCACCCACCGGGAGTGTGTCCACCTGCTCGCAGCAGGGAGGCCCAGAAATAGCCCCCATCTGCCGTCCTTAAGCGATGATTGGCTTCCGAGCGGGAGATTCGGGCGCTTATCCTGGACAACCACTTGTCGAGAGCAAGAGCGGGGCAAGGTCGGGGGGCCACATCCCACTTCAACTGCTGTGCGACCTGGGTTACACTCAGCATTGCAGCGGCACCGCATTCATGCCCTCTTGACCCCCAAGTTTGCCTCGGCGGTGCGTACGGCTCCGACGGGGCCATATTTGCACTGACACCAACTGCCCCGGCCACATTCACCGATGCTGCTGAAGGCGCCGCCAACCAGCACCTCGATGACCACGCTCCTGCGCAGCCTGAGTCCAACGGCTTCCTTCGAGGCGAGGTGTGCGGAACGTGGAGCGAGCATGGTAGTGAGCGCTGCCAAAAGGGGGGTGTGGCGGCCGATTGGTCGAGCCATCGTGACAGCCCGCATGCCCGCAGAGCCGAGGAGACTCGAGAGCGCAGTCGCCCTAGCGCAGCGACTCGCCAGCAGAGTTGAGCGGCCAGAGGCGGCCGCTCATTGGCTGCGACGGTGATCGGTGACAGGGGGGCGGGAGCATCGGCATGCGCAAACCGCATCGAAGCAGCCGTTAACGCCTCCTCTGACTGGTCGCTGCTCTGGAGCGTCCTGCTGCTAAAAAGCCGCCCAGATTAACGTGTCGCTGGCTGGCAGGGGAGAGACGGCGAGGACGGGCTGCCGAGTCGGGTTATTACGCTGTGTTCACACCACCCAGGGTCACAAAGTGCCAATATTGGTCAAGTCGGACTGGGCTGGGCGGCTGGAGAGACGACCACAATGGCTGCATCGTTTCTCGGCCACTAGATATTACCTCGCCTGCTGGCCCTCTATCGGCCCGTGACTCTCTTGCTTCTCCCTTTCTTCAATTCTCACCACCTGCGATAACACGAAGCATTACCTTTCGCCCAACATTCTGCACTCTTCAAAGGGGAATATTCAACTCGGCGACAGTCCAACATCCCCCGCACGGACGCATCGCGAAGATCAGCGCGCATTGGAGATCCGGGAAGAAAGCGGGGTTTGTCAGCCCAGCGCTCCGAGTTCGACTTGCTCGACCAGAGAAAGGAGGAAAACGGAAGATTCCGCCAGTTTTGGGGGTTTCTTTGAGGCGCAGAATTGCCTTCGAGGACATCTGGGATTAAAATCGAGGGCCCGAGTCTTCCCTCAACATCTGCTTCCGCCTCTCATACACACACCACACAAACCCAGAGCTTTCCAACATGCTCGGATCAACGCTCCTCTGTGTCGCGAGCGCCGCGCTGGCCTCCGCACATACCATCATCACATATCCAGGCTGGAGAGGGAACAACCTGATCACAAACGAGACGTTCCCCTATGGCATGCAATGGATGTACCCATGTAAGCCAACCTTAGCCCCTCTCTTGGACACTGGAGTTCTGGTGAAAGTCCGCTGACGATTATTGGCAGGTGGAGGAATGACTGTAACAAAGAACAGGACATATTGGCCGATCGGCGGTGGTGCTCTCGCCTTTCAGCCCGGATGGTTCCAAGGACACGCCACCGCGTTCCTCTATGTCAACATGGGCTTCGGTACCGAGGGGCCGGATGGTGGCCCTGCGAATATGAGCAGCCCCATCGTGCCGCCATTCCAGATCATTGGCCCTAGCAAGAACCCATATCCGGGCACCATGTGCCTTCCGCAGGTTCCGCTACCAGCGGGCGCTAACGTAAAAGTCGGCGACAATGCGACAATCCAAGTCGTCGAGTTGGCCGTCCACGGAGCTGCGTTGTTCTCGGTAAGTTGCTGCAACTGCTTGGCTTGGCCTTATGGACTTCACGCCGAGATGCTGACGTTCTCAAATAGTGTGTTGATATTACCTTTGTTGAGAACAACGATCCCCGCCTCGAGGAAGTGAACGCGTCCAACTGCTTCAACAGCAACGATATCGGCTTCGGAGATATCTACACGATGACAGTCCGCGCATCCGGCCAGGGCAACGCCACCAGCGACGCTGAGCATCGCTTCTGGTACTTCCGCAGAAACCGCGGGGGAGGCCTCTACCAACTTCTCGGCTGGCTCCCTGTCGCGTTAGGAGGCCTTTGGGTGTTGCTTTGAAAAGAGACCGGCGGTCTCTTTTGGCGGGATGATGACTCCATGGGCATCATGTATCGAATCTGGCCGGAAGCCAGACGGGTGTGCGGACAACCTCACCCCGTGTATATTTTGGGCATTTGAGTTTGGCGTTTGGAGACCGAAACTGGGTGGTATATCAGGCGCGGAGCCATGATTTCTTTTTTTGGAGGGGTTACCCTCCTGCCCGCTTTTAATGCTCTCCTGTCTATAGCGGTCCCACAGAGACATTTCTTGGTTGGGAAGGGCGCAAGCATTCGAGTGTTCGGTGCTGTTCGAGGGAAGAAGAACGATGGACGAGCTCATGTATTTTGTCCCAAGAGGATTACCGAGCCGAGGAGAGCGTGTTGGTATGTGTAGCCACTGGACCTGGAACTGCTCGATCAGCATCCGGCGATTGGGTTTCTTAGTTGTCCAATAGATCTGAGCCCCAAGATGGGAAGCAACAGGCATGAAATGCAACTGATCGAACATTGTGCCGTCCTGTATCCGTACAAACAAACGTGTCTCGCACTCACCCAGCATTTTCCTTCACCTCTTTCCGATGCCGAGTCCAGGTCGCCGAGCCTGGGCGGCCCGAAAGACGGGTGTGTGTTGTGCGTCTCAACAGGCGCCGTGTCTAGGGACCAGGGTGAAGTCAGGGATGGTTTCGGTGGCGTCGGGGAGCATGTCGTCACAGTGGCCGGCGCGAGCTCTTTCGCTTGCATCACATCACATCACCCTTCCAAATGAGTTCGCTGCTGAAGTAAATGATACAAAGGGGAAGGTGGAAGAGACAGCCTAAAGGTCAACGGCGGAACAGCTCAACTTTAAAATGGGTATCGGGAATGCCGCCTCTGTATTCCCAAGCTCTCCATGCCGTAAGCTGACACACTCTCACCACCCCACGCCTAGACACATAGATCGGGGCACTCAACCACTGGCTTTGGGGGCGGCGACTTAAGCTTTACGGCACTAGCAAGCGTGTGTACAGCCAACGAGGGACACCTCACCTGCAATTTTCTAAGCCAGAGATGGAAGAGTCCACTTGTGAGTTCCCTGCCAATTGATCAGAAGTACAAACATGTGCCTAATAGAACCCAACCAACCGCTGGCCCCTGACTGATGCTCATCCTCCACCCTAACGCTTCCCAATAACAACTCAGCGAACGCCCATCATACCGATCCGGACATTTCATCGATCCAAACGAGCTCTATGCTCGTACAATCAGACGAGTTCGTCAATGGTTACCTCGACCCCTGCTATTGCGCCAGATATTTCTTGCATTCCTGCCATACACCTTTGATACGCGCGTCCTCTGTCTTGCTGTAAGCCTGTCCAAGCACCTCGTCAAGCTCGCTCCGTGGCACTAGATGAGCAGCCTCGTGGCCACAAACAAGGACCATCCCAATCGTCATGGCTGCACGGAACAAAAGCTCGGCATCCTCTTGATCGCGTATGACTGCTGCAGCAATCCCGAGAAGCTGTGAAAGCAGCTTCAAGTTGATGCCTGCCTGCCGCTCGTTGAAGCCTAGGCAAGCGTAGTTGAGTGCCGTTGTGATCAGGGCGGCCTGGAGGTTGAGGTTCGAGGGTGCTACAGGCTTCTGTTCATCAATGCCAAGAATGCGGCTGATGAGGGAGATGATGGTGCCAGCCTCCTTTGCCACCATCACGCGGCCTTCGATGGTGCTGAAAAGATTGACGATGACCCGCAGAGCCATCATCAAGTTGTTTGGATTGATTCCTGTCCAATCCACCTTTTTGATGAAGTCGGCCAGATCGGTTTCATCAGCCCTCGTGAACTGTCTTGTGTCCAATGCAGCTCGCAAGGCAAGGTCAACCGAGGTACCGTGACGTTGAGTTGAGAATGAAGACAGCCCAGGGCGCAACGCCATAACGCGAAGAATGTCAAGGGCGGGAAGTCTGTTGTTATATGGCCACTGCGTGAGAATGCTGACAACAGTCTGTATTGACTCGTTCGGGCTTGATACGTCTGATGAGGTTGACAGTGCCCGAGCCAGGGTTTCTAGACGTGACAAGTCATCGGGATTCATCGAGATATGCTTATTCCCCCCCGAAAGGTGCCCCTCGTTGAGTTGCTGGAGTTTTTTGAACGCCGCCTCCAGCTTGCCTTGTACTAAGGTGAGATACTTCGTGTGGGGAAGGTAATGGGACTCGCCAGTATCAGTATCCGCGGTTTGAGTGTTCGGGGAGGCTGAGGCGCCAACGGCTGCACCCTGTTGCGCATCTGCCGTGTTCTGCCTGATGAATGCCGCCACGGCTTCGAGGTACGAGATCGGCAGTTCGTTGTCATTGAGGAACTTGGTCGCGGCTTGGTAGGTGTCTTCTCCGAGGTTATATGGAAGCTTGTGCGCTGGTTTGCCGTCTTCTGTGTCTACGTCAAAGACGTAGTCGTATTCCTTCCCTTTGTAAGACACCTTCGGGCGCTGGCTCGCCGCTTCCGAAGATTCCATGACGGTACCGAGAAGGTCCCATTTGTCGGTTGCTATGATAACCATCAGTGCTCATGTCACATTACGCGGCCAGCAGCTTAAATGTACGGACCTTCCGACCACTGGTACGCTGAGACGCTCCCATCCTCCTCCGTCACCATTACAGCTTGCTTGTGCTTGGTGCCCCGGGCTGTAGTGAGCCACTCCCGTGTCTTCAAGTCTTTGCGGTCGATCTTGTTACCCTTCACTGTGGACTGTTGAACGGCTGCGTCGAACTCCAAGATGGCATCGGGTCTTGCCACGCGATCGGCGCTCCGTGTGAAAATGCGGACAACATGGTCACTTGTGGCAGATGCAATATCGCCGTTTTCCTTGCAGACAGCAACTTGCCATACCGAAATAGCCGGGAGTGTGATGGTTTGAACACACTCTCTATCTCTCCAGATACGTACTGTTCGGTCCTCCCCGGAGCTGACAAGCTCGGCGGTAGGTAAGCAAGCGAGTGAGTAGATGAAGCTCTCGTGCCCATACAAAGAAGCAACTTGTGTCCCGTCGATCTTCCATAGGCGAATAATACTGTCATTGCCAGCGCTGGCAAAGTCAGCACGAGTGGGGTGTTTTGGTCCACCGACCGGAAATCGGCACAGCGCCCGCACGACATCGTCAGTCTTCAACGCCTGTTGGGCAGCAACCTTTTGAAGCATTCCTTGGGTAGGTTGCAACTTGAATATACGGATGTACGTATCGGCACATCCGGTGATGACCACATCCTCACTGTAGGGCAAAACGGCCCAAACACTCTTGCTTTCCTCGCCATGAGTTAGACTCAGGATTGGATCCCAAGTCTTGGTGCTCCAAACGATGGACTGGCCGTCCCAACTGCCCGAAACTAGGTATGACCCATCGTGAGAAATATCGAGGGCGCAGACGTTACTCGAGTGTCCGACAAGCAAGCGCTTGAAGTCGTCATCTGGGGAGGCCGGGTTATTGACCTCAATGAGGTTGTCGCCGCAACCACGAAGGACGAGTCCATCGGGGCAGCCACTTTGCGAGGCTGGCTGATATGCCAACGAGTTCACATAGTGCTGTGACTGTAAAACGCCGGATTTGGTGAACTTTGGGCGGGTGTTGGCTGTTTCGGCGGATTTGCGCCACAGCACGGCTGTCATGTCCCGACTCCCGGAGACTATGAAGTCTGACGAAGGGAAGATCACGGAGCGAACCTGTCAGTGTCGATGTCAACTCCCAGACGGGCGGGTTTCCTTCCATGGGATCCTACATCTTTCTCGTGGCCCCTCAGCTCTGCTGAGAGCTGGAACTCCGGCATCTTGTGTCGCGGTGTCTGCCGTGAGGTTTGAGCAGTGGGGGTGTTGGTCGCAGCAATTCGGGGGTGGTGAACGAGCCGCGTCCAAGTGCGTGTAATGGTATTTCGAGGGAATGTATGGCGTTGAAATCGAGACCGGGCGATCCGCGATTGCCTGTTCGCGGAGAGGGTCGTGGAGGAAGGGAATTGGAGGTACAGGCAAAAGGCACACGAGCAAACGGCAGAACTGGCAATTTGTCAGGCTTGGTAGTGGAAGAAGCACGAAGTGGCTCGAAAGCTGGGATGAGGGGCAGCCCACGTTGTGCAACCTGGAAGTCGGGCGGCCCAGGGCGACAGCCGCCGCCTCAAGGAGGGGCGATGAGGGGAGCTTCAGCCACGCGCGGCCTTGCCTTGCCTGCCGACATCAGCCCCACCTTGTGGGCCGAGTGGGGCTTGCTTGAGCTTGGAGCTTGCTGGGGAATTGTGACCGAGCGCATGGGCCAACGAGGGGTCCTGCGCAAATGGAACATGGCCCCGCAGGTGGACTTCGTCGTTTTCGCCGCAAAAACACCCTCCCTGCGCCTGCACATTCACCCCGACGAGCCAAAGATACGATGACCACTGCGGCCTAATCCCATCTCTGTCTATTTCTCACGAATTCTTCTAACGACCCGTTACGACCCTTTTGCTCTTTCTTTTGTCCATAGTCGACCCGTCATTTCTCCGCCCGCATGCGTTAGATCCCTGTGCTCCTCGCCGGAACAGCGCGTCGCCCTTCACGAAGACTTCTCTTTTTTTTTTCCCGGTCGATCCAACGAGCCGTATTCGGTCTTTTCGATAAATTTCTCGCTCAATATTGCGGAAACTACGTCTATTAATTGCACAGACCGACCTCATTCCAGTCGTGCAATCGAACATGGCCGAGCCCGCCCCACGGCAATATGTGCCCCTAACATGCCACGGTCATTCGCGACCTGTTCCGCACCTGAGCTTCTCTCCTCTTGAGAAGGAAGAGGTTTACTACATGATCTCGGCTTGCAAAGGTTCGCGCGAGGTTTCTCTCTCGATTCACTAGTGGCGCTGGCTGACCTCCAGCGTTCCAGATGGCAACCCGATGCTCCGCGACGGCCAAACCGGCGACTGGATTGGCACCTTTTTTGGCCACAAAGGTGCAGTTTGGCAAGCACGATTGAGTCCCGACGCATCCACCGCTGCGACCGCCTCAGCCGACTTCACCGCCAAGGTGTGGGATACGCATACTGGCGAGCTGCTTTATGTTCTCCAGCACGACCACATAGTGCGCGCCATTGCCTACCCATTTGAGAACTCCGGAATGCTGGCAACCGGGGGGTTCGAGAAGAAGCTACGCATCTTTGATCTGCAGGAGCAGAAGCCGATTCCATCGCCGACGTCGGCCAACCAGAGCGTTCTCACGCCTGTCACCATCGAGACCTCGCGAGCCTTTGAGATTGGCGAGGGAGCACACAAGGATGCCATCAAGTTCATTGTTTGGGCCATGGACCCGAACGTCATCATCACAGCCTCCGGCGACACTCTTCGCTGGTTCGACCTCCCTTCGCGCCGCTGCATGAAAGAGGTCAAGCTTGAGGGAGAAATAAAGTCATGTGAGCTTGTGTACCTTGCGCCCGCCTTCAGCTCACCCACGGACATTGGTGGAGGTCTTCCGGTTTTGTCCGTGGCCGCCGGCAAGACGGCATACTTTTGGGGAGGAAGGAGAGCCGAAGATGAGTTGAAGAGGATGACTCTCCCTCATGGGATCGCTAGCGTTGGCCTGGACTTGAAGGGCAGGAAGATTGTGGTTGGCGAAGATCCGGGAACATGGGCACGAGTGTACACCTGGGAGGATGGCAAGGAGATTGACGTTCACAAGGGCCATCACGGCCCTATTTGGTCGATCGCATTTTCACCAGACGGAAACCTTTACGCAACGGGCTCCGAGGATGGGACGATCAAGATGTGGAAGAACTGCGACGGTTTTTACGGACTGTGGCGTGGGGGTGTGTCTGGTAGCGGTTCAGACTAGGAGATGGTTGACCTCTCCGATGACGTCGTGTCGGAGCGTTCTGGGTGTCGAATCACGGATATGTTGGGTAGTAACGAGACCAATACCGCCTCGCGCCCGGACTCGAGCGACGATCTGCTCCTCAGCTATGACTCGCCAGACCCTTTCGCTAGGGTACTCAGCCAGGCCTCGTCATGCTCCGATCTTCTCCTAAATTATCGTGAGCTGTAGAGGCTTCTGCTTTGGCTGGACTCCTTGGCGGAGGGGTGCGAGGTGCAGTTTCAGGTGGACATTTGGGGCAATTGATGGGGTCAGCTTGTGGTCAACCTCTTACCTGTTTACCGCTCTTGCCAAAGGTGGCCAGCTAGGTCACGGTTATTTAGCTCTAATGTCATTTAGACCTACAGTTCCCAGATTAAGCAGGGCTGGGTGCCAGTACTACATTCCAGCCGGGGAGTTCGGCCAGTCTTAATTCCAGCATGACACAGCTTGCAATTGCGTGATAATATGAAGACAAGCGACCGTCTGGGGTGTTGTATGTCTACATGGTTCCATCTGCCGCCGGCCACCGGCTGGGTGCCATAAATAAAAGTGCAACGTTATGTACCGAGCGGGGGTGAGATGGAATAAAAGGCCTTCTTTCCCCGGGCCTCCAAGGTATGTAAGCAGGGCCGATACCTACCTCACGGTCAACAACACATGAGCTGTGCCGGTTGGATATTTTGACTGTTGATACGGGGTCGATACCTATGTTGCTCCCTTTCGCGTGCTCTCTTCTGTCACTCTTTGCGGCAGGAGTCCAGACGGCCGCGCCTGCCGGCACACAGTCGCCGGAGTTTGATTATGTGAGCGTCTGCTTGCTTTTTCGGTCAACGACCACCCCCTAACATGAAATTCCTACCAACTACCCGTCGATGCCAGATCGTTGTCGGGGACGGGACAGCTGGACTTGCAGTAGCGGCGAGACTGAGCCAAGGGCTCCTGGGGACGAGGATCCTTGTTGTCGAGGCGGGTCCCGCAGCACCCGATGAGCTCCGGATTTTGGTTCCTGGGAGAAAAGGCACGACTCTGGGAATCAAATACGACCGGGACTTTACGACAATACCGCCACACCTCGCCTCTCGCGTGATCGGAGTAAATAAGGGACATGTGCTGGGTGGCTCGTCCGCAATCAGCCTGTTGTGTTGGGTCCGCGCCGCCGCCGCCGCCGCCGAGTTCGATCGTGAGTATCTACCTAATCAAAGAGGATTTCTTCCCGTGTTACCCCCCCTTCCTCTCGTATCAGGAGCCCTGGGGCAGTCGCTTTTCCTCAGAAATGAAGACATGGCTGTGTCCCAAAATGAAGATAGTTCGCTAAGAGGTACGCACCACAGAATGGGAGGAAGTGGGAAATCCAGGATGAAACTGGAAGACAATGGAAGCCGCAATGACAAAGGCCGAGAACGACACCGGGGGCACTTTAGGCTCTGGCACTGACAGTCCAGTCCACGCGGTTGATAACTAGAAGACATGGATCCCCACCATCTCGCAGTCGTTCGAAATTCCAGAGAACAGCAACTCGTTACAGGGAAATTCCATTAGCGTCTCATATAGTTGGCATTGGTACTTAGGGAGCCCTCCGGGTGCCCAGAGTATCAGGTGCATCTGTTTTACTCTGTGGTGCAACACATACCAGCCGAGCAGTATCAACCTACGGCTTACACGCGATCCTACAGCGCCAACTCCTACCTTCCACTGGCCAGCACCAACCTCGAGATTCTTACCAACGCCCAAGTTGTCAAGATTAACTTTGCCAATTCCGGTTCCAAAATCTGCGCCACGGGCATCACTCTCGCAAATGGGGCCGTTATTTGTGCTCAAAAAGAGGTCACCCTCTCAGCTGGCGCCGTCCAGACCCCCAACCTTTTGGAGCTCTCGGGTATCAGTAATGTTTCGGTCCTCGCCGCGGCAAACATCACACAGCTTGTTAACCTCGCTAGTGTTGGTGAGAACTACCAAGACCACCTCCGAATTCAGCTGCCGTATCAGCTTCGCGACAACTACACGCCGTTTGATATATTACGCCACAATACTACCGTGGCGGCAGACGTGCTGGGCAAATGGATTGCCGGTCGACCATCTAGGTGCGACTACACAACTAGTGGTTTTCTCTTTGTCAATTGGAAGCAGCTCGTCAGCAAAGATGGTGCTCGAAAGCTCGTGGAGTTGGCCCGCAAGGTATTTCGTGGTGTCTCGGCTGACATCGGACGCCGTAAGAAGTTGGAGCAGCTTGGTGACGCAACGGTTCCGCAAGCTGAGATAACATTCTCGGATGGGTATACGGGTGTTAAGGGCTACCCAGCGGTCGGCATACCCCTTCACGGCAAGGGCTTCTTTGCTCTAATCGATGGACTTATGCATCCGTTGAGCAGAGGCAGCGTCCACATCAACCCGACTGCTCCGACCGGCAAGCCTGCGATTGATCCGCGATTTCTTGACAACGAATACGACTTGCAGAAATGACTGAGCTAGCCAAGTTTTCGAGGCGTGTTGCGCTGAGCGAACCGTTGAAGTTGGTGTGGTAGATTCGGAGCTGAAGGTGTATGGGACAACGAATCTAAGAGTTGTGGACGTGAGTGTCATCCCGGTTCAGATCTCGGGACATATCATAACCGCGGTCTATGGACTGGCCGAGCGCCCGGCCGAGATTATCATTGCGGCGCGTGACTGACATGAGATCCAGTCACAGTTGACCGCCTACTCACATTACTACCCAAAACTTTCAACCGTCATCAAAGTATCAAAGTTGCCCACTCTCATCTCTCTTACAAAAGCCTGCCATCTGCCTTCCCAATCACCCCTATATCCCGACCCGCAACATGTTTCTATTTCAGATCCTTAAACAAAGACACCGATGAATTGGTACCGATGCTCTGCACAGGGTTCAGACCCTCAAAGAGAGAATGACCCTTCAATGCAGGACTTTCAGCCATCCAAGTGCATACACTGGAGCTCTCGATTTCCAAATCTTCAAACTTCCGGAGGAGATCCTGACTGACCGGTTCCCTCGCGTTCTCAACCTCGCCGCTTCTAGCTGTAGCTGTTTTGTTTACTTGCGGTTTGTCGAAGATGCTGGGCTGCCTCCTTGGTGTACACTGCTGTTGGCTCGCAGGCTTTTGGCTTGGGGATGGCGACTCGCTCGTCCTGAACCTCGAACAGGTAGAGAAGCCGCTGGTAGAGGCTCCCTGCAGCGGAGTGAAGCTGAATTGCTGCACTTTCTCTTCTTGGGCTTGCTGCCATTGGGTTCGTGCCTGTTGTTGACGTTCCTCTGATAAATTAGCAGAGAGGTTCAGGTCGATTGAGGGAGTGAGCTTGGGGGACTCGGATTCAGATGCCTGAGGAACGGTGAGACCCTGGAAGAGTGGAGTCGATAACTTTAATATAGAGGCCGGGGTTGGCGATGCGATCTTCGCCCATGACTGTGTTTCCTCGGTTGGTTCCTACTTGATGATGGGTTCTCGCTTGACGAATACCTCGGCCTTATTCCTCGCTGCCGGGTCTTTTGCCTTCAACAAGCGCCTGGGTTCCACCTTCTCTGGCGTGTTCGCCGTTACGAGCTTGTTGCCTTCACTCTCAACAATCCCACCAGCATCTTTCTTCGCCATCACTTGCTCAAACAACTCGCGGGCTTTTTCAAGAATCAATTTCCATTTCATAACAACGCCATCTCGCTCATCCTCGTTGCCGTGGTCATAACAGAGGCACAGAGGAGCCAACTCCTGCAGGCATTCGGCCTCCTTTTCGGGCGGTACCGTTGGGGTAGGACGAATCGCGGGCAAGATGGCCACGATATTATCGCATCTTGCTTGACTTATGGGGCGACGGCAGCGTCGACCCGATTGAGTGAGCCCTAGGCACGACCATCCGTGAGAGTCAGGATTGTAAATGTGTAAGATCCGTTCTGGATTCCATGTGGGGGAACCAGCGCTGGCTGACTTCGACATGGCCGAGACATGGGAGGGGGCAGCCATCGCACGATTGCGAGCTCGTTGCAAAAAATTCCAGCCTGCCCGACAGAAAAAAAGGGCAAGTCGTCATGCGTGCGCGCCGGAAACTCAAATATGACTGGCGTCATAAGTACGTGTGCAACTCTCCAAGCGGGCAGCTGAACCAGGGTACCCTGAATTGAGCTCCCTAGCTTAGTACCTGATACAGCCAGCCATTGGGCCCCTCAACGTAATCGCCATGTCGACTCGTGAAGATTGAGGCCATCACCAATGAGCCTCCCGGGGCGCTGAAGGATTGACCCGTGAAGCACTTGTCCTTCGGCGTTGAGGCTTAAAATGGCTGGCGCACGCTTCAGCACCCATGTATTTGTCGAGATTGCATGATCACTGCCTAACGATATTCGTCTTGGGGCGACGGATAAGGGAGCCACAGGCGCTCATTCGCCAATGGCAGGCCTGCCAGTCTCGAACGTGCGGGGGTGTTGCAGGGCATCGCGGTGGAGCGGAATTTGGCAGACTGAGCTCCGGTTGGCTGGCATCACCCTTGGCTGGCGCGACGAGGGGCTTGGACATGGAATGATCTGCCCCGATGGAAGATAACCCAGAAACAAGGAACTTCGCCAGTGGTGGTGTTCGCGATTCCCATCCTTTTTATCTGACTTTTTGGCTCAGTCAGTCAATGTATCGCGAAGCCCTGGACGCGCGTTGATCGAGCGAGGCCGAGGACGCGTTTCTTTTACCCCGCCCTTTTTGTTGCTCCCCTCAAACGACGACAGACGACGGCGCCGAGACAACCTTGATGGGTCGCAACGCGTGAAGCCCCACAGATTCGAAGACGGGACGACGCGACGACAGGACAGACAGGGGAACGCATTTTGACGACGCAGGTGCCCCTCATCTGCGCTATCCGACGAAAACCCCCCAGGCAGCCCGGTTTAAAATTCTCAACTCTCTCTGCAGCAGCGCGGAGAGTGACCGAGCGACCATCGGAGCAGGTCCACGGTTTGTGACGTCGCTCCTGGGGAAATCTCCTTTCAGCCCCACCGGTTCGCCTCCTGTCTGTCTTGCTTGGACAGCTCACCCTTGCCGAGTTCGCCAGCTCGCAACCGGGAGTAACGACGCGACTGTCGGACTGTCTGTCGGCACCTTCCGACCATGGCTTCCTCTTTGGTCACGCTGGCAAGGTTTGCCACATTCACAGTGAGACCCGAGCAGATCCCGAGAAGTTGTTTCCTCTGCTGACATGAGTACCGCAGGATGCGTTTCTGTCTGGCCTGGTGAGCCTATCCGTCGACAGGACCCCCGGACCACTTTGGCTGATGCGTTACAGGTGATTCCTCTGATTCCGTCCATCATCAAGACCAGAGTCGAAGTCCCCCCTGAGCAAGGTAAGCCAGAAACTGGAGTTAGCTGGATCTGGTGCGCAGTATTGACGACCTCCCAGTTCAAATCTTGACCTCCATCCTCGTTGCGGCATACGGCGGGGCATTGGTAGCGGTATCTCGTAAGTTTATGTGGCCTTGAGGCCTGTCTCTTGCTTTATGGCACTGGTTGACCTTTATGACAGCACTGATACCCTTGCTGGCATTCAATGGCCGGTATCTTTGGGCAACTGTTTTCGGCGGACTTGTTTGCGCTGCAGGGTCGTTTGTCTTGCTGCAGTTTTACTCCTATCTTCCTCTCTTACTGCTCGCGAGAGTGCTTCAGGGGCTCTCAGCAGCTGCGATCACCGGGGCATACTGCGGACTGACCAGCGCTGGGACGAGCACTTTGTCGTGGGCCACGCCAACCGTTTTGCAGAGTACGGCGATGGCCATTGCACCAGCAATCGCGGGGTATTTGCACGATAACGTCGGTGGTGAGAGATCGGTGTTTTTCTGCGCTTATGCCGTGGTCGTCTTGAACGCTCTGCTCTGGCTTGCTGCCTTCCTCTTTGTCCCTTGGATCCAGCCTACCACCGCTGATTCTGCGGAGGACGTACTGACGGTCGAGCAACCGGCGCAGACGTACGGGACGGTGTCGCTCAGGGGCGGCGGCGGAGTTAGTGGATATTCTTCGATTTCAAGTACCAGGACCGGTTTAACCATCCCCGGCTCCGGAAAATCCAGACGGAGCAGTATCGGCTCAGTGTTTTCAATCCCGGAAGACCCGAGGCCGGTATTTGGAGTACGGCTTTTCACGGCTCTTTGCGGATACTTCACCGTTGCTTTCATCATCGCAGCCCTCCAGAGCGCGATTCCTCTCTTCGCTACCCGTCAGTTTGGCTGGGCGGTATCGACTATCGGACTTGCGTTGATTCCAATGTCGGCTCCTGCGATCTTCATCAGTCTTCTCGCAAGACTTTTCACAGATCGCGTACCAAGATCTGCGCGTTTCGTGGTCGCTTTGGGCTTTCTGGTCTGTATTCCGGCGTTTACACATCTCGGTCAACTGGACGCCAGTTCTGCTTCTCCTGCGTCAGCAGCTCTACCTTCGATACTCGCCCTGATCTCCTTCGGCATTGGGCATTGCGCCGATCCTCTGTTCAAAGAAATAATACGATTGACGGGCGAGGCGGATGGGTCCCTGATTCGTGCTGGATATTTGAGCGCCACGACAGCTTCGTCTTGGGGTAGTTTGATGGGTCCATTGGTCGCCGGGTTCATCCAGTGGACATGGGGGTGGTCCAAGGTGTCAAATTTCTTGAGCCTCCTCTGCGCGGGTACCGCCGTGTTGACACTCTTGTTTCTTCAAGGCTGGATTGGAAATCCCCAGCCAATTCTTAACAACAGAACTGTGGTGACAAGCTCCGATGAGGAATCGTCGCCTCTGCTCGGCCGATCTTCTCAGCAACATTCGTTGCTCACGAAGTTGTTTGACACAAGCACGTGCCCAAGAAGTCTCCCAAAAGGAGAGTTCTTCGACCGCAACAACATGGCTGTCACCGATGGCTCAGATCTCGGGTCGAGTGTACGTACCGACGGCGAGCGCCGGGTTGGGAGACACCGTCGCCATTTCAGCATCGATAACTTCTCCATTGCAACAACGGCGGTCCCCGACACGCAACAGATCCGTTTCCAGGCCGCGCTGGAGACTCTGACCCCAACAGGAAGCTCGTTTAAACAGCAGCTCGGAAACCCCGAGCGTCGTTTCGTCATGAGAGAAGCGCCGCATGCGCCAGCAACGGATTCTCTTCTAGCCTCAGGCAACCGCTACATTATCGATGAAGCCGGCGCAGATGGCGAGACCAGCAAGCGGCATGTGGTGGTGTTTGAGGAGGGCACTGTGCCAGCCGAGCTGCTTGAGCGTCGGCAACATCATGTTGTTGCAATTAACAGCTCAGACGGATCAGTCAAGCTGGCCTCGAGCACGGAAAACCATGCCGTCCATGTTACCGAAGAGGCGGGTTTGGAACAGAATGAGCTGCCCCAATCGTCACGGCGTTATATTGTTGTGCTCCTCGAGAAGGGGGACATTGGCGACGAGTCGGAGGATGTTGGATCGATGTAATGTTTTTGGGAGGTAATATGTGGTGGAGGGCGAGGTTCTTTGAAATGCGGATGGATGGTGTTAATACCCAGGTGATGTGAGTAAAAAAGGGGCATGAGCGGGCAGGTGCTTGTCAGGTAATGGCGAAAGATAAGAAAGACTCTGGTTTCTGTCATGTCAGGTTGTTAGCTTGCGGGAGTGAAAAGCTTTGAAATACTTACCAGCGCTGTTCCGGGTATTGAAAAGGATGAGTATCGGATTTTAGAAGTTGTTGGCCTTTCGGGAAACTCAGGGGTAAGATCGAATAATCAAGGGTTAGGGCTGATCACATGTACGGATACACTGCCCGATTCTACGCCGGCGTGACATCATCCGGCGAGACAAAACAGGTCACTTCTGGAAAGTCCAGACGCTTTGTCATCCAACACACCGCGCCACCCACCGACCTCACCTCAATTTATCTGCACCTCATGTCCAACACTCTGACCGCCGCTCGACTTACCAACAACCACCCCAAACGCGTTCAGTTTTCCTACCAAAAGAAGCGCTACCCCTTGCTTCAACATCACGTTCCACACTATCTCACATCTCCGTCATGGGCCACAGCTACAATAAGCTGGCAAAGGCCACGAATGCCGAGCCGCCAGTGCAGTGGACCGACGTGCAAACTCATAAATATTGCGGACGGACGGACCGGGGCAGGAAAGGCAAGCCCAATAAAGCGCAGAAGTGCGATGCTTGCATGGCGGTCAAGGCCCATCTAGAAAAAGCGACTCAGAGGGACACGGCGGCCCGAAGGCAGGAGAAGATGTCTTGGGGGTTTGGCGAGGGATGAGAGATTGTTTACTAGGGTTTGTGTTTGATATTCAAATCAGGTGTTGGAGAGGAGAGGGCGGGTCACGATGCCGTTGATTGTGGGGTGTGTCCTCTAGTTACCTAGCTAGGTGTAAGGAGGGGACGAAGCGTCGAGGTTGGAACGGATTGGGTTCAACATAAGCGGCATCAGATTGATTGTTAGAGCGAGACTTTGGTACCTGCATTGTGGCGCTGAGTTTGCAAGAAACAGGCTCCGGAAGAGGCGTTCGGAAGGGGCCGAGAGAGTAGAATCAGATAGACAGAGTTTGGGGGGACACACATGAATATGGAGACATGGAATAGACGTTGCTTTTCCATGCTATGGCCCGAACCGTCCCGGGGCAGTATTTACAGCCATGCCATGCGTGCAAGTCAGACCTGGGATTTCAGTTGTAAACTATGTATCACTAGTCGATGAACCGCCTGTCACACCGTCTGTCAACAGGCGTCTGGTCACAATACAAATAGATAGTTGCTTACCACTCGGTGTAAATCTGCCCCCACGGCGCCCCGTCGGTCAGGGCATCCCAAGCGCCCATGGAGAGGTCAACGTGATCTCCGTCACAGTCCTCGCACGTGTCTTGGACCTTCACGATGATGGTGTTGCCCTCTCCGCCGACGCCGTAATCGCTGCCCATGTGGGTGACCTCGATGAGCCGGCCGCACTCCGACGCCTTGTACTCCCCGTGCATCCATTCGTTGCTGAGGGCACACACGAAGGAGTCGTTGTTGTTCCAGTCCCCGCACGAGCCGGCCATGTCGTCCTGGGAGTAGACGGTCCCGGGGCCCGAGAAACTAGTTATTCAGGGGTTAGTGACATGGCTGGGGTGGGATCTGTTTGATGGGAATTTAGGAGGATTCTTACATCACGTCGTCATCCCAGTAGTCCGAGTCGTTCGAGTCGTCATCGTCCCAATCTCTCCATCCGGGTGCTGCAGCGCTCAGAGTTGCGAGGAAGAGGCAGGATAGTGCCCACAAAAAGCGAGGCAACATGGTGGCTGGATCTGGCGAGGGCGGCTGTCACGGGGCGGGTGTGTGGGCTGGAATCATGGGCGAGAGGCGTCCTTAAGTACCTCGGGCGCTAGGACAAGATGGTCTTCCCTCTCCTGTTTCCTCGCACGTCCGGAACTTGGTTCGAGCCGTTGGGCTAGGGAGTCCCAGGATATATCTGAAATCGAGCTAGGAAGCGGGACACGGAGTGGCCGTACTCGGAGATGCCCGGATCGTGGGGGCGCCACAACCTTGATGGAGATGAGGAAGCAAGCCCTCCGGCCGCCATGATGGGTTGGAGTGACTGCCAGATCTCAATTTGATCCACTTCCAGAAACCTCCGGAGCTTATCTGGCCAGCAAGGTTCCTGGTTGCTGCCTTGCATTTGTGGCTGCTGGCTGGAAACGGCCCGGATGCTTATTTCCAGGCGGCACCAGTGATGACCATTGCTTTCGCTATAAGAAGTGTCTCGTGGGCTCTTGGGAGCTGTAGCCCAGATAATCATTGGAAGTTGGACTGATAGATTTGGCATTGAGACCTTTTCGTAGCAAGATAACTTTAGATCGTACCTACCTATCAATAGCGCCGGCTACACCCACCAACAGATTAACGACGTAAGACATCCCATTTTCCCTACCTATATCTACACAGCAACTGATACATCTGGCTGCTTAGAGATTTGGTGGACGCCACTCTGAGGTTGCCTGCCAGTCGCGCCTAATGCGCTTGAAGAGAATCCATGGCGGGCCGTGAAAATTGATGGGAGGGAGAGAGGGTTGAGATCTGGCTGGAGGGAATCTGGGAGGATATTTGCATGTCCTGTCGTCTGTGGTGCAAACATGGCACTCAGCTTTGCGTGTCAGGGGTACATTTCCATGGTGTTGACATTGGACGAACCAAGAACCTACGGAGGTACCTAGATACCCAACACCGCAGCAAAAACTTTGCGAAATAAACATATTTCATCACAGTAAAAAGCCCAGGTCGCCGTTAGCGATGTAGTGGCCTCGTTGTTTGTGCGTGAACATAACCTCATTGGCCTCAGGGGTCAATGTTGCTTCCCACCGTCCCACCATGACCGCAAGTGACGTCAACCCCCGCCAACCCAACGATCATATCGACGACAACAGTACGACATGCCAGAGTCCTCAGGGATATCTCCAAAGCCGCCCTCCTAAAACGGTTGCTTCAATTCCTTTGCCCTGGACATCTTCACCCCTTCCACCCCGATTCCAACCTGTTTCACATCATCACCTACAAAACCAGCCTCACAGCTCTTCCATCAAAAAAAATCATTGCACCAAAGACCGCCGATAAACAACTATCAACATGTCCGGAATTCTCAACTCCGCCTCTGGCGAGGCTGACAACACGACCAAGGAGGCCCAGTCGGGTGCCACGAGCACAGGCAAGACTGTCACCTCAATGCTCGGCAACACTTTGGGCGGCGTGACCAACACAGCCGGCAGTGTCGTGGGTTCAGCTACCCGTGGCCTCGGAGACACAGTCAACAGCGCTACCGGTGACATGGCTAAGCCAGTGGGAGACGCCATCTCCAGCGTGGGTAGCGGCGTCGAGAAAGCGGGCCAGGATATCTCGCAGGGGATCAAGAATGCAGGAGAGTGGAAGAAGCCTGAGTAATATGACATAGGGGGATAGCCAGAGGGAAACAAGGCGTAGGCGGGTTGGATAGTTCACACGAAGTAAACGTCACACTGCACTTTCCAATGTATGATATGTATCTCAACCAAAAGTTCCGTCTTGCAAATTTTCCAAACGCCTGTGAATGCAGCTGTGTATGTGCAAGCAAACATCGCAAGAGCCTGTGTAGCTCATATGTATCAGGACCATTACCACCCAAACTTCTCTACAGCAACCCTCACCTCAGAGCCGGCGGCGATCGCATCAGCGCAGACATTCCTCACCGATCTATTAAGTCCGTCAGGCCCAGATACCACTACGCTGACTTCGTGCCCATCTGCAGCACCATCTTCGATCCATCCGCTAACGAGACCACTAACATCCGGGCGCCCAGCTTCGGCTGTCGGTTGAGGTACAACAAGATCGAGCCCAAGGGCAACCAGCTCGTCAAGCTGTTGCTCTGGGATCCATGTTTGATGGGATCGCGAATGCGTCACCCAAAGCATGCGGACCTGCTGTCGGTGAACCCCCATCTCGATGTCTCCGGCGCCAAACTCTTCATTCTGGCTGTCACTGCTGTGGAGCAGAGCCCATGCTAACGGGAATGTGACCGCAATCCCACTGCCGCCAGCCACGAGAATGGCACATCCCGAGGCGCGTAGCATGTCTAGGGCGTGTGTCGAGCCGTATGGGCCGTCCAAAATGATCGGCACGCGCGGCTGCGTTTCTGCGTAACGGAGAAGCTCGGCAGTGAATCCATTATGCGCGCGAACTAACAGGCTCAGCCACGCATGTGCTGGTGTGGTAGTCAACTCGGGAGCAGCTGACGCAATTGTAAACGGGTGGGTCTGGAGGTCGAACGAGCGGCCCAGCGAGGGAATTGTGAGGAAAACGTGATCGGTAGGTTTCCAACCGTAAATCACCGACTGGCGTTGAAGAAAGGAAGGCGACCACCATCTTGACCGTGTCTCGGGCAGAGAAGGGATGTTCCAATCCGCGGAGACCAAAAAGGTCTCTCCGTCCTCGAGGATGCGGAGGTCCGCTGTGACGCTGGACCTCTTGAGCCAGAAGCGCCAGACAAACCGGTCGACGAGAAAGATGCTGGATGACAACAACACATACGGTCGGCTGGTGGGAAAGTGGAGGTACAGAAAGGCAAGAGCAGCCGCTTGTAGGAAGGCGTGCGTGGCCAGGAAGAGCTCGTACCACCGCTGACGGAAGCTCCCCAAAGACGTGAAATACAGCAACTCATACGAAGCAAAAGCGCCCATACCAAACAAGATGACCGGATGCCCCCAATACCCGCGAGGTGTTGTGAGGGCCTTGATCCAGTCTGCCGCGATGACGTATTGCCATACAACCATACTCGAGAAGTGAATTAGAGCCTCGAGGCACATTAATTCCCCGACTCTGCGATGAAAGATGTTGGCAGCCTCATAAGAGTAGCCGGTGAGCCATCGGAGCGGTTGGTTCTTGGCACTTAGGAGATACAGCAGTGGTAGATTCACGACGAAGACAAGCCCAGCTCGGTCGGCGAAGACGAAGAAGAAATCCCAATGCATTGGAAGACGAAAGAAGTGAAAGAAAACATTGAGGGCGACCCAGGCAGTGACAAAAACCGACGTCCCGTTCGAGGGCAGGGTCCGGTTGACCAGCGGTAGTGGTGGTGGTTGGCGCGCAAGCCAGGCTGAAATGGCTGATGCGACGCGCGACCTGGCGGCTCTGAGTGTTGGCTTTCCCTCGAGCAGCGGCAAACGCTCCATATCGAGAGACTTTGTGGCATTAGGAGGCGTGAGAGTACCTTGAATGGTACTGCTGGAAGACGATGATGCCGGTTCTTCCGCATCTGCGCTGGTCGGCTGACATTGTGTGCACCGGCGCTTCCATTTCCAAAGGTCGTTCCGCTTCTGTCGCCAGTGCAAGGCCGTAACGGCCAGGATCAGGATGAGAATGACCAGGTTGTATGAAGCAGCAACCTTGCGGGCCTCCAGTATCGCGAGGATAAGCTGTCGAATGTACTTGAGCTTCTCCGGGTCATCCAGAAATTCGCGGTCACCGTCGTCAGTGGCGTAACTGCCAGTGATGGGCGGCGGTAAGCAAGCGGAGCGGAGAAATGACGGCAGGGTGAGAAGGTCCGAGGTTTCCCCCACCCAGGCGCAACCTCGTGCAACAGCAGCCATTGCTCCCTTGATCGCGCAGGAAGGCGAAGATGCCCAACTGCGCAGATTTTGGGTTGAGGGCAGCACTTATGCCTGGAGGTCTTTGGCTGGGCGAGGGCGGAAGCGCAGGGAGCTGAGTGACGACAAGGTCAGGCGCGTGCAGGGGTCCTGATGATGCGATCCTCTGCTAGTCTTATCAGATGATCTGATAAGCCGATAACGGAGACCCAAGCTCCTGGGCAACCGTCGATCACCTGTCATCAAACCCATGTCATGTTTACAAAGGTCTCCACATCCTTTACTCGATCTTGGTAAAATCGAAGACACATCATGCTGCGTGTTGCTGGAGAATGAATTTAGGATCATAATATCCAGTGCGATTGACTGCAAGATACCTACCTACAAGACGACAAGCCAACCTTGATCCGACACTGGACCTGCAACGCCTGAATCCGAGCTACTAAAACGATAGAACAAACCTCCGCCTTTCACACAAAAAGCCATCTACTACTACATATAATGGTACATGGACACCCCCGTCCTTTGGACTCTCGCATGCTCTTGCTACTTCTTCGCGCCCGATTTGCCCCCACTCCTCGACCCCTTCCCCTTTCCCTTCGCTCCGTCCTTCGACTTGTCCGCGCCATGCCTAGAAGTGTAGTCGCGAGGACTCACGGGATTCCATGGGCCGTCAAAGCTGCTCTCGCCAAGCCATCGGTCGACGGAAGAGCACTGGCCAGAGGATGAGTAGTAGTAGGGATCACTGGCCCCAGTTTGTGAGTTGCCGGTGTTGTTTCCGCTCATGATGCTGGCTGATGATTCGATGCTGGTGTGGGTGCGTTGAGGTTGGATGAGAGGGCTTCGGGAGTTTGATTCCTTGTCAGTTATCCAAGTGGAATTGGAGGAATTTGACTTCTGGAGAATCTCTGAATCGAGAGAGGTGTGAAGTTTGAATTGCAGACTGGACTTTTGATTTGTATGTACTCCGGAGACTGGGGAGAATGGTGGGCTTGGGGAGAAGCTGGAGGTACCGGACATTGATGTGGTGTCTTCCATCAACGCGAAGCCAGAGGCATACTTATAGACACCCGAACTGACTTAGTGAGAGTGTGCCCATACCCGTATGGAACCAGTATGGAACATGAACGCACCTATTCCCCATCTATCACCCACCCAAGCAGCCGCGAAGTGAGAGGAGAGTCATAATTAGACACAAACAAAACATCTTCCGAACTGAACGAACACACATCCCGTGCAGTGACCTGCAACAATCCCACACCCATCTACCCCCGTATAGGCAATCCAGTGCTGAAATAGCATGCTAGGCCTCCCGGTCTCAGGTGTCTCCAGCTCGAAGCCAATTGAATAGCAGCTGGCACGGTCCCTACCACCCTACCGCATCCTTCACCTCACACGCTAGTTGATTACCGTGACATCTATTTTCAGTCACAGACTTGGCTGCCTCTGGAAAGTGTGTAGGTAGTGTGCGTTGAGGGTCTGCTTCAGGTAGGTACCAAAAGGCAATCCGTAGGTACCTGACCTGGAGGTAGGCGCATGAGCTGGTGCGCGCCCCGTCCAGGGCCGACACCTCACTGACGTGCAAGGCGTCCGCCGCAGGCCTAGCAAGGCTGGGGACTCGGACCTGCAACTCCCACCGTATTCTGCCGAGGGCATGTTGGCGGCGTCAATCTGGTGCCACCTGAACACGTCGTTTCAGTTCGTTCGCAGACGTCAAGCAGCAGCAGCCCCCTGAAAAACGAGGCAAAAAGGGATGGAAACATCCCTAGCGCTTAGCGCAGCCACTCAGCGCTCATCCCCAACACCCTCGCGGCTGCCCAATCCCCAAAGCGGTCAGCAAATTGCTCGGCGACGCAAGGGCCTTTTTGCATCTCCCTGTCACATCAGGTGTCGGGCAGTTCGCTGCCGCACGCAATCGTGTCAATCTGGACTTGCCCACAGGGATCTACACTACCACGCGGGAAACGCGAAAGAATACGAGCTGGTTAAAGATAGCAAGCCCTGGGACGTGTTTCAAACACAGCATGTTGCCTTGCAAGGAAAAACACGTGGGGGGGGGAGAGGGCCGTGTTCAGCTCATGTTTCTCCTCAGGCACCCCAGGCACACTTGACACAAAAATAGCATCCATGTCATCATTTGCTTGCGATTCCGTCCATTTCGCCAGGTTCGCTGTCCCCAAAAGGAACCAAGTGCGGCTCAGGATACGGCAAGCTGATTACAGTATTGAATGAACCCTAGCCCTTCCACCGTGCTTTTCCATCCTTGTTGACATGACCAGACGAAATGAGACTGGCCTTCATAATCGAGCGCCATCCATTTCCAAAACAAGAAAAAAGCTCCCCACGATTTCCATGGGCGTCATGACAGTGAACATACTCCCCATTTGCACCGCCGACCAAAAGGTGTGCCAGAATAACAAGTCTGCCAACCTTCCTCAGATAGGTAGGCCCCCGTCTTTCCTGAGTGCCAAATGTACCTATATAAGCCCCAATGGCAACCGCCATCACAGAAAAGCCCCGAGGTCCGATTTCCACCCAACCGCCCCGTTCTATATACATACATTATGAGCCTATGAGACATGGCGCCTTCGAGAAATTCGGAAGCCGTTCGAAAGATTCTCCAAGACATTCGCAAAACATCGCTTTGCTGCCAGTGATATTGGTGGCGGGGAATAATACGATTAGTAAAGGACAGGAAACGGCCACATATCCATGCAAGCCAGAGCCCAAAGCGATAAAAAGGAAACCGAAGAAAACGCGCGCCGAGGAGCCGAAGACCTTGCCTCGGTGATCGCCACCTCTCGTGATGGCAACGAAGTGCGTAGTGGTGGAATAACTGCTGTCGAAAAAAGCGGGGAAACCATGGCCCCCTCCCTCTATTTGACGCCTCATCAATGTCCGTCCCGTTCCGCGTTTCGCTACCGAGTGAAAAATACAACCCTCCCTTCCTTCCCCCCGGAACCGTAACCCCGCTCTCACTACCGGGAACTGGGAAGGTGCAACGACGGTGGTGGCTGTTCCTCCTTCTCATCATCACCCGCCTGGCGGTGGAGGGCTACTGAGGTCCATGTTGGTATCCCATCCTTCTATGGAGAACGTCGCCTCGTCAACAACCGTCGTCGAGAATGAGCTCCAATCCTCAAACAGGTTCTCTGATATCGCCGGGACGGACAGCTGGGTGGGATGGGCGGGATGACCGGTTTGTTGGTGATGCTGGGTTAATTGCGCGTGGTGTGCCTGCATGTGATTGCCGACAAAGAAGGGGTGGTCGGGTTCCGGCGCCTCCATAATTGTTTGCGGGAATGTTGAGATGAAAGGGTTGTTGTGGAGTCGATGTTGTTTTTGCTGGTCTAGGGATAGATGCTGCTGTTGTTGATGTTGGTGCTGTTGTCGTTGATGTTGATGCTGCTGCTGCTGGTGTTGCTGGTGCTGCTGTCGTTGCGGCTCTGACTGTGTATGGAGCATATGAGCGCTCGGGAAGGCGGATGATAGGGAAGCCATGGCTCTCTGCTTTATGAGAGAGTGAGTGTCGTATTGCGTGGTGAGACCGGTGGCAGCATGGGGTGCCGACATGTGCTTCGATGAAGTTGATGTTGGGACTGACTTGGCAGCTGCTGACTTTGGCGGCTCGGAGACCCTCCGCGAGACCGGGGTACCTGGTAGCTCGCTTATCACGGTTGGCGCTGTCGCTCTTGGTCGGACATTCGCGCTAGACAAGGCCAGATTTGCCAGAAAGCGCGGGTCATCGGAGCTCTCGTTGAAGAACTCGAGGAGGTCTTGGAGCTTCCCCGGGCTCTCTCCTTCCAGGAACCCTTGGGCGTGACCGGTCAACTTGACGTCCCACTCAAGCACAGGCTGTTGATCGCGTGGGAGGTGGCCGTAGAGTGACGGGTAGAGCTCCTTCCAGGCATTGGTGATGTAGGGCTGGTGCAGCAGCCCGTAGATGACGAGCGAGTGGTTCCAGTGCGACTTGTTGCAGCCGTCTTCGTAGTGGCGGGCGACATGGTCGAAGTAGCGATCGCGGCTGGCGAGGAAGCCTCCGCAGAAGCCGCACGCCCAGGCCTGCTTGCGTTGCGTGTACTGGACGACGCGCTCGGCGTGCGGACATGTCGTGCAGCCGTGTGCGTTCTTGTGGTGCTGGTTGAACGTGTTGGCTCCCCAGAAGATGCGATTGCAGTTCGGGCATGGGTAGCGCTTGTACCGCTCGTGGAACTCGTCCTCGTGCCTCTTCCAGTCGAACTTGCGCTGGAACGCGACGTCACAAAATGTGCACCAATAAGCACCCTGAGGTTTCGAGGTGCCCCGATTGCTGCTTTTGGTGGACGATGCAGAGCTTTGCGGCTGCTGCTGCTGCTGTTGTATTGGCTGTTGTTGTTGATGCCGTTGCTGCGTAGGCGGAGGTGGAGGCGGGAATGGGGCCATGTCAGGCGCAGATTGCGCCGAGACGGAGCTGAGTGATGTTGACGTGGAGAGGACACTTGCTCTCCCCGACGAGCGCGAGCTAGTGGTTGACACGGACAGACGAGCGTTGAAGGCAGCGACAGGCTGATGTTGATGCTGTTGATGGTGTTGCTGCTGCTGTTGTTGCTGCTGCTGTTGCTGTTGCTGTTGCTGTTGCTGTTGCTGTTGCTGTTGCTGTTGCTGCTGCTGTTGCTGTGGCTGCTGTTGCTGTTGCTGTTGCTGTTGCTGTTGCTGTTGCTGTTGCTGTTGCTGTTGGTGTTGGTGCTGGTGCAGTTGCAGTTGCAGTTGCTGTTGGTGCTGATGCTGCTGACCGCCCTGCGTGAAGCCTGTCGTGTCCATGGCCATGGTGTTCGAGTCTCCCGGCGGCGCGAGGTCAATTGGGGATCCGGGTGGTTTGATCATCGGTATCATCCCATTTGCGCCGTCGCTGGGCCCATAATTCTCGAGAAGGGCGCGCAGCAATGCCTCGCGCGAGAGTCCGCATTCAGTGAGCGCCTGCACATGAAGCCTGGCTGCCGCTAGGCTGTCGGCCGGCGGACTGCGGAACGGATCCATGGGGCAGCGGCCGGTGGTTGCGCGATCTGCTGATGGCGATGCGGACGCGGATGTGGATCACAGAAAAGGTCTGGTGTCGTCTCGCCCGGACAGCATTCTCATGATCGCCAACCGTAGCCAATTGGACGTCTAGCAGCGGCCGGAAAGAGGGTGGTCAGGTTAATGCGCGCCTGGCCTCGTAATGCGGGAGCGAGTCGAGGATATACCCTCTGTTGCGGTGTAGTGCCGTCTGGCACAGGCAGGTAGCTTCTGCAAGGCCCAGCACCCGACAGGGGAGGGGGGCTGGGGGGGTCAGGGAGCCTGGGAGGGCCTGGGGACAGAACAGACCAGCGCAATTGCGGATCTGGGCGCGCCGAAAAACCGGGAGAGCGACAGCGCACAGCACGAGACTCGAGACGAGCGAGGATGGGAGCACGGAGGAGGGAGAGAACTCGGGCGACAGGAGAGACGAGACGATGGCCGTGCCCGGAGGTGATCTTCGATCAAACAGCGAGCGACGGTCGCTCTTGCAGTCGAAGCATTGGGCAGATCGTAGGGCGGACGTGGAGATATGGGCGGGAGGTCCCCGACGACAGACACGTCTGTCTTCTCATTGGGCGAGGGTAGACACCTGAAACAATCCAGGGGCATCACCACATCAAGACTGCTGTGGTTTGGATGTTTCGAAACACTCGGACTGCAGGTGGCGCCCAATCAGGGCGCCCCGACGCGCTTTCTGCTGTTTCTCGTTGACGAACCGCCCATGACCCCGGTCGCTGCCAAACGAACGCAGCGGGAAAGTGTCGGGATACTCCCAGCAATCCTGTCAGCACGATGCACCTCGTTGCTTGTCGCCTGCCACTTTGTGCTGGGATGCGGAGAATGACCTTAGTATCAATCAGCAGCGAGGTGCCATTGCGCTTTGTCTCAGAACGCCGATTTGTCGCATCTCAGCCTCACTCGATGACGGCAGTGCCAAGGCTGACTGACGGGCAACCCATGGAGAGCGACTTCGTTCGGACCAGGCAGGACAGGGCAAAAAAAGCCAGAAATCAACAACCAACCCAAACACATGCTTTTCTGTTGCCTAAGTATGCTCCAGTGGGTATCAAGATAAAGAGAGAAAAGCAAACAGCCCCAACCCAGACCTGCCAGCTGTGATGCGCCGCGTCTAGCCACTCGCACAAATGTCCGCCCAATATCGACACATGGAGAACCCAACAAAAGTCGTGCCCAGCCTGTTCTTCAGGCACATAGATATGGCTACATGCGCAAGAAATGATAACCCCCACTATGCTTATCAACCTCGTCTTCAGGCATTGTTACGAGAGATCGAGGGCCTTCGGTAGGTGTCTTGTTTGCTGGCTGGGTCTGCCTTCAGTTCAAAGCATTTCGAAGCCAGCTTTCTCGAGCTCCTCTCCGGTCGGGAGCATCGGCCGACCTTGCATTGGAAAGGGCCAGAACAATGGATTTTCCATCGCTGATGCCGTCTCCTCAACGTGGTCATCTCGAGCGCCGGCCCGTTGCACTGAATTGCGTCCAGGCTTCATGCCTTCGCCCCAGGCACAGTTGAAATCGGATTCCCCGACATTGGGGGAGAAGAAGTTCAAACTACTCGTGACGGGCCGTGTGGATTGGTCAAAATCAGACCTGCTGTGACGCAGTTGCGTTTCTTCCTCGGTCGGCGAGATATCGACCTCAATGTTCCACTTCTTGGCGAGGAAGCGTAGAATATTGAGTGCCTGTTCTGCGAAGAAGTGGCATGGCGCCATTTCTGTCAAGTCCGCGATGCCGCGCGTAATCGCCTCGACAACACGGGGGCCGATCTTGGCTGATCTGGTCGGCGGTTGCGATGGTTGCCCGCTTTGTGCCGACTCACTTTCTCCCGCAGGTTGCTGCTCCGAAAACGTCGCCCCTATGGCGAGGTGCATGATCGACGACGTCAACACGAAGTATGGCACAAAGGATGGTGTGCGCCGCAGAGTGTAGAGCTGGGAATAAGAGCGCAGCAGGCCAGAGATCGCATCGGCGGCCTGCGAGCAGACATCGCGCGGAGATATACTCGAGCCGATGATTCGAAGCTTGATCAAAGGTCGAAATAAGAGAAGGATGGCAAAGTGGTAGTACATGCTGTATCGAAGTTAGGGGCCACTTGTAAGTGATGATAGTTCCAAATACCAGGAGACTTACTGTGCGAACAATACGGCGGGGGTAAAATTGTGGCCCAACCGCAATACCTCGGGAATCCTGTCGTACCAGTTGAGGTATTGGGTATAAATGCTCAGAAGATCCCTACTCGTGAGAGGTCTGCCGGGTGAGTGTAGAATGTATAAAGACTGGTGTACTAGCTCGCTGAGCTCACAGAAGCATTTGTAAACGGATCTAACGTTTGAAGGTTGCTCGCACGATCCTTGGTGGGGCGCTCCTTCAGATTGACTTTGCCTTCCCTCGAGGGCGGAGGCGAGACGTGAGATCCCCTTACCGTCATCTGTGTAGGGAATCCATAGGGATGCCTCAATGTCGTCGATAATGGCTGGTTTGGGTGGCAGCTGAGGGAAGCAGGAGCACTGAGGGAGGGAGCCGGTTGCCAACGACCACGCACTGATTTGTTTGTTAGCGGAAAGTGCGCATTTGTGCGTCCAGGACACACCACGAGGGGACCAAAAATGAACAGAGGGGTGGATCTGGTTCGTACTGGTCAAGAGCAAATGCGCCCCAAAATGTAGCGGCCTGCACCGCCGTTTCGTCATCATCGTGTCCATCGCCTTCCAGCTGGTGCAATCCCATCTCGATAGCCAGACGGATGCTCTGTCCTGCATAATACCAGCTTTCAGAGTCCCGCCCACAGCTTGCTTCCCTTATCGACATAATGCCTAAGGCCTGGATGGTGGTAAGCGTGTGATGATCCTGCTCCTGGTAGAATAAACGTTGGCACTCCTTGAAAAAATGATCGCCTGACGTGTGTGGGTCGTTTGGGTTGGCTCGAGTGGTCGGCTTGCTTGAGAATCGGCAACCTAGAGCGAGGAGGGCGTTTACTAGAATCGATGAGCAAAATCGCGGCCGCCCGTCGGTGAAGTCTTTGAGAAAATGCTCCTTGCTCAACGAAGCAAAGGTCGGGTACTCCCAGCAGAAATAAAGGGCAAGCAGATGCTGTACAAGCCCCCCATCAGAGGTTATCGTCGTCCATGTTTCCGGCGGAACCCGCATTTCCGGGAGCTCGGGGCTTAGAACCTGCGTTTGACTACGGAACCGCTGGCTCTCCTCCTGGCCTTCGATCCATGATCCAACTCGGGACTGGCCACCTCGCACGGTTTCCGAACCCCAAGTTATGTCTGGGTGCGAGCCACTTCTCGTCGTGGTATGGCTCTTGGATGAGAAAGGACCGCCGGCCCACGGACTTTGGGGTTGTTGGCTGGCAACCGGACTGGTGGGACCGGGTCCGGATCCGGGTCCGGGCCCGGGCCCCTGAGCCACTGACGCATAGGGCCCGGGGCCACCGGCGGCGAAACCAACGGTATTGGGCGTCTTCCCACCGGCTCCGCTGGACCCCCCCAGTGACGGAACGGCGACCCCAAGCCACTGTGATATAGTTTCGACGCTCTGGCCACCACGTAACCGATTCAAGACCTCCTCCCATAGCTCGGGGCGCGCTAGAGCGGTGAGGACTTGATCGCTGCTTCGTTGTTGGCGGCGAAGCTGATCGATCTCATTTCGTAGTGTTTCTTTTGACTGGCGGACAGGGATTTCGTAGACACAGTCGACATCTTTTTGCGCACTGCACCTCGAACATGGTCTTGAGCCGTCGCACTGGATACAAGCTTCCATGTCAGCCACGTTTTCTTATTTTCTATCTTGTTTTCCCCGTCGCTCCACAACATAAGTCTCCATGTAGAATTCTGTTTCGGTAGGATGGAGGCTGTTTTGTGTCTCTGGGTAGGAACAGGGCGAGGTGACAAACCTTGGCGCGTTTCTTGCGGCATTCGGTACACGCGTTTGGTGTCACAACGCCCAGGCCCCTTCGTCTTTTTGACACTCCCTGCGAAGCTATGCTCGAGGGTGACGGGCCAGGGGCAGTAGCGGAAAGCTTCCCTCCCACTCCAGACGAGGCCGGCGGCGCGGACGGCGATCGGGGGGGAACACTCCGGGCCCCGCCGGGCGAGTCTTCATCCATGGGGTCCATCGGCGGGATAACTAGGCCTCGGCCATAGCGAAGCCGCGCAATCCAGTGTTGGCGACAGCGGCGCAAGGCACGGCGGGTTTGGCGGGCGTTGAATGGCCTCCGCGGTCAGCGAGTAGGCTGGCAGTCAGACATTTGAGTCGAGTCGAGGCTGGATGCCAGAGCGGGACAGGTGATACGCGAACGGGACTAAAATTAGGAGTAACGGCCTGGACTGCGGTCCAAGAGGTGGAAGGGCAGGTGTGAAGGGAGCCCTGGTATGGTGGAATTGTGGGGCAGGGTCCTTAATAACCATCGAAAACATCCAACATCAGAGATCGAGCCGACGAAAGATCAAAAATGAACAGAAACGTGTATGCGAGAGAAACCCGAGAGGACGTCTTGTGGTTCGTTGGCAGGCAGTGAATGGAAGTCGCGCAAGCGGTACCTACCGACCTAGCCTTCCATCCCAAACCAAATTCCAACAACCCGGGTTCAATAATAGGTGGTCTAAATGCTAGGCCTTGCTGTTGTGCAATACACGAGGGCGACGGGGCAATTAGGCCATTGACGGGTCTAGTTCTCTGAACGATAGATTTAGGTGACCGGGGACATTGTCAACAAATGGGAACGCAATTCTCAAAATGCCATCTTGAGACAGTCGACGCCAATGCCGGCGCGGCGACGGATAGAGAGCGTGCCGACTGGGGGGAAGACCTTGCAGTGCAGAGTGCAGAGTGGGGCACTGGAGCTGAGTGGCGGGACTTCACCCACCTCAAAGCTTAGGTGGTGGGCGTGCAGCTTGCAGCTGGAAGAACCCAACTGGTTCAGCTTGAATCGCCTCTTTTGCTGCCGCATTTACCCTGGCCCCTCCCCTCTATTGTCGGGTTTACTCAAGGAAACAAGCCAAGAGTAGATATGTACTTTTGGATGCCGAATGGCATAGATCAGCAGTAGTTTTATGAATAATATGGACAAGGCTGTCCTTGATCCGAGTTGCGGGAGCGAAGCCTGGGATACTGTTATGTTAAACTTGGAGGTCAGCAGCCCATACCCCTGCTCGTAAACCACAGCAGAGTTGGCAAATGTTGGCACGCGGTGGTTAGGCTGCATGAGAGCATCGATCGGTGATTCGGTCTCCTAACAGGGTCCCGTCGATGGCGTGGAGGCCGGCTTGAAGTATCCATCGACCCGCGACTTGGTTTCTGTACAAATTCGGGAACATCCCACCGTGTCATGCCGCCGCGCCGCCATGTTGCCTTGATTGGACTTGTCCGGACTTGCCCATGGGTGGTACGGATAAAGAGTCAGAGCAAACGTTCGCCGTCTGTTCGCCGTCTGTTGCGCTAGTCGCGGGACATGCGCGTTCGAAATTTTGAAGATGTAATAAGACATTTTGTGAGGTTTTTAGTACATTGATACCCTTCTCAGCCCCAAACGCCAATCCAACCAAAAACAATGCAGTTTTCGCTGGCTCAAGCGCACCAGGGATTAAACACCCTGTCCAATCATTTCGCCTTTTTTGTACAACAAAGCGTCCCATCCAACCTTCTCACAAGCTCAGTACCCCTTGCTGGGGCTCCGTGATGCCTTTGTCGGGCTGCGGCCTCGTTCCCCCTTACTTGGACTCCGTCTTGCCGATGGTGTTTGTGGTGGCATGATAGCCTTAACTTCGGGCGAGTTTTCGGTATCAGTTGCGTCGTCCATGACGAGGTTCCGTCGAAGACGCCGAGGAGTTTCGCTTATAGGAGCCCAGATATACGCCTGTCGTGAATTGTGTTGTGCAGCTCCAAGCAGGGGAGGCGCTGCTGGCTGCGAGGCCAGGGGCGGGGCAGCATGGGAGAGTGTCGATTCACGAAGAGAACCAAAGCAGACGTTGGTTCCAATAATGGCGACGAGGATCATGGATAGGAGAAATCCCTTTAACGGTGTGTTAGCCCTGCAGTCAAGTTACAAGTAGATGCTGTGCTTACCCAAGTCTTCAGGCTCATCACATCGGTGAACTCGTTGAGAACATTGCCAATGTTCCTGACCGTCAGCTGAACCTTCATCACAGCTAAGGGATCTTGGTTCATGCATATCTCCCATTCATTGCATGGGATTTCCAGGGCTGGCGCGCGGCTCGCCTTAGGGGCGCATTGGTTCTTGACGTAGTGGTCGGCGCAGAGTGACATCTTGCTAAGAAGATCTGCTCTCGCCTTCTCAGTCTCGCTGGCAAGATCGGCTCGGACCTGAAGAAACATGTAGACCATGCCAATGATTACAAGGCTCATCAAGACGAGGTTGACGCCAAGCTGAAGCCATTTGGACAAGATGGCCGGAGCACTTGGGTGGTCACTAACCGCCGCAAGGAAGCTGCTGAGCCAACCTTTCGGCTTCACGGTCTTCTTTGGCTCCGCCCCATCTTCCCAGTCGCTGTCTGAGTCGTCCGAGGCATGCTGTAGCCGAGATCTAACGCTGCCCACATCACGGTCCCCAGGCAGACGCTTCCGTTTCCTCACTTTGTCCCGGTTCCCCCGAGGAACATCCCCCTTTCCAGGCGTGCGGCTTCGTAGCGTTCCTTTGTTGAACAGAGCCCTCTCGGCAGTGTGAGGGGTGATGGTCATTCTTCCGAAGTCATGGTCCCGATCCGCATCAGGCGTGTCCACGGTAACTTCCGAAGTGTCTGTCATTGCTGGGCTTGACTCGGCACCTGAATATTCGGAGAAAGCGAGCTCATCTATTCGTTTTTGAGGTGTTGTAAATGCCGGATTTCGGAACTGCGGTGCTGATGGCTTGTTCGGTATCGTAGGGTTGAAAAGAAAGCGTGGTGGTTGTGGGCCATGTTGGGATTTAAGTGGTGAGCTTCTGGGACCGGTATCAGCACCGAATAAGTTTGTGCCGCCGGCGCCGAATCTTTGTGGCTGCGGGGGGTTGAAGAAGCCTATCGTCTGGTTAGCAGTGGGCGCCGGGGAGTAGTCAGGGTTGGCGCAGAATAGGAGTTGCATCTCCAGCTTCGCATGCATCTTCAGTTGTCGCCTGCGCACGGAGGGACCACATAAGGAGGCAGTTACGAGCCTCTCTTCCTCCAAGCTATCCCAAAGATAACGTACCTCTTGGCTTGTTGGCGGTCCTCGAGACGAATGGGCTCGAGAGGTCAACTGGTGGGTGGTTTTCGTATTCCCAGTCCATAGGACCTTCAAAGCCGCGTCGGTCCATTCGTGATTGTATATGCGCTTTCAACTGCACCGGAGGGGGTTCGTGAAGGCGTGAACTCTTCGGACTGATTGCGCCTGAAGGAGGGTATGTGTGTGGGCTGCCCGGGCATCAGCCAAGGAGAACAGCGTCGTCGGTGGCAACGGCTTCAAAAAGTAAACAGGACAATCAAGCCATGCTGTAATGCGCAGGTGGGGCTATGGTGCACAGACCAGCCAAGGCGAATGTGCGGCTGGTTAGGCGCACGGACCAGAGCCAAGGTTCTTTGTGACACTGGAGGCGCGAAGTTCTTAATGGTTGAAAGAACGAAGCTTAACTACCTTCTGACTTCAAATCTCAGCACCATCGCTTTCTTCTCGCATCCCATCTCACCAGGCTATCGTGCGCGTTCGGGAATATTCTCGATCACCGGTCGCGAGCCATTCTCGACATCTTTGTCAACAATCCAACCACGACTGGTTGCATCACGGGGGCAATCACACACAGGTCGCCATGTCCGACGCCGGCTCTGGCTCGCCCGCGGTGGAGGAGACACGCAATCGAGATGACGATGTGCTGGAAGAAGTACTAGAGGATGCCGGCAACATGTCCGACAAGGACTCGGATCTCCTCTCCGAAATCGACGAAGACCAGTTTGAGGACGATTACGACCCTACCACGGAGGACAAGCCTCAGCACATTGACGAAAACGTGGCCAAGACCCTGAAGGCTGCGAAGAGGAAGCGCACAGACACAGATACCGCGAAGAAGCCCAAGGAGGGACGCCGACCGAAGAAGCGTGCCAGAGGCAACGACGACGTCGATGGCGGAGATGGTGACGAACGGGAGAACCGGCCGCGCAAAACACGATCAGATGGCGAGCAGCGACGTGCAGCTCGGAAAGAGGCGGCGGAGAAGCAAGAAGAGGAAAACCTCACACCAGAAGAGAGGAGACGACGAGCGCTTGATCGGGCTATTGACGACGCTATCAAGAACCCATCCAAGCGACGCCGGAAGAAGGATGAGATCGTACGTGGCCCTCAGCATCTACCCTACCCCTCAGTTTGCCACTAGTGTTGGTTCCTAACAAGATGTCCAGGACCTGGAGGAGGAAATTGACGAGCAGATTGCAGCGCTAAAGGTTGCGATGGAGAAGGCTTGCGTGGCTGACAACGAGGCTCGCGAGAAAGGTCAACCTGCTATTCACAAGTTGAAGCTTCTCCCGCAAGTTACTGCGCTGCTGAATCGTACGGCGATCCAGGATTCAGTTCTCGACCCCGAGACCAACTTTCTACAGTCCGTCAAGTACTTCCTGGAGCCTCTCAATGACGGCAGCTTGCCGGCCTACAACATCCAGCGCGACATCTTTACCGCACTTGCCAAGTTACCGATCAATAAAGATTCGCTGCTCAGCAGTGGCATCGGTAAAGTCGTCCTTTTCTACACCAAGAGCAAACGGCCCGAGACAGGCATTAAGCGTATCGCTGAGCGCTTGATGGGAGAATGGAGCCGCCCTATCCTCAAGCGGACCGATGATTACAAGAAGCGTCATGTTGAGACCCGGGAGTTTGACTTTGCGTATGTTCAAAGCCCCCCGCCCCGTGTGTCGCTCGCCACTCCATGTACTGACTACATATTCCAGCGCTGCAAAGATTGCCCAGCGGCAAGAGGCGGCGGTAACTGGCTCCCAGATGACTCTGACACAGCGTCCGGCGGGCAAGACACAGCACGAGCTGGACCGCGAGCGTTTGCTGGCTCCAGAGCCTATCAACAGCAATCGGGCGCGACCTGCTGGTCTCCCGGCGAGCTATACCGTTGCTCCAAAAAGCACATTCGATCGTTCTTCTCAGCCCGATTTCAAACCCATCGGAGCTGCTGGGCTAGAGGCATTCCGGAAGATGACCCAGAAAGGCAAGAAGAGAGGTTAAGGCCGATCTTCTTCCTCAGCGTCACGCTCACGCACTTTTTTTCCCTAACATGACTTGTTCTGATGCATCGGCGCCTCATCAAGGCGGGGGAGTTTGTATTACGAGGAAATATGCACTTGGGATGGTATGGTTCATCAGCATATATATGAAAGCCGCATAGCTGAGTTGACAGTCCTCAAACCCGGCATGTTGCATGATTTTATCCCCCAAGCTGCATAACAGGTTTGGCTTGAGGTCGCATCCGGTTACCGTGAGGCGAGCCGCTTGATTTGCTTCATCAAGAATAGACAGGTAGCCAAAAGTACCCATCTGACTTGTCTCACATCCAGTATCTTGAATTGGGCAATTCGTTGCTTTATTGTCCACTTATTGTCCACCTCTCTTCATTAAGTTCATTGTAGTGCAGAGCGCGATGTCGCCAATCTGCTCTCTAGTCATGCAGGATGAGCTTTGTCGTGTGATAATAATGTAGCAGCGTAAGTGCGGCGTTGACAATGTAATGTGTAGGTAAGAAAAGAAAAAAGAAATATCTATCATTCCCTTCCTTTTACGTCTCGAAACATCCCGTATCGTCTGTAGCGTCGTCATTGACAAGAGAGAAGACAGAAAGACAAAATGAGAAGGAAACGAAGAAATCCCCAACTGAAGGGGTTCTGTTTTGTGCTCTCGGCAAGCTTCAAGACCAAGTGAAATCGCTATGTAAAAACCCATTCTTGCTTCCGGCCACAACCTCCCACCACTAGATCCTCTTCTCAGAAACAATGAAAAACAAATCGTGAGAGGACGAATTCTGTAGAATGTGCTCCTGTATGCAAGAATTCCTTGTCAGCGACAGCGACCCGGCTCAACCCTCCCCCTCCATGGGGCAAACACCAATGATGCCAGGAGATGCAGGGGAACAGAGATAATCGCTTTGACAAGTTGTAATAAACTGCTACTCGTAGCAGAGGCCACCGGCGAGAGGAGGCCCGATGGCCACTTTGATTCCACAGTTGGCGAACAAGCCGGCCGATAACCAACAATTGTTCCAAAGGCCCAATAGGCAACATCACGGTTGTGACCGGCGGGCTCGACATCTCCGCCGCTGCTGCCTCCCACAAGTTTCTCCGACATCTCAGGCCTGAGGGGGCATAAGAGACCCGCCCAACCAGAACTCAATCAGGGAAGAACCTATCGCTTCCTAACCTCACACGCCCAACCCTCTATTCCTTCCCCGCGACTCCCAACCTCAATCTTGTCGATCTTGACACCTTTCATCCCGGGTGTATCCTCGAGCCACAAGTGGCCCGCCATGCCTCCCGCGTTCGCCCGTTTCTCCGGCATTAGCTCCAGCATTGGGGTCAAAAAGTCCGCAATACGCTTTCCTTCCTCCTCTTTAAAGTGATACTTCTCCTTAAGCACGTCAGGGAGAGCCCAGTGTCGAAGCCTGTGAATGTTGCGGAGTTCTCCTTTCCTGTTAAAGATCTCTTGCGACCACTTGCCAGACAGACACAGTGACTTTGGAAAGGGGCCGAGGAGTTCGATGATCTGAGCAATGTGATCGTCGTCTTTCCCATACTTAGTGCCGGATTGTGGATCGAAAAGATAATCGCCAGTGATCAGCTCAAACACCTAGAAATACATGTTAGACGAGGAAGTTACACACAAAGACATCCCGAAGAGCTTACCATCGCCGCCATACTCCAAACATCCGTGCTAGCTCCCCACTTGGCGCCAAGAATTACCTCGGGAGATCGGTACTGGCGTGTTTGGATGTCATTTGTAAAATGATGGCCCACCCAGCACGCGTTGCCGAGGTCTGCTATCTTGACGCTGATGATTTCGAAGGCTTGCATATCGTCTGCCTTGCGCTTCTCGCCTAGAGTCGATGGTGTAGTTGACTTGTCAAGCGAGATGCCAGACACCTCTTTCGTGATGATATCAGCTGTTCTTTCCCGCTGCTTCTGTTTGTCATCGCCGTTCTCTCTATCCGGCCTAGGAGATGACTCCTTGGACTTGCTTCCTGCTATGAAATGTTAGCTAAAGAACAGGGATAGCTGGCTTTTCCCACTGGATGTGTCATTTACCGTCATGCAACATCTGGCCAAGGCTCGAATGTGAGCTTGCCGTCGGGAAGAGCGAAGCGTGGTTAAAGCTCGCGTTCAGGGGTGACGGCAGAGGCTGGCTCCCGGTGATCAGCGTCCTACGCCTACGTCGGCCATTCCTATTGTTTTCCTTGTCGCTCGTGTCGCTCTTAACCACCTTCTTGACAATTTGCTCAACGTCGCCGATCTCGATCAAAACATTCTCGGGCTTCAGGTCGGTGTGGATGATGCCACATTCGCGATGCAGATAGTCGAGACCCAGGAGAACTTGTTTGGTGATCTGCTTGACGAGAGGCATGGGAATCCCCCTGTGGTTCCACCTCTTGATCAAGCCCAGAAGATTCTCGCCAAGCACTTCGAAGACCATGCAGACATGGGTGCCATTCGGACCTTTATGTTCGAACGAATCGAGAAGACTGACGACATGCTTACGACCGGGGTGGTTCGGATTCGCTTGGACGATCTTGTTGAGAAGCTTGATCTCATCGATGGCCGTCTCCGTGTAGTGGGCGGCTGATCGCACAACCTTCAATGCCACATGCTTGCCGGTGTTGTTGTCTCTTGACAACCAAACGGTCGAGAAGTGGCCCCAGCCCAACTTTCGCACGACGGTATACTTCCCATCCTTAAACTTCTCGCCAATTGTGACCGGGTGATATCCTCCCTTGCAGTAATCCTCCGAGTCCTCCTCGTCAGCGGTGTTTTCGGCAGCATCTTCCGGCGAGGAAGACGAGGTCGGCGAATGCGCCATCGACGATGAGAGGTGGGCAGCCCTGTGGATGAATAGAGTAAGCTAATGAACTTCGCGTCAATAAATTAATAGCAGAGAAGCCAAGCGCGCAGGCTCGGCGAGGTCTAACGCGACCGCAGACAAGAGTGGCGGGGCTTGATCGGGCTGGGGCGAGTTCGCCGTGCACGGTTAGGTGCCGCCGAACTTCCAACGGCAGGATTCAAAAACGAGAACAAAGCAAAAGCGGTGACCTTGTCTTGAGCAGCATTGTCTTCATCTTGGATTCAATCGCGCAAAGGCCAGCGCTGGCGGGGCAGGGGGGGGGGTCTGAAAATGGCGGGATTGACAGGTTCGAGTGACGACGACGAAATGGGCACTGGGTGGGAGGAGTCGGGGAAGGGGGTGGTGGTTTTGGGGGTGGTGCGACGCTGCAGATTGCTGCAGCTCACTGGAGCCACAACAAAACCCGTGGGCCGGGGAAAGCTGCCCCTTCACCGGGCACCTTGAATGTGCAAGCCAGGTAAGTAGCCTGCCTGGTCAAGAGATGCCCTGCTTGCACTTGCGGTCGACATCGATGGGCCGTGCTGTGATGTCGCAGCACCGCGCGCATGGACGCTACGCTTTCCCCTCCGTGATGCGCCTACCGCACCCCGCCACCTGTCCGGCGCCCGCCCAACCAGTATCTCGCGCAGAATCAAACCCAACATTCCATGTCTGAGATGGCATTTGTGCAGATTCCCTCGGGAATCGGGAGAGGAGCAGACAAAGGAGCCCAGTTCGCGACCATGCAGCAAGGGAAGAAGCACACTGCACCTACCCGCCGGGGCCCTCTGTCGTGATGATGGGCTTCAGACCTTCCTTCTTCCGCTTCTTATTCAGGGTGGAGTTGCCGTTCGGCGCCGATGCACCCATTCCGGTGGTCGGTTTTTGCGCCGCCGTGTCTTTTGCTTGCTGCGAGCCGTTCATTTTGTGGATACAAAAGTCGATAGATTGTGGAGGAGCAAAGTCGTCGATCGCTTGATGAAAGATTGCGCCCTTGGCGCAGTGGCGCAGAGGTCGTTGTCGGCGGCGATGAAGATGCGGGTGGGGCAAGCGAAGGTGATGCAACACGATAGCAAACCTGCCAGCGGGAGTAGGTCGAGCGAGATCTCTGTCATAGGGGTTCCGTTAGCCTCTTGGTGCGCAGGGCATTTGGATGAAGAGCACTCCAGGGAGGAATAAATGATTCGATGCTGGGTAAGCGAGTCGCGGGCAAGGGAGAAGCTCGAGTGGCCAAATCGCGAAGTTGCCAGAAAAACTGCCGTCTCCTGACTGGCCCCCTTCTCCGTGAAGGACGGACATCGACTGCGGAATCACGGTGGCGGGACCGCGCCAGCAGCTTCACGCCCGCCAGGCGGGCTCGCGGGTCGGGTGGGAAACTGACCTTGAGTATCACCACTATAAAATAGGTAGGGCTGTTGAGATGTTCGCAGTTGAAGCCGTCAGTTGCGCCTGTTGTTTGCTGCGACAGACTTTGGCAACTTGCGCGCACCGAGCCGGGATATTCCCAGGTCTTGACGAGAACGGTCGCTGGGTGAGGTGAGGGGCGAATGGCTGAGGGGGGCCGAGGAAGTTCCAGTTGAAGGACTGGGTCCCTCTCAAAATGCCTCCTTAAACACGAATCAAAGAGCTGAGGATGGAGATGCAACAAGTGTTTTGCTGTTTGCGCAGCCACGGCAGGGACGTCATAGAAGGGCGGCCAAGTTTTGCGCCCTGGTATTTTGCCGCTCGTCGAACGATCCAAGGAGGGGCGCTGCTGCAGAACGAGCGCAAGGGCTATAGCAACCCGCCTAGAGAGTATTCAATTAGGCGGTTCGACCCTGAGAGAGAGATGAGCAAGCAGTCGTCGATGTGGCATAGGTGATGGCAGCGATGTTGATAAGATCCAAAATAGCAATTGGGAAGGAGGAGAGTACAACTTGGATGTTTTGACAGAGTGTGGTTAAAGGGCCCAGCTTAGGAGGAATCTGGGAGGCTGACACTCAATAATCTTCGATAGCCGCCCGCGAGCTATGATGCACCAAGGAGAGCGATTAAACCGGCACGCCCCGGTGCTGCTTCTCCAAACCGAAACACGCCCAGGCTGGCCAATCCCCGTTTGGCACCCGAACGTCCCAGGGGCAGTTGACCGAGAAACGTGACAACGGGCAGCACTAACCTTCAGGCTCTGCCTTCAAGACGACTGTTCAGTCGGATTCCCCTCGTCCTGCCCGCATCGCTAATGGTGTCTGTCACCTCCGCCATCGGTGCACTGGCCTTGCCTTGGAAGCAATAACAGTCCACCCGATGCGACCATCTCCAAATCACATTCGGGTTACCGTGACTCCCCAGACATATACCCAATTGAAGCAAGAGACCCTGACGGTGCGCCATGACGAAGATTTTTTATGGAAGGGATCCCGGCCAAGTCGGCGGCTCCTGCCCACCGCCTCATCAGACTTGAACTGACATTCCAGGCTTCCTATCCGATAGCACTGGTTCTCACCCCCGCTTGGTGGGAGAGTGTACCACAGGACTCGATACCTCGGTGCTGCAGCTGTGGAATGCATCTTGGAGCGCACTCCGACACCTCTCAGCAACGTGTTTGTGCGCCTTCATGACTTGCGCTACTGAGCTAGGCGCTCAGTTTGACCTATCACAACCGAACTGCAGGTTCTTGTTCAGCGACATTCTCATGCCCAACAGCCGGGCGAGGAACATGGAGGATATTCCAGCTTCCGTTGAAGCGGGGCAGACGGGCCGCCACACCTTTGGTCGCACTTTAGCCCTGCGGTGCACGACCCCGCCTCGCATCGATCCTCGAATGCAAGTCATGGGTCTTGTTGGGCTTATCAAGGACAAGCTCCGTCAATGCCACCATCGTAGTCACTGTCATCTCTCGCAGACTGCACCGAATTCTCCCCCGCTATTAAATTATTAGAATTACATCTACCATTCACTGCTAGCTCTAGTCTTCCCAGCTCGCCCTCGGCCGCATATTTCGTACTTTTGGCTTCCGCAGCTCACAAACTCTAAACCAGCCCGCCACCAAGATCTCTCCTCCAGAACACATCCCCTAGACCAAGACGCCATAGTTGGTGAAAGCAACGTGTTGTGCCTTACGCAAGCAAAACCTGCTTCTCCTTCTGCAGCCCCTCGGCGACTTCAAGCGGGATCTTCAGTGTCTGGGCAACGATATCGGCAGGGGTAAGGGCGAGCCATTGCGTCAGAGGGATGTCTGCGACTCTGTCAGACTTGTAAATCTCGATCCAGACTAGGTCCTCCGTCTCGCTGGTGTTTTCGATATAGTGACCCGAGTTGTCGGGGAACGCGGCCGTGTCGCCCGGTCCGAAGTCGAATGTTCGAGCAAGATTGTTTCCGATGAAGACAGACGCTCGAGCATATCCCTAAAGCACAATATCAGCCACCAGTCTCCCTTGGTTCAAGGCCGGCCACAGCCCTGCTCATAACCCTAACCCTAACCATATCATACGGACCTTGTGAAAATAGAGCCATTCCTCGGCGTTAGGATGCCAATGAAGTTCCCTCAAGCCGCCGGGCTTGAGTCTGACGAAAGTCGCGGCAAGTGTTTTGCTTGCAGGGAAGTTTGTCGAGTCGATCTTGTAAAACACACCTCCCTTGCCCGGAACCGCCTCTGGTTCGTGCGAGAGGGTCCTGTACACGAACGAGGCATCCCCAGTAAGCTCGCCGGCTGAGCCGGCAGTCACACTCTTCGTGCTGACAGTGCCGTTGAAGATGTTGGGGTTCGGCTTGGGCACGCTATCGAACACAGACGGGTCAAGGCCGAAGTTCTTGGCGACCACGTCTCGAGGGGTGTGTGCGATCCAGTCATCGACGTTGAAGGTGGTACTGCAGCATCCATGGGTCAGCCCCGGGCTCGCACGAGGTAGCTGGGGGTGTTCTCACCCAATCTTGTCGAAGTCAGCCTCGTCAAATACCAAGAGGAATTCGTTTTCGTCATCGAGCCCCTGAACGGTATGGGCGACGCCTTTTGGGAAGTACCAAATGTCGCCATAGTTGAGCTTCTCCACTTGGTAGCGTCCGAACTCGTCGACGGCCGATACCAGGACTGATCCCGCATACACGAAGCCCCATTCTGCCTGTCATACGTGTCAGAAAGCCCATGCGTGTGCTGGCAGGATGGCAGGGATAGCTCATACCACACGGTGCCAGTGAAGCTCGCGGAGAGCCCCTTTGTCCAGGTGCTGCTGCGCCGCGGCGATATCATGGCTCTGCGGGAGATCCTGAATCACTTGCTCACGGAGCCAACCTCCCTTGAAAATTCTCGTCTTGGAGTCGGAGAAACGCCACTTCAGATTGGGGACCTGGCTCTGGAGTTAATACTTGGGACTGTACACCATTCCGGCCCACTCACGATTCCATTGTCGGTGGGTTGCTGGCCCAGGTTATCCGGGTTGTCCAGGTCGATTTGCTTGTTGGTGCCGCCTTCGAAAGGTTCTGGAGTTAGCCGCGGTCTCCAGATACCGGGTAGGGTAGGGGGTATAGTCACCGAGTATGGGCCCTCCTTTCCCATTGCCATCGATAGGCTGACCGTTCAAGAACTGGGGTCCGGTCGTGTCTCGCTTTGGCAAAGCAGCGCCGAAAACAGCTTGGGCTGCCACCAAGGCAGAGAGCTGGAACGAAGCCGAGATCCTCATAGTTACCGCCTCTGAGGAATCGAGTGACTAAGGAGGGGGTTCTTTGGCGGGCAGCTGAACGAAGAGCGGCTCAGTCTTCGATCATCAGAGCTGGGAGGGACCGAATGGGAACCCTGAGGGCTGGAGGCGGCACTTATATACACGATCCCGAGTGGGCAGATCGTGGACGATCGTCTCCTCTGCTCCATGACCTCTCATTCTGCCTAAGGTACACCAATATCCGGGGGGGGCACCAAATCTCCTGAATATCTGTGATGAGGGGGTCCATTGCCCGGCCAATGATACCATGCGCGTCGAGGGGTCGCCGACGCAGACCCAAAAAGGCCGCCAAA
>Ga0247780_1000151_pt1 | contig 67742 bp, 76 predicted proteins | sample UWRJL079202R5_FD_179927 | JGI IMG/M metagenome (GOLD analysis project Ga0247780, IMG submission 179927) | Plant litter microbial communities from Arlington Agricultural Research Station in Wisconsin, United States - UWRJ-L079-202R-5 | ecosystem: Environmental > Terrestrial > Plant litter >...
TCAATGTCACTGTAGGTCGTTGTCACTATAATGCACAGAGGTGAGTCTGAACAGTAGGACACAAATGAACAATTGAATACTAGCGTGAGGAACCAGAGTCCCTCACGGAGGTTGTGGGCACAACCATGGCTATCTATACTAACTGACTGGAGGTACTTCGTACCTTGCTTGGTCTGTTGTGCTTGGTGGTGCACTACGCAGTTTCGGCCAAGCAGTCAACTGAGTGGTGCTTGGTGTTGTCAGTCCTTGTGGACCACCAAGCACTTTCTTACTGGTCGTAGGGGCTTCGGGTCTTTGCACCCCTGGCCCAGTGCGCCAGGACAGTGTACACCGTCCCGCTGCACTGTTCCTTCTGCGGGGGATTCGTCGGGCCGCCCCGGCCCAAGTAACGGCCTGCAGGGTCGTTACAAAATATGGTGTCAGGTTTCTCTTAAGCTATACTAGCCCAACTAGCACCTTGTATATTCGTCACATTACTATATGCCTGTTAGCTAGAATAATATAAGTTATAGAAAGTAATGGAATTTTCAAATGAAGGATAAGAAGCTTAGAACAGAACTCTTAGAATTTAGAAAGCTTAAAGACTTTTATAACCATAGAAGATTATACTATTAATTAAACTCGTCTATACTTATAGGGCTATAATAATTTTCTAAGCCGTACTCTCCCTGTTATCCTTTCTTCTAAGCTCTAGCAGTTGGGTTACTCCTTGTAACAAGTTGTGATAATGGTCCAACGGTCCTGACCTTTAACTAAACGTTGGCGACAGTAATGAAGACGCGCTTAGAGATCCTGACATGGATGACTCAATTCTCGAACTGGCCGTCTGCGTCGTGAAGGCAGTACCTAACAAGCGGATTAGTGTTTGATCAGGAGAAAGGAGGTGCATATTGCATACCAACACTGCCCCAAGCTTCAGTTGTCTCATTCGGCCACATCAAGGAAGACCGAGATGAGAATAAGGTCCTGAACGTAGTTTCGTTGCAAGATGACGTGGGAGTGAATCTGGGAGTGAAACTAGAAGATGGTCGAGATTCCGTTGTGAAGCTTGCTGACGGCACATTGGTACTGTTTGAAGTTGATGTGGGCTCTGGATCTGGAATCCATACCGGTGTGCAGGTCGAATCCCAAGAAAGGGAACCCGTACCATTGACCCATGGGTAAGGTGGTGATGAAGCTGAGATGCTCGGTGCAGTTGTAATTCCGGAGGACCAAACGCTAGAAGGTGCACTCGGGGATATTGTTATTGATGAATTCACCGTGCTTGCAACTATATGCGAGCTAGCTGCCGTTGAAAAGACGGTGGCGGTGAGGGGGAGGGTTGTTGTGTTTGATTTAGTCGGAGTTGGCGTTGGGGGTATGGGGACACCCCCTGAAAACCCGGTACCCGTTGCGTTTCGGCTTATCAGGTTTTGCGACCAAGTGGGATCGGTTCGGGGGTATGGCGCAGTGGTTGATGCTGCCAATGGGGTTGGGGTGGAGCCACCCGTGCCAAGGGGACGTGAGGAAAGAGTCAACCCAGTGCTGAAGACGCCAGATATTCCACTGCTAGCCCCGTTGCTCGAAGTTGAAGCGCTGGGAGACTGGACGGGGGACGAGGAGTTAGAGTAAGGAGAGGGGACAAATGTGGGTATCACAGATGACCTAGAGAGCGGCGCTGTTGGACCGGCACCCGAAGCTGAGCTTAGAAGTGAACCAGTTCCAGAAATGGGGGTACTGGCAGAGATACCAGCGGTCCCGGTGTTCAAAATGTAGCTCGTCGGCCAGCCCAACAACGTTGAGTTAGACATTGGAAACGGTGTTTTCGCTGACAAAGTAGTTACCGTGGATGCTACCGGCACTGAACTTCCCGTCAAGGTACCCGTTCCAAAGCTCGAGATCCCAGTAGGACCAGTTTGTCCGACCGTGGAGCTGGATTTTGATAGCGGGTACGGTACCGACGTCGATGAAGGTCCCTTTGAGGGCGGCACCTGGCTCGCTCCGGTACCGACCACTGTGCCCGAGGTGGCCAGGGTCCCGGAGGGGAATCCCGTCCAAGTTCCTGTACCAGCCGTCGAGTTTGAGATCGGGAAGGGTGGCAGCGTTGACGTCAGTCGAGGCTGTGCACTGCTGAAACCGGATGGACTCGAAGGGCCGCCAGTACTTCCGCCGGTCGTTGGGCCAAAGGTTGTGGTATTTGGGACGGGATAAGGCGTAGCGTTAGACTGTGACGTTAGCACAGCGGTACCAACGCTCCCTGTAGGGCCTGCATGAGAACTTGAGTTGGTTCGCGGGTAAGGAATAGATGTAGCTGCTGAAGAGAATATCTCCGAACTGCTGGCCTCGGCGCTGGACCCCGTTACCATGCTTATAGTTCCGGTTGGTCCGACGAATGATGTCGAGTTGGGGTAAGGGAATGGCGCGGTGCTGCTCGGGGGAGGAGGACGGCCTTGCACACCCCCAGTCACAGAGACAACAGATGTCGAGTTGGAGCCCGGAAAGGGGGAAACACCACTTGATGGTAAAACGCCACTATTCAATATTCCGGTTGCGGTTGGTCCAGCAACCGAAGTCGAATTAGATATTGGGAAGGGCGCAGTAGAACTTGGTGTGAGGCTGCCCCCAGGCCCAGTTGGTACGACCGTCGAAAGGCCTGTCCCAAAGCTCGGGGTAGAGGGTCTCCTTGAAGCGCCTGAAGTTATGGTTCCATTGGACAACGGGAAAGAAGTAAACGTAGAAGAGATAAGCGGAACCGTAGGACCTGCCATTCCGGAGCCTATCATGGTGGAACCAATTCCACTCCCAGTCGGGCCAGCCTGTGACGTCGTATTAGGGAACGGGAATGGCGCAGTACCCATAGAAGATGGGTGGCCCAGGGATTCTGTGCCTGTAGGGCCTGCAATTGAGGTTTTGTTGGAAAGTGGGAATGTTACTGTGCCTCTCGAGGCGGAATGTGATGAAGAGACCCCAGTTGTAAGTGGATGAGTAGACGAGACGGTCCCATTTCCTGGAGATCCCGAGGTTGAAGTTGCATTAGGGAATGGGAAGGGAACCGTGCTCCCTGATAGAGGTAGGGCTGTAGAGAACCTGCTCGATGGGGTGGGAGGTGCGGGAGACGTTCCGAATCCAGACCCGGTCCCTGTTGGTCCCGTTGCAATCGTTCCATTAGGGAGAGGGAATGGCGCGGTGGTTCTTGAAACTTGGGTAGCAGTTGCAAAGCTAGAAGGAGCAGTCACTCCTCCGGCCCCAGTTCCGGTCCGTCCAGGCCCCGTCGTCGCGTTTGACAGTGGGAAGGGAGCTGTCGAAAAGCCAGGCGAAGAGACGGATATACCGGGGGCTGTTCCAACCCCGGTTCTAGATCCTATTGTCCCCGAAAATGAGGTTGAATTAGAGATCGGGAAAGGAGCGGAGGTTCCATGGGCGGTTCCACTGAGTGAGGCGGGTACCGTAGCCGAGGGTGCAGTACCCACGATCGTACTCAATGGTATCGTACCCGTGGCTGCAGCGCTTGATGTGGAGTTGGAAAGAGGAAATGGAGCGGTGCTACTAGTAGCAATGGGTACAGTGGTCACTCCCGTTTCCGAAAGAGACCTTGTCTGGCTGGGTGCAGTCCCTGTCGGCCCCAAAACTGATGTTGAATTTGACAACGGATAAGGAGCCGTGGTCGCTGAGATAGTTCCGGCAGTCCCGGTCACGGACGAGGAATTTGAAACTGAGAATGGCGCGCTCGGGAGCGGATTGGACTCAATTGTTGTTCCAACAGTCGTTGTTGGGCGGCCGGTTCCCAAAACCGCAGAAGTATTGCTACTACCTGTGCCAGTCGGCCTAGGTATCTGCGTGGAGTTGAGAGTTGGGAAGGGGGCAAGACCAGTAGATTCAGCTGGGGTGGTCCCAGCGCTCACAGAACTGAACCCCGTCGATCCCGTGGGGGTGACTACACTGGTTACGTTGGTAAGCGGGAAACGAGCAGAAGTGCTCGTCCCTATGGGCTCGACACCGCTCAGTTCTGTCGCAGAGCCTGAGGGGGATGGTGAGACCCTAGTTGCCGGGCCGCTCAAGCTGGTGGAGCTGGCTGTAGGGAGGTTGACAGAGGCGGATTCGCTCTTTGAGGTTGTGGGTGCAGCACCGGTTCCAAAGCTGGAAACTGTTCCGGGAGATGTTCCAGTAGGCCCAGACAATGATGTTGCGTTGGTCAAAGAGAAGGGGGTTTGGGAGCCTGGTGGACGCGGTGTTGCCGTGTATCTCTCAGTAGTGTTACTTGGCAACTGGAGACTTGACTGAGTCGAGGTTCCGGTAGATATTGTACCAGTTGAGCCTCCAGTTGGGCTGAAAGTGAGAGAGGAGTTCCCGGTTGGGAATTGTGGTGATGCGGAGGATACTGAGGGGCTTGCTGTGGTTTGTAGTCCGCTCGCAGTGGCAGAGAAGCTTCCAGTTGGACCAGACCCCGTTGTTGTATAGTTAGACGACGAGAAGGGCACGGAGACGCTAATAGCTGGGGTCAGGGGATGACCGCTGGAACTTCCTACCGAAATTGGAGTTGTGCCGGTCCCAAGAATGGATTGTGTGCTGTTTGAAAGCGGATACGGAACGCTTGATCTGACCGTACCGGTGAAGGAAGTTCTCTCACCCGAAATAGTAGGAATGTTCGTTGTGAGGGATGTCAGCCCTGTCGACAGAATAGGCGTGGGGCTACTCTTTAGGGATGAACCTGTGCTACCAAGGGCTGAGAAAGTCGAGTTAGGCAAGGAAGATGACAAAGAAGTCAAGTTTCCAGGCAATATCGACGACGGAGGGATGGTTGAGATGCTGGTTCCAGACCCTGTAGACGTTCCAGTGAGACCCGCCCATGAGCTAGAATTTGAGACCGGGAATGATGTTGTGAAAGGTGAGGTAGGCTTCGAAGCCGACCCAATAGGCGAAGTTACCATCGGTTCGCCCGAAATACCCGTTGACAACCCACCACTAGCCAGGGACGACGGTGATACTGTTGAGTTGAGTGTGGGATATGGCGGCGATGAAGCTTTTGCTGTCCCACTATCTGATAACGACGACAAAGCTCCAGTGCCGGACGAAGGAATAACCGTTGTAGTTCCGGGAGCGGAAATGTTTCTTGACTGCGAGGTTATCGCCGATTGAGGAGAAGAAGAGTGAAGCCCTGTGACAGTATTACCGCTGGTAACGGGGCTCCCGCCTGCAACGCTGCTGTTTGATATAGGGTACGGGGCACTTGATGTCAGCGGTTGTGAATGCGAACCGGAGGTCGGCAACCCGCTGGACGTCCCTAATGTACCCGAGATTGCGACTGCCGTTGAGCTGGCACTGTGGAGAACTGTGTTAGCAGGAATCTTACGCCAGAGTTGGCATTCTTAACTTACCGCCCTGTTTGGAATGAAGAGGTATTTGACGAGCTGGTAGGTACCAGACCGGATGAGAACGATGCAATGGGTGAAATTGCGGTTCCCTGTTCTGATCCCACAGTGCCGGTAATCGAGACACTCCCATTTGTGGTCGGGAATGGGACGGATGAAATAGCCCCTGATGTGGAAATCGGTGAGCCTGAAATGCCTGTGTTGGGTTTGTTCGAAACCGCCGTCCCTGGGCTTGTGTGGCTGGGAGATGTCGGTCTGAGTGATGAAATGGTTCCTGCCGTCGCAATCGTTGAGGGCCCGGCTGTGGCTGTTCTAACACTCCCTGTACCAATGGCGCTACCTAGAGATGCGGACGAGTTGGTGAAAACGAATGAAGGGGAGAATAGCCCTGGTGTCACGGTAAGACTACGCCCACTCGAAGGAGGACTGGTGACCAAGTTGCTCTGGTTTACGCTCGGCTGTTGGGTGGTCGACAGCATGGGCTGTCCCGTCGTGAGCGAAGGCTTCAGGCTCTGCTCTGAGCCTGTTAATGTGCTACCATTAGTTGGAATAGCGCTGCCAAATCCCAAGGTATTCTCTGATGCAGTGGTAAGGGATGTTTCAGACAGAGTTACAGAAGCAGCCGCTGAAGTTCCAATACTTGAAGTTGAAGATGGGGCCCCAGCCCCAGCCGAGCTCAACAATCTGGAACTCGAGTTTGTCACTGGGAACGGTGGTGTTGAAGGTGCTGTAGGCAGGACACTACCAGAAGATGGCTTCCCAGATTCAGGTGGGGCCGTAACTGACAATGTTCCGTTGACAGTGGCTAGCGCGATTGTAGAGGAGCCAGGCGGTCTTCCCGGACGAGATGCACCCGGCGTGGAGACTGAAGCAGTTGTTTCGACTGAAGAAGGCTTGTACGAGCCACTCGAACCAAAAGGCACGCTCCCTGGTGGAACACTGGTCAGGGTAGATGAATTTCCCAGGGGGTAGCTGATGGAACTGATGTTGCCTCCAGTTGTAGTTGTGGACGGCTGATTCGTACTGGGAAAGGCAGTAGAATTTGATCCTGGAACACCACGCGAACCGGCAGGCAATGATGTTGGCTGAGGCGCAGTCAAGGATGTGCCTCCTGGGAAAGATGAAGCCTCGGTAAGGTTCTGTGACGCTGACTGGTTTGGGCTGATTTGACTTGTTGTGCTACTGTTAAAACCGCCTGTTGGGAATGGAGGCTGGGTCGTCGTAAGTGTTGCTGAAGCGGTACCTCCAGAAAGACCACTGGTACTGAACTCGTCCGTGGTGATGGGCGACGGCGTGGACGTTTGGTTGATCGACAGAGATCTTGACGAAGCTGGGCTCGAGCTTGTCGCTGAGATTTCTAGCATTTTGGTCAGATACATTGGAGCTAAAAGACACAACCGTTGTCTCACCTGTCGTCAGAGACTCACTTCCGCTCAATCGTGTGCTAGGCACCGTAAAGCTCGTATTACTCGCCACCGTTGTCGCCGGAGTAGAACTTGGGATACTCGTAGGGAGGGTAGACCTTAAACTCGTCTGGTTGGATGATGTCAAACTGGGCGTGGCCCCGAGTGGGATGCTACTACCAGAGGCTCCAGAGATTGTGCTGTTAGCGAAAGTCACAGACGATGTGACGGATGCAGACTGTGTTGATGTGTTGAGACTAGCAGAGTTGCTGGCGGTGCGGTACTCTGTTGGCGATGTTTCTCCTGGAGAGAGGGGGACAGAACCGCTGCTTGAACTAGTTATTGAGATGGAAGCTGAGGTGTTCCGGCCACTATTTGCAGAAGATACCACAGAACCAGATGATGGAGAATATGTAGGGCTCGACGAAATGCTCGAATATGATGTCGACAGACCTGGTGTCTGCAATCCAGCCGATGATGGACTTGACACTTCAGACGATGCGTTCGAGAAGACGGTGCTGGTAGAACCGGAAGCCAAAATTGAAGTGCTCGATAGACCTGCCGCACTAGATACCGTTGAAATAACTCCTGAATAAGCAGATGTTGTGCTTGTAACAGAGATGACTGTGCTACTGTTTCCAGGGACAGGAAAAGGGGTAGAAGAGATGACCGAAGATGATGATAGCGGTACGGTAGAGTTGCTGACGCCAGTACTGCTGCCATTCGCTTCTGTAGCTGAAGCCCCTGAGACTGAAGATGAAGACGTAGAAGTCTCAGTGGTAACAGTAGTTGATGAGACGGGCTCGTAGCCTGCCCATTATCAGTGATCATATAAAGCGGAATCCTGATTTGCAGTGAGAAGCTTACCACTTCTGGTTGATGTTGTACTCGATTCAGACGTCGTCGGGGGTGGTGGCGGCGGCTGCGGTGGATATCCATACGGATATGAGTAGTACCTTGCTTCCGGTACGGGGCCACCGTACAGACTGTACGGGGGCTCGGCAACATCCTCGCCGTTGCCTTTGCCAACAGCCCGACGCAAACGTTCCCATAGGCCGCTGTTATGCTGCTCCTGTGCCAGTGCGCCAGGAAAAGAGCCCAAGACGGCAATGGCCAACGCCAGGCTGACGACTCCCCTCGGCGCCTTCATCTCGAATGTCGCCGCCTGTAATCGATGCCGTACTCAGTACTGGACTGGATGAAGCACGACCGGAAAGGTAGTTGCTGACTATTGAGTCTGCTTGTCTCTGTAGGGCATCAGAGCTCAAATACAATGGAAGCAACCTCACAACGGTGACGAGAAAAGTGAGTGAGGGCGGAAAAAGGAATGAAAACGAATGACTCTATCCGACAGCTCGCCAGATGGGTGGACAAACCCCCTTGAATCTAAGAGACAAACTCAGCTCGGTGATGAGACAAAAGGATCTGGATGAGGAACGAAAGCACCTCTGCGTGAGCTCGTCCGCGCGGGACGAGAGGAGTTTGGCAGATATAACAGGAGCAACTGGAGTCACCATCCGACCCAGGGGCGGCAGCGACGAACGAACGGCCTGCCCCTGGGCAAGAAGAATTTCCCCGTACCATATCGCCCCGACAGGGTTCCAGACCTGGCTGCCAGATTGGACTAAACACTCCCGTTAGCCTAGGTTGACTAGTGCGCTGAGGCAGCGTCGAACTCGTGGATCCATGGATGTCGCCTGAGAATGTCGTGAATTTTCTTGTCACCACTTCCCAGAACGGAAAGAACAGCCCGCGCAGGGGACAAGCACCCATAGGACTCGGGTTAATCTTGTTAAAGGCCAAGTACTGAGCACACGAAACAAACGGGCTCGACTCCTAACACAATCGACGTTTTTTGAGCAACCTCTGCACCCCCCGTTTCCCCATCTGCGAGAGCAAGGACAGGCAGCATGGGTCTCGGCTTTGGGAAACCATGGGTCGATTGAAGGGGTTCGTGGGCAGGCTCGCGAGGGTGGCGTTTCTTCTGTCTTGCGGTGCGTCCGGAGAAGCGCCTTGGAGGCCCCGCCCGTGAGTGACGCGGAGGTAGGCTTGCTCAAGCCGGGCGGGCACACGAGAGAGGACTGGGCATCCAGTGTTTGCTTGCCCTCTCTCCTCTCGGCCTCCCGCCCCTGCCCTCCGCAAACGCATCCCAGCCCCGGTCCCATCTGCAGAGGTTGCTGCCCTCGAGCCGCTGCACGTGCCCTGGGCCGTTTGCCATGCTCGCTCCCGGAGGCAGCTCTCCATCCACGCCTCGGCAGATATCCCGTTCGGACCCCTACTGCCCCCACGAAATGCTCTGGCACGTAGCCGACCCTCCTCCTTCGTACAGCTAACTTCCTAGTCGTATCTCCTGTCGTTTCCGCCAGACGTAACCTCAAACAGGAGACTCGCCTTGTGCAATAACCTCAACCAAGCTTCTGACCGAGGACTGGATAGGCCTTTCGGGAATGCAGGTGTCATTAGCGAACTTGTGTATCCTTGCTCTTGCCACCCAGCTTAAGTTCCGTGGCAGCCGGCGTGCAGTGTGTGCCGACTGGCTCGGTGGAGGCACAAGATATATGCGACATGCAGGTGCCCGCTGGCTCGATAAGCTGTTCCTGGACGGCTGTGACACACATGTCTTGCCGTCCCTGGATTCGATATTATACCTGGGATGGCGAGATTCTCTAATGGTGCGCCCCGGTCGTATCTGGTGCGTGTCCCTCCGAGCGACGTTGCTATGCATTCATTCACACTTGATCTCCGAGTGGCTCCTATCTGACAGCCAAACGGTATTGGGACTTACCTGTCGAGTATTTCGACCGCGATCGCTAGAAATGTGGCATGTGTACTCCTCTTATGGAATCGGCGTGAAGTTTCGCTGAGCTCAAAGAGATTGCCAAAGCTGCAAGGAAAGCTACAGCGGTTCAGGAACCCTGGAGTTGTTTCGTCTTAATTATACAGTCCGGAGTGAGCCCGTAGACCGGGACTCGGCTCCTGCCACAGACGGGACCTAAGACACACTCATAACCTTCAAGACAAACACGTGCAATGTTCTGGTGCTCAGAATGAGACATCTCGCTCCGCATGTGAGCTCAATCTTGGTTCCCAGATTTCTCGAATACCGGATGTTAGAAAATAGCATGTTCTACTTGGATTGCCATTCCGAGAACCGAGGATCATGGGGCTCTCTGTCTCTGTTTGGTTCAGACCTCGTATTGTGAACCAACAGCTTGCGGAGCCCCTCAGTAACCTGGGTCTAGAAGGCTGAATACATGAGAGGAGCCGCTCCAGCGGAAACAAATTTTGACCGTGCAGCGCAGTGCGCTGTCAAAATGTTGTGCTCATCGTTTATCAGCTTTGCCTCAAAGGGTAGCCTTGCATCATCCGCTGTGTCATCTTGAGGTGGATGTTGTACTCCCATCTGCAGGATCGATCAAGCAATCTCGGTCCTCTGCATTGTGTCGTCTTACTCGGCTTTTTTCGCCGTCTCGCGGAGACTAGGCGCGGTGCCCTGGGACATCTGATTCTCCTTTGCCTCGATATCCGCCGCCCACAAAGCAGCTCCAACTATTTTGGTGTCAGTGTTCAACGGCATGATGTCAGCAACCAAGGACAGAGACTAACCGGCGTTGGTAAAGGAGAAGAAGATCGAGGCCACAGGCACCATCTCGAGAACTGTAGCAATTGTGCCGAAACTGGATGAACCCCGCGTTAGAGAACTTGTTCAAAGTGACACACGCTGCGCGGTCCCTAGCATGTTGCACGGATGGGTAGCCGAGATGCATTCAACATCTGGTTCACCACCCGTTGGCGCACTCCTGCAAGCGGGGATCGCATATACTCACGCTGTATAAGGGCCAGTATGAGACGCAAGCCAGTCTGATTGCTGCGCTGCAGACCATCGCTTCAGTTGGAAGTACTAACAGTGTGTTAGTGTCTGACGGTTTGGGGGCGACACAACAAGGGGTACTAACGCGGTCGTGTACCGACTGGCCTCTGGAGCGCCCGTTTACCAAAATGAATGCAACGGTACCCACAACTATCGCTTCTGTGTTAGGACCACAGCGGTCGAGGACAGCGAGAGGGGAGTTACGGACCCGGAATGAAGTTCAGAGGCAGATACATGACATAGCGGACGAGAGCCTTGGGGCTGAAACGACTGAAAGGACTCTTCAGGATCTTGCCGAGACGATCGATAGGATCAGCCCCTGACTTCAGCTGTCTGCCTTCCGTCACGAGAGCCGTGGCGTTTTTCGACACAAGGGTGCCGTCAAAGGTGTCCAGAAGCGCATCCTGCAATAAAAAGTTGCGCGACACAACGGAGATAATGGTGGCGCTTTCGCTGAGAATAAGCAGCACCGTCGTGAATACGGCCAGCGGCCCGTTCACGAATACCAAGAGAGCGAGCTGAGGGAGATACGTGAAGGCAAACATCGAGCCCACGACACCCACAGAGAGCGCAATGGTAGGACCCAACTTCGAGAGCAGAGGCTTCCACAGGGATTTGTGTGTCGCGAAGTACACGATGCCCTGCCGAAATGCTCAGTCAGTCGTGTCACGGGTAAAGGGCAGAGGGGAGGCTGGACTACCTTGATCGGATAGAGGTAAGACCCACTCTTCGCGGCATCATTGATAAGAACTTTCGCGCGGTCGTAGTCCTCCTTCCTGTGAAGCATCCATTAGATACAACATGAACGCAGCCGAGTGGCCTTTGATTGATAGCTTACGCGACCTCAGAGGCCTTGGCTTGGACCGATCCGACGAAGTTGCTCGACATCTTTGCGAGGGTGAGTGGAATGTTACGGGGGAAGGTTTCTGGCAATGGAGAGATCCAAAAGTGATGAACTTCTGAGGATTGAGGCGGGCATTGTCGGCGAACCCTTTATGAGGGCAGTTTGTCCTGGCACACGGCAGCGACGACCATTGGATTGACGCTTCGAGGCATGTCGTCATTGGTTTTGCTCCGTCCAATGACGCAACTTGACGGCCATGCCACCATGCACGCCAAGACTTCATGTGAAAGCTGGCAAGCTAAACACGACTCACTGCCTTTCCACGCAGCATCAATCTGGTTTCATGGGGGGTTGCCTACGCCTGGGGTCCCAGACACACACAGCAGCCGAGTAAGTCATGTTACACAATACACGCTCCGTCTAATTTGCCTTAACCAGCTTTTACAAACACAAGAGCATCGCTCGCCCGTCATTAACCACCCAATATTTCTTTCCTACAGAGAACGCCGGTCAACATGCAGCTCCAAGAAAACCAAGAAAAGAAACAACAGACAGTTGGGGGACAACAACTCCCCCCAGTATATATCCCGCGACATTCCCCATTCATCAGCCCTCCTTTTTCTATGATACATGACGTGATGCCGCAGCAATCCAGATGTTAATCAACCAATACTGGCCTGGACATTTGCCACGGAAGGCCACCCCGACAGGGGTTAGAATCGATACGCTGCGACATCTCATCGTGCGTATTGTGTGAAGTGGAATCGCTTCTGAATAATCTTATGTGCGGTTTTCGTGTGAATTACAACAAAAATAAGGTGTAGGTAAAGGTGACAGCGCCCGGCCGCCACCAAAGGCGACGAAGCGGTAAAGTTTCGGTCGGGCGGCGTTCAGATGGCACAGCCAAACTGAAGGAGGAATTAAGGATGTAGACGGAGTCTAGGAGTAGAAAGCTTGAATAAGGTAGATGACGCCAAATACAAGGAAGGCTCCGGCTCCACCAACCGTAACTATCGCGAGTCATCGTTAGCCGTTGTCATTATGGGTCGTTTGCATGGGAAGAGCTGCCGACTTACCAACTTTGAGGCTGACCTTGCCAGCTATGGCTCGGCCGCCGATGACAGCCACACCGGTGCAGCAGGCATGGCCCAAAATGGCACCTAGTGTCACCCACCAGTAGTCCTGACCCGCTGCCATGGCGATGGTGGCAATCTGGCTGCGGTCACCCCACTCTCCCAGAAATGTCATCACGAACGTCTGAACCCACGCCGGGCTCAGGAGCAGGGATAGTAGGTTGTTAAGTCCCTGAAAAAAGCTAACAAGAGATCCCCGACGCGGAGATGGGCTTCGGCCCTCGGGCGAGCTCGATGGGCTGCGGGGCGGTGCCTGGAAGCGGGACTTGGACCGCGACTTGCGGCTGCCGAGTCCCATTTCCAAGGCATAGGGCGAGATGCTGGATCTGCGGCGGGCTTGTTTCCTAGCCTGGTTCTCCTTCTCTTCCAGCTCCTGCTCAACTTCTTGCATCTCGCCGTCAACACCCTCATTCGCGCTCATTGCCATACCCTCTCGGAGTAGCTTCGCCCCAAATACTAGAAACAAGCCAGCAGCAAGAAAGTTCGTCATGCGCTTAGGAATCAGAGTCGGCACGACTTGTCCAAGAACGGCTGAGAGGATTGTCATGGTGATGAGCGCGCTGAAAGCAGCAGAGAAGACAACCATGCGATCGTGTTTCATTGCCATGAGCGCCGCAACGAGGAAGGTCTTATCGCCAATTTCGGAGAAGAGAATCATGGTGAGAGACAGGACGAAAGAGTGGAACGGCTGGATAAGGCCTTCGGCTTCGGTCGCGGCCTTGGAGGCCTTGCCCGAATTCCCCGTCGTAACATCGAGATGATCAATGCTGGCGGCCGAATCCGGAAGGGGGGGAGGCTTAGCATGCGTCTTGCTAGGAAGATCAGATGGTTTCTGCTCGATTGTTAGCACCGAAAGTGGGAAGTTTGCTGTGTAGCAGGTCTACTGACCCCAAGTCCCGCGGCGTCTTCGGGCGCCTTCGTGTTGGGCTTGGTCTCCTTCTCCCGCATAATCTTTTCCTCATCCTCGTGGGGTAGCGGGGGGGCTTCCTTGGGAGTCTGAGGCTTATTCCCAACCTTCTCGCCTGTTTGGCTCTCCTTCTTCTTGCGCTCCTTGTCCTTCTCGGAAACGCCGCCGCCCGTCCCTGTTGTGCCTTTCTTGGGTGCCGGCCGATTCTTGTCGTCCATCACACCATCGTTCGACTCGGGGATTTTCTTGCCATCTATAATCGTGGGGTCGACCGGGCGGTCCTTCAGGGTGGGAAACTCTTCGGCCTTGGGGTCTTTTGATTCGTACTTGAGGAACGGGCCGGCGTGCGGCTTGCCGTCCTTCCCGTCGACCGGTGCATCTTTAGTTCCGTACTTCTTCACCGGCGCAGCTTCGTCCAACGCCACGTCCACTTGATAGGACTTGCCCACCGCATCCTTGTCGAGCTTGCTGTCAGTTGAGACGGCTGCAGCGGCAACAAGGGTTGGGATAAGCAGAAGGAAGAGAGGCGATCTCCGGGCCCGTAGCTTCATGATTGCGATGCGCGGATTCAGTTGGCCTAGGCAGCTGTAAAGCAAATCCAGCGTCGTATTTGTTGGCTGGCGCTGGCGCTGGCGATGGCGATGGGAAAGGAAGCGGGCTCGTCGCCAGGGGTGAGGCGGATCCTCCCTGCGTGGCCAGAGCCGTCGGTTGCAATTGGCTGTGAGGAATCACAACAACGGCGCAATAGCGATTACAAATGTGCAATATGCGTCCTGGTGGAAAAGCAACGACTCAAAGATAGTGAGGGGGAAAAACGAAACGTGTGCCGTGGCAAGAGAGGAACAAAAGGACGGATCTGGGGCGAAGGAGGAATAATCTAGCGTGAACTTGTAGGTTGTCGACTCGGGCGTTGGATTGCCGGCAGGGGGCTCCTTTGGATTTTTTAGCGAAGCCAATAAGATCTGTCGCACAGCCACGCGACCCAAAATTTCCCCCTTTCCGTAGGTTGAGGCGGTGGCTCTGTGGCTTAGCTGCTCATTTGCTGTGTATAGGGCCAGATCTCACTCCCGTTTCCAAGACCAAAATCGAATTGCAGATTACGTTCAAGGGAGGGCCACTGCAAATTGAGATGCGCTCAAGTCAAGCATTAACATCGACTGATGCCTTAGTGATGGCAGCAGCTTGAATTCAACGGCACACCCTCAAGGCGCCTCACTTTCATCCTAGGTAGTGTTGAGCTAGTAGGGGCCGATTTGTTTAGCTCAAGGGAAGCTCCAGGCCCTCCAGGCTTCCGAGGCTCCCGACGAAGAGGTACCCCGGGCCCGGCACTTTGCTCCTCCTCTGCCAGGAGCACCCGCCCCGGATTTTGAGTTCGGCCTAGGTTCCCAGGAAATCTGGAATTGCGATTTCAGTCTGGCCGAGCCGCAGACTCCTTCAGATAACCTCGAGAACCGTGCAAGCTGACCTGTGCAAGGCAAATGGGAACTGCTGGGGAGCAAAGCTGTGCGTATGGTGAAATAAGTCGAGACACGTTTCCTGACACCTTCGAGGTTTTCCTGCTCAATCTCGTTCAGCTGGTAGAGCACTCTGGTTCCCCAGAATTGGGGCGATGAGCGTGATCACGTGAAACGTGGGTGAGTGAGGCCCGTGCCCACAGTCATTCAGTGGGTTACAAAACCACCACGCGTGCCATGGGCGAACGTGGATCAGGTCCAAACCCTAACCCCAATTCTTCAACCGGATCCAAACTGCAATAAGTGGCATCTGCGGCCACAGTGGCATAAAAAGGAAGAAACCAAGGGCGTCTGACAATGACAGGACGTGGGAGAGGCCGCCCTCCGGGGCGCGCAGCAGCGGAGCCCACGGCGACCGCTGGGCGTCGCTCTGCGCGTGTGCTGCAGACACAACAACACGAGGACCAGCAGCAGCAACAGGACCCGCAGATTGATCCGGCCATCACGGCCGCTCAGACTGACAGCATGCCTCCGCCACCCGTCCCCGCTCCCGCCGCTAGAAGGGGCCGCAGCCAGGAAGGTGGGCGCATCGCCGACGTGGCACGCCGGTCGACGCGTCGTGAAAACCACAGCGGCGAGAGCATCTCGAGCCTCAACAGCATCCCCACATCGTCGCAAGAGCAGGGGAGTGAGTATTGCCCCACAAAACTGCTTAGACCGCAACATCACTCTAACCATCGTTCAGATCCGACCACCCCGGCAGCTTACTCGACATCATGGGTTGGGGGTGCTCGTCACAGCTCCATGTCGGTGGCCGAGTCGCCCGGCCACGCTCGTGCTCGGAGCAAAGTCATGAGAAAGTTTCTACCGCAGCTCAAGGATGCTTCAGAGCAACTGGTTGCTCACATCCTGGCCCGCGACGACATGGAACGCGAAGAGTGGGACCAGGAGCGATTGATCTACAAGGCCGAATTCCGCCAACAACGTGGCTACTACATGTCCGATGATGGCGCCACAGTGGCCGACGTCGTCGATGTTACCACCCGGATTGGTGTTCAGAGACCCGAGCCTCTTTGGTTTGCTGTCACACAGATCGTCTCAATGGCTAACATTGCCTTTCTCCTGGACGAAATCACGCTCGTTCATCCGGACCATAAACTCGCTGTCCTCCAGATTGCGGAAGCGATATACCCCCAACACTGCATCGTCCAGGATTCTGCGGGTCAAAGTATTCATGACAATGAACAGATTGTCAGCCAAGTGCTTGACATCCGTACCCAACTCTTGTTGCACACGCTGCGCGTCAAGGCAACTAAGCCCGACCTTTTCAACCCTTACGACGAGCTGTTGTCGATCTTCTTCGATGAAAATACCACAACTGATCACCTCAAGGACTTTACCCGCGACCCTCATGATTCTGAGGCGCGCGTGAAACCGATAGCTGGCATCACCCTTGCGGCAGGAACATGGGAGACGGAACTGGTCCGCAATCGCGTTAGCGTACTCTGCGAGCATCTAGTTAATCGGTCGATCAGCGGGGCAGAGCTTAACTTGTCGGAGTGTGACAACCTCTATGGATACGAGGAAACCATGAAAGGGATTCGGGCATTCCTTAAGGAGTCGTTTATCAAAACGAAGGCGTTGCTCGACACATCTCCGGAATCGCAGGTCTCCGAACCAAGGTTGGACTCGCAGATTCAGTCTCAGCTTGAAGCCGAGTCGCTCTCCCGTGACGAGGGTGCCGTCCTCAACGCCCTCCAGGCCGTGAGCAGCTTGGAGCACCATGGAGATGCCGAGAGCCTCTCGACCCAGGATATCTTGTCCCATCAAATCCAGTCAAGCGCCTACCCTCCGGCCTCCAGCGTCCCCTACCCCAGCTTTTCTTACAACGACCCTCCTGTCCAACCTAACGGCGCCATCTACGCCCAGTCTGCAGCCCAGACGACCGTGGGTCGGAAAAGACGCGCCCCGAGCGGCGGGGAGGGCGGTCAGGCCCCGGCAAAGAAACCGCGCGGAAGGCGCAAGCAGGATGCCGCACCACCATCCTCTGCCGCGCCCGCCAGCGCGCAGTCGAACGATCCGACGGGGGAATCGCAGTATCCGCCTCCACCTTCAGCAACCCTGGTGGATACCGACTTCGAGGCTGTGTCGCAGAGATCCAGGGAGATATCAGCCGCGAACAGGAAAGCCAGAGAGCCCCAAGTGCGCTCCGCATGGGTGCGGAACGACGTCAAGCAACTTGTTAGGGCAGTCGATGTGTATAAGTGCAAGTGGAGTACTATCGAGAAGGAGATCAAACTGGGCACCATCCCTTTTGAGATTCCGCGGGATCAGCAGGCACTTCGAGACAAGGCTCGGTTACTCAAGCAGGATTTCCTGAAGTAAGTTCATGCACCTGCTGGCACTTCTCATTCTCTACAAGGATGGAGCTAACCTGTCTTCAGGGCTGATGGCGTACTGCCTCCGTCGTTTGATCTTGTTGTACTAGGAAAGAAGGAGAGAGAAGCGGTCAAGGCTGTAGGAAAGAACCCTGACCGCAAGGAAGTTGATATTGGACCCGACGGACGCCCTGTCAACATCGAGTACAACCCTGATGGCGACGTGCCCGCGCCACAGCAAATGCCAGCAATAGCACCGCAGCAGCCAGAGGCGGTCGAGCCTGCGCCGAGCACAATGCCAGAGGCGCAGATGGGCACACCACTCGACGATGCATTTTCTGAACCGGCTGCGAATTAGGAGGCCGCAACCTTTTCTGATGGGTCTTGGCGATTGTGAGGGAGGGACTGAAGTTGGAAGTGGATGGGCTAACAACCTGGCGATGAATCCAACCGGTAGGGATAACGCTTTTCTCACCACATGTGGCTGTCTTTAGGTCGATGTATAGTTAAGGGTGGCTGAGGTTTTTTTTTTTTTGCTATTTGTAGCCTTTTGTACTCTGAATGTGTTTTGATTGAGTATTCATGTCTCCGTTTGCATTCTCAAAGGCCCTGCCGCATCATCCCAGGCCTACCATGATGCGAACAAGGCTTGCTGTTGCAGCCAGTCATGTCTTCTGGCCAAAGCTGTGCGAGTAGTATACCGTTCAGGGCCTTAGGTAGGAATCGCTATCCATAATAGACAATCAGTAGCTCAATACTGCAAATAAAACCTAGATGAGGTTGATACATGGGAAGCAGGTGACCGCCCATGTGATTTGACAGGAAGATGAGGTCTGTGCGTAATTTCGAGGTGGACCCCTGGTGGTTCCCAAATGTGGGGGAGTAATTGAACAGCGGTGCAGCACCGCAGTGGGAAATGGCAACGTCGCGAGTTATTCCCAAAGGCTGCACACGCTGACCACTCCTCCCCCTCCCAATTTCTCAACGCAGCCTGTGTCGCTCTGCTAAGATGAATTACGGGAAGAAGGACGAGGACGCTGACACGGGTCTGGTCAAGATTGACCGGACCCAGGTTTTCCAGGAAGGTGAGCAGCGCCCAAAGTGACTTTCAAGGGGCGGACTCGGACGGCAGCTAAACTGGCGGTGCGCACAGCTCGACTCTTCAACAGCTCCCCGATCCAGCCGCGAAGATGCCGCATCCTCTTGACCAAGATCGCCCTCCTCCTCTACACCGGCGAGCGCTTCCCGACCAACGAGGCAACCACGCTCTTCTTCGGTATCTCGAAGCTCTTCCAGAACAAGGATGCCAGCCTTCGTCAGATGGTCCACCTTGTCATCAAGGAGCTAGCCAGCTCCGCCGAGGACATAATCATGGTGACGAGCACTATCATGAAGGACACTGGCGGCAGCACCGACATCATCTATCGCCCAAATGCCATCCGAGCACTCTGCCGCATTATTGATGTAGGCCACCTGTCCCTCCTGTCTTGCCCGCCGTGGAGCTAATGTACCGCAGGCCACCACAGTCCAGTCCATTGAGCGTGTGATGAAGACGGCCATTGTCGACAAGAATCCCTCGGTATCGTCCGCTGCACTCGTCTCCTCGTATCACCTCCTCCCGATCGCAAAAGATGTCGTCCGCAGGTGGCAGAGTGAGACCCAGGAGGCTGCAGCAAGCACTAAGTCATCCGGTGGCTTCTCCCTCGGCTTCTCCTCCTCCTCGGGTAACCTTCCGGTCAACAACTCCACCATGGCACAATACCACGCTATCGGGTTGCTGTACCAGATGCGCTCGCACGACAGGATGGCACTGGTAAAGATGGTTCAGCAGTTTGGTGCCGCCGGGGCGGTCAAGAACCCTGCTGCGATCGTCTTGCTCGTTCGTCTCGCCGCCCAGCTTGCTGAGGAAGACTCCCAGCTCAGAAAGCCCATGGTGCAGCTGCTGGATGGTTGGTTGAGGCATAAGAGCGAGATGGTCAACTTTGAAGCGGCCAAGGCTATCTGCGACCTCCGCGACGTCACAGACGCAGAGGTGTCACAGGCTGTCCATGTGCTTCAACTGTTCCTAACCTCTCCTCGTGCTGTCACCAAGTTTGCCGCTCTCCGCATTCTGCACAACTTTGCCTCCTTCAAGCCGCACGCTGTTCACCCTTGCAACCCAGACATCGAGCTTCTTATCTCCAACAGCAACCGCTCGATCGCCACATTCGCTATCACCACTCTCCTGAAGACCGGAAACGAAGCTAGCGTAGACCGGCTGATGAAGCAAATCTCGGGCTTTATGTCGGAGATCACAGATGAGTTCAAGATCACCATCGTGGAGGCTATCCGGACCCTGTGCCTTAAGTTCCCCAGCAAGCAAGCTGGCATGCTCCAGTTCCTCAGCGGGATTCTCCGCGACGAGGGTGGCTACGAGTTCAAGCGCGCCGTGGTGGAGAGCATGTTCGACCTCATCAAGTTCGTGCCAGAATCCAAGGAGGAGGCTCTGGCTCATCTTTGCGAGTTCATCGAGGATTGCGAGTTTACGAAGCTGGCTGTCCGTATTCTTCATCTGCTCGGTCTCGAAGGCCCAAAGACCTCCCAGCCCACCAAATACGTCCGTTATATCTATAACCGGGTGGTGCTGGAGAACGCAATTGTTCGTGCCGCCGCGGTAACTGCGCTTGCCAAGTTCGGTGTCGGCCAAAAAGATCCGGAGGTTAAGCGCAGCGTGGAGGTCTTGCTCACGCGATGCTTGGATGACGTTGACGACGAGGTTCGAGACCGCGCTGCATTGAACCTCAGTCTCATGAAGGAGGAGGATGACCTAGCGACCGCGTTCGTCAAGAATGGTAAGTGAACGACATGTGCCCAACTTCCCAATATTGCTAATGCCCTCTAGATACTATGTTTGCTCTTTCCTACTTCGAGCGCGAGCTTGTCAGCTACGTCACGTCGGAAGACAAGTCGGCGTTTGCATCACCGTTTGATATTTCCAAGATACCAGTGGTCACCCGCGAACAAGCGGATGCCGAAGACAGGACCAAGAAGCTTACCGCCACCACACCATCCCTTAAGCCACCAAAGGTTGGCTCCGCCAAGGCAACACCAACCGGTGCCGAAGCCGCTGCATCGGCCTCCGCGGCCGCGCAAAAACACCAACAGGAGCTTATGCAGATTCCAGAAATGAAAGAATTTGGCGCTGTGCTCAAGTCCTCGCCCCCTGTGGAACTCACAGAAGCCGAGACCGAGTACGTCGTCAGCGTCATCAAGCACGTATTCAAGGAGCACATCGTGTTGCAATACGAGGTCAAGAACACACTCCCGGCTACAGTGTTAGAAAATGTGTCAGTTGTGGCTACCCCGGCAGACGATGAAGAGCTCGAGGAGGTGTTCATTATCCAGGCCGAGAAGCTTGATACCGACGTACCTGGCAAAGTCTATGTGGCGTTCCACAAGGCCAGCGGGGAAGGATCCCTACCCGTCAGCACGTTTTCGAACATACTTAAGTTTACCAGCAAGGAAATTGACCCGACAACAAACGAACCCGAGGAGAAAGGTTACGACGATGAGTACGAAGTGGCAGAGTTTGACCTCTCGGGTAGTGATTATGTCATTCCCACATTCGCCGGCAATTTTGCACATATCTGGGAGCAGGTGGGCGCTTCAGGGGAGGAGGCAGAGGAGACATTGCAGCTCAGCGGTGTTAAGAGCATAGCCGGTATGTTCTGTCCTGATATGTCGATTGTACTGCTTGTGTTTGAAGTGATACTTACTCGCCTACCTGAACAGACGCTACGGAGCAGCTTGCCAAGACCCTCTCGTTACAGCCACTGGAGGGAACAGATGTCCCGGTCAACCAGACAACACACACGCTCAAGTTGTTGGGCAAAACGGTTAACGGCGGACGGGTAGTGGCTAACATCCGGATGGCATATTCTGCCAAGTCAGGAGTAACGACGAAGATCACGGTGAGGAGCGAGGAAGAGGGTGTTGCGGCACTGGTCGTGGCATCCGTCGCGGAATGATTGTGGGATGGATGGCTGGACTGGTGAATGACTGCATGGCGTTTTTTATATGTTAATCTACAAGAAAATCTTGAGAGAAAAGGCGCTCCGATTGAGGTGTCTAGATTACGGTGCAGCGCTAGTTAGTAGACTTGCGGGTTTGGGGATGTCAATAAACGCATCGCACTCCCTCCTTTTCTCTGACTAATCACTTGGCAGAGCGCGAGACGGAAGCTTGGGTGCAACGCTCATGATCAATATATCCTAAGTGATCTGTCCCGCAAACTGCTTCATGCTGTTTTGCCTTGCGTATCGAAATACGCTACATACTCAGATTGCGCATCGCCCGTCATCATGCGCAGGCTTTAGTGTGAAAGTACCAGTCGTACGATGTCTAGGATCCGTGGGTTGGTTCTGCACCGTTTCCAAGTACAATGCGTCGCTGAGCGGGAGGGTGGAGCCAAGAGTTGGAGATTGGAGAAGGGATGACGTTGGACGTTTACAGGGGTCCGCGAACCAGGTCATGCCTTCCACATCACAAAATGAAAATCCACGGTACCCTCTCTTTCTTTTGATTTTCCGTCCCCTCCTTTCTCGACCTCATCAACAACTGCGCCATATCCTTGCGAGACGCTCATTTCCCGAAGAATCGCCCGATACAACCTGGCGCGTCCCGTGAAAGCAACAACCATTTTTTCGTCGCGCCGATATCGCAAAATCATTGGTCGCAAATCGCAACACCAAGAAATCACTGTGAACACCCCGACAGGCTCGACACGATGGTCTACGTCCGGGAGAAATACCTCCCGAACTTGCGGCAATACAAGTACTCGAGCGTTGATCATTCGCTCGTTTCGCGCTATATTTTGAAGCCTTTCTACACCAATGTCGTCATCAAGTGCTTCCCGATGAACATGGCGCCGAACCTGATCACCTTAACCGGCTTCATGTTCGTCATCGCGAACTTCCTAACGTTGCTATGGTACAACCCGACGCTCGACCAGAACTGCCCACCCTGGGTTTACTACAGCTGGGCCGTGGGCCTCTTCCTGTATCAGACATTCGACGCCGTTGATGGCTCGCAAGCGTATGCTCCCCGCCTGCGCGATGGGTAATGGAAGGAACCCATGTGACTAACACCGCGTGTCTCAGACGCCGCACCCACCAATCCGGACCCCTCGGTGAACTCTTTGACCATGGCGTCGATGCTCTCAACACGTCGCTCGAGGTCCTCATCTTCGCTGCGTCGCAAAACATGGGCCAGAGCTGGTACACGGTTGCGACACTTTTTGCCAGCCTCCTCACCTTCTACGTACAGACCTGGGACGAGTACCACACGAAGACGCTGACGCTTGGCGTTGTCAATGGACCTGTCGAGGGCATATTGATCCTCGTCGGCGTCTACGCGCTGACCGGCTACAAGGGTGGCGCGCACTTCTGGCAGCAGTCGATGCTGGACACCTTCGGCGTCCCGCAAACCTTCTTTAGCGGCGCAGTCACAATCCCCGACTTCTTGTTCAACCTCAGCTTTACTGAGTGGTACATGGTCCAGGGCACCATCGTGCTCGTCCTCAACACACTCGAATCAGCCCGCAACGTCATCAAAGCGCGCCGTGCTCGCGGCGACCGTAGCCGTTATGCTCTCGTCGGTCTCGCCCCATTCTTCATTACCTGGGCTTTCATGGTGCTCTACCTTGCGCTGCAGCCCAACATTCTTCACAACCATCTCGTGCCCTTCGTTCTCTTCGCCGGCATTGTCAACGCCTACAGCGTTGGCCAGATGATTACCGCTCACCTCGTGAAGCTCGATTTCCCTTACTGGAACGTCATCGTGGTCCCACTCTCCTTTGGTGTCATTGATTCGATTGGCCCCGTCCTCTTGCAATATAGCCCCATTCCCGGCATAGGTTGGCCCTCGGCCCTCGGCGACGGTGTCTACCAGGTCGCCTTCATGTTCTGCATGCTCGGTGCCGCAGTCGGCGTCTATGGAAGCTTCGTCGTCGATGTCATCGTCACCATCTGCGACTACCTTGACATCTGGTGCTTGACAATCAAGCACCCTTACGTCGAAGGCCAGGAGGACAAGAAGTCAGAAGCCAAGAAAATACAGTGATTACGCCAAATGTCATGGGGCTTGATACATATCTACCATGGAACCCATCTGAAGGAGGTTTACTTTACGCTGCTCGTTTCCTTTCTCGAGGTCCGTTATTGGACTCAGATGCACCTGCAGCATATGAGCAACATTATGTCTAGTAATCAGAACTGGTACCGGGGATAGCGAAGGCGACGGCGACGATTAATACGAAATGGCCGAGCCGAGAAGGCAAGGGAGTGCATCGAGGGTGGTTGGTGGGCGACAGGCGGTTGGGGAGAAGCATAGCATGGTGGGGTTTCGGGTGGAGTTCACGGTATGGGTTACGCAGAGAGAGGCCGGATCGTCAACTAGATATCTGTTTTGTGATCTGAACTTTGGTATATAGATGGGTATTCGGATGGGAGGCTTGTTTCGTTATACTCGATTGGTTTCGCTTCTTGAGATACCACACACTACTTTACTGGTTACCTTGGCAGCATTCTCAGCGTCGTTAGCAATGGATAAGTGCAATGAGGAACCACAGTGATGGAGACCTCAAAGGTAACAGCTTGACGGACAGCTTGATATATTCAAATTCCCTCAAACTATTTGGCCATCCAGAATCATAACATAACCCCCTAAATCTCCAAATCCGTACCAACTCCGACTCCGGCTTAACACCGTTGATATCCATTCCCACCCGTAGCAGCAAAAACAATTAGCCCTATGATCCTTTGCTGAAAAGGCAACTCCAGTCTCCAATCCCAGCTCCAACCAAACCATTCGGGGGCGTGAGACAGCTGAGAAGACAGCGCACAATCGACCTAGTCCCGCATGCGCGGACAGCACACCAACTCGTTGGCCATACCGCTGCTGCAGCCACTAATAACGGATACTTGCAGCTTGGTGTATGCGAGGCACAGATGCTTCTAGTTGGCGGGTATGTTCCCGGCCCGCTCAGCTTTCCAAATCTGAGCCGCCTGCCTCCCCACAATGCCCGTGACACGCTCCCCCAGGAGGGCGTTAACAGCTGTGCTTGTATCCTGGGACATCCCTAAAGCCCATATGAATCCAAGGCAATTGTTCACTTTTTGAGTGCCCGGGAGACCGTTACTCCGACCCGTCGCTTGTCGAAAAACATAATATCAAAATACCGCCGTTTTCCCGCCCCATGCTTGCAAGTGCTCGAGAGTTTCTCCCGCATCGTCCAAAAAACAAGATAGTATCTCCAAATCGCTCATTCTGTATCTCAAAACAATCATAAATCCGAGTGCATAGTATCGTAGCCGGCGGGTGAAGGGATATCATGGTTTGCCCAAGCCACCACAATAACCTCCGGGATAGATGGACAAGCTGTCACCGCCCGAGGAGCTCTTGCCTCCGAGATCTCATGAAAATACAGGGCGGCTTCATACAGGGTGGCCGCATCTTAAGCGGTCTGTGGACGTGGGTCGCGGAGAGGGGGGACGTGATCAAAGCAGCTCATCGCTGCCACTGGCTACGCTCTGTTCAATGGCCACGAGGATGGCCCCCTCTTCGAAAACGGGGCCTTGGCCGTCGCACTTGGCCTGCGACTTGAGACGGTCGCTCACATCAGCAATATCAACGAGTCCCCTTTTGAATAGGTCGTGGTTGATAATCAAGTCCCAGGTGGCACCGGCCGCAAGGAGACGCTCTCCGTCGTCGCTTGTCACGATACGGTGGCTCGGGGTCTTGTTCGGGTGGTGTTGAAGCACATTGCTGTAAAAGTCGGTCGGATTGTACGACAGCGGTCCTGTTGTCGTAGGGCCACCGTTATTCCCGGGCGAGCCGGCATTGCCGCCAACCGTTGATGTTGCTCGTAGTATCTCATTCTCCGTGCTCATTTTCTGCAGGTCGCGCTTTAGCTTCTCATTCTCGGATACCGCCTGCAGCTGTGCATGCTCCAACTGATGAAGGCGACTTTCGAGGTCTTTCACGTGGCGCTCCTTGCGCTCGCGGAATGCGCGCTGCCTATATAAACGTTAGTCACATCATGACGGGTGAGGCCTGAGGAGGCCGTCAAGGATTTGGGTAGCCAGGCAACATACGCTGCGCGGTTCTGGGCTTTCCGTCTCGACTGGGCAGGCGTGAGCTCCTCTTCGTCCGAGTTAGAGCCCTGCCTGCGGCTCTGCTCGTCGTTCTCGGCCTTGGTGATGGCCAGTGCATCGGCGGTGGCGGCGGGGTGGGCAGTGTGGGCGGAGCCATTCCCGGGTTGGGCGACAGGGTGCTGGCCCGGAGGGGTTGGTGGGCCCGGAAAGGTCTGCTGGGGATTGAACTGCACATAATTGTCGAAGTTTTGGAAGGGCTCGTGTGGGAGGCCATTGGGGAACTGTTCGTAAACCTCCTGAGTAATGATTGTGTAAGCTTCCCGTACACGGTGCTACTGCTTGCTAATACCTCGCAAAGCGGAGATTGGTTTGCGATGAGGGGTCACAGATCGGACGTCGGACTGAGGTACAGGCAAGCATCTGCCTGTATAAATCACAAGCGGCGTCCACTCAAATGCGCCCGTCTGTTTCCCCTTTTTCTGCAACCGCAACACACGAAGAGGAGTGCGACCTACCGGGGGCGATGTGGTGTTGAAGTCCTCCGAGGCGACCGAGTTCGAGTGCGACGGCGTGAGCGGAGGTATGCCAATGAACTGGTAAGGCTGAGCGCCCGCAAAGTACGGCGTGTGTGTGAAGTCCATGGTGCCGTCTCTCGCCGTTTTCTGCCTTTCCTTCTTTCTTTCTAGCCTCCCGGTCAGGGGCCCGATTGATGGGTGGACGAAGAGCGCGGACGAAAAGCTGCCTCTGCGGCGCGTGGGGATGGATCAACAGGGGAACCGTGAGGGCGACTTTTCAGGCTTGCTTGCACAGGACATGAACGAGGCGAGGAGCAAAGGGCGAAGAGGGGAGGGACCACCCGCCAGTTTATTGGGGATGGGACTGATGTGAGGGACCGGCATGGTACTGGTCGAGGGCCGCTGCAGGGACGGAGGTGTGGACCCGGCGCCAAGTACTCTCCTGATAGAGGGGTTCATTGAGGAGGGTGGCTTTGCACTCCAGCGTGCCGCGTGGTCGGTACGGGGGCCGTTTTGAACCTGGGGCTGTTTCCCTGAATTCTTCGAGAACAGGTACCCCACGGAACGCCACAACTCCTAACGGTTGAAATGCCTATGTATCAGCTTTTTCCCTAAGAATGCGGCCGAGCACTAAACGATGATCGGTTGTGGACACGGGCACCCAGGGCTCTTCCAGGTCGGTATACTGGAGCACGTGGTTGGCGATATACACCCAGGATCTGGGAGATCCTGCCTGGACCTCAGCGGGAGGACTTCGATGTGAAGAGGCTGTACGAAAATTGACTGCTATCTTGTCTAGCTGGGTCCCGGCGCCGGGCAGCCATGTGTGCTGGGCTGTGGAAGCATGCCCGCTCATCCGTGCGGATATCAACCATAGAGGTGGGGACCCGGCGAGGAAACGAAGATTCGCGCTTTCTTACCGCAACCACTCAACTCGACATGAATAATATGCATCCAATGTTGCGCGCAGTCGGCTAGGGAGGCTCAGCAGTGTCTGTGTGCTCTGAAGTAGCCCAGAGCGCTGATCTGTGAAAGGCCAGGACCCGCTTCTGACAGGGAGGCCTGTTCTACCGCCCCGCTCGTTTAGCGCAAAAGATTATTCGAGTAGGTGCCCGCTAGGGTTGAGGTTGGGGGCGTGCCCACGGCAAGAGGTATCTCAAGCACCTTCCTTGGTCCTCGCCAGGCGCAATACAGAGGCGGAATGTGAACAGCTGGGGTCGAGCTGAGTAACGTGCACTTCGAGAAGGGTGGGTTTCGCTTGGCCATGTCATCTCCCCCCCTCTCTCTGAAGTCGAAACAAGCCCCGAGCAGTCCAGTGTGCTTGGGCCTGGGCTCTCCTGCTTACGTCGAGGATGTAGGAAGCCACTGGGGAGAGCCGTTTGCCCTCTCCCGGAACGTGACCCCTGAAAAGAGACTCCACGGCCTTATCCCAACGTCCGGTCCGTCCCTGCTTGGGTGTCGTCGGTAGACGCACCACGAGTGCCAGCACACCATCTCCGCCAGCCCCTTGTGTACTACATGCTTGTCGACCCGGTTCTCTTCGTCCTGGTAAGGGGAGCTCTATTGTTCTCTAGAGTCCCGGGTTACAGTCAAATCCGAGACCTGGCGATGACTTCATGTCCATTATTAGGCTACATCCCGTGGTCGGCAGGGAAGTACCTCGCCGAAGCCCAAGTGCCAGAGACAGCCCTGGCAGCTCAAAATACCACGCCGCCATGCAAACAGTTTCGTCGCAAGATCGTGGCTTTGCTGTGATGCGGCACTGGAGCGGCTCGGCCTAGGCCTGGGAGGGCTGGGCCGTCTGCTGTTTGGTCGATCAAAACTGTGGTGGAATCTCTGTCACGAGGGGCCTGAGCACAATTTTGGCAGCGAATCGGGACACCCCCTCCTCCAGCTAGATATTGTTTTCTGGCCCCCCGAGAATGAACGAAAATGCCATCTTGCGGCACAGTCACCTTTTCCATTTCTGGTTCACTTCCGGCCATGCCCGAGCTTGTTATGCTCGATGAAAACTCAGCAAGCTGAGTTGTCAAGAACTTCGAGGAGGTATACTGGGGGAAAGTTGCATTGGGAGCTCTGTAAACAGCGTCAATGGTCCTTCGTGCTGACAAACTTGTGCCGAAAATGGAACTGACTCACACATCTGCCCACTACAGCCTGGAATGATCGACTGGCCAGTCATGCATCCGTCTGTGTTATCGAAGTGGGAGCTCGTGCTCACGATACCAAGCGGTGTGTACATAACTCTCGCCATAAGCCCCATATATCCTCTCGTCGTTTTGGCCGTCGTGCTGGAATCGAAGACCGGGGTAGTCGAGAGAGAGCAAAACTGGATGTGGCTGCGTTCCTCCTCACATCCTGGAGAACATCCGCAAGCGAGCATGTCAGCTCAGCATCTTTTATGCGTGCTAGTATCTATCCTTCCATCTAGGTACGAGCGCCTTGTAGGCCGCCGTTGCATTAAGGCTATTCCCGCTCTTTGAGAGATCAATGGGGGTGAAGCAGCATGCAGGTCAGCCCTTCTTCCCATGGCACAACTAGAAGCCCTGGTCTGAGTCAGCATCTAGCGTATATCGCCATATACATCGCCGTTGTAGACAATGCCAAGCCCAATATAGGGGAGCACTCACGAGAAGACTTGTTGGATGCCAGCCTCTTTCGGCGCGTAGTTGCGGCTAACTACCGCGAACCTCACCTCCTCGCCACAGATCCCCCCAGGGCCCAGGAAATACCTAGTAAACGTTTCGACTGATAGCTTCGAGGATTTCTGGCCTTGCGCTAGCCTTAAGGTATCTCTGTCATCGTTGTTACTCAGCGGATCTTCCGGCCTCCTTCCTGTCTTCGAGACCAGTGTATGTCGCCGGGTGTCGCAAACCTGTCCAAGACGAAACGCGGGAATACAGCATCTAATGGTGTGTTTAAACCAGCCCGCCAGAGGGTAGCCTGTCTCATCGAGACGTTATCTAAACAGACTTACGTATTATTACTCCCTCGGCTCAACAATTCTAGGGCGGGATGAAGAGCAACGTGCACCGGCTCTTGCTCCGGGTTTAGAGCATCATCTCTGATGCGGTTTTGTCACATATTCGAAGGGGGCTGGGTGGAGGTGTTCCAGCATCGCCTTTTCACCGTTCGACATGAATGGAAATTGAGGGAATTCTTTGGAGGGTTGTCCGTAAGGGCGACTAAGTCGTGAAGGTGAAAGGACGCGGCAGGCTCAGGCCACACATCAGCTGTCAAGGAGCAGTTATGATGCTCAAGCAAGCCCAGGTCCGTTCTGGGGGTTTGGAGCGATGCTCGCAACGGCTGGGCCCCCATTTACCATGTAGTAGGGCTGAATCGGCGTCGTTGATGTCAATGCCGACGAGCAAGAGAGAAGCTTCGAGGTAGCCGGAGCATAAGAATGAGACCTTGGCGGCAAACGGCAAAGTAGATGATACCATGACTGGCCAAAATTTCAGATTCCATCCAATAGCTCTTCGATCGTTTGAGGAAAGAGCACCCAGACACTTTCTCAAGGAAGGCACGCGCCTCCTCTAGCACAAACCTCTGCTCTTCGCCGGCACCGACCGCTCGCAACTCCCACTCCAACACCCCACACGGAGGAGCATCTAACCCAACGTTCGGCGCTCTCACCAAATTATTCTGCGAGACTTCCAGTTGACGCCGAAGTTCGATATCTACTCTCTGCGGAGCTCCTCCTCTTCGTGACACAGATTCTTCGCCGATCGGATTCGCCCGAGCGCTCGTCACTCCTTCCCCGTCACACCCAAACCCGCGGATAACCTGAAGACACGGCTTTATCGTCCTTTCCTAGGGGTAAAATGTTTCGTGATCACCATCTCGGAACTCGCACAACCCAGCCTCCCGATGGCACTGGCACCGAAATCACGACAGCGAGAGCAAGCAGTATGTCAGCTCCGATATCCCCTTCTTTTTTGACGGAGAGGGCTTCCGTTGTACCTGAAATCTCCCCGTGCCTTCCAGTAGCCCTCTTTTGGGAAGTGCTCTCGCTGCGCTCATAGCAGATGTGCCTGGTATTATCAGCACTGCCTTCCTTGTATTAGCAGAAGCGCTCTGTTGTTGTTATCACTCAAGACTTGTCTCCCCCCCCTCCATTACTTTTACACATGGCAATGGAAAAGCCCAAGATTGAGTTTACCGCATTGTTTCTAACCCGTCAGCAGTTCCCTCCACCATCTCCGAGAGAAACAAACAACCCACATACACGACCGTCGGGTCCATCTACAATCCTCATGCAGCTGTTCCGCTTCAGCCTCCAACCCGGCGCCCAAGAACCCGTCGGTACCCTCCCACCATCCAGTCTCCTCCTGGGGAGCCTTTTTTAGGATTTCCCAGCGCGCTGCTCTCCGCCTTGCCAATGAAGGATAGAGTTCAGACTTCGCCGCCAGACATACCTAAACCCGCACCGCATTATTCTCCACTCCAGCAGAACTACGATCGAGCCGTCAGTCCCTCAGAAGAAGAAGAGAACTCCTTTCTCGCCGAAGTTGGCATGTCAGCTCCCAGCATCAGATCGGGAAATTTGCCACCGACAGGCTTGGGTATCCTTCACGGCACGAGCGTGAAGCAGAGCAGCACAGCATTTGGAGATAGCGACAGCGTCGTGTCTGAGGATGCTCTGGCCTCGTCTCGAATTACTGTCAAGGGTTTGACCAACCTGGCCTCATACCCAAACCCTGTACAGAAAGCTGCTCAGAACACACTCGCCCGGGCTCGGACGGCTAACCTGCCTTTCCAACGCTCTGATACACCCTTATCGGTCTATGGGGCGCCGGGGCTGAGCAAAGAACGTGTGGTGAGCGGTGGCACTGGTGTAATCGGAACACCGCAACCGCTCACGGCCGGCCCTCCCGGTCAACGTCAGTTCAGACCATCGACTTTTGAAGGCGCTGCCCGAGCACTTGGTCGGGATCAAGAGAACCCCTCCCCTACCCTTGTGCCTGATGCTGGGGAGTACCAGCCGGATCTCGCACCATCCGGTCCATATCCTGCAAGTCTCGTCGAGTTCTTTACCAGTGAGAATATCGGAACAACAAAAAGCACAGACGGGTCTACTCAAAGTCACAAGGAGATATACCACACTGATAATGTTTTCGGCATACAGCGCGCCTTTGGCCATACGTTCCCAGACGAGTACATCCAATCGCACATGGCAGTGGATCCTCATCTCTCCCCTACGTCGAAAAAGCAAGCGGAGAGAAGGATCCCGTATGACACAGAGCCTGCGCAGGGAGTTGCAAAATACTATCCCAATGGATTCGCCAAGGATTTAGGCCGGAAGTCAAGGGCTATGTCCGAGTATGATTATGGAGACTATTCATCGTCTCAGAGGACCCATGGAACTGCCTCAGAGCTGCCAGCTGACATGAACCGGAGATTCTATGCTGGTACCGGAGCTCTGGCAAAAAGCTTGGACCAGGTCGTCCGCGAGCATGAGAACTGTTCCCTGAAGAACAAAATTGGCGTTATTGGCGAAGGAAGGGATCGGTTCAGGACGCCGCATGCCAACAGAACCGGACGTGACAGCCAGGTGCTGCTGCCACATTTGAGCGTGGAGCAAGCCAACAATACCCACGACTCACTTCACGCCGAGCCCCTGGTTAGCATGGCTTTCGCTACTCTTCTGCGGCACAAAGAGGAAAGTGAGACCAACAAATCCAGTGCCAGAGGATTCTCCAGCGGGTTTACTGCATGCGACCCGAGCTGGGTGGACGATTCGAGCGAGGGACATAAGTCATTCTTTGACACATCCAAGGCTGAGCAGATGAAGAAGAAAAAGGCGATTAAGCGTTCGAGAGTGAGCCGTGGATATTGAACGCGGGGCCGCGGTTTCTCATCAACATCTTTGCCCTGGAGAAATGGGCTTGATCGGCCTTTGCATAGTGCTACGCCTGTCAACAAACATACATTTCAGACTGTCCTCAACCAGGGCATGTCCTGTGTACACCACGACTGGATGCCGGAGAGGTGGATCGAGTGAATAATAAATGAACTCTTGGGCTGTTTCTGAGGATGAATCCATGGCTGTACTGTAGCCAATTTGGAGATGTCGGTTCGACAAGAAGTCGATTTTGGTTTGAGGACTCCATGAGGGCGCGCCTTTGCGCATTAGCTAAGTATCTGCAGAATTGATCTGTAATAATGATTATCTGCGTTCCATATTTTGACTCGGGAAGAGGGGTGGCTTTGAACACAACCGATTGATGTAGCGGCAAGGTGCAGGAGCGGTTGTGCTAAATGTAGTGTCACGGTTGCAAGCGTATCTCAAGCTCATGTGTATCGTTGTCAAAGAACTGAACGAATTCCGTTCATGATGTTTCTTTCTCACTCACTACAGCTCCTGGTATCTATTTCTCTCGCCTCCATCACAAACGTGAAAATGAGCCACCCTCCAATGTCTTGCTTCATTCTTCTACCACCCTCCCCCCCCTCTCTCTCTCGGCCCGCCTTTCCCAATCCACTTTTTTAATATGAGAAAGTACTTTGCCCTCTTCGCGGGGCGTGTTTGGCGGTGATATACAATGAGAGTGCCAAACCCAGCGTTGCGGAGCATGGTAGTTGGCAGGCGAGAATAATACATGGCATGTGAAACCCCATAAGAAGAAGAAAAAAACACCTGACGACGTGGACGGAGACATCACCCCTGGCTTTGTGTGTCATAACTTGAGGAAAAAGGAGAGTATCTGAATGACCGGTTTCATCAAGACCCTTTTTAAAATCTGTGCCTGGTGTGTACCAAACCCCGAAAATATCAGCTGTAGTTGGTCAGCGTCCGGGATTCATGTCCCTCACAAGATCGTGTGGTGTAGATCTGGAAAGAATGTCCTTTTTTCCTGCGTCCTGAACCAAGACGAAACAAACAACCCAACCGAAAGATGCCAAGTAGATGACGAGGTTTCGGGAAAATGCGAGAAAAGGTAGAGGCTAGATGGGTATAAATGAACAAGTGGAAAACGACTGGGAAGGATCAGCATTTCGGATAAGCTGTCCGGTATTAGGAGGATGTATGCGAAGACACGCAGGTCAGTGCTGGAGCCGTAACTCTGTGGCTAGATCAACGCAGCCCTGCCGTTTTGTCGTAACTGGCGGTGAGGTTGATATACTTGGAGGAATCGAGGTCCATGGACGAGAAAACGAAGGCGTTCAGGCAATATATCCAGTCCGTGGGTCAATGCTGACTCCACTCACATTGGATAGGCACTTCCTGGTACCGTGCCTGTTTTCCTTCCGGTACCGCCGCGTGACGGAAGCTCAAAATCTGGATTAGAGGTGAGTACCTGGGCCGTACGATCAACAGGCCGTCTAGGTATGACATTCCCGCCGTAATTGGCTGGCGGTGGTGGCGGGGGCGGAGGGAGCGGATCTCGCCACAGAGGATTGATCCCCCGCTGGGAAATCGAAGTGAAGTTAGAACGATCAGATTCTGCCGCCGGGCTGCGTGCCCCTGCCGGAGTATCCTCGTAGGCGTTAGTTGATTGTATAGGAGGAGGCGCCGGTCTGTGAATACCTGGGGGTTGGTCCGCGAATCGCGGGTCGACGTCTTCGTAGTACTCACCAGCAGCTGGTGCTGACTGTGGAGCTGGGCTTCCGCGACTTGAGGGAAGCTCGGCGGGACGGCTGTGTACATTTAGAGGCGAGGGTACGCCCGGCGAGTTTCTCCCAGCTCCTTGATTCCAGGCTTGCCGGGGTGGCACGTACGAGCCCCTAGAAGCTTTGGTTAGTGGAAGCATTCAAAAAAGAATTGTGCAATGATGTCTTACTCGTCTTGGCTATAGGTGCTGGCAGATGTCCTTGCTTGCTGCATCGCCAACATCCCAGCAACATCAGCATCACTGTCTCGGATTCCATACTGTGCGAAGGTTCCCGCATCCTGCGCCGGCCCCCTAGATGCAGCATCCATCTCCACAGCTTGTTGGCGGCCAACGCCGTCGTCAACTCCTGGCAGAGGAGGGGGAGATTCGGCGCGCGGAAGATCATTTTGTCGGGTATACGGGTCATAGCCTCCCCCCGAAACGCTGGTCATTGAGGGATTTCCGTAGCCCGGAGCAGATGGCGGGCCGGGTGATTGTTGTCTAGAACCATACGGGCTGGGACCATATGCGCCTCCGGGAGCAGGTCTTCGATCATACCCATTGTCGTACGGCCCTGCGTTTCCTTGATAATTAGGCGGTGGCGTGCGTCCGTTACCTCGTCCTCCGTATCCACGGGGCGGAGGGCCATATCCTCCTCTGTTGATCGGAGAGCCATATCCTCCTCGACTTTGCGGGCCCCCATATCCGCCGCGGCCTCCTGGTGGTGGGGGAGTTCCGTAACCGTTGTATCCGCCCCTGCCATTTCCGGGATATCCTCCACGTCCGCGGAAGCTGCCCTGCGGAACAGCCCCTCCTCTCCCCCTCACGTTCATGCGCTCAAGTGACGGTCCTCTCCTCACACCATAGCCGTCTTGCGGAAGCAGGGGGTTTCCGTACTGGTCCCGGGAGCCAGGCGTGTTCGTCAGCGATCGCAATGTCCCATCGGCAGGGTTGGTTGACTGATCGTTAACTAGGGTTGTTCCCGTGGGGGCAGCATCCGATGGGCTTCTTGCGGTGAGCGGAATCCTCTCGTCACTGCTCCGGTCATCTTTCTTCTCGTACGAAGTAAAAGCGGGTAGCCCGTCTGCCCCGAGAGCGCCGCTCACCATAGGGACCGTGGGCTGTATTGCGCTGGGGGAACTGACGGCAGCGGCCTGCTGAGCCTGACGGTTGTAAAAGTTCTCGCCGCTCATTTCCGCATTTTGTGCAATGCGCTTCTTCCTCGCCTTCCTACTGACCACTGTCCTTCGCATAGCGCATGAAATCAGCCCGCTAAGAGCCACCAGGATGGTGGCCGCAAGAACAAGATACGAGCCCCAGGCCATATGGGGAACGAACAGCAGAACGTCGACAAGGAAGCACAGCAGACAGGCCAGAAAGTCAACAATGCCGACAATAAAGACGATCAGGAGGTATCTCGCCGAATGGGAAGGAGAATGGAAATGGGCGATAATGGCGAGGACCAGCATGGCCAGAGTAAGAAGAGCGGCCACAGGGTGAATGATCAGGATGGCCGATAGAGTGGCTCGAGTCTGGGTCGAGAGGCTGAAGTCCTGATCCTTAGTCACGAACCCTAGTTGATGGTTAGCAAGCGTCCGGGTCCATTCTAAGCAGAGCTACTTACGAGCATCATAGCCGACTTCGATCGGGCTGCAATCTCTATCTTTGCAGAAGCCGAACACTCCAAAGCTGGCACCCTCGAAGCTGCCAAGCGGCACAGCTTGGATAATTGGCGTCGAGAGAACTGCCACCAAGAGTAGGGCGAATGCCGCGAAAAGCAGCACCGTTAACGGTGTCGCAGGGCGCAACATGGTGGCCGATAGCCCAGAGGAACCGGATTGCGGGAGCGGAGGGCCGTAAAGTTAAATGCCAGCGTCTTTAAGACGCGGCGGAACGAAGGGGGGACCCGACAGCGTCCAGAGGTTTGAGAGTGGCGGGCTCAACGGCTGCGAGATGTTGAGCAGCGGGTGGAAAGTAGAGTGTGAGGGGTCGATGCTGCGAAAACATGCGAAGGTGGTAAATGTGAGGAAACGAGAGTGGTCGAAGGCTTCGCGGTTTCGGTAGGTCGATTGGCCCGTCAGGAAATTAGGAGTCGTCGCGAGTCCATCGAAAGGGAATATGGAAGGTGGTTAGGTGTTCCGACCAGCAGTCATCCGAAATGTGTGAGCGGCGGGCAGGGTCGCTCCCTTTTTTTTTTCTTTTCGTATATATGGCGAGTTCAAAGCGAAATTGGACGCGGATTCAACCGGTCTGCGGTTCCCAACGAAGGGAGTGACGGTGGGAATTGACGCTTCAGCTCGCGATGCGATTGCGACAAAAGCAATGGCAGGGCGACGAACTGAGTGGGTGAATGCCCGCTGGGACTGTTTTGGGGGAGTGGAAGTAGGCCCTGGGAATCTGGGTTGCATGGAGGTGGGGAGCCGGGCCTGTTCGTCCATGCAACTAGCGCTGGTCTTGGCGTTGCTTCGCCTCTCGTGCTGGCCCCGGCCATCAACCTAACGCAGGGCCACCTCAGATTCACCAAAAAAGCCTCGCACCACCTCATCATCGGAATCGGGTCACAGGGGACATCCCTCGTGCGAGCACGATGCTTGCGGAGGATCTACCCACAGCGTTGCTCATCTCGAAGCTGTGACGATGTCGAATTGCCTGGCTTCAGCCATAAATGACGAATCACGACAAGGCGTCCGTTCACCTCTCTAATCACGGGCCAACCCAGCGAGCAAATGCCCACCCGAATCCACGTTTACACCATTCTCGGCGCGACGGCACCGGTCAGTCTGGCGAGCATTGCAAGCCGTGGCCAATTGGGTACTTCGAGGGTGCTCTCCCACACCTTGTCGAAATTCGCTTGTCGTGCATGCTACACTTGATCAAGCAGGCAGGTAGATGGGGCAATCAGTTTGCGGAAGCAATAGCTACATTCAGTCTGGTTCCCTGCTGCTGCTGCTGCTGCTGCTGGCGGATGCAACCAATATTCCTGGACAAAACTTCCGGTTTTCAACCGCCCTCACGAGACTCACCACGAGTCGCGGGGCACAATTTTTTAGACCCTGTTTTCTTGCAGCGTCAATCGCTATGCAGGCTTGGCCACAAATAAGACGTCTTGCTGACAGTCTCAACTGAATCGATGGGCGGTCGCCGAAACAGGCCGGGGTCCTAACCGTTGGAGGAGACTCGATGGCCACTGACGCGGCTCAAGTGTCTCAGACGGGTCTGCGTTCTCAGAAGCGATGGAAGAAGACGCGAATAATCCAATGGTCCTTCCGTTCTGGCGAGTAGGGAAACCGGTGCTCATACCGTATGCTATGTCCATGGCAAATACCCGTACGACCTTGACGGCTAGTTCTGCTAATATCCGGCGAGGTTCGTTTATTACCTGCCCAACCAACGTTTGCACGGCTCCCTCTCCCCTTCCCGATATTAGCCCGCATCTCAACTGCACGCCTGAGCACTCGTAATTTGAGGAGTCCTGAGCCAGACCGTCGCGTGGGACTTGAAGAAGCTGCGTGAGAAGCAAAAAAGTAATCAATTGCTCTGGGTGTTTAGCCAGCGTGGGCCAGACAGGGTGGAAAGCAACGGGGCTGCCTGTCAAGCAGCCGCCATTCTGCTCGCCATCATGCACCCCCCGTTCCGGAACTCAGCAGCCCGCTCGGTCTTGACATCCAGGGAACACGGCCAAGCTGTCTTCGTGTGTTAAAAGGTACCCCGCTTCTGGACGGGGAAATGAGCGGATACAGCGTTCCGCCCTATCTTAGTTTCAGACAAGCAAACTCGGCTGCTCGCGATCCACCGGCTCCAAGCGTTGGCCCGCGTGGGTCCCAAGGATCTGGGCCTGCACCGTCCTGAAGCTCACGGGGGCACTACGAAGCTCAATATTATAAGCTTTTCGCCATCATTCCCTGCCGCGGGCCGGCTGGTGTCTCTGAGTCTCTCCCTCGGGATTACTATTACTTTGGGCGTCGATGCGAGGAACAGAGACGGCTGCGGAATCCCATCATCGTCTCAGTGAGGCAGCGCTGCAGTGAGGTACCTCGCCTTCGGACGGCTGTTCCTGGGTTTGTCTCGGACCCTGCTGCCCTGTGACGTCTTTTTCTAGGCACTCGCTCCAGTCCTCCGTACCATGATCTCACATGTTGGCGGCTCGCGAAACGCCCCGTCCCATCTCATGGGAACAAGACAAGCTTTCAATACCGATGCTCCACGCACGCTCGGGCAATGAGGGAACGAGGGCAAAGCTAGTTTAGCTACCATCAACCCTCATCTGACCGTATAAACGCCAGTCGAGACGGCGTGGTACCCCCTCTTACCGACCTTCAGACTCAACTCACTCCGCCACTCCTCGCCCCTCTTCAGCCTCTCCACCGTCTTCTCAAAGGTAAACTCCGGCTCCCAACCTAGTTCCCTAACCGCCTTGCTAGAATCATACACCCGATCCAGCCTCTCCAGAAACCTCCAGCCTCTCACCTTAAATACCGCCTCCGCTTCAGGTACTGTCGCCCTCAACACCGCCTCAGCATCCTCATCCAGCCCCCTCAAAACTTCGTCCGTCCTTTGGAACGGTGCTGGCGCGCTGATAATGTACTTCCCAAACTTGACCTCCCCTGCTCGCCGCACAGCACACACACACGCACTCACTACATCTGCGATATCAACGCGCCGATACGTAAGCTCGCACACCTTCAGGTTGGCATCATCCATTGCGGCCCGTCGCTTGTCATCGTCATCTTCTTCGGGGAAGAACCGGCTCGTCCGTAACACAATGACCGGCAGCTCGTGTTCTTTATGGAACAGCATGCAAAGATCTTCGGCGGCGGTCTTGGTCGATCCGTAGATGTTCTTGGGAAGTGGGACCACAGATTCGTTGATCCATGCTGCGGGTTGACTAGGTGCCGGGGAGAGAGCGGAGCCAAAGGTCGAGGTGGTGGAGATGAATGTGAAGGTTTTAATGCCGATGGTGACGGAGGCTTCGAGGAGGTTGAGTGTGCCGGTGATGTTGGTGGAGATGAAAGCCGATTTGGGGTGGGAAGCGAGGTGTGGTTTGTGGAGGGTCGCGGCGTGGATTATGTGCTCTAGGGAGGGGTGAGCTGTGAAGAGAGCGGTGAGTTCGGAGACGGAGGTGATGTCAATGATAGAGTGTGTTGTCGAGGAGGGGATAATGTCGACCCCGAGCGGGGTGAGGCCGTAGGACGGGAGGGCGAGGACTAAGGCTGCGCCGAGATGGCCTGATGACCCAGTTACTAGGACGGTAGGTGCAGACATTGGGCTGGGGGGTGAGTTGAGAGTGTGAGGTGGCCTGGCCTGGAGGTATGTTGTGATGCTTCCTCCCCTTTATGTTGTTGTGGCGGCTCGCAGAGGATGCCGTTCGCGGGGTGCTCCCGTGAGTCACGGCGGGATCGCCGAGATGCAACGTTCCCGGCGCCGAGCCGGGTACCTCACTTGCCGTGAGACTAAGTCGGTCTATCGTTGGGCGTCCTTGGCCGCCAAGAACCGTTTTGTCCTACGACTTACACGACATGCGGAAGGTGAATTAGGTATTGGTTGTTTTCCGCCAGGAGCTGTCGCCGGTGGAGCAGCCAGTCAAGCCGGTGCATCAGCGACCAAGTGCTTGGCTGCCGTGGTAGGGATTGTTTGTCCGGCCCTGCGGGTGGACCTTGTGTGTTCGGTAAGGCAAGCCGCTTACGCTTCTGTAAGCCCAGTATGCCCCCGCTGTGCTGGAATCACGTCTGCACCACAAATACCAGAAACAAAAGGCAAATAAATTAAAAGATTCAAGAATTTAACCAAGATTAACGTCTTCCTGGAGGGGAGAGCTCCTGGTTGTTCCTCATGAGACTTGATGCATCTATTTCTATTGATCGATGATCCTCAGGCCGAAGCAAGACCCGGGCCTCGGACTTTACAATCCCGACCCCGACCGGGCTCGGCACGAAAAGCGGGTCTGTCAGAGCGGTTACAATCGTCATTGCCCGTTCGCCATTTTCTCGTCAACTTTTGCTTCTCACCATTCTCTCATCCTCACCACCGCCGCGAAAACGAGGCCTGGAAGGCCACCCCCAACCCTTCCGCCTCATTCCTACCCCAGGGAAACCGACCATGCTCCGCCACATGCTCGCCGGCGCCGGTCGGCGAGCGACGACGACAACACCGCGGCACACCCGCCTTCCCATCCTTGTCCGCTCCGCCCTCCGCCACTCCTTTCCCGCCTCCCCCCGCCGCCTCCAAAGCACCTATCCCTCTGGCGGCGGCCCCTTCGAGCCCCTCCGCCCCCCATCCCCGCACTCCCTCGGCGCCCCTCGCGCGGCGCGCTCATTCCACCGCACCCAAAAATGGACCCGTCGCATGCTCATCCTCTCCGCCGTCCTCGGAACGGGCTACCTCCTCGACAGACAGATCTACGCCTCCGGAATCGCCCGCTCCCTCCGCACATTCTCCCTCGGCCTGCTCGTCGCACTGGACTACAAGCTCAACTTCCGCCCGGAGCCGCTCCCCATCATCGGCGCACAGGGCGGAATCGAGGAGCTGCATCGCCGCAATGCCGAGAAGCTGTTTACGCTGTTGCGTGACAATGGCGGGCTGTATCTGAAGATTGGCCAGGCCATTGCTATGCAGAGCGCGGTGCTGCCGCCCGAGTTTGCGCGCATGTTTAGCAGGATGTTTGACGACGCGCCGCAGGATACATGGGAGGCAGTAGAGAAGGTCATAAGGGATGATTTTGGTGGGAGGAGTGTGGAGGAGGTGTTTGGGGTGAGCTTTGCAGGGGTTGAGGGGAGGGGGGTGATGGAGAGGACGGCGAGGGCCAGTGCTAGTGTGGCGCAGGTGCATTGGGCGAGGTTGAGTGATGGGAGGGAGGTGGCGATCAAGATTCAGAAGCCGGAGATCGCGAAGCAGATTGGGTGGGATTTGTGGGCGTTTAAGTGAGTTTTTCTTTTTGGGATTTGGGTCGGTGATAAGGGAATGCTGACTGATGTAATAGGACGGTCACGAAGGTGTACACCTACTGGTTCGACCTACCGTTATATTCGCTGGTCCCGTTCATTACGGAACGGTTAATGCTGGAAACGGACTTTGAGAACGAGGCGAAGAACTCGGAGCGCATGAGGGATCTCGTCAACAGCGAGCCTGGGCTGCGAGGGAGGGTTTATGTCCCGCCAGTGTATCCTGAGCTGAGCTCGAAGCGGGTGCTTACGACAGAGTGGATCGAGGGTGTGCGGCTCTGGGATAAGGACGCGCTCACGGGCCCGTGGATTGGCGGCTACGGGAAAGGCTCGGCTGGAGTGCACGGAGCCCTGTTGAACCCCCTAGACATGGACGCTACACGCCGAGAGCAGCGTGAGAACCCCAACAGCCAGTCCTTGAAGCCGGAGAGGATGGAGTGGAAGGGCCCTCGTGGCAAGGGTGGCCTAGGCCTTTCGACTCGGGACGTCATGACGACAATGGTCGACCTGTTCTCCGCTCAGATCTTCAAATGGGGTGTGGTCCATTGCGATCCTCATCCCGGTAACATCTTCATCCGCCGCCTACCGAACGGCTACCCCGAGCTGGTCCTCATTGATCATGGACTCTATGTCTATATGAGTGAGAAGTTTCGACGCGAATACGGCGAATTCTGGAAATCGCTGATGACGTTTGACAACAAGCGTATTGGCGAGATCACGGCTGAGTGGGGGATCAAGGCGGCCGATTTGTTTGCCTCAGCAACACTCCTGCGCCCATACGAAGGCGGAAACGGCGAATTCAAGAACCAGATGCTCAGCCAACTGGACGCAAAGAAGTCCGCCAGCGAGCGCCACTACGAGATGCAGAAAAGAATGAAGCAAGGTATCCGCGATATTCTCGCTGACGAGGACAAGTGGCCCAAAGAACTTATCTTTATCGGCCGGAATATGCGAATCGTCCAGGGCAACAACCAGTATCTTGGTTCACCAGTCAACCGCGTCAAGATGATGGGCGAGTGGGCGTCTCGGAGTTTGTTTGAGGATCCGAATCGGCCGTGGCGCGAGAGAGCAAGGCACATGTATCGCCATGCGCTGTTCAAGGCCGTGTTGGTACTGTCGGATGTTGCCTTTTACTTCTTCAAGATGAGGCAGTGGCTCGGTCAAGGAGGCGGCATGGAAGACGAGGTTGAGGCCAGAATGCGCACCGTCGCCAAAGAATTTGGCGTCGAGCTGCAGCATGACGTGTTTGAAGGCTGAGAGTGTTGGCATGGCGAGTGAGCGCTGTTGTACGATATTTGACTGTTTATATTAGCTCCACGGTCTAGACGGATACCCCTCCCAGATATGTATATCTTATGTGTTTTTTTGTTGCTAGAGGGCGTTGGGGATACACGGCGCTGCTAAGATGAGGGACTGCATGGTGGGAAAAGCACACATGTATATAGATGTGACATATCCTTCACTCAATCGATGTATACGTATTTGACCTGGTGGCTTTTTTACTGACTGTATTCTCGAGTTTGGACGAGGGGTGTTTTGAACCTCCGGGGTTTCGCAGCGTACCCTCAAGCCAGTTGTGCGTACTACGTACCCTACAACGGAACAACCTTCGGCACCTGCAAAGCATGCGGGAATCGGCTAAAGCGCGAAAAGGCTAGAATGCGGTGGGAGAGCTTGAACTCAACCCGCTACGGTCCCTCTTCTCGCTCCAAGGCATCTGCCGAGCACGAACCCGATGGGTTGGATCCATACTCTTGACTTCGCAACAAATACCAGTCCAACGTAGATCATCAAATTTGGTCTCTACTCAGGAATCGATCGATCGCCCTGAAACCAATTATATTCGCATTACTCAGCCGACCAGACACTCCACGGCGCCGGGACTTCGGGCCACGGCAGAAAGAGCCCCTCAGCCCCTCCCCCCGCCAAAAGCCAAGCGATGAGGCGATGGGACCAACACCATCCCCAATCACGTCATTCCCGCTAGTCCAATTAGCGTAACAGCTTTTTTTCCACCTGACAGCTCTGACACGCCGCTCGCCCGCGGGGAGCAGAGCACGCCTCCAAAACGTGCAACAACCCAGCAGGGGGGGCTCTACGAGGGCCTGGTCCGGGATATAACCGCCACGTAAAATTTCAGCATTGTAGGCGTGGGTGATGAGGCAATTGCTAACGTGCGAGGTACACGCATCCGCGGACCGGCAGTGGGGGTGACATGTGCCGTTATCCTATCGCCTTGCCTCCGAAGCTTTTCCCATTCCCTATCCCCAGCTGGTCCGTAACCGGGGGACTTTTCTTGTTGATGGCATTGGGCGGGCGAGAGGTACCCGCCTACCTACGTGACCGGGCCTGGGGAGCCGGCGTGTCGTGGGCCCTGGTTTTTGATGGGCGGTGCAAGCAGGAGGAGGCAATCCCATCCTTGCGGTCCTTGCGGAGAGAAGCGGGACAACCTTGATAGAACAATACCCATCTTGCGTGGATGCCGGCCGGTACGCCCTTCCCGCCCTAGAGGTTATGGAATAATAAATAGACCCGTTTCGCCCTCGAGAAGCGGGTACGCGAGTTCTTTGAAGCTTCTATCGTACCTTAACCTCCTCTCCCTCCGCTCTTCCTCAAGCTGTCCTTCCTCTACTCGACCTCCCACATCCCACCTCGCTCTTTCTCACCAGCAGGACGCCGAATACACCCAGCTGTGCCTTATCCCCCACCCAGACAAGCAGATCACCGGCCAGGCCAAGGACAATGGCGAACTCTCCCCATGGCGGTGTCCTCAAGGACTTGCTCGCACGCGACGCCCCCCGTCACTCCGAGCTCTCCGCCGAGGCCGAGACACTGCCTGCACTCCTCCTAAGCGAGCGCCAGCTCTGCGATCTTGAGCTGATTCTCAGCGGAGGCTTCTCTCCCCTTGAAGGTCCGCTGCCCCCGTCCCATCTTCCGCCTCTGGAAGGGCGCTTGTACCTCGTCCAATTTTCCGCGGGAGTGTGTGCCTGCGCTTTGTCGTTGCCTCCAACTTTTTGTCCCCCCATGGTGGGGCACGCAGGAACCCCGCCATCGGCGTGCCTGCCGCGATGCCCTTGCCGGGCGAGATGACATGCGACGAGGGCTTTGGCTGATGAATTATCTCCACGATGCAGGTTTCTTGAATGAGAAGGACTACAATGGGTATGTTACTGTCTCGATGCGCAGATTTCCCGATCAATTGGTCCGTATGGTCGCTGATTCAAGGCCTGCTACAGTGTCGTCAAGGAGAACCGTCTTGCCGATGGCGTGCTCTTCAGCATGCCCATTACCCTCGACGTGGGACAGGAGACGATCGATGAGCTCACGCTGAAGGCCGGCGCTCGCATCACCCTGCGCGACTTCAGAGACGACAGGAACCTGGCTATCCTCACCGTTGAGGACATTTACAAGCCCGACAAGTAAGTCGACCCCTCTAAACCCCTCCAAACGCACGCCAAGCTTCGCGTCATCGCATCGCAGGATGGACAATTGCCAAGGCTAACGCGCCCACTCTTTGTTCCCAGAGCGCTCGAAGCCAAGGAGGTCTTTGGAGGAGACGAGGAGCACCCCGCAGTCCATTACCTCTTTAATACCGCAAAGGATTTCTATGTGGGGGGCAAGCTCGAGGCCATCAACAGGCTGCAGCACTATGACTTCGTGGATCTGCGATGTGAGTGGGACCGACCGAGCGGGCGGGATTCCCATCCTGAACGGAGTGAGATGGACAGCGGGCTAACAAGGCTGAAGATACCCCCGCCGAGCTTCGGCTTCACTTCGACAAGCTCGGCTGGTCCAAGGTCGTCGCTTTCCAGACCCGGAACCCCATGCACCGCGCTCATCGCGAGCTGACGGTACGCGCAGCGCGATCCCACCAGGCCAATGTCCTCATCCACCCCGTCGTGGGCTTGACCAAGCCCGGTGACATCGACCATTTCACCCGCGTCCGCGTATACAAGGCCCTGCTGCCGAGATACCCCAACGGCATGGCCGTCCTCGGCCTGCTCCCTCTGGCCATGCGCATGGGTGGTCCCCGCGAGGCTATCTGGCACGCCATCATCCGCAAGAACCACGGAGCCACACACTTTATCGTTGGCCGCGACCATGCTGGGCCCGGCAAGAACAGCAAGGGCGTTGATTTCTACGGCCCGTACGACGCCCAGCACGCGGTTGAGAAGTACAAGGAAGAGCTTGGAATCGTCGTGGTTCCCTTCCAGATGATGACATATCTGCCCGACACCGATGAGTACGCGCCAGTGGACGAGATCTCCAAGGACGTCAGGACCCTGAACATCTCGGGTACTGAGCTGCGCTCCCGGCTGCGTAGCGGCCGCGAGATTCCGGAGTGGTTTTCCTATCCCGAAGTCGTCAAGGTACTGAGAGAATCGCACCCTGCCAGATCCCAGCAGGGCTTCACCGTCTTCTTGACAGGATACCAGAACAGCGGCAAGGACTCTGTTGCAAGAGCCCTGCAGGTGACTCTCAACCAGCAAGGTGGTAGGTCTGTGTCGATGCTCCTCGGCGAGACGGTTCGTCACGAACTCTCCTCCGAGCTGGGCTTCAGCAGGGAAGACCGCGACAAGAATATCGCACGCATTGCTTTCGTCGCCTCGGAATTGACCAGATCCGGCGCCGCCGTGATTGCCGCCCCCATCGCCCCCTTTGAGAAGGCGAGACAGACCGCCCGTGAGCTTGTCGAGAAGTATGGCGACTTCTACCTCATCCACGTGGCCACCCCGCTCGAGTACTGCGAGAAGACGGACAAGAGGGGTATCTACCAGAAGGCCCGCAGCGGTGAGATCAAGGGTTTCACCGGCGTCGACGACCCGTACGAGTCTCCCGTCAAACCGAATCTGGTCGTTGACTGCGAGAAGCAGTCCGTGCGGTCGATTGTCCACCAGATCGTCTTGTTGCTAGAGAGCCAAGGCCTGCTGGACAGATTCTAAGCGAATTATTGATGAGCGGTGTGTTTGTTTGCTTGCTCCTTTTGAAGGATCAAGTGGTGGAGCGTGCAAGTGCCCCAGATTGGGCTGCTGACAGGGGCCAGGAACAGCCGAGCTCAGCTGGCGGGTTGGCCTACCAGCATAGAACGGCGGTATCGTTGGTCCCCCGGACTCGTCGAGAAGATGCAAATGCTGAATCTACGGCAATTTGAGATTTTCACAGGGAGCATCTGTGAAAACCTACTGCGCTTGGCAGTCAGAGAATATACAGAAATACCCAGACATGGCGGGGACTGAAGATAGAAAATAATTCAAGCCCTGTGTTAAGGCACAGTTCATCACACAGTTCCAGCTACCTCCTTGTCGGCGACTGAGTGACCATGGATCAAGCAACGCGCTTACTGTGTAAGCTCCGTGGGATGGGTTGGTGTTGTCTCTGTGCCGAGCGATCCCCTGCTGATTCGACAGTCCACACTGAAGGATGGGTCTGGTGGTTGCCCGTCGCCAATGAACTGGCGATTGGAGAGCGCTTAGCTGCAGGCTGGTTCGCCCAAGCAACGAACGAGACCGGGCTCGACGGTCTCTCTGTACTGCGAGCAATATGCGCCCAATCTAACCTGTGCTGCCAGCTTCTCGGTTCGGGACGAAAAGTAGGATGTGTGTATAGATTAAATGCAACTCAGTACGACTGTGGACGAGACATGCCGACATCCAACACGAGGGGAAACTGAATTCATGAGGGCCTTCCTTGGTCGAAGCCGACCGCACTGTGAAGGTGTGGGCGGGAATGCGGAATGCGAGGAGTGCCGCGAGCCACATCACACAGTGAGATGGAGCTGTTGGCAGCGCCCGATGCACTGTGGTCTCCAGGCAGCGTGGGTCCTTTCTGCCCAAGCTGGTGCCCAAAGTGGCGCGGATACACAGTGTGCGCGGGACTGCCCTTGACGCCGGACGAATCACATTGTCAGTGCACTCCTGGCAACACCACCAATTGCCAGCCAACGAGGATCGCGGAAGCCAGCCCGAGGCTCGAACGCTGCCTTGGGCGTGTAATCTGTGCTGCTGTCACCTCAATCTGCCATCATTGAATCGCGGCACCAGAAGTCTTATCTCTTTGCAGAGAAGGCAGTAACGTACCGCACTGTGGGAGACGCCCTCGAACCGAGCACCAAGCACCACGCAGCGAGCCCGTATCCTGCGACCCGTCGCACAGCACGCGCACTCCGCTGAGTCGTGGGTGCTGCTCGAGTACCGCGTACGTTCCATCGACAATTGTACCGCCATCGCGGCTCCAGCTGCTCCCAATCCGCAATCTGCACGCCTGCGCCTCCCAGTCACAGCTTACCCGCTGGCGCTGGCCCCCGACACCCATCGCGGCAGCTAGCCTTCCCGATCCGAGGGGCGGGCTGACAGCCCCAACCGACATGAGCCAACATGCCATCCTCCAAAGATAAGGACGTCGTCGACGTTGACGACCGCTCCCGCGAGAAACGTCATCGCTCTAAGTCGGAGCGCAAGGAGAAAGAGCGAGACCGAGACCGAGACCGAGACCGAGACCGAGAGCGTGATCGTGACGGCGAGAAAGAACGAGACCGAGAGCGGCGCCGGGACAAGGACAGGGACACCGACAGAGACAGAGGAGAGAAGGACAGCAGGGACAAGGATCGGGATCGGGAACGTGACCGTGATCGAGACCGTGACAGCATCGATCGTGACAAGGACTCGTCCGTCTCCCAGCGTCATCGCTCCTCGAGGTCGTCGAAGCTGAGGCCGACCGACAGTGACTCGCACTCCCGCTCCCATCGCCGCCACCGAGTGAAGGAAATAGAGGACGACCCTCAATACCGGACCGCAGCCTCGAGCTCCATGACGGACCTCGTGCCCGAGCTGAGGAGGGGACTGGGCAGCGAGCGAGGGAGCATTCCGTACCCCACGTTCAGCAAGGTGCACAGCAAGGAGTTTCTTCACAGCAGAGAGGATGTGTCGGCTGCTCCCCGGCGGACCGACCCGCTAACCCCAGAAGCTACCGATCTCGGTGCGAGCGAGATCAGGAGATCCAAGTCGGTCGATTCGCCTCCCACCACCCGCAAGCCTTCGGTGTCCCGGAAAGAATCTCACAAGAGCGAAAGGCCACCCTCTCCTCCCGAGACCGACTTGTCCGGGCAAAAGAAGAGATCAGGGACACCGGCGTCTGTGAGAGAGGAAGAGCGACACGGTGAGGAAAGGCCTAGCTCTAGAGATTCTTCGTATGTTTCGAGGTCAACGTCCAAGGCTGGAAAGTCGAAGATCTCAATGGCATCAAGCCTGGCATCAAGCCAGCGCACATTCATCCTCCCGACACACCCACCAGCACGCGGCGACAGGGCAAAGGGAGCACCATCTGAGGTAACCAACGCCTCTACCGTCGACTCAGCTGCAACTTCGGTTCTCCCCAACCGCAATGCGTCTGGGAGGGTAGCAAGGCCACCGCCGCCGCTCGAGGTGGATTCTTCGCCCGAGTCCGTCGCCGACTCATCACCAAAGACACCCATGACTGTGCCGCATTACCCACCCGGGATAGTGATACCTTCCGACGACAAGAGACTAACCGGGTCGGACATGCCCACACCGATAGCGACACCTGCACCGGGACCACCGCCACCTCCTCCGCCTCCACCTCCACCACTCTTCAATATGCAAGACGTGCCTCGCGTCGACTACCTAATGCAGAACGGAGGGTTACCGAGCACAGTTCCAAGAAAATTCCTTGCTGTGCTCCCAAGACAGTCCAGCGGTCGACCTTCTAATCACTCTCCGCCCCCGGGCGCCGAAAACCTTTTCACGCCCTTCTTCAGTTTGCTCAACCAGTATCAATCGGTGCTCAGCGGGAACGGTTCTATCGCAGTTGCTACAGGGCACAAAACAATAGCCCGGCGACTGCTGGACCGCTTGGAAAACGTCTTCTCACGCGACCTTTCTACTCAAGGCTGCTCTTGCGTGATGTGCTCTAAATCAGACGAACCTCATATTGGGCTAGGCTGGGGTGAGGTGCTCGAACGGGTAAGTGGGAGGATAGACCTACCGCAATGGCCACCGTTCGATCTCGCATTGGTAGGAAGCAAGGCGCAGGAGGGACTCGTTGACATTCCAGCGCGACCAGCCTCGCCGGTCAAGATGGATCCCGACATCGCAGAGGAATTCAGGGAGCACTACCTTCGTCAGACCAAGAGAGTGCGAGCCGCCGTCGATAAGTGGATGTTAAACTGCGACAAAGCTCCTGCCCCACCTCCTCAAGAGATCGACGACGAAACCCTTACATTCGCCATACTGACCAACCTCGAGCCGGAGGACCGGCCATTCTTCAACGCACTACTCTCGGGCTCCCGTGATCTTCACCCCGCAACCCGTGCTCCAACGCCGCTCCGCAGACCGCGAAACGACTTCGTGGTAAGGACAGGACTGTCACTACAGAGGCTATACCGCCTTCCGCAAGCGCCACGCGATGCCGAGACTGCTGTATATCTGGTGAAGAACCCAGCCCTGCACGACCTGCTGTATACCATCTCCGACATCAACTCAAACGAGTGGGAGATCCTCATCTCGGGTCGATTCGACGGATTCCTGTGGGCTGGTAACGAGGACGATGGGGGGCACCAGGCATCCGAGTTGCCGTCTCGCGGACAAACCCCAGCAAATGGCATATTTCCGGCTAACTTTCGTCCCGGGTCTGTCTCCCGCAATGCGTCCTTCTCGCGCGGTCCAACACCAGCAAACGTGCCATATTCTCGTGGCCCGACACCGGCTAACGCGCCCTACTCCCGTGGCCCGACTCCCGCTAATATGCCCTACTCTCGCGGCCCCACACCCGCCAACGGTATGCCGCCAATCTCGCGCGGCCAGACCCCGGCGTCGTTCATCAGCGGTATGTCGGTCGCATCATCATCGTACCCGTCACGTACCGCCGTATCGCACGATGAGGAGACCGAGATCGCCGCGCTGGCGGAGCTGGAGCGTGAGATCTTCACCGGCATGGAGGCTCTCGAAGACGCCTTCGAGAAGCTGCACGAGCAGGCCATGGCCGTGCGAGACAACCTCCGCCGCCGCGGTGCCGCTCTCTCTATGAGTCTGCAACAACGGAGGGGTGTCAACGGCATTTCAGTGCTGCCGCTTAGTGGGTCGAGCAGCGTGTATGATCGTCCTGCGTGGGCGGACGACGACAGCACAGACGGGGAAGGCCCGGCGCTCAGTGATTGGGGCGGTGACGATGCGAGTGAGCTCGCGCCAGACGATTCGGCCAGTCAGATTTCGAGTAATAGGCACCGAAGGCCAAAGAGGAGAAAGGAGAGGGCGACGCCTGCGTTGATTGAGGAGGAGGAGGAACCGTAAAGGAAGAGGGAAGGAAATATTAGTTTTGCTTTGGTTTGGATTTGGTCACTGGGAAGGAGGCCAAGAGATTGTTTTACTCCTGAAAACAAAAAGGCAGAGCAGAGCAGAGCAGATCCATGACAACATTACATCACATTGCGCAAGGTTCGACCGGAATATAATATTATTGCCGGGCTACAGAATTTTCCGCTGAGGGGGAGAGAGTGACGGAAGTCCGCACGCCCGACGGAGCCGTGAACTTTTTCTAATAAGAAAGAAATACTGAGGATGAGATGGATAGGTGGTGGTGAAGGGTTGCTGGGCTTGGGTCCCGTGGCATGAGCCAGTCCGTCGTCGGTCATGCGGCCAGGCAGATCATATGAACTCTCTTCTCTGTTTCAAAGCTCCTTTCATTTTGGTGTATACCAGTTTTCTTGTCTGCGGATTCATGGGTCATACTAGGTGAGGTCAAATTGGAAGCAAGGCATACGTCTGGGCGTGGTTGAATATCAGCACGGTAGTATGGAAGCTGATGTTCAATGTGGGCATCGGGAAGGAAAATCACTGGGTTACGGACTACCAAGCTGAGCGTTACGGTGTGCCCTGCCGTCTTTAGGTTACCGTCAGCGTAACGGATATGAATCACAGTGTTTCGGTCTGAAACAAGAAATTCGAACCGAGCCCTGACGAGTAGCAGTGCTGATGACACAAACACCCAGAACACATTTGAGATGTTTTCATCATGTTGATGAGTCCGTCCTGGTGTTTGAAGGTCGCACCGCCATGTGTCCCTGGAATGCCCGATGGACTGTGCGACACCCCACCAATGTTGTGGCGTGGAACCCATGTCGGCCTGATCCCTAGCAGCGCCAAGGAGGCGTTAGACTAATCGCAACCCCTGTTCACGGATCTTATCGCTTGACCCCACTGAGAACCCAATGGCAGGTAACGCCTTGTTGCTGCCATCGAGACCATCATAAATTAAAACGTCGTACACTGGGAAACGTTTTAATCTAACGCATCCTTCCTCATGAGTGTCTGGGCAGAGGATTTTAGCAGATGTGAGCAGGATCCCCGTATCCTGCAAGGGCAGGCGTAGGCAGTCGGGGATGGGAATGGGCCCAGAGGCTCGATTGCCTTCTGAGTGAGGCCGATGATGCTACCCTGCAGCTGCGGCTTGCTTTGCTCCGGGCAGTCCAGCCATGTACACTACTGTATGTATCCCAACGCTGGCAAGGGAAGCGAGCTGCAGTAGCCCTCTCAATGTGGCTTTGGTCGCGTCATCAGAGACGTTTGCCCACTGCACGATGGTGTATTAGACAAGGTATGGATCGAACGGCGGTCGACCTCGCAAATTCCCTCAATCTACCCACGATGGTGTGCGCGGGGTTGGCACGTCGGAGCCCAGCTTGCTCAGGTTTTCTGTCTCTCCCTTTGAGCTCGGGTTACAGGCCCTTGTCTCGCCCATCCGTGTGGCCACGACGTCTCTGCTACCAGCTCGCCTGCAGCGTAGCATCTGCGCCCAGATTCGCATCGAGAGAGAGGGCGGGATCTTAGGAAAGCTTAAGGAAGCCAAGTCGTTAGCCTGGAAAGTAAATGCACAACGGTAGTCCGATTGTCCCGCCCTTGCGTCTTCGCGTCGCATTACAGAACGTAGAGCCCCTCGGTGCCCCGGTGCAAGACGCAGGCGGCAGATAGTGACACAGCCGTTACTTTGGGACTTCCATGTGAGTTGCGTGGGTGTGTGCCCAATTAACCGCGGAGGGAGGTGGATGGCATCTGGCTGCGACTTCCGGCTCAAAGTCAAGTCCCGCCGTCACTTCCTGCCCGGGTTGTATTTCCTTCTCACACTCCAGGATTTCCCGCTTGTTTACTATTCCCAGTCTTCGCAAAGCAACAAACGCTTCTTTCGTTTTTTTTTGGAACCCGCGGCCGGAAGTTTGTACCTCATCCTAAGCGATGTCGTGGGTTTCGACAACAGTCACTATCGGCCAGCTCCATCCCAAACTTGAACGATAAGCTCGTCCAGACCGCTCTCGTGAATCGCCTCGCCTCATTCACTCTTGCGATAAAGGAACTAGAGGTCGAAAATCAATCTGATACCTGCCGCCGTCCCCCTTACGCCTCGTCGACCACTCGGAACGTTTCAGAGAGCCCCTACGAACTTCAACGCTCATTCAAGCTGCCTTGAAAGCTCGACGGCCCGACGATTTCTCTCGCAGCTCTCCGTTCGGCATCAGGTGTACCCAGGCGGACGGCCATCCCTCCACTCTTTCAGATATCCCTTCCGCGTCGACGTACGGTGGATATCCCGCTGGCTTGACGCCAACAGCTTGTACCTCATGGGCGTCTTCTTAGAGAACCACATCTCTCCACTCAATATCCTAAGATAGTCTCGTCGACTAGCATCGCCTGTCGGGACAGCCGCAAGTTATTTCCGCGCACTCACGGCCTCGAGGGTCTCGTCTTGGCCGGGCCATGCCGCAACTGTTCGTCATGGCGCCATGTAATCGGTTCAGCGCTATGGTCCTGGTCCTGCTGTCTGTGTTGCCCCTTGTTGTACACGCCAAGACCGAGTACACATACGGCACAGATGCAAACGGTGTGACACAAGCGCTTGCGTATGATAGAACTCCTGCTCTTTATACCGGTGATTTTGGGGATTGCTTGGGCGGGCAGAGTCTGTTCAACATCACCAAGTTCGATGCCGCGTACTATGCCGACAACCTCACTATCGTCATGCACCTCGATGGCGCGAGCAACATAAAGAATGAATCTCTAATGATGCACATCTCCGTCGATGCATACGGCTCAGAAAGGTTCCAGATGAGCTTCGACCCATGCTTTGTCAACCTGTACAGCCTCTGTCCGCTGAACGCCAGTGTTCCCATCACGGGATGGGCAACTTTTCCAGTTGGACCCGCCCAAATCGGCGGAATACCGGCCATGGCTTTCTCGATCCCGGATTTTGAAGGTACCGCCAAGTTGCGAATATTCGCAAATTCGAGCGAGACAGAGATTGGGTGCTTCCAAGCGGGAATGAGGAACGGCAAAACATTCTCACACCCTGAAATTGTCGCCCCTGTTCTGGGTGGATTCACTTTGATAGCCATCATCGCTTCGTTCGCAACAGCCGCATACGGAGTCAGCGTGGTTCATATGAGAATGCATCACGCCCATTCTCTGTCAGTTCTCGTGTTATTCGAGACACTTCAGTCTATCTTCTTCACCGGAGCACTCACAGTCAACTGGCCATCAGTCTGCGTGGCGTGGTGGAACAACTTTGCTTGGTCTGCCGGGGTGATATCCGCGCCCGCACTAGTACGGTCGGTCAACTCATTCGCTGGCGTAGCAGGTAATGCCAGCCAGGTTGGCGGTGCTGGATCTGTGGTTCTAAATACCGGCGGCGGACTGATATCTCAGATCTACGGGCGCTCTCTGTCATGGACTCCGACCCAGGTCATCGAAAACACGCATACCATCACAAGACGAGCGCCGTACAACGCTAGCAACCCATTCGATTACACGTGGGCAGGAAAACCAATGATGCCCGGTATGCCTTTGCCAGGCACCTGGATTGGTCTCCCCGGAACTCTCGCCGGCTCTAATATTCCAGCGAAGGACGCATTCATCATCTCCCTTATCTGGATCATGGTTGCCATCAGTTCAACAACAATGTCTATCGCCGCCCTCAAGGGATCACTTGAGGTACTGGCTCGCACAAAAAGGATCAAGCCGGATCGACTGGCGTATTTCCGAAGTCACTGGCCTGGCTACATGGTTCAGGCCTCACTACGGGCGTTCTTCATGGCGTTCTTCGTAGTCATGGTTTTGGCGATGTATCAGTTTACTCTCCGAGTGTCGACTGGTGCAGCTGCGATCACTGCAACTACCTTCGTCTTGTTTCTCATTAGTGCTATGTTGCTGATTGGCGTCGCTTGCTATGCCCGGACACGACATGGGAAGTTTGAGAGGGCTCCTGACCAGATCATCTTTCATCGTTCCACGTTCCTCGGGGTCTTTCCGATTCTGATTCCCGCTTGGGCGAGTACTCTAAAGGAGCACGAACTAGAGGTTCGACCTGTCGTCACATTCTCCATGCGACGCATTCGGCACATCAATACTGATCCTACTATGGAGTCGGTTCATAAGGATCAAGGCTACGTGAAGAGATTTGGTTGGTTCTCCGCCAGATATCGCCGCACTAGATGGTGGTTTCTCGCCTATTATGCCGTTTATCTCGTCGGGCGCGCAGGATTCTTGGGAGCGGGCGCATTGAGCCCACTTGCTCAAGTGTATGGGCTGCTGCTCTTCGAAATTGCTGCATTCTTGATCATCATCATTCTCAACCCTTTCGAGGGCGCGCGAAATACGGCACTGGCAGTATGGATGCTCAGCATCAGCAAAATTGCCACTACGGGACTTTCGATCGCCTTTCTTCCTGCGTTCAAGCTGGACCGCATCATTGCCACTGTCGTTGGTTACATCATAATTATAATACAGGGCTTGTTGGTGATTGGATTGATGATTCTCATCGCCCTCAGCGCTCTCTCGACTTGGATGTCTCTGACACGGAACAGAGAGGAGTTGGGCGCCGAGCATCTCGAAAATACTCGAGTTAAGTACTTTGAGAATATGGAGGCGAGAGCACTGGACACCTATAGGCCGCCAAAGCAGAAGAAGAGTAGGAAGGGCAAGGGGAAAGACGAGGAAGAGCCACCGGTGCCGACGCCTGAGCCCAAGTTTTCAGTTGTCTCGGTGAGACGGGCGCCCAAGATCGAAGATGAAGACGAGGACGATAATAACGACGTCCTCCACGACTTGAAGTCTGCAAATAATGGAACCAACGGCAATGACCCGTCAAAGCCTTCGACGGGTGTCCGCGGTGCTGCTCGCATCGGCAGAACTAATAGTGTCAGTTCGCAGCACAGCGTGAATAGCTTGCCCCGAGGACTCAGATCTCATCAAGCCTGGTCTTCAACGGACGGGCAATACGACGAAGCACTCGATCGTCCAGACAGTTCACTGGCTCAGCGGCTCGGTGAGGCTAATGGCGTCGGAGAGAGCAGCCGCTCTAACACTCCGGCAGGGGGAGGCGTCAAACGAATAAGCAGTAGGCAAAGCCTGAGGACGTTATCAGGGAGACCAAACAGTCCTTTTAGTCCAGGACTCAACACACCAAGTCGGGAGACATTGGCAAGACACGCGGAGGAAAGAAGATACCCAACACCACAACCAACTATCCCGGACCTGGAGTAGGGAAGTTCAACGAGTTTACGATAGACATGATAGAGTATGAGATAATACTTGGGTATTACGAAGAATCCCAAGACCTCTGATTTTCATGTGCAACCCCGCTCGCAGCAAGCACACGATGCATTGCACCAGGATCCCGTTACGTGTGGCAAGGAAATGTTACAGTCGCATGTGTTATTCTGGATCAGCGCGTCTGCGAATTAACAATGAGGACAACTCGATGACTCATCTCTTGTGACGCGTGAGTGGCATGAAGGAGGGAACCGGTTTTCCCGAGGATATTGAACCGGGTCGGTATGAAGCCGGTTCAGCCTGCTTCATGCATTGAACTCACTAAATGGACGAATCTGGGGCTCCTACCAAGAACACGGGTAATAATATGTAATAGCTATGCCGGGCAGGCCCAAGTCTGGCCGGTGAGGGCTTTCGGGGATTTCCCTGGGAATTGAGGCATAGAAGACGAAATCAAGTTGGTCTTTGGCTATCGGTATTTCCGAGCGAGTCTGAGAGAATAAAAGGGGCGGGACAGAGGAAATGATGCTTCAGGTTGGGTTGTGCTTATCCGCGGTTGGATAGCGAGGAGCTTGAAGAATGTGTAGATAGGAGTTTCCGAAGTCGTTTGTGGCTGTTGTTGGTAGGGGATGGTTGAAAAAGCCTTGAAGGACATGGAGGATTCTCTCTAAGGGCCAATGTTCGTTATCTACTAGCGGCCTTCATCGCCACATAACAAGAGGTGCGGAGAGCTTGAATGGGGCGGCGATGTTGCAATCCTCACTTTTCATTACGTTAATGTTTCCACAACTGGGATTTGTCCTGAGATGTTGCATAAGCGTAGTACAAACCAGGTGGCATCTTTCTAGAAACATTCCCTCCTCCTTCTCCTATTTTCTTTTCTTTTCGCTGCACGTACCGCAGAGAGGCGTGCACAGCTTACCAGACTTCTTCGTACCAGATAGCAGTGAAGGCAACGTAAGCTTCGTGTGTGTTTTCTAGAACTTTTACTGGAAGGACTTCCCGCCTGGGAAGGAAGGTGAATATTTCGTATTCTGTGCCGTGCCGCAGGCGTCATGGGCTGCCCCTGCATGAACTTGTCCGTAGGAGGGCGGGTGTGCGCGAGCGGGTCGTGCCGCTGTGCCTTTGGGGAATGCTGACCTGTTGCGAGTAGGGAGGGGTAAAATCAAACGAGGCCGGAGAAAATGATGAGTCTGGCGGGGGACGAGGCAGATATCACAGGCGGCAGCTGCTCGAGGTGGCTCCTGCCGGAACGATATTGACTGTCTGGAGGAAAAGCTATCTGCCGTATCGATAAATCCAGGCCAAATCTTCAGCGACGAGCAAGTGAAATTCAACTTGCAAGCCAGGACGTAAAGGATGGACGGAGGACATTGTTCGATGGCTATTGCCCAGTGGTATGTCCTCCGCCTCACCCCGCCGCCTCCTTGAGGTCCGTCCTCGAGGGAGGCATCCCAAGGGCCCAAAGAAGATTCCTGACAAAGGGACGCTGCCGTAAGCTCACAGTCGCAATGGGCAAGCATTCAGAACCTTGTCACCGTCGGACGCCGTATGCGTAACCAAACACTCGACCCTGCGATCTGTGGTTCAAGTTTCAAAGACGTTGTCATGCTTAGATGCCACTCGCTGCGCGAAGTGCAGCTCCATGATGGTGATGGGCAACGCCGCTCCGCTGGAGCTGACGAAGGGATCATTGCGGGCAACAGGTCTGAAAAACAAGGGACAGGCTTCACGTATAAATCCAGGGCAGATGCCTCCCAGTGCCTGTTCTAAATCTCCTCATCCTCATCATCACCATCATCAGCTCAATCAACCCTTCAAAACAACCTACCAACTCACTTCCAGTCCCTCAACTTCACCAAACCACCACACCCACATTCACAATGGTCAGCTTCACCACCTTCGTCCTCGCCATCGCGGCCGCCACCAGCGCCAGCGCTTTCAAGAAGCCCTGCAACCTGCCCTACGACCACTGCGGCTGGACTCTGGCCGACAGCAACTACGGTAATAACTAACTCCCCCATAGTCAATCACCCCGCCGCCTCCCATCAAACAGAACTGACAGACCAATCCCTCCAGGCTACCTCCGCGAGGAGCTGATGGCAGCCCACGGCGGCGTCGACGACGGAACGCTGTACAACGCCATCTACAACTGCCGCGCCGATGGGGAGATCATCTATAACCGCCCCTGCACCAAGGGTTGCAATGCTGGCATTGAGACCAAGAATGCCAACTGCGTTGCTTGAATCTAGACGGCGGGATGCGCGATTTGAGAAGGGGAGGAGTTTCCTTCAGATAGATTGATAGACTAGACGTAGATTGAACACGACACGCTGGCCAGCGGTGTTTGGAAAAATTTGAATTTTCAGACATTCCGCACGTTTTGATTCTATCTCAAAGGGAAGTGAAGTAGATTGAGTGTGAATGTGTTGCCAGAGCCACCGCCGACCCTGAATCTTGTCCCAAGCCGCAGGGACCCGAGTCGGCGGGAGACTCAGCCACACCCCAACCTCCAGCCCGCGGAAATCTGAGTTGGGCTTCCCAACCAGAAATAGCGTGGCACCATCGCAGTTGCGGAAAAAGCAATCTTTGGCCCAATGCGCAGCGGCTTCAAGGTGCACGTGGAAGCGGCTCACCACTTCCGACACCACGTCACGGTCGTTTGATCCCGTGTAAATGACCCGGTGCACCGAGTCCAGCCAGATGCTGACACTGAGGTCTCCCTCCAGCTCCACTCGGGCCTTGGTCAACTCGAGAGCTCGGACAAGTCTAACCAGACCCTGGTATCGACGCCAAGGTCTCTCCCCCTTGGATGCGGTGGGAGAGGCGGCCCTGGGTGAGGTGGGAGCTTCTGGACCGGCGGAGGCAACGGAGCCTTCCTTCTTCGCACCACCACCAGCCCACACCCTGTGACGTGGAAACAGTCAAGCACGGCGGCGCATGGAGTAGGGCGAGATGCGCGCCGCCGTGCTGGGGGGTGTGGTGCTGGTGGTGTGGAGGGAAGAAAGCAGAGCCAGCCAACCGAGGATGAGAGAGCACCATCGCAGCCTCGTTGCCTCGCTGAGGACAGGGAGAAGCGGGCGGGAGAGGCTGTGGTTGGAGTTGGTGTGTGAGGTGGTGTGTGTCTGTCTGTTTGGGGTGTTAGTCTGAGTCTGGTCATGTACGGTGCGGCGATGGTTTGAACTTATTTTTTTTATTTTAACCGAAGTGAGTTGGAAATGTTGAGACAGTGGCAGATTGCCCCTGCGTCGGCGACGAGGGAAATCGCCTGCTCAAGGAACGTGTCCGAAAGCTCCAATGAGATTGAGAAATGCATGGGAAAGAGAGGAAAAGAGTGACAGATTGCCGGCCTCGGACCCAAGTTGACGCCACCGAAAGCCATCCCGTCAGGAAACCGAACTCCCTGAGATATCTTGTGTAGCATGGCCACCAGCTAATACCAACGGCAAGTGGCTAGCTTACTTTTCGAAGCCGGTCTGGGCTGGGTGGGACTCGAGCAAACAAGTCCGCAGGTGCCCCTTCCGCCCCGCGGCGCTCCCCGTCGACACTTGGGTGTCAAGTCACCCCGGAATCCGGGGTCGCCTGATGTGCGGCCCGAAACTACTCGGGTGCATATGATCAGACCCTGCGGGCTTGATGGCCCTCGTGACGTCTCCGGCCAAGTCGCAACCGCATTGTTTGAGAGGGGGCACGGCCCGGTCTCTCTGCACGTTTGCTTCCGCAGGGGAGGGGTTGTGTCCGGCGGCTCAACGTGCTTGAAGGGAACAAGAAAACAGAGCACGGCGCGTCTATGTGTCGGCATCTCATTGGCCTGCAGACCCTTGCCTGACTCGACTTTCAGCTCCGATGAAGCTCGAGAACAAGTGGAATGGACATCGGTTTTGGCAATCAACCATACATACCGCTTGTTTTCCGTCTTTTGCCTCACCGGTCTCCTCTTCCAGGGGAAAAAAACAAAATTGGGGCAGGCGCCGCCGCCGCAGGGTGGTGTGAAGGGTGAAGGAAGCGAGAAAATGAAAACGAGCTTACCTAGAATCCTTGCCTTGGTAGCCCGACCTTTGGGACTCGAATCTGGGACAAGTGTTTCCTGACAAGGACATCTCTGCTCCCGTCGTTGTTTTGCACCGGTTAGCAATCATGGATCCGTTGTTCCGCCTCAAGCTCGACTACATCAGTCGAATCCCGATGCTGACCGTCGAGGAATTCCGCAACTTGAGTCCAGGCGAGCTGGAGGCAAGGCCCAACGAGCTGTCCATTCCTGTGTTTGGGAAAAAACGGGAGATCACCTTCTGCCAGGGAATACCCGGCATTCCAGATATTCCCCTGACCGTGCAGGAATTTTCTCCCGTCGAGGGTGACGTCGTCCACAAGACGTGGACCAGAAAGGATGGCGAAGTAAAGAGGGTTCCCCTTCTGCCGTTCGCCATCGCGGATCCCAAGGCCACCTCGGTCGAATACCAGGCATTCCTGAGCGAGAACTGGATCGCGTGGGCGCGAGCGACAGACGAGGATCAGTACCGACTGATGGCACAGCTCTATCAGTCACAGCAGGTCAGTCTTCATCCCTCTGTATCCCTTTTAGCCTGACTGATCGTTAATATGTGCAAAGACAACTCGCCAAGGGAAGGAGCTTTTTGGGAGTTTCGGGCCATTTGCTCTCGCGTACAGTACGGCCACCGGTCGATAAACCTCTACCTGCCCCTGATAACATGCTAATCAGCCAACAGCTCTTAAAATGGGGAGTGCCTGGATATCAAGTCCAGGTACCCTTGGTATGGAGCCTGTGTACGAAGAGGGCTACCCTTTGCACGGCAGGGTCGCCCTCCCATCGGTCGCCAAAGCCCAATTCGACGCCCTGAGCAGCCTGCTCATGGCAACTCTCCAGCGCGAGATCGAGAGGAGCCTCGAGGCACTGGAGGCAGCTGCGGACTGGCAGGTGTTCTTTGTAACGCTCACTGTCCTCGGAGAGCTAGTATCTCGGATGAGGACGGATAGGGCGAGACATGCGAAGCAGAGGGGGGTCGAGGCGCTTTTCACTGAGCCCGAGGCCGTGGAAATGGCCGAGGCGGGTCTGAACAAGCTGATTGCGCTGTTCCACCGATTCCAACGGCGTTTCGATGAGGTGAAGTTGCTGGAAGAATCTCTGCTCGAAGTACAGAGGTGCTACCATAACATACGGCAGATGGACAACACGGTGGAATTCTCGACCGGTTGGTGGTTGAGACAGCTCATCGAGCAGCCGACCGAGTGGAAGCCGCGGCCGACATACCGCGCAAACTAATGGATTCGATGGCGGAAAAATGGATTCGATGATGAGTTTAATGAGATGAAAGCCTTCTCACAAGGGCTGCTGTGTTTCTACTCGTGATGCTTGAAGGTGTATGTCGGAGCGCATCTTCAGGGAGGTCAGGCTTTGGTGCTCAAGAGAAGGCTCGGGCCAAAAGAAAGGTTCTCTTATCTCCGTGCGAAAGTGTGTTTATTTAGAATCCTCACACAGTCCTGTTCCGGGAACGGTCTCAAACATCACAGGCCTTTCGGAATAGCAGAAGGCCTTTTCAGTATTTATGTAGGTAATATCAGAATGAGAGATGGCCTGGAAAAACGAAGGCTATGGGCGGTGTTTACAATAGGAGGGCATACTTCGCACTAGCTAAGGTCGTGCTGCATAAGCAACCTAGAATGTTGAATCGGTTGCATGAAAAAGGAGGCGGATCCCCGCCCTGTCAGAATCGGCTGTTTCTGATTGGGCGCCTGCGCATCGGACATTCAAGGTACGGAATCCAATAGCCGACCATCGGGGACCGGGACTTGCAGCTTCATGTCATGTCATCCAAAAACCCCGCTCGCAGTGCGGACGATCTTCAGCCTGTTAGTGAATCCATCCGGGTATCGCAGTCAGTCTCACGGTATCGAGTTGTCGCATTTAAGCGGGTTGGGGATCGGTATTTGGAGTCTTCGGTATCGGCCGCAAGGCGGGGGAACTCAGCTATGGCCTCGTTGAGCCATAACGCCGAAAAAGATCGATTTGTTTGCTGGCTCGCCCGCCACTGCCTTCGGCCTTTCTCGTTCCTTAAATTGAACCATTACTGCACCGGGCTTCCAATTGATAGCATCCTGACCTGCCTTCTTGGTTTGAACTGGTAACGAAGCTCTCCCATCTCCCCAGACGACAAGCCGCTGCGAGCCGACAAACATGGCGTCACAGCTGAAGCCCGAGGTCAACGCGCCTCCGCTCCTCGACCTCACCATTGACAATATTACGCCGAACGCGATCCGTATCAACTCGCAATCGCCCAATGCCCGTCTCACGTATCTCATGGCGCGCCTGGTCACGCATCTGCATGACTTCGCGCGCGAAACCCGCCTTAGCACCGACGAGTGGATGGCCGCTATCTCCTTTCTCATTGGGTGTGGTCAGATCTCCAACGACGTGCGCAATGTATGTTTTAGACTCTTGGTGCCCGTAGACGTCCCTGGTTCCCCATGCTGACGGCGAAAGGAATTCATCCTTCTTTCCGACGTCCTCGGCCTTTCCCTTCTTGTCGACAACATCAACCATCCCACGCCTCCGAACTGTACTGAGGGCTCGGTTCTTGGGCCTTTCCACACGCACGATGCGCCGGTGCTGCCTAATGGCAGCGCCATGACGGCGGATCCCGATTGCGAACCGATGTTGGCACTTTGCACAGTCAAGGACTCGTCCGGGAATCCCGTCCCTGGCGTCAAGATCGACATCTGGGAGACTGATAGCTCGGGACATTACGACGTACAGCATGAGGGGCGTGACGAGCCGAGCGAGCGGTGCATCATGATCAGCGACGAAGAAGGACGTTTTTGGTTTCAGGGGCTCAAACCCGTCAGCTACCCCATCCCACATGATGGGCCAGTAGGGAAGCTGTTGATGATGCTGAAGCGGCACTGTTGGCGACCTGCCCATGTGCATTTTATGTTCGGGAAAGAGGGGTGGGATCATTTGATCACGTTCGTCCTCTCCCTCCCCCGTTGTAGCTGCGAGATAGGCTGACGCTGATGCTATCTAGTGCCCTTTATCTCCGTGGAGATCCCTACGAGACCTCAGACGCCGTATTCGGAGTCAAGCAGAGCCTGGTTATTGATCTCGACAAGGTGGATAAGGAGACTGCCGAGAAGTACGGAGTGAAGGAAGGTATTTGGCTCCTGAAGCACGATTTCGTCCTGAGCACCAAAGAGCAAACCCAGCAGCTCCGCGATCAGCTAGCAACAGAGGCCCTGGAGAAGCTAGGGTTGAGGATGAAGCTCGTGGATCACCTCCCGGTTCCAGAGCTTGATTAATCCATATTCTGGCATCGAAGACAGACCGTCCGAATCCTTGAGATCAGTGACCAGCTCATTTTGACTTCGAAGAACGCGGCTTCTTTGCCAACTTGGCCACGTTCTCGAGGTAGCCCGTCGTACCGCCGTACCGATGCACAATCTCTTCAATGTCGGGGACCGAGCATTTCCCCCCGGACAGCCTCTTGCGTCCAAGTAGTGCCGTGTTGCGGGTGCTAGGAATCCTGAGCATCTCTTGCTCCACCTCCCAGCCGCAGTCTCGTGCTATCTGCGCCACCCAGTCAACGAGCGAGGCGTAACTAGACTCTGCTTTAGTCTTGTCCTTTGGCACCGGCGCTCGAAACCTGCTACCGGTCAGGTCGTGACTGCAGCAAGGGATCATGATGAAAGGGCACTCGGAGATTGTTGCGAGAATTGGTGTCCATGCGGTCAGCTCGTCAGCGTGATTGGAGACGATGAAGGTGCCCTTAGGGAAGCGACCATCATGTATCAACTCCACCGAGAAGTCTTCGCTCGCGAGGGCCGATAAATCGGATCTGTTGACGGGAGATGGAAGCAACACAAGCTGTTGCAGTGAACTTCTGGCCGAGTGCGGCCCTAGGGATGGCCGGATGGTATTGTACGACGCCCATGATTTCCTTTCCCTCGCATCGAAGCCCCAGCCTTCGTATCCCTCCTGATTTAGGATCCACACCAGAAGGCCGTTTCCGCACCCGATGTCAACAAAGCCCGGAAAGGGCCCTGTACCGTACATGTCAACCCATAGCTCGATGAGAAACGCGGCGATACTCAGGTCTTCGAACACATGCTTTTCGGGATCAGTGACCTCAGCCCAGCTGTCTATGAGGCGCCGGGCGTACTTTTGCTTGAGCACAGCGTATGTGTTTTGCACACGGGCCTGAGGAATCAAGACATCGTGCTGCACTCTTTTTTGGTACCCGGCAAGACTTCCCTGGCCGTGCTTATAGATAACCTTGAGCAGCTGCAATGCGGTTCTTGTGAGTTTGACAACGGAGCGGTCGCTGTCATTGTAGAATAGATAAGAGATCGAGATAGAACCGCGAGATTCGGCCGCATTCCACTCATGTAGATACGCTATCCCCTGAACTTTCGGGTGGTAATAGGGCATCTCCTCCTCGGAGGCGACATGCGGAAGGTAGACGACGAGGCTCCTTTCAACTCCGTCATCGTCATGACCATCCTCGCAAGTGAAGTGAGTTTGCTCATAGATGAGACACGATTGATCCAGGGGTTTGTCTCGCATTGTATTCCTGGGAATTAGCTTGCGGACCATGCAACGCCCCAGTTCGAAGCCGCTGAAGCAAGGAAACTGGGGCACGTCATCTGGAAGTGAAGGTGATCCTGCGCCGCGTTCATTCCCTTCGCCATCGAAGAGTATGTCGGCACGAAACAACCACGAAGAGTTGATGTTGGGATTTTTGATGAGATTGATCATGACGCCCATGAAAATATCAGGGGGGAATGTGCAGTCATTGCAAAACACAGGACGCCAGGGACCCGCAGCGCCGACGGAATCACCGGCGCGAACCACGACAGAGGCCGCATCATTTGCGAGTTCTACGGAATCGAAACTCATCCCCAACTCGGAGCCGGGGGTCCTCCGGGTAGATATCGCAGGTCGCTCTGCTCCGTGGGGGCAAGGGGGGGGGGAGAATTCACACAAGCTCCGCAGCGAGGCCCTTCAAAGTATTCCCGAGGGAATGAATGCACAGAACTTCCAAATTCTTAATTCGAGGGAAGTCGAATGATGTGATTGCCTAGAAAATAGGCGGTACGTCTGTCGTGAAAGTGGTCGTTACACGCGGGCGTTTCCCGGGGCGCGGGAGGCAAACACGTCTGGATGCAGGCGAGATCGGAAATGGCGAAAAGGATGGCGAAAAATGGAGCCCAGCCCGGGTTTGTGCTGTCTTGGCCCGCTGGGACGGCGGCGATCCTGAGGCTTGCCCGCTGTTTTCCGTTGGTGTCGGCCGATCAGCTCGACTGAACCCAGACGCCTGTGTCAGGTCTGCTGACGGCGCCAAAAGAGAGTTCAACGCGAGGCGTCTTCGGTGCGAAAGCCACAAACGGTGGGCGAGGACCACGCTGTCAGGTCTTCTAGCTTCTAGACACTTGCTGCAAGCGGGCGTACGAGAGGCCAAGAATCGAGTGTGACGCAGCATATGTGAAAGTATGCCGGGGAGTCATTAGTGAAGGGTTGACGAATAAAAAACCCACTCTAGAACTCTCCCGCGCCGTGACTGGTGGCTTCACTGGTGGCCTCCCCTGCCCTTTTCTCATTCAGGCCATAAGGCAGCAACTCCCCACCTAACGTATCTCTACTTTCTTCCCCGAACTGGATCCAGCCGCGGCCTTCCCCTCATTCCTCTCTCTCTATCCTTCATCACAAAGTCATCACCTCGGCCACCTTTCGCAACTCAAAGCTTATCGCTTGCCAGCCTCAATCAACAACAGTTTACGACCAGCACCCATCTGAACCCCAAAGCTCAGCGAGACACTATCACAGTCGTCGGTCGCTATCCCCCCTCCCTCCCACACACAAACCCATCTCCCAAGGACACCCCGAGAAACTCGAGTTTATGTCAATCGAAAATCTCAAGACCTACGGTATGTGGCACCCGCCATTGAATCTGCTCTAGCTCTCAGTTGTAGAGAGCCAGGAAACGTGGTCCTCGTTCCTCCCCGTGCAATTGCGCGGGCGTTGGAGCGGTGGGCCACCCCCAGCAATATCACCCCTCCACGAACGTTGGTGGCTTGTGGCTTCGGCAAGTCTAACGGGATTCGACGGCTAACGTTTGCAAACTACAGACCCCTTCGCCGAAGCCGACGACGACTCCGGTCAGACCAAACAGACCCAGGAGTACATCCATATTCGCATTCAGCGTACGTATCCCCACGCTTGTACCTGTCACATGCTGGCTTCGATTGTCTACATCCGGTCAAGGTTGTCGGCGCATTGAAACGTGAAACTGATATTGGCTACTTGTTGTAGAGCGTAATGGACGCAAGACCTTGACCACTGTCCAAGGGATTCCCAGCAAGTTTGATCACAAGAAGATCCTCAAGGTCGTCAAGAAGGAGTTCGGTACGTTCCCACATGTCTGCCACGATGGACCTTGTACTGACGGGTAGTCATTAGCTTGCAATGGCACTATCATCAGTGACACCGAGTCCAAGGGTATGGGCGAGGTGATTCAGCTCCAGGGCGACCAGCGCCTGAAGATCAAGGAATTCCTCACCAACAAGGACGAGGGTCTCGGTCTTGATGAGAAGACCATCAAGGTTCGTACAACATCTCTCCAATGCACCGACATGTGTACTAACTTGCGCATAGGTCCACGGCTTCTAAGCCCGACATGTCTAGCGTGCCGCCGTCTCGCAAGAGAGTCGAAGAGTAGCTTCTGGGGCGAAAATACTTCCAGAAGCGGCTGCTCTTTGATACTGGAGCGATGAGAAGAGCCTCGAGAGTGAGGTTCGAGCGGCACGATGACATGATACCCAGGGCGGCTGCAGGCTTCTTTTTGGCCCTGCATAGGAGGAGGCGGAATACTTTGATTGCGACACGGAATTGCGACACAGATTGTTCGCTTAGGGTGCCATGTGTTCGGATCCTGACGGTGATGAAGACTGGGCATCCCAAGCCTGCATGTCTCTCATTATGGACTCTGCAAGGCTTCTAGCTTAGGCAATGGAGGCGACTGTTCTGCCATTCTGGCCTTGTTATGCTTCGTGACAGATCGATTGTGTGATGATCGATTAGACATGTTGCTATGAATCGATTGACCTGAACTCCAGCGCTTAGCAAGGTAATCCCCCTTCTTGCCTACCCTACCCTGCTTCTTCCCAATCTGGGGTATCGTATAATGTGATAAAGGAAGACAGATCCAAAAACACTTTGAACAAAGAACAAGAGAAAAATAGCCCGATTTATAAGAGATCCCCGGCGTTCCCCGTGTACTCCATTATTGCTACAGCCACCTTGCAAGCCTCCTGCCAGGCCCGCTTTGCTATCGTCGCTAATGGAATCTGCGGGTAGTCGGCACGGTTCGAGTGCAGCTGCGCCAGCAAGGCCACCATGCTGATGAAGCTCGCGATGGAGAAGACGCTGATGGACATGGACGTTTCCTTCCGGATGTTGATCTTTCGTTGCGTGACGTGATACATCACGGTCAACGTCTTGTGTGCGAGAGGGGCAGCGTTAGTGTTTGTGTTACTGAGTACAGGGGAAAACCACATGTATGGGCCCGGGAGGCGGAGGGGAGGGGGATTGTGTACCGTTGAGATGGCTATCCAGACAGGGAGGAGGAGGCGGGGGTCAGCGAGACCGCCGGTTACCCAGAGGGTGCACGAGGTGAGGTAGGTGTTTACGGCGGCGATGGTGAGGAGGCGGACGATGGTGGCTTGGGGGGTATAGTTCACGAGCCTATTTGGGCTGGGGTTAGTCTTTGGCTCATGGGACAGGTATAAGAGTAAGGGGCGGCCCAGGCCAGGGCGGGGTGTGACGTACCATCGGGACATGAGGCAGTCTGTGAAGAAGAAGGAGAGGTAGCCGGATGCGCCGCACTAGAGGTCAGTTTGTCAGTGATGTGAGCTCGTGAGGGAGACAGGAGGTTTCGTGTGGCGTACCCAGATGGTGGCGAGCATAGTCTCAGTGAGACGAAGGCGGGCTTCGAAGGTCATGTCGAGCCCAGGGGCAGCGCCGGGGCTCGCTCCCGTGCTGCTGCCCTTGAAGTTTGCCCGCCCGAAGAACATCAGGTGCAGCATGGCGGCGAGGCGGAGACCCATGGGAACCCCCCAGAACAGCGCGGGCGCAATCGAGAGCAGGCGGCATGCGAACAGCAGCGGGTGCCAGGCCGCCGAGACTCCAAGGACGACGGCAACACGGGGCTGGAGGAGGGAGGACTGCGCCGTCACGGCGTTCATGTCGCTATATTCGGAGGGTCCGATGGTCGCCCGGGCGCTAGAGACGCCAAAGTCCTCGCCGCCGTACTGGTCGCCGCTGTGCTTGGACTTCCGAGAGCCGCCGCCGCCGCCGCCGCCGGGATAGCTGCCACCAAAGGGGCTGTTGTTATCCGCCACTGTCCGCCGCAGCGCGGGAGTCCTCGCTCGGTTGGACATCTAGATCCGGCTCTAGCCCCATGGAGCACCGAGTCCGCCCCGAGTCGTTTGTCTCGAGAGAAGGGGAGGGGATGGCCAATTGCGCGCCTCTTTGCACTGTCTCAGGTCGAGTGAAATGCGGATTTTGGTGTTTTCGTACGTTGTCGTGTGACGATTGAACCGGCCGGCTTGGTGGCCTCCCAATTGGCGTCATGTCGCAATCCCAAGACCTCCATGTTCCTGGCC